>Ga0335076_10003742_pt1 | contig 15316 bp, 12 predicted proteins | sample Lox_Sample_25_FD_206717 | JGI IMG/M metagenome (GOLD analysis project Ga0335076, IMG submission 206717) | Soil microbial communities from Loxahatchee National Wildlife Refuge, Florida, United States - Lox_Sample_2.5 | ecosystem: Environmental > Terrestrial > Soil > Wetlands | place: USA...
TGTTATCGAGCCCCATATAATAGAGGTCGATATTCCCGTGCGGTAAAAATCTAAATGGGTGCACCGCATAGGCAGCCCAGAAACTGCTGGCATGATTGGGTGGATCTTCGAAATAGCCGGTATTTTCCAAGGTAGGTCTGACGGCAAGTAGGTCAACAGTCCAGTCCTGCTTGACCCATGTAAGCCGGGCTCCATCGAGGCTGCGCCGGATATTTCGGCCATCGCGAGTCGAAACGAGATTCTGTGATCCGAGCGCAACCTCTTGTCGCCCAGCTCGTAAGGTCAGGCTGTCGCTCTCCGACCTCCAGAGGCCGAGATCGAAGAAACCTTGGTGAACGTACATCTTTTCTTCGTCTAGCCCCGGTCGTGGCCCTCCATTCCTGCCGTTCACAAGACTGCTCGCAAGTTCACCGAAGAAGCGGAAGCGTTCGCCTAAGTGAAGATCCGTATGCAGGAAGTAGCGCTGCATCAGATAGCCATTCCCGGAAGGATTATCTGACCAGTTTGGGTTGCTGACGTATTCGCCGCGTTCCCGAATCCAAAAACCAAACGAAAGGTAGTAGTTCTCATTTTTGCCGAGAGGAATAAACTGAATCGGATCCAAAAGGTTGGTTCGACAGTAGGGATTCGCGAGATCCTGAACCCGCTCTTCGTACGTCATCAGTGGAGGCTTTGCTGACGCCTTGGGGCAAGCGGCTGAGTTTTCCTCGGCAGTTTGTGCCCATGCGCAGGCGCCGCCGAGCAGCGCCAGTAGGCTAATCAGGCAAGCGGTCCTCGCTATGGTCGTTGACCGTAAATTCGAAACTGGGCACATCGGTGTTTTCCTCCCGGACCTCTGCTCAGATGAACGACGAGTAAGCGCGGGTGTCCACTGCTTGTCGAGCACTCGCGTGCACGGTTCGTCTTCACTGATCTCTGTGGCGACGCCATCTCTCCGTGCGTCCAGACCAACCGCGAACGCGATTTCCGCAAGGTGTCCTGAGGCGTCTTCCACCACGCAGTATGGTTGGGGCACCATTTCTCTGATCGCCATATTCAAGACCTCACTGGCGCGTCCCGGGGAGCCCTGCGTGAACATGCGCCTGAGCCTCTTCGCCCTCATGAAATTGCTCGTGCGAGTCCTCGGCAGACGGCAGCTGTACAACGCTGGGAATAACCAGTGGCTCCGGTGCCTGTGCCAGAGTTCTCGAATCAGATCGCGGTTCATCTTCCCAATGAACTCCAGGGGTATTTGTTTGGGACATACCGCTTCGCATTCCCCATGATTCGTGCAGCTGCCAAAGAGTTCGTTTCTCATCGCAACCACCATGCTGAGGGTCCTCTGGTCGCGCTGCGGTCGACCCTGTGGGAGCGAATTCAAATGAGTTAATTTGGCCGAGGTGAAAAGCATGGCTGACGCATTCGGGCAGGCCGCGACCTTCTTCCCGATCATGGTGTGCCAGAAGGCCCCCCTAGGCGATGCGGGGCGACCACGCTTCGCGTCGTCACAACGCCAACAGGATGGATCGGATCCAAGCTGCTATTGTTCGACATCTCTACCTCGATTTGCGTTTGTTATGCCAACGCGGTGTAAGCGGGCGTCCACTGCGTGTCCAGCACTCGCTGACGCAGTTCGTCCTCACTGAGCTTCGGAGCGACGCCATCCTTCTGTGCCTCGAAGCCAACCGCGAACGCGATCTTCGCTGCCACAGTCCTGATTTCTCTCAAGGGAGGAAGCAAGGACGCGGATGGATCTTTGAGGGCCGGCGAATTTCCGCCGAGGGTCCGGGCCGCTGCGAGCATCATCGGCTCTGTAACCCGGCGAGAGCCGGACGCGACAACGCCAAGTCCCATTGCCGGGAAGATATAGACGTTGTTGCATTGCGCAATGGTAATTGTGCGTCCGCCATAGCTGACAGGCGCAAACGGGGAACCTGACGCCACCAGTGCGCGCCCATCGGTCCAGCGGATCAAATCTTCGGCGGTCGCCTCCGATCGGGAAGTGGGATTTGAGAGCGGGAAGATGATGGGCCGTTCGACCTTACGAGCCATTTCGCGAACGATTGGTTCCGAAAAAGCGCCGCCTACGGTTGAGAGACCGATAAGAATTGTTGCATCGATCTTTCCAATCACGTCGCCTAGTCCCATGGGACCGTTGGGCGTTCGCTGCCATCCCGAGACACGGTCCGCAGGTTGCGCATACACATTCTGTTCCGGGGTAAGATCTCTTCGTCCTGAATGCAGAAGGCCGTCTTTATCAACGACCCAGAAGTGGCTGCGCGCCTCCTGTTCTGACAGGCCTTCACCTTTCATTGCCGCACGCAATCCATCAGCAACGCCAATGCCGGCGGAACCTGCCCCAAGCATAACGATCTGTTGGTCCTTCAAGCTTTTTCCGGTCACTTTGACTGCGCCCAGAATGGCTCCTAAGGCGACGGCCGATGTGCCCTGGATATCGTCATTAAAAGTCAGCAATTCATCGTGATAGCGCTGAAGAATAGGGCGAGCATGCGTGGTAGCGAAGTCCTCCCATTGCAGACACGTTCCGGGAAGTTCCTGCTTGACCGCCTGAACGAACTGATCGATGAAATCAGAGTAGGCTTGGCCCGTAATGCGCTCATGACGCCAGCCGAGGTATTCAGGATCGCTGAGCCTCTCCTTATTGTTGGTTCCTACATCCAGAACGATCGGAAGCGTGCGTTCCGGACGAATCCCGCCGATGAGCGTATATAAGGATAGTTTGCCGATCGGGATGCCCAAGCCGCCTGCGCCCTGGTCACCGATTCCCAGAATACGTTCGCCGTCGGTCACAACAATTACATCAACGTCCTTATTTGGACGATTTCGCAACAACTGAGGGATAGAATCGCGGAGGGGATACGAGATGAATATGCCACGCGGCCGTCGATAAATATGACTGAATTGCTCGCATGCCAACGCAACTGTTGGCGTGTAAACCATCGGCGTCATTTCTTCGATGTGGTCGAGAAGAAGTCTGTAAAAGAGGACCTCGTTCGTGTCCTGCAGAGCGCGCAAATAGATGTGCCGCTCCAGGTCGTTGTCTTTTTTCTGGTAAGCCTCGTACGCGCGGACGACTTGCTCGTCAAGCGTTTCGACGTGAGGCGGGAGAAGCCCCCGCAGTCCAAATTTTGTGCGCTCCTCCTCGGTGAACGCCGTGCCTTTGTTCAGAGCTTGCCGATTGAGAAGATCCATTCCACGGGGAATATCCGACCGAACGGTTGGCATGTTGGGTAGTGGTGTGGCCATTTACGTGTCCTTATTCCTTTCATCTTTGGCAATTCTTGGCGGCGGAGCTTCACACACGCGGAATCGATAATTTCGTCACCGCGCCCGTCGACCAACGCCGGACCGTCACGTTTTTGAGAGCCTGCGCGATCATGGGTTCTACCTGGTCTGCAGTTTCACCTGTTACTCCGAGCAGGCCCGCTCACTCCGCAATTTTCGTGCAGTCGCGATCATGCAGGCCTGTTGCGTACCCAGAATCCCAGCAGCCTTGGACTTGAGATCGACAAAGGCCAGTGAATCGCTTTTGAACACGATGTCTCTCCCTTTCTCGAACTCAATAAAGGAGAGCAATTGTGCCTCCAAATGTTTTGCCGAACGAATCGCGGATGAGGGACAGCAAAGGCTGGCGTCTGCATGCAATGCGCATCGAGCTCTTGGGAGCGGCGCGAATGATGTAAGTCCCAGGCATCCGGACAGTGGTGATGACCAAGTCGAATCTCCTGACGATCGAGGTGCTTCAAAACCTCGGATGCGGTTCGGGATTTGCCGACTTGCTATACAGAGTCAGGGAAATGACACCAATGTCCTTGGGATGACTGAATTGGACAGCGTGCTCATGACGGATACCGCGTCGATTCCACTGAGATAGACACCGCTGCCCAATTTGGGCCAGCTCGTGCTGCCTATGGTGGAGCATTTGAGGCACACCGCGACGCGCATCGATTCGTATGCGACCGGACATCCGTTATTTTGCATACGTTGCTGGCGGTGCCGCCGTTGATGCTGATTGGCCCGCGCCGTGCACGCGTTCACGTGTGACGTGGAGGCAAGGGAGCCTATGAGCGTGAGCACAACGATTCAAGCCAGAACGAATCGCTCCGCAGCACAGAAACAACCGTTAACAGCAAAGGGTGATTCGTCCGCTTCCGCAGTGACGATAGGTAGTTATTTGGCGACCCGACTCGAGCAGATCGGGATTGAGTATCACTTTGCAGTGGCAGGGGATTATAACCTTGTGCTTCTGGATCAGCTTCTTCTCAACCAGAACATCAAGCAGGTCTACTGTTGCAACGAACTCAATTGCGGGTTTGCTGCCGAAGGTTATGCGCGCGCGCACGGTGCTGCGGCCTGTGTAGTCACTTACACCGTCGGCGCTCTGTCGGCGTTCAATGCTCTCGCCTCTGCCTATGCGGAGAGCCTTCCTGTGATACTCATCTCCGGCAGCCCAAACACCAACGATCTCGGTGCTTATCATCTCTTACACCACACCTTGGGAACGCTGAACTTGCGCTATCAATTCGACATGGCGCGCCACATCACGTGTGAGGCGGTGGCCATCACTCACCCTGAGGAAGCGCCCTGGCTGATTGATAAAGCCATTCGCGCTGCCTTCCGGAATAGAAAGCCCGTCTACATCGAAATCCCGTGTAACTTATCGGGGGCCCTTTGTTCGGCGCCCGGGCCTCGCGCGTCGCTCCTGGACTTCCCTGAAAGTGACCCGGCATCGTTGGCAGCCGCAGTGGATGCCGCGAGCACCTTTCTTCGAAAGGCGGTAAGGCCAATCCTCCTCGCGGGGCCCAGGCTCAGATCATACGGCGGAGTGAAATCCTTCCGCGACCTCGCCGAGGCAGTTGGCTGCGGTGTCGCCGTCATGCCCAGCGCGAAAGGTTTCTTCCCGGAAGAACACGCGCAGTTCGTCGGCGTCTCTTTCGGCTCAGTCAGTAGCCCTGGTTGCAATGAGTTGATTGAATCGGCTGACGCCGTGCTCGTTGCCGGACCCATCTTCAATGACTACACAACCGTCGGATGGTCCTCACAACCGGCAGTGAGCAAGACGATACATGTCGATCCGGATCGTGTTCACGTCGCTGGAGTCACTTATAACGACGTATGCCTCAACGATCTCCTGGCGGCACTCGCAAAGGTAGCGAAAGACAACCCGAGGAACGCGACAACGTTGACGGAATTCCAGCGTACGCGGGTAGAACGTGCGCAACCGGCGATCGCCGACCCGAGCGCTCCGCTGACGCGCGCCGAAATGTGCCGTCAGATTCAAGACACGATCGATCGAAATACAACCTTGATCGTTGAAACGGGTGACTCCTGGTTCAACGGCTTCAACATGGCGCTGCCGGACGGCGCAAAGTTCGAGATCGAAATGCAATACGGTCACATCGGTTGGTCCGTGCCGGCAACCTTTGGATACGCTTTGGGATCTCCTGACCGGCGGATCGTGCTAATGGTGGGTGATGGATCGTTCCAGTTGACCGCGCAGGAGGTCTGCCAGATGGTCCGCCTCAAACTCCCGATAATTATTTTCCTCATCAACAATCGCGGCTACACCATCGAGGTGGAGATTCACGACGGTCCATACAACAACATAAAAAACTGGGACTATGCGGGAATCATGAGGGTCTTCAACGACACTGACGGCGACGGAAGAGGGTTTCGCGCCACAAACGGAAACGAACTGTCGGGAGCGATCAAACAGGCCCTCGCTCACAAGTGTGGCCCGACGCTTATCGAGTGCAACATCGACCGGGATGATTGCACCAAGGAACTGATGGAGTGGGGATCGCGGCTTGCCGTAGCCAACGGACGACCTCCCAAGTGGGCTTAATTGCCCTAGACACCTCCCTGGACTGGATCAGGGTTCGGCAAAACGAAGCATTTTAGAGGATACGAAAGCATGAACGTACTTCTTAATTTAACGCCGTGCAGTGCCTCCCCAACCGAAAGGACGCAACGCATATGAGCTGGCCACTGCTGGTCTATTTCGTGTTCATCGTTGTTCTGGTCGCAGCGGTTCTCGCGGTCTCTTACCTCCTGGGGCAAAGGCACTCCGAACCTGCCACTGGCGAGCCGTACGAAGGCGGCATTGTTTCGCAAGGATCGGCGCACGTGCGTTTTTCGATGCGCTACTACCTGGTGGCGATGTTCTTCGTTGTTTTCGATCTGGAAGCGGTCTTCGTCTACGCCTGGGCCGGGGCGGCTCGCGAAGTTGGCTGGGCCGGGTATTGCGGAATCGTGCTGTTCGTCGCAACGCTGGCCGCGGCGCTGCTGTATGTCTGGAGAGCCGGCGCGTTGGACTGGTCGAGAAAATCGGATCGTTCGAGGTGAGGATCTCATGCAGTGGACACTAACCAGACCGGACGTAACGGGACTGACCGCAATTCGGGATTCAGAACCGCTTGAACAGACGGCGCAGCGCAGCATCGTTCTCTCCCGCCTCGAGGATCTGGTGCAGTGGGGTCGCAAGAATTCGGTATGGCCCTTCAACTTCGGCCTCTCCTGCTGCTATGTGGAGATGGCAACCAGCATTACCAGCAAGTTTGACGTTTCCCGCTTTGGCGCCGAAGTCATTCGCGGCACGCCGCGGGAAGCGGATCTGATGGTCGTCGCAGGCACTGTCTTCCTGAACATGGCGCCCATCGTTCAGCGGCTTTACGAACAAATGATGGAACCGCGCTGGGTGATCTCCATGGGGTCTTGCGCGAATTCGGGAGGGATGTACGACATTTACAGCGTCGTGCAGGGCGTCGATAAGTTCCTGCCCGTGGATGTCTATGTGCCGGGCTGCCCGCCGCGGCCCGAAGCGTTTCTCGAAGGACTGCTGTTGTTGCGGCAGGCTGTGGCAACAGAGCGCCGCCCACTGAGTTGGGTTGTGGGCCCCCAGGAAACCGTTCGAGCGCCGCTGCCCTCGATGCGAGACCTGATGCAGCCGTCGCGCAAGAAGATGACTGTGTTGCGGGAGCCCGACGAAATATGATCGCCGTTTCGACAATCGTCGAGCAAATCAGCGACCGCTTTGGCCCGGCTGCGGTAGCTCAGAAGACCCGCGACAGTATACCCACGTTTTGGGTGGCGAAGGAGCGCATGCCGGCGCTTCTGCACTTCCTCAAGGAACAGATCGAACAACCCTACAAGATGCTGTATGACCTCTCCGCTATCGACGAGCGCATGAGGGTACATCGTGATGGACCTGCGAGCGATTTCACCGTTGTTTATCATCTGCTCTCCTTCGACAGAAACGAATACCTGCGCATCAAGGTGGCGTTGCCCGAAGGCCGCCTCTCGCTGCCTACCGTCACGCACATCTGGCCGGCGGCAAATTGGTACGAGCGGGAAGTTTGGGACATGTTCGGGATCGCGTTCGAGGGCCACCCGCACCTGGAGCGAATCCTGATGCCCAAGAGCTGGACCGGGCACCCACTGCGCAAAGAGCACCCGGCTCGCGCGACGGAAATGGGTCCGTATCACTTGTCGCCCGAAAAGGAGCATGCCGAGCAGGAAGCGCTTCGCTTCCGTCCGGAAGAGTGGGGTATGCGCCAGGAGCGCGACGGCTCGGATTTCCTTTTTCTCAACATCGGCCCGCAGCACCCGGGTACGCACGGCGTGTTGCGCATCGGCGTGCAGCTCGACGGCGAGGAGATCGTCGATGCGATTCCGCAGATCGGGTTTCACCATCGCGGCGCCGAGAAGATGGGGGAGCGGCAATCTTGGCACAGCTACATTCCGTATACCGACCGCATCGACTACCTCGGCGGGGTGATCAACAATTTGGCCTATCTGACGGCCGTTGAGAAACTGGCCGGGATCGAGGTGCCGCCGCGCGCGCAAGTGATCCGCGTGATGCTATCGGAGTTGTTTCGCATCATCAGCCACCTGGTGTGGTACGGGACGTTCGCGCAGGACCTCGGACAGATGTCGCCGGTGTTCTTCACGTTCAACGATCGCGAGCGCGCTTTCGCCATGGTTGAGGCGATCACCGGCGCGCGCATGCACCCAGCGTGGTTTCGCATTGGCGGAGTGGCCGCGGACCTGCCAAAGGGCTGGCAGAACCAGTTCCTCGATTTCATCAAATACCTCCCGCCGCGACTCGTCGAGTATGACCGCACGGTTATGCGGAACGCGATCTTCAAGGCGCGCACCCAGGGTATTGGCGCATTCACCGTGGACGAGGCCATTGAGTGGGGAGTGACCGGCGCGAATCTGCGCGCGTGCGGACTGGAATGGGATTTCCGTAAAAAGCAGCCCTACAGCGGTTACGAGCAGTTTGCGTTCGACATACCCACAGCCACTAATGGCGATTGCTATGCGCGCGCGGCGGTGCGCATCGAGGAGATGCGGCAAAGCCTCCGGATCATCGAGCAATGCGTGAAAAATATGCCCGAGGGTCCGTACAAATCCGATCACCACCTAGCCACCCCACCGAGGAAAGAGCGCACGATGCATGACATCGAGACGCTCATCACGCACTTCCTGGGCGTGAGTTGGGGACCAGTGATGCCACCCGGCGAAGCACTTGGCGCCATTGAAGCCGCGAAGGGAAACAACGGCTACTACCTGGTGAGCGACGGAAGCACCGTTTCCTACCGCACGCGTATCCGAACCCCATCTTTTGCACACATTCAAACCCTGCCGTTTCTGTCGCGGGGTCTGACGATTTCGGATTTGGTGGTGATTCTGGGAAGCCTTGATTTTGTATTAGCCGACGTGGACCGGTGAGGATCTAAGCAATGCTGACGACGGAAGAAATTCAAGAGATTGAGAGCCAGGCGGCGCACTATCCGAAACGCGAAGCCGTTTCGATAGACGCGCTGAAGATCGTCCAGAAACACCGCGGCTGGGTGTCCGACGAGAGCCTTCGCGACATCGCTGAACATATCGGCATGTCTGCGACGGACCTGGACAGCATCGCCACGTTTTACAACCTCATCTATCGCCGGCCCGTGGGGCGCCACGTCATCTCCGTCTGCGACAGCGTGAGCTGTTGGATCTTGGGCTGCGAACATATCCGGGAACATCTCCAGCAGCGCCTGGGGGTCAGGCCGGGCGAGACGACGGCCGACAATCGTTTCACGCTGCTGCCCACCGTCTGCCTCGGATGCTGCGACCGGGCCCCGGCACTGATGGTGGACGGCGATCTGCACACCGATCTGGATCCGTTGAAAATCGACGCGCAACTCGAGAATTACAAATGACAGGCTCTACCGAAAAACCGCTGACCGCAAATATCCGCTCGGATGGATCTGTTCTGGATTTGCCGGCCTACGAGCAGGCTGGTGGCTACCAGGCGATCCGAAAAGTGCTGAATGGCGGCATGACCGGAAAAACAGTCATCGCGGAAGTGAAGAACGCGAATCTACGCGGCCGGGGCGGAGCTGGATTTTCAACCGGTTTGAAATGGTCTTTCGTCCCGGTGGGCCAGGACGCGCCCAATCCCACGTACCTGGTGATCAACGCCGATGAGATGGAGCCGGGCACGTTCAAAGACAGGTTCCTCTTGGAGCGAAATCCACACCAGCTCATCGAAGGCGCCATCCTAGCAGGCTTCGCGATCGAAGCGGACATCGCGTACATCTTTCTGCGTGGAGAATACACGCTGGCTGCGGCACGGCTTTCCCGCGCGATCGCGGAAGCCTATGAACGTCGATATCTCGGAAAACACATCCTCGGTTCGGGCTACAGCTTGGAGTTACATCTACATCTCAGCGGTGGCCGTTACATCTGCGGGGATGAGACCGGATTACTGAATGCGCTTGAAGGGAAGCGCGCAAATCCGCGGGCGAAACCGCCCTTTCCCGTCGTGGTGGGCCTGTTTGGCAAACCAACGGTGGTGAATAACGTGGAGACCATCAGCTGCGTACCTCACATCATCAACAACGGCGCGGGGTGGTTCCGCGGCTTGAGCCGCACGAAAGACGGCGGCACCAAGCTATACGGTGTCAGCGGAAAAGTGAAGCATCCCGGCCTTTGGGAACTGCCCATGGGGACTACCGCCCGCGAACTTCTCGAAGAGCACGCCGGCGGTATGCGTGACGGGCTGAAGTTTCGCGGATTGCTGCCTGGTGGCAGCTCCACGCCTTTCATCGTCGAAGAGCATCTGGACACGCCCATGGACTTTACCGAGATGCCCAAAGCCGGTAGCCGCCTGGGAACTGGCACCATGATCGTGCTGGATGACCACACATGTCCGGTGGGTATGACGTGGAACATGACGAAGTTTTTCGCGCGCGAATCCTGCGGGTTCTGCACGCCCTGCTGGAGCGGGCTGGGTTGGGCGGAACGAATACTGCGGTCGATGGAAGACGGCCACGGAAAACCAGGTGACCTCGACAAACTTGCCGCTCAAGCCAAGATGTGGGGTCCCGGGAACACGTTCTGCGCACTCGCGCCTGGCGCCGCCGATCCGCTGGAAACCGCGATGAAGTACTTTCGCACCGATTTTGAGCGCCACATCGCTGAGCACCGCTGCCCCTGGAGATAGGCATGGCTACCGTTTACGTTGACAACAAACCTTACGAGATGAATCCCTTGGAGAACTTGCTCCACGGCTGTCTGTCGCAAGGCTTGGACCTGCCGTACTTCTGCTGGCATCCGGCGTTGGGTTCGGTAGGCGCCTGCCGCCAGTGCGCGGTGAAACTCTTCAAGGACGAGCACGATTCGCAGGGCAAAATCGTGATGTCCTGCATGACCCCGGTGGCAGAGGGCGCGCGCATCTCCGTCGCGGATCCCGAGGCTATTATCTTCCGCGCGGGCGTGATCGAAGGACTCATGCTGAATCACCCACATGACTGCCCAGTGTGCGATGAAGGTGGCGAGTGCCATCTGCAGGACATGACCGTCATGAGCGGTCATGACTACCGGCGCTACGAATTCGACAAGCGCACGTTTCGCAACCAGAACCTGGGCCCGCTGGTGAATCATGAGGCGAACCGATGCATCCAGTGTTACCGCTGCGTCCGCTATTACCGCGACTATGCCGGCGGCAAAGATCTGAACGCGTTTGCCTCGCGCGACACGGTCTTCTTCGGCCGGAACGAAGACGGCGTCCTCGAGAATGAGTTCAGCGGGAACCTGGTCGAAATTTGTCCGACCGGCGTGTTTACGGATAAGACCCTGAAACACCATTACGCCCGCAAGTGGGATCAGCAGTTCGCTCCGTCGGTTTGCGTCCATTGCGCTCTCGGCTGCAACATCGACGCTGGTGAGCGTTATGGCACGCTACGGCGCATTGTCAATCGCTACAACCACGAAGTGAACGGTTACTTTTTGTGTGACCGCGGGCGCTTTGGCTATGAGTTCGTGAACAGCGAACGGCGCCTTCGGCAGCCGCTGCTCGACGGCAAACCCGTTCCCGTTTCGGAGGCTCGGCGTCGCCTGAAAGAACAGGCCGCCAGCGGCGGAGTGATCGGTATCGGATCGCCGCGCGCCTCGCTCGAAGCGAATTTTGCTCTGCGTACCCTTGTCGGGCCAGAGCGTTTCTGTTCGGGAATGGCCGATGGCCAGGCGAAGCTGGCTGGCCGCATGATCGAGATTCTGCGGCGCGGCCCCTTGCCCACTCCGACATTGCGCGAAATCGCGGAGTGTGACGCGATATTCATTCTCGGCGAGGATGTCACCAGTGTCGCGCCCAGGATGGCGCTGTGTCTCCGGCAGTCGGTGCGCCAGCAACCCATGGAAATTGCCAAGCGGTCGAACATCCCGCTGTGGATGGATCACGGAGTGCGGGACGCGCTGCAGGACGCGAAAGGTCCACTCTATATTGCAACCCCATATGGCACTCGTCTCGACGAGGTTGCTACAGCCACGTTTCGCGGCGCGCCTGATGATTTGGCTCGGCTGGGCTTCGCCGTGGCCCACGCGCTCGATCCCGAGGCACCTTCGGCCCAAGATTTCCCGCTGGCCGCTGAAATTGCGAACGCCCTGAAAACTGCGAAGAAGCCCCTCGTGATTTCCGGCATCAGCTGCGCCAGCGAGGTCATCCTGGAAGCGGCCGCCAATGTGGCCTTGGCAGCGCACGCGGCACTCAGCTTAACAGCCCCCGAATGCAACACCGTCGGCGCGGCTCTGCTAGGCGGCGCTCCACTCTCCTCGGCCTTTGAAGCCATCAGCAATGGACGCGCGGACACTGTGATTATCCTGGAGAATGATCTTTATCGACGCGCGCCCGCCGCCGAAGTGGATGCTTTCCTCGGCGCCGCAAAGCACGTAATCGCTCTTGATCACTTGGCCAACCCGACTACCGAAAAAGCGGAGCTGCAACTGCCCGCCGGCACCTTCGCCGAATCCGATGGCACATTCATCAGCAGCGAAGGACGCGCCCAGAGATTCTTCCAGGTTTTTGTACCGCAGAACGAAGTTCTGGCAAGCTGGCGCTGGTTGAAGCTGGACTGCTGGCAGAACCTCGACGATGTACTCGCGGCTCTGTCGAGGACATTGCCCGAACTGGAACCGGCGTCCTATGCCGCACCCTCAGCCGCGTTTCGGATTGCCGGAGCCAAAGTCCCGCGCTCGCCGCTCCGCGAAAGCGGCCGGACCGCCGCGCTTGTCAACATTGATATTTCCGAGCCGAAGACGCCTGACGATCCAGATTCAGCGCTGTCTTTTTCGATGGAAGGAACTCAGGGCCAACCTCCAGCGGCTCTCATTCCGTTTTTTTGGTCGCCCGGCTGGAATTCCATCCAGGCGGTAAATACCTATCAAAAGGAACCAGGCGGACCTTTGCGCACCGGCGATGCAGGTGTCCGCATGTTCGAACCAGCAGCAACAAATGGCCAGTCCTGGTTCATCGCTATCCCGCCCGCGATCCAGTCGCGCGTAGGTGAATGGCTGCTGTTGCCCATGTATCACTTCATCGGCTCCGAAGAATTAAGTGCGGCGGCGCGAGGACTTGCAGAACTGGCGACGAAGCCGCACATCTTCGTCAACAGCCCTGATTTCGTGGAGGGCACGGAAGTCGAATTGCGTTGCGCGAGCGGTACCTTCCGCGTTCCAGTGCGTCTCCGGCCGGATCTTCCGCGGGGCGTTGCGTGCCTGTCTGCCGGAATCGGACCGCTGAGCGGAGTGACCATGCCCGCGTGGGGCAAGATCGAGAGCTTGAAATGACAAGTCCGTACCCACTTCTCTCGATCCTCGGAATTGTGATTGTGGCTCTCAGCATCGCCGCATCTCTCATCTATGTAGAGCGCCGATTGCTGGCCCTCTGGCAGGACCGTTACGGTCCGAACCGCACCGGGCCTTTCGGGCTTCTCCAGGTTGTCGCGGACGCCATCAAGATCTTCATGAAGGAGGACTGGGTCCCCCCGTTTGTCGACAAACCTGTTTTCATTCTAGCTCCGGCCATCATCTTTCTGACCGTGCTCATGGCTTTCGCGGTGCTTCCCGTCGCCCCGGGTATCATCGTTGCCGACTTGAACATCGGCCTGCTGTTCTTTCTCGCCATGTCGTCGCTGGGAGTTTACAGCGTGGTACTCGCTGGTTGGTCCTCCGACAACAAGTACGCGCTGCTTGGCGGGATGCGCGCCGCGGCGCAGATGCTGAGCTATGAAGTCTTCATGGGCCTTTCGCTCATGGGTGTGGTGGTCTTGGCCGGGTCCTTCAGCCTGCCGGCCGTTGTCGAAGCGCAGAGGAAAATGTGGTTCGTGATTCCGCAATTTCCCGGCTTCGTCCTGTTTCTGATCGCCGGTTTTGCCGAAACGCGCCGCATCCCATTCGATCTTTCGGAAGCGGAAAGCGAGCTCGTGGCCGGTTATCACTCCGAGTACTCCGGCATGAAGTTCGGCATGTTCTTCGTGGGAGAGTACATGGGAATCACGCTGATCTCGGCGATGATCGCGGTTCTGTTCTTCGGGGGCTGGTTGGGCCCGGTTCTGCCCGGAGTCGTCTGGTTGCTGATCAAAACGTTCATTTTCATTTCATTTTTTGTTCTGGTGCGGGCCGCTTTGCCTCGCCCGCGATTCGATCAGCTTATGTCCTGGAGCTGGAAGGTCATGTTGCCTCTAGCGCTGGTCAACGTGCTGGCGGCTGGCGCGGCGGTCCTGTCGAGGAGTCACTAAATGTTCAGCATACTTCGAACCATCTGGTACGTGTTTCTCCACTCTTTCCAAAAAAGGATCACGGTTCAATATCCCGAGGAGAAGCCGTATCTCGCGCCCCGCTACCGCGGCCGAATCATTCTTTCGCGCGACCCGGACGGCGGGGAACGCTGTGTGGCGTGCAACCTGTGCGCGGTCGCCTGTCCGGTCGATTGCATCGCACTACAGGCCACCGAGGACGAAAAAGGGCGGCGGCATCCGGAGTTCTTCCGCATTAACTTCTCGCGCTGCATTTTTTGCGGCTACTGCGAGGAAGCCTGCCCCACATATGCCATCCAATTAACGCCGGACTTCGAGATGGGCGAGTTTCACCGCCACAACCTGGTCTACGAAAAGGAAGACCTGATGATCGATGGCCCAGGGAAGTATCCCGGTTATAACTACTGGCGTGTAGCCGGAGTGCAGATCGGTGGAAAGGACAAAGGCGAGGCCGCGCATGAATCGTCGCCCGTCGACGTGCATTCGCTATTGCCGTGAGGTCCCTATGGAACTGACTTTTTACATCGCAGGTGCGGTCGCCGTTATTTCGACAATGCTGATGCTGACACGTTTGAACCTGGTTCACGCACTTCTCTACCTGATCGTGTCGCTGCTCGCCGTGGCCGTGGACTTTTTCGTGCTCGGCGCTCCATTTGTCGCGGCCCTCGAAGCCATCGTCTACGCCGGCGCCATCATGGTGCTCTTCCTGTTCGTGGTAATGATGCTCAACATCGGAAGGCACGCTTCGGAAAACGAGCGACAGTGGCTGACACCGGGAATCTGGACCGGCCCCGTGACTCTGGCCGCCATCCTCATTGTCGAAGTCGTGTATCTGGCGCGCGCCACATCCGCAGGTCTAGGCGCGGACGCCACGGGACCCAAGCAAGTCGGGATCAGCTTGTTCGGTCCTTACATGATTGGCGTAGAGCTGGCCTCCATGCTCTTGCTGGCAGGGCTTGTCGGCGCATATCACCTGGGCGTTCGCGAGAACCGAAAAACTGAAGCACCGGAGAATCAACATGACAGTGATACCCATGAGGGACGGGCTGATGCTGGCGGGGATCTTGTTCTCGCTGGGTCTGACCGGTCTGCTGGTACGGCGTAATTTGCTTTTTGTTCTGATGTCCCTGGAGGTCATGCTCAATGCCGCGGGGTTGGCATTTGTGGTTGCCGGGTCTCGCTGGCATCAGCCGGACGGTCAGGTGATGTTCGTGTTCATCCTGGCCATGGCT
>Ga0335076_10003743_pt1 | contig 15315 bp, 12 predicted proteins | sample Lox_Sample_25_FD_206717 | JGI IMG/M metagenome (GOLD analysis project Ga0335076, IMG submission 206717) | Soil microbial communities from Loxahatchee National Wildlife Refuge, Florida, United States - Lox_Sample_2.5 | ecosystem: Environmental > Terrestrial > Soil > Wetlands | place: USA...
TGCGTCGGTACCAGGCCCAGCCCGGTGAACAGGAACTCGACGGCGTACCCGGCCAGCACCATGGTCGCGTAGAACGTGCCCAGCAGGACCAGCATCATCCGGGTGCCGTAGTACTTCCGGTAGATGATCAGGATCGGGATGATGATCAGGTCGGCGAAGATGAACGAGATCACCCCGCCGAAGCTGATCCCGCCGTTCCACAGCACCGCGGCCAGTGGCACGTTGCCGATCGAGCAGACGAAGCTGAGCACCGAGATCACCGGCCCGATGATCGGCCCCCACAGCCGCGCGGCCAGCGGGTGGCTGGTCAGGAACAGGTGCTGCCAGAACGAGTCCGGCACCCAGGCGCCGACCGCGCCGGCGATGAGCAGGCCGATGACCACGTCCCGGACGACCGCGGCCCACTCCATCACGAAGATGTGGCTGACCGAGGTGTAGCCCTCCCGGCTGACCAGGCGGCGCCAGAAGTTCCCGCCGGCCGCGATGCTCATGTCCATCGCGGCGTGCCCCTCCATCGACCCGGCCAGGCCCTTGTCGGCCTGCTCGCGGGCCGCGTCGAGCAGCCTGGCCCGGACGAACAGCCGGAACGCCACCGCCAGCAGGACGATCATGATCGGGCCGCCGATGAACTCGGCCAGGGTGAACTGCCAGGAGATCAGCAGGGCCAGGATGATGCCCAGCTCGATGACCAGGTTAGTGCTGGCGATCTCGAACACCATGGCCGCGGTGAAGCTGGCGCCCTTGCGGAACAGCGAGCGGGCCAGCGCGACCGCCGCGTACGAGCAGGACGAGGAGGCCGCGCCGAGCCCGGTGGCCCGGGCCAGCGCGGCGGGCCGGTCGCTGCCCAGCAGCCGGACCACGGTGGACCGGCGGATCACCGCCTGCACCACCGCGGACAGCGTGAAGCCGAGGATCAGCGACCAGGTGATCTGCCAGGTCATCGAGCCGGCCACGCCCAGCGCGTGACCCAGCGCGTCGAGCACCCGCATCACTCCACCTCCGGCACGGCGATGGTGAGCAGCTGGCGCAGGCAGTGTTCGAGCAGCTGGTGCGGGAAGCCGTCGCTGAGCCGGTAGAACACGACCCGGCCGTCCTTGCGGAAGCTGACCAGCCCGGCCAGCCGCAGCATCTTCACCGCGTAGGACACCTGGTCCTCGGTCACGTCCAGGGCCAGGGCCAGGTCGCCGACGCACAGCTCACCGGCGGTGACCAGGGCGAACAGGATGCGCGAGCGCACCGGGTCGGCGAGCAGACCGAGCAGCCCGGCCAGCCGCCCAGCGTCGCCGACGGTCAGCGCGTCGGCCCGGGCCGCGGCCACCCGGGCCTGGTCTACGGGATGATCATGATCACGCGGGGACATCAGCCACACCTCCGTACGTCCGTACAATCGCACGGATATACGGCAACGTCAACCTGGGCTCTCGTATGCCCTGGACCTACGGATCGCCTGCGGCTCTTATCTGCCCGGAGCGGCTTGTCACCCCGTAGCACTTATCGGCCCCGCAGCGCGGGGACATACCGGGCAAAGCAGGGCAAATCCACGTGCCCCGGGGTGATAAGTGGTCGCCGGGATGGTGGGGTAGGTGGGGCTGGGGGTTAGCTGGGGCCGCCGACCCAGAGCGGGACGGTGGCGCCGGGGTAGGTGCCCCAGCGGTACCGGTAGTCGCGCGAGCCGGCGTGCTGGTAGCGCAGCCGCATCCGGGAGAAGAACCGGACGCCCTTCCGGTCCGCCACCCGGGACAGGGTGACCTGGGCCGGGTAGGTGCGGAAGTGGCCCGACGCGCAGTCCGGCTTGCAGTTGTCCACCCACAGCGTGCCGCGGCTGGCGGCGGACGTGCCGGTCCAGTACGACCAGTGCCGGATCCGCAGGAACGCGGTCGTACCGCCGACGTAGATCACGCTCAGCCGGGCCCGGCCGTGCTGCCAGCCGTCCAGGCCGTTGTACGCGACCGGCGGCCGGTGCCGGCTGGCCAGCGGAGACTGCGACGGGTGGGTGGTCAGCGCGGCCGCCGTGCCCGCCGCGGTCACCGCGAGCACCAGCGCGGCCAGCACCGCGACGCTCATCTTGGTCAGCCGGGCCTGCCTGAGCCCGGCCCGGCCCCACTCCGCGAGCTTCAACCGCGTCCCCCTCGCGCATATCGGCGTCCCCAGCCGTGCGCGGACCAGCATAGTGCCTGGCGAACACCGGGCGGCGGTCGGTGCTGACGGTCCGCGCTCAGGCGATTACCTGAACCGTGGAGGAACCATCCGGCAGGCGGCGCACCTCGAGCCGTTCCGGGACCCGCTCCTTCAGGTCGGTTACGTGGCTGACGATGCCGACCACCCGGCCGCGGTCGCGCAGCTCGTCGATGACCGCCATCACCTGGTCCAGCGTGTCGGTGTCCAGCGCGCCGAAGCCCTCGTCGATGAACAGGGTGTCCAGGTCCACCCCGCCGGCCTCGGCCTTGACCACATCGGCCAGGCCGAGGGCCAGCGCCAGCGAGGTGTAGAACGTCTCCCCGCCGGACAGTGACCGGGGGCTGCGTTCCGCCCCGGTGTGCCGGTCGATCACCGCCAGGGTGAGGCCGGCGCGTTCCCGCCGCGATCCGGCCTCGTCGGTGCGGCGCAGTTCGTAGCGGCCGGATGACATGGCCGACAGCCGCACATTGGCCGCGGCGACCACCTGGCCGAACCAGTGCCGGAGCACATAGGTGGTCAGCGCCACCCGGCGTTGCCCGTCGGTGCCCTTGGCCAGCCCAGCCAGGCTGATCACCGGCGCGGTCTCCTCGTCCAGCTGGTCCGCGCCGGCCTGGGCCGCGTCCAGCTCGGCCAGCCGCTGGTCCAGCCGGGCCGCCCGGCCGGTCCAGCCCTGGTGCGCGTCGCGCGCCTCCTGCTCGGCCTGCTCGGCGCGGGCCAGCGCGTCCGCGGCGGCCCGGGCCGCCGCGTGCACCTCGCCGGCCTGGGCCGGGTCGAGCCCGGCCAGGTCGTCGGCATCGACCGCGGCCCGCAGCCCGGCCAGCGTCTCGGTCCACGCGCTCACCTGGGCGGCCAGCTCGTCCTGCTGAGCCGGGCTGAGCAGCGCCGCACGGGCCTGGTCCGGCTGGCCGAACCCGCGAGCCGCCGCTTCCTGGCCGGCCCGGGCCTGCGCCCTGGCCTGCTCGGCCCGGGCGGCGGCCAGCGTGTCCAGCGCGGCGGCCAGCTTCCGGTCGGCCGCGGCCGCGGTGCGCAGCGCCTTCTGCCGCGCGGCCACCGTGGCATGGCCGTGCGCGGCGGCCGCCACGTCCCGTTGCACCGCGGCCAGCTCGCTGTCTGCCGTGGCCACCTGGGCCCGCGCGGTGGCTGCGGTGGCTGCGGCGTCACGCAGTTCGGCGCTGACCCGGTCCTGCTCGGCCCGGCAGCCGGCCAGCTCGGCGGCCAGCCGGTCCGCGTCGGCCGCGGCCTGCTCCGCCCCGGCCAGCTGCCCGGCCAGCGCCGCCGCTTCGGCGGCCAGCCCGGCCTCGGTCCCGCCGTCGGCCACCGCCGCACACGCGGCGACCTCGCCGGCCAGTGCCTCCCGCTCGTCAGTCAGCCGGCTCCGCTCGGCCCAGGCGGCGTCCCGGCGGCCGGCCGCGGCGGCCACGTCGGCCGCGGATACCAGCCCGTCACCGGCCGGGGCCGGTGCGGGGTGCGCGGCCGAACCACAGACCGGGCACGGCACACCATCGGCCAGCTGGCTGGCCAGCTCGGCCGCCATCCCGGCCAGCCGCGCCTCCATCAGCCGCTGGTGCTCATCGACGAGGGCTTGATGCGCGTCCACCGCGTGGCGCAGCGCGGCCTCCCGCGCGGCCAGCCGCTGCTCCAGGCCAGTCAGCCGGCCGGCCGCGTCGGCCTGGCGCCGGACCGCCGCCTGCTGCTCGCGGAGGCCGCCCAGGCCGGCGCCCACCAGCCGGGCCCCGGCCAATTGCTCGTCCAGTGCGGTAATCCGATCCGGCAGCTCCTGCCGCGCGGCCTCCAGCGAGCGGACCAGCTGGTCGGCGTCCGCAGCGGCCCGCCGCAGACTGTCCCGGGTAGCGAGCCGGCTGGGCAGTTCAGCCTCGGCCGCGGCCAGGTGCTGCAGCTCGGCCGCGTCCTGTTCGGCGGCCTGCGCCCGGTCCCGGGCCGCCCCGGCCGCTGCGGCCCCATCCACTGCGACCACTCCCGGCGCCGCCTCGGCTAGCGCGGTCCCACCTTGCGCCGCCGCCCTATCCAGCGCGGCATCGTCTGGCGCGGGGCTGAGCTGGTCCGGCACCGCGTGAAGCTGGTCCCGCACCGCGCCGAGCTGGTCCGGCACCGCGTGAAGCTGGTCCCGCGCCGCGTGGAGCTGGTCCGGCACCGCGTGGAGCTGGTCCCGCGCCGCGAGGAGCTGGTCCCGCGCCGCGCCGGGCCGGTCCGACCCCGCACCGAGCTGGTCCGGCGCCGCGTGAACCTGGTCCAGCCCCCGGCTGAGCTGGTCCAGCGCCGCGGCGGCTGCGGCCGCCGCCTGGTCCGCGTCGGCCAGCGCAGCCAGCAGTGGCCGGACCGGTTCCGCCCGCTGGGCCGCGGCCAGCCGGGCCGCCCGGTCTTCGTGTTCGCCGCGGGCCGCCTCGTGCGCGGCCAGCCGGTCCTGGGCCGTGGTCAGCCTGGTCATCACGGCCGACTGGTGCCTGGCCTGATCGCAGGCGGCCAGCAGCTCGGCGGCCCGGGCGGCGGCCAGCTCCAGCCCGTCGGCGGTGACCGCGGCGTGGCTGGCCAGCTCGGTGCTGAGTTCCTTGAGCCGGGTGGCCCGGTCCGCGGGCGGCAGCGCGAGCAGCTCGGTGCGCGCCGCGCCGTCCAGCCCGGCCGCCTCGGCCGCGGCCGACACCGCCGTGTCGATGGCCGCCCGCGCCTGCGCCCGGTCCCGCTGCGCGGCGGCCCGCCGCTGATCCAGCCAGCTGGTGATCCCGTCGTACAGCTCGGTGCCGAACAGCCGGGACAGCAGCACCCGGCGCTCGTCGTCGGCGGCCTGCAGGAACCTGGCGAACTCACCCTGCGGCAGCAGCATGACCTGGGTGAACTGGGCCCGGTTCAGCCCGATCAGGTCGGTGATCAGTTCCCCGGCCTCGGCCTTGTTGGCGGTCAGGCTGGCCCAGCCAGCGCCCTCGTGGCGCTCCAGGTGCACCTGCGCGGCCTCGGTGGTGAAGCCCTCGCCGCGCTTCTTGGGCCGCTGATGCTCGGGCACCCGGCTGACCCGGTAGGTCACGCCGGCCACGGCGAACTCCAGCTGGACTGACGGCACCGCGTCGGGCGGCGCGAAGTGCGAGCGGAGCCGGTCCTCGGCCGCGCCGGTGCCGGCCAGCCCGCCGTACAACGCGAACGTGATCGCGTCCAGGATCGTCGTTTTGCCCGCCCCGGTCGGCCCGTCGAGCAGGAACAGGCCGCTGCTGGACAGCCGGGCGAAGTCGATCCGCTGCGTGGCCACGTACGGGCCGAACGCGGTGATCTCCAGCTGGTGCAATCGCATCAGGCGGCCGCTTCCGCGTGCTGGGCGGCCTCCACGGCCGCGCGGAGCACGGCCCGCTGCGCGTCGTCCGGCGGGCCGCCGCTGGTGAACTCCACGAACAAGCCGCAGATCTCGACCGGGTCGGTGGCCGCGGCCAGCCGCTCCAGGTCGGCGGCGGCACCGGGCAGGCCGCCGTCCGGGTCGAAATCCAGCACCAGGGTGTGCGGCCATTTCTCGCGCAGCCGCTCCATCGGGGCGGCCGGGCGCACCGGGTCGGTAAGCACCACCTTGGCCCACGCACCGGCCACGTCGGCCAGGTCGCCGCCAGCCCCGGCCCGGTCCAGTAGCTCATCAAGCCGGCCGCGCACCTCGCGCAGCGGGCGCGGCACCGGCGTGGCCAGCTGGGTCACGGTGACCTGCCCGGCGCCGTCCAGCTCGGCCAGGGTGACCGACTTGGCCTGGTTCTTCTCGCCGAACGAGAAGGCCAGCGGCGACCCGGAGTACCGGACCGCCGGCCCGACCTGCTGCTGGCCGTGCAGATGCCCGAGGGCGGCGTAGCTGAATCCGCCGAACACATCGGCCGGGACGTCGGCGATGCCACCGACCCGGATGTCGCGTTCGGAATCGGCGGGGCGCGCGCCGGTGACGAACGCGTGTGCCATGACCACGGCGCGGTCGACGCCGCGGTCCGCGGCATCCTGGCGGATCCGTGCGGTGACCGCGGTCAGCACCGCCTGGTGCGATCGCACGCAGTCCAGCTCGGCCAGCACCGCGTCGGGCAGCAGGTAGGGGATGCCGTAGATGGCCACCGGGCCGTGCTCGTCGTCGAGCAGCACCGGGCGGGCCGCGTCCGCCAGCGACGTGCGCAGGTGGATGTGCGCCGCCTCGCTGAGCCCGGCACCGAAGCCGAGCCGGACCGCCGAGTCGTGGTTGCCGCTGGTCAGCACCATCGGGATGCCGGCCTGGCTGAACCGGAGCAGAGCGGCGTCGAGCAGCCGGACCGCGTCCACCGGCGGCACCGCCCGGTCATACACGTCCCCGGCCACCAGCACGGCGTCCACCTGGTGCCGCACTGCCTGCGCCAGCAGCCAGTCCAGGAACGCTTCCTGGTAGCCGAGCAGGTTCTCGCCGTGCAGCGTGCGGCCCAGGTGCCAGTCCGAGGTATGGATCAGTCGCATCGCGCCACACGCACTCCGATCCAGGGGGAAGGCCGGCCGGTGGGGGCTTTCAGCGTCATGATGCCGGACGGATACGGCATTCCCGGTGACCCTGGACTCGTCCGCGTGTCGCCGCGCGGGCGGCCCTCACTCCAGCGCGGCCCGGATCACGGCCGACATGTCCGGATCGGGCATCGGTGGGCCTCCTGCCGGATCAGGCACCATCCCGGGCATGACCCGGCGGTGCCGCCGCGGATACCCGGCTACAGCTGGCCGACCTCGGTGACCCGGAGCACGGCCTCGCCCGCCTCGGCCGACGCGGCCAGGTCGACCTCGGCGCTGATCCCCCAGTCGTGGTCGCCGGCCGGGTCGTCGAAGATCTGCCGGACCCGCCACCGGTCCGTGCCCTCATCGATGATGAGCAGCGCCGGGCCGCGGGCGTCCGCACCCGTGCCGATCTCGTCGTGCTCCTCGAAATAGGGCTCCACCGCCGCCTCCCACGCCGCCGCGTCCCAGCCGGCCTGCGCATCCAGCTCACCCAATTCTGCATAACGCCCGAGCGCTGCTAGCTCGACCCGGCGGAACACGGCGTTGCGGACCAGGACACGAAAAGCGCGGACGTTGCCGGTGACCGCCTGCGGCCGCACCGGGGCCGCCTCGGCCAGCGCCCCGGACGGGTCGCGGAGCTGCTCCCACTCGTCCAGCAGGCTGGAGTCGACCTGGCGGACCAGCTCACCGAGCCACTCGATCAGGTCGGTGAGCTCCTCGGTCTTGGCCTCGTCCGGCACGGTCTGCTTGAGCGCCTTGTACGCGTCGGCCAGGTAGCGCAGCACCAGGCCCTCGGACCGGGACAGGCCGTAGAACGACACGTACTCGGTGAACGTCATGGCCCGTTCGTACATGTCCCGGACCACCGACTTGGGCGCCAGCTCGTAGTCGGCCACCCATGGGTGCCCGCGCCGGTACATGTCGTAGGCCGCGTCCAGCAGGTCGGCCAGCGGCTTCGGGTAGCTGACCGACTCGAGCAGGTCCATCCGGGTGTCGTAGTCCACCCCGTCGGCCTTCATCTGGGCCACCGCCTCGCCGCGCGCCCGGAACTGCTGCGCGGACAGCACGGTCCGCGGGTTGTCCAGGGTGGCCTCGATGGCCGACACCACGTCCAGCGGGTAGTCCGGTGCTCCGGCGTCGAGCAGGCTGATCGCGGCCAGCGCCAGCGGGGACAGCGGCTGGTTCAGCGCGAAGTCGAACTGCAGGTCCACGGTGAGCCGGACCTGCCGGCCGTCGGCGTCCGGCTCGGCCAGCCGTTCTACCACTCCCCCGGCCAGCAGCGCCCGGTAGATCGCGATGGCCTGGTGGATGTGCTTGCGCTGCGCGGCGCGGTCCTCGTGGTTGTCGGTCAGCAGGTGCCGCATGGCGCCGAACGCGTCGCCCGGGCGGCCGATGACGTTCAGCAGCATGGCGTGGCTGACCCTGAAGCTGGAGGACAGCGGCTCCGGGTCGGCGGCGATCAGCCGGTCGAACGTGGGCTGGCCCCAGGACACGAACCCCTCGGGCGGCTTCTTGCGCACCACCTTGCGCCGCTTCTTTACGTCGTCGCCCGCCTTGGCCAGCGCCTTCTCGTTCTCGACGACGTGCTCGGGGGCCTGCACCACGACCCGCCCGGTGGTGTCGAACCCGGCCCGGCCGGCCCGCCCGGCGATCTGGTGGAACTCGCGGGCCTGCAGCAGCCGGGTCTTGGACCCGTCGTACTTGGACAGCGCGGTGAACACCACGGTGCGGATCGGCACGTTGATGCCCACGCCCAGGGTGTCAGTGCCGCAGATGACCTTGAGCAGCCCGGCCTGGGCCAGCGTTTCCACCAGCCGCCGGTACTTGGGCAGCATGCCCGCGTGGTGCACCCCGATGCCGTGCCGGACCAGCCGGGACAGCGTCTTGCCGAAGCCAGCGGTGAACCGGAACCCGCCGATCATGGCGGCGATCTCGTCCTTTTCCGCCCGCGAGCAGACGTTCACGCTCATCAGCGCCTGGGCCTGCTCCAGCGCGGCGGCCTGGGTGAAGTGCACCACGTACACCGGGGCCTGGTGCGTGGACAGCAGCTCCTCCAGGGTCTCGTGCAGCGGGGTCAGGACGTACGAGTAGATCAGCGGCACCGGCCGCTCGGCCGACTTGACCACCGCAGTCGGCCGGCCGGTGCGCCGGGTCAGGTCGGCCTCGAACCTGGTCACGTCGCCCAGCGTCGCGGACATCAGGACGAACTGGACCCGGGGCAGCTCGATGACCGGCACCTGCCAGGCCCAGCCGCGGTCCGGGTCGGCGTAGTAGTGGAACTCGTCCATCACCACCTGGCCGAGGTCGGCGTCGGCGCCGTCCCGCAGCGCGATGCTGGCCAGCACCTCGGCGGTGCAGCAGATGATCGGCGCGGTCGCGTTGACGCTGGCGTCGCCGGTCATCATGCCGACCTGGTCCGGGCCGAACGCGGCGCACAGCGCGAAGAACTTCTCCGACACCAGGGCCTTGATCGGCGCGGTGTAGAACGAACGGCGGCCCGCGGCCAGCGCGGCGAAGTGCGCGCCCATGGCGACCAGGCTCTTGCCCGAGCCGGTCGGCGTGGACAGGATGACGTTGGCCCCGGACACCACCTCGATCAGCGCCTCTTCCTGATGCGGGTAGAGGGCGAAGCCCTGCTCCTTGGCCCAGCCGGCGAACGCGTCGAACACGCTGTCCGGGGCAGCGTCGGCAGGGAGCAGGCTGGTGAGGGTCACGGGTAGTCAACCGCCGCCGGGCGCCCGATGTTCCCCGGCCGCATCACTGGCCCAGCATGCGCCGCAGGGTGCGGGCATTGCGGACCGCATTGGCCTGGCCGTCATTGTTGAAATAGGCGAACACGTCCCGGCCGCCACCCTGCCATTCCCGGATCCGCTCCGCCCACCAGCCCAGGTCGGCGTCGCTGTACGAGCCGGCGTACAACTGCTGGTGGTCCGGGCCGTGCAGCCGCACATAGACGAAATCCGTGGTCACCCGGAGCACACAGGGCAGGTTGGCACCGCTCATTACGCAATAGGCGGCGCGCTGCGTTTCCAGCAGGCGGTACACGTCCTCGCAGTGCCAGCTGGGATGACGGAACTCGACCGCCACCCGCAGCCATTCCGGGATCAGCCGGAGGAAATAGCCCAGCCGGGCGTCATCGCGTGGCTGCTGCGGGCCGAGCTGGACGAGGAGCACAGCCCGTGCGACGCCCAGCTCGTGCCAGCCGGCCCGGATCCGGTCCAGCCACGGTTCCGGCTGGTAGAGCCGGCGCGCGTGGGTCAGCCCGCGGGGCGCCTTGACGGACAGGCAGAAACCCGGCGGGAGCCGCTGCCGCCAGGCCCGGAACCGGGCCGGCCCGGGCCAGCGGTAGAAGCTGCTGTTCAGCTCGGCGGTGCGGAAACTGGCCGTGTAGCAGGCCAGCCGGTCCCGGGCCGGCAGCCCGGGCGGGTACAGCTCGGGGTACCAGTGCTCATAGCTCCACCCTGACGTCCCGATATACGCCGCCACCTGGCTTACGGCTGCGGCGCAGCGCTGCCGGCCGGACCCTCCTCAGCCGGGGAGTCCGGGATGGTCCCGTCGACCAGGGCGGTGGACCCGGCGGGCCGGGTCTCCGTCTGCTCGGTCCGCTCCCGCAGCCGGTCCAGGGCCTCGCTGTCGCCGAGCGGCACGCTGGCCTCCAGGCGGTCGCCCTCCCGCACTTCCGGCAGGTCGACGATCGCGTCCACCAGCTCAGCCCGGTGGCCCGGTGCGACATGCCCGGATGTCGCGTGCAGGGACGCGCGGGTGGCGCCACCGGGTTGCTTGGACACGTCGGCCGCGGCCACGGTCCGCTCGCCGTCTTTGATCTCGACGCGCCGGGCCTCGTCTGAATCGGTCATGTGGCACCTCCCTCGCGAATCACTTCCCCGCGCCTGCCCGGGCCGGGAGCAGTGAAACCACCCGCCCGGTGAATGTCCGGTGCCCGGCCCGGACGGCCCGTGGGGTGGTATCGCGCTGCGCCGCGCTGGGCTTGATCAGCAGGGTGGTCGCGGTCAGCCAGAGGGCGGCGAAGATGACGCTGCCCAGGATGTCGGTGGGGTGATGCTCGCCGCGGTACATCCGGGACAGCGCGATTGCCACCGGCATCACGATCGCCGGGATCAGGAACAGCCAGCGCCACCAGCCGCGGGCGTGCCCGATGACCACGATCGCGATCGCGATGTACAGGCAGCAGGTCGCAGCCGTGTGCCCGGACGGGTAGGCCGAGGTGGGCAAATGGTGGTCCAGGTGGGGCACGTACGGCCGGGGCCGCTTGACCACCGCGGCCGCGGCCAGGAACGCGGCCAGCTCGCCGAACATCACCACGGCCAGGAAGATGACCGGCCGCCAGCGCCGGATGAACAGCAGGAACAGCAGGCAGGCGGCCACCGCCACGACCAGGATGCCGGTGGTGGCGCAGCACACGCTGATCACATCGCTCCAGTGGTTGCCGGCTGGCGTGCGGTGCGCGGCGAACCAGCGCGGGATGGCGGTGTCGCCCAGCCACTTGTTGTGGCTGTACTTGACCACCAGCTCGCCGAAGCCGACGACGACGCCGAGGATGAGCACCCAGGCGACGAGGACGGCGGCGGCGATCCGGGCGTACTGGCGGGCCGGTCTGGCCATGGTGGCCTCCTGGGGTGGATGCAGTGGGTCGAACGCGAGTACGGTCACGCCGAGCCAGGTCAGGCCGAGCGCCCACGCGCCGACCACGTCGGACAGGTAGTGCACGCCGAGCAGGATCCGGCTGATCCCGATGGCCGCGATGAGCACGCCGATGCCGTAGCGCAGCGCGGTGCGCGGCCAGCCCGGCCGGGTGTCCGGCAGGAAGGCCAGCAGCACGGCGCCGTAACAGACGATCGAGCCGAGCGAGTGCCCGCTGGGGAAGCTGTTCCCGGTGCCGTGCGCGATCGGGTGCGCGACCACCGGGCGCAGCCGGCCGACCAGCGACTTGAGGACCGGGTCGAGGACGAGCGCGCCGGCCCCGGTGACCAGCAGGTAGCAGGCCAGCTTCCAGCGCCGCCGGACGGCCATCACGGCCGCGGACACGCCGAGCACGGTCCACAGCACCCCGTTGCTGCCCAGCCAGGTGATTGCCTTGATCACCGTGACCAGCGCCGGATGCCCGGCGACGAGGCTGTTCAGCCGGGCCGCCGCATCGTGGTCAGCCGCCTCCAACGGGCTCCAGCGCAGCCGCACCGCGATCAGCAGCACAGTGAACACCAGCGTGGCCGCGATGACCACGATCAGGTGCGCCTGCCTGCGCGGCACGGGCTGGTCGGACATGGCTGGACACAGTGCCCACGGCAGCGCGGTTCATGCTCAGGCCAGGTAGAGCAGCCGGGCCAGCACCACCAGGGCGACCAGGGCCAGCGCGATGAGCGCCTTGACGACCAGGCCCTTTTCGTACCGGACCGCATCCTTGATCTCGGCGTCGAATTCCGCCGCTTCGGTGGATTCTTCCCGGGCGGCCGGGTCCAGGTGCCCGGTCATACCGGACTCACCGCCTTGCCGGTCTTCTCGGTCTTCTCCCAGCGCGCGTCGGCGTGCCGGAGCTCCTTCAGGTAGGCGGCGCAGGCGATAGCGCACAGCAGCGGGCCGTACCCCGCGACGTAGACGAACAGCGGGCCGGTGATCCGGCCGGCCCAGCGCGGCTCGGCCAGCTTGCCGAGGTAGGCCACGGCCATGCAGGCGGCCAGCCACACGTAGGTGAACAGCAGGATGCCGCGCTCCCAGCCGCCGGCCAGGGTGAGCACGGCCGGCACCACCGCGGTGGCCATGATGAGGACGTTGACCAGCCCGGGGAACAGCAGCGCCTCCCGCCAGGTGCGGCGGCCCACCGGCGGGTCGATGAGCAGCGCGAACGAGGTGATGAACAGGAACGTGAGCACGCTGGTCAGCCACAGCACGTGAAACGCGGTCAGCGCCAGCTGGTAGTCGATGAAGTACAGGGTGACCAGCGACGCGGACGCGCACAGCATGAACATGGGCAGCAGCAGCAGGCTGAACCAGATCAGGCCGAAGCTGATGCCGCCCAGCCCGCCGGGTGTGCCCGGCCGGAACCAGACACCGCGGAACCGCCCGGTGACCTGCAGGTTGCCGCGGGCCCAGCGGAGCCGCTGGCGCCACAGCCCGGCGATGGCCATCGGCTCCTCGGCCGACACCGCGGCGTGCGGCTCGAAGATGGCCCGGTGCCCGGCCAGCTGGGTCTGGAACGTGGTCACGGTGTCCTCGGCCAGCGTGCCGGTATCGATCCGCCCGCCGATCGCCTCGATGTTGGCCCGCGAGTGCAGCTGGGCCCCGCCGGCCAGGCAGGCGACCACGCCGAGCACGTTCTGGCTGCGGCGGGCGGCGGCGGACGCGACGATGTACTCATAGCCGATGAACCGGGTCAGGTAGTTGTCCGGCCGGCTGCCCTCCCGGATGTACCCGGTAACCGAGCCGACCGCCGGGTCGGCCAGGTGCCGGGTCAGCGCGTGCAGCGCGCGCCGGCCGAGGATGACGTCCGCGTCGATGATCAGGGCCGCCTGCGACCAGTCGTCGGCGAGCACCTGGGCCAGCCCCTCATTCAGCGCCGCCGCCTTGCCCTGGCCACCCTCCTCGCGGCGCAGGTGAACCACCCGGCTGGGGTGCTTGGCCACCTTGACCGCGGCCACCGCGGCGGTCCCGTCGATACTGGCGTCGTCCACCACGATGATGCGGAGCCGGCCGGCCGGGTAGTCGAGGTGCAGCAGCCGGTCGATGGCGGTGCCGAGGACGGCCGCCTCGTTCCAGGCCGGCACCAGGATGGTGATCCGCGGCAGGTACGGGCGGCAGTGCGCGTAGTGCCGCCGGCGGCTGTGCCAGCCGACCAGCAGGAACTGATAGTCCGCCAGGATCAGCGGCAGCGCGCCGAGGAAGACCAGGCCGACCAGCAGCGACTTGAGCGCCAGCAGCGCGATCACGCCGGCATCGCCACCTTCCCGGTCTTCTCCGTCTTGTCGCACTTCATCTCGGCGCCGCGCAGCTCCGCCCCGATCACCGCGGCCTCGTTCCAGGCCGGGACCAGGATGGCGGTGCGCGGGAAGTTCGGCGCGACATCCCGGTAGTGGTTCCGCTGGAAGTGCAGGGTGACCAGCAGGTACTGGTAGCTGGCCGCGAGCATCGGCACCGCGCCCACCAGTACCAGCACCACCAGCGCCCAGCGGAACCCGGTGTACGCGATATGCAGCGCGATCATCCGGGCACCTGGCTTGCCGCGACCGTGCTGAGCAGTTCCGGCACCGTCTGGTACCGGCCGACACCCGCGCAGTCATGACTGTCCGTGCTGGGCACCAGCGGCACTCCGGCGGCGGCGAAAGCCCGGATGGTGCGCGGCGACGGGCAGGCCCACTTCTCGTTGACCTCCAGCCGGGCGCCAGCCCGGCGGGCGGCCTGGGCCAGCGCGGCCAGGGCCGGGCCGGGCACCTCCGGCTCGGCCAGTCCCATCTTGGGCAGCAGGCTGAACAGGTGGGCGAGCTGCGGCATCGCCACCTGATCCAGGGCCGCCGCGGTGGCTGTGATCAGGCCATCGATAACCTCCCCGGCGGTACGCTGGCCGGCGGTCAGCTGGGCCCGGATGTCCCGCGGGTGCACCGGGCCGGCCTCGCCGGGGAACTGGTGGTCGGCGATCAGCACCCGGTCCACCCCCGGCAGCTGCCCGGGCAGGTCGAGATGCCCCTGGCTGTCCAGGATCTTCGCCTCCACCCCGGCCAGCACGTCGAGCCCGGGCACCGGGCGCAGCGCGGCCACCGCGGCGGTGTAGTCCGCCACCCACGGCGAGTCCCGGCGAACGTGATCGGCGAAGCAGATCACCCGCAGCCCGCGGCGGCGGGCCGCCCGCACGTTCTCGTCCAGGCTGCTCACCGCGTCGTCGGAGAACACCGAGTGCACGTGGTGGTCCTCGTCCGGGGCAGGCCGCGCAGTCATGGGTTCCTCACGCCGCGAGCTTCTGTACCTCGCTGAGATCCACGAAGCGCTCGTCGAGGAAGCGGACCATGGCTGTCTCATGGAAGTCCACTCGCCGCGGCACCGGGCGGCCGCGCAGCGAGTCCAGCGCCAGCCGCGGCATGTCCACCCCGCTGGCCATGGTCAGCGGCAGCGCGCCGGGCGCCCGCGGGTTCACCTCCAGCAGCGCGGGGCGCCCAGCGGCGTCCCGGCGGGCCTGCACGTTAGCGATATAGGTCAGGCCGGTAACGGTGGCGACCGCGGCACCGAAATGCTCGAGCGCCGGGTCGTGCATCGTCCGGCCGGCCACCGAGACACCAGAGTCGACCCGGGCGCGGACCCGGGGCACCGACGCCATCACATGCCCACCCGCGTCAGCCAGCACATCGATCGAGTACTCCTCGCCGGGCAGGAACTCCTGGACGATGAAGTCGGCCGACCGGTCCATCCCGGCCAGTTCCTGGCTGGTCACCACCACCGAGATGTCCCGGGAGCCGCTCCCGGTGCGCGGCTTGACCACCACCGGGTAGTCCCAGGCCGCGGGATCCAGTGCGGAGTCGAACGGTTCGGTCCGCGGGACCAGGACATGGCCGGCACAGCAGGTGGCCAGGGCCAGCTTGTCCAGGGTGAGATCCAGCGCCCGGGCCGGGGCCAGCATCAGCTCGATGCCGGCCGCGGCGAACTCGCCGCGCG
>Ga0335076_10003744_pt1 | contig 15309 bp, 14 predicted proteins | sample Lox_Sample_25_FD_206717 | JGI IMG/M metagenome (GOLD analysis project Ga0335076, IMG submission 206717) | Soil microbial communities from Loxahatchee National Wildlife Refuge, Florida, United States - Lox_Sample_2.5 | ecosystem: Environmental > Terrestrial > Soil > Wetlands | place: USA...
CAGGAAGTCAACATAAAACACATACTCCCAAGGTCGGCCGCGCATGGGACGCGACTCGATTTTGCTCAGGCTGATGTCACGCAGGGCAAACACGCTCAGCGACTTGAACAGCGCGCCGGGAACATTCTTCACCTTGAACGCGATGGAGGTCTTATTGGCCCCGCGAGGAATCAGTCGTGAGTAGTCATCCCCGAAAGTGGGGTGCCCCACTTCTCCCTGCTGTTGGGAGAAGTGGGGTTTTTTGCGTCGTGCCGAGACAGCCTTCCGAATCAGAAAGAATCGAGTGAAGTTGTTCTTATCGTCCTCGATCCCGCGCGCCAGAACGCGTCCGCCATACTGCCCTGCTGCCTTCAGGCCTGCAATTCCGGCAGCATCCTTCAACTGTTCTGCGATGACGTGCTTGACGCTTCCGGCGGTGTCGTAAAACGGCACCGCTTCGATGTGCGGATGGCGGCGAAAAAAATCACGGCACTGATCAAGCGCCACGGGATGCGACAGTACGCGCCGCAGCGAGCGCAATTGCACGCGCGGCATCGCGATTATGTTGTGGACGATCCGCAGCAGGTACTCTGCCTCGATGACGACGTCGCGCCCGACCAGCAAATCCGCGTGCTCAGCAACTGTTCCTGCCAGCGTGTTTTCAATCGGAATGACCGCTGCAGTTACCGACCCCTTCTCTACCTTATCGAAGACTTCAGCGGACCGCGCGCACGGCACAACCGTGCAGCGTGGCAACATCCGCCCTGCGGCTTCGTGGCTGAAGGATCCTAATTCCCCTTGGATAGCAACTTTCATGACCTAAGAAAGTAGCCGCAGAGCGATAGAAAACGCAACCCGCTGCCTCCAGATCAACGTTCGATCCGTCGGCAGCGGCATACGCTCGCGTGAGAGAAAGAGAAATGCTGGTTCCCTAGCAGTCTGGAATCGTGGCGTAGCTGACGCACACAGACTTGTCAGCACCCACCTGCCACAGCGCCGACATATTCCGCTGATTCGGAAAGTGGTCGAACCAGAAGATGTAGTCGAAATTTCCGAACGGGATCTCCTGACCGTTGCCAAAGTCGTCGGCCCATTGGCTGCACGTGGCACCGTAGTAGAGATTGGCGTAAAACGGGTATGTCCCGGGATTCTTCACAGAGACCCGGACGCCTTGATAGCCGCTCCCACCGGTGGTGTACCAGCAGCCCTGGAAAGTCGCTCCCGGGTCGCTCGTGGAGGTCACTTTGAGCGTGAATGTTTTCGTCACCGAATTGGTTCCATCCGTTGCCCTGACGTGAATGGCGTATGACCCGACCGCTACGGTTTTCGCGACGGTGATCGTCGCGGTGGAGGTGCCAGCTCCGGGCGCGGGTATGGTCGCGGGGGATAGTTTGATCGTCACGCCCGCAGGCATATTGGACTTGCTCAGGTTAATCAAGTGGTCGTAACCGGACACAACTGTGGTCTTGATCTTTACTGTTCCTGACTTGCCACCCGCGACCGCAACAGTTAGGGGCGATAAAGTCAAAGTGAAATTTGCCGTGGTCGCGGTGTCGACCATAGCCTCAGGGCTTGGCTCAATTGCCTTTGCTGAAATGCTGCCCGGCTTTACCGGTTGTGGCGGAACTCCGCAACTCGTCAGACAGATCGCCCCTGCAGCAGCGATAACAATGAAATGTTGTTTGTGGAAAATCACAGGCTGGGTACCTCGGCGGAAAGAATTGGGGCAATTCTCCCATGCCGTGGTCTGAGGGACGAAAATCGGAAGTGCATGCAAATTGCCGCTATGACTGCGGCCGCAACTTTAGCTTTTTAGCCTCTTCTCCAGCATCAAAGCGTCCACACCATTCGAGTAATACCTCGGCCAAGTCCCAACTACGCTATAGCCATGACGCTTGTAGAAGGCTAAGGCGCCTACATTGTCGACGGCCGTTTCCAGGCCGACGACGACGGACCCCGCCGCATGCAGCCTTTTTTCGGCTTCCCGCAGCAACTGCGACCCAAGTCCGGAGCGGCGCGCCGCCGACATGACATCTATGGTGATGATGTGTCCAACCGACGCACCGTGCGCCACGATGAACCCGGCGGCCTGGCCTTTGCCGTCTTCAGCCACGAGCGTAAATGCCCCCCGCGAGCGCAAATAAGTCTTCAGTTCCTGTCGCGAATAGGAAATGCCCGGCGGGAAGCAGGCCTGGTCGATTCGCCAAAGCGTCTCGAAGTCTTCAGGGTTGAAGTCGCGGATGACGAATTCCATCGCATCATTTTATAGGCTGGAGTGTTACGGGATGGTTGCCCTGTCGGGGTCTTGTTTTCCACAGAGGGAACGGCGTCCATTTGAAAATTTTCCCCAATAGGGCCTATTGCCCCCTTGCTCATCCCGCAACCTCCGACGTACCATCGGCATCAGAGGAAGCGTTGTGGGGCGCCTTCTTGTTATCGATGTTGTCGGCGCGGTCGCGATTTTAGGACTGTGGTATCTCCTTTTTGCTGCCTACAATCGGCGCCGGGGTGCCGAGGCGTTGCGATGGGTGCAGGCCGCCTGCGCCGGCAAAGGACGCATTCTCGATTTTCACTGGCTAAACAGCTCCCGCCTCCACGCGCGCGTTCAATTCCCTTCCCGCAGCTTCGAAAATGCCCGGGTTACCATGAAGTTTCGCCCGCGGCCGCTGCCCATTCACTGGCTCCTGAGCTACTGGCATAAGCAGAAAGAAACTCTCACTTTCGAGGCCGATTTGGGCGGATCGCCCAGCTTCCACCTGGAAGTGGTTCGCCACCGCTGGTGTGCCCACAGCCGCGGGGGAAAGAAACGTCGCCGCAGCGACCGCGAATGGGATATCTACGAGCCCGGCCCAGTCGTCCTGACCACCCGGACCCATTGGAAGGAAGATCCAACGCCGGAACTCAATGCGCTGATGACCGTTCGACAGCAGGATGTCCTGCAGGTCCGCTTCCGTCCGGAGTCGCCGCAATTTTCTGCTACCGTAGCGCTCGACGCGCTCTCCGACCCGCGTACTGCTTCCAGTTTCCTGACCACCCTGCGCGAGCTCGCGGGGGCGTCTGCCCATCGCTCGTAACTCCTTTATCCGGACTAACGCAGTGAGTCATCTGAACCTTAATGCAGTAGACTGCCCTCATGCCTACCGCTCGCCAGGGATCAATCCGGATATTCAGCTTTTCCGGAATTGATGTCTTCCTTCACTGGTCGTGGTTTCTTGTCGCGGTCTTTGAGATTCAAAGCCGCTCGCGAAGCTACTCGTCTATCACGTGGAATGTGCTTGAGTATCTTGCGTTGTTCCTGATTGTGACCATGCACGAATTCGGCCATGCTCTGGCCTGCCGCCAGGTCGGTGGTCGAGCCGATACGATCGTGCTGTGGCCTCTGGGTGGAGTCGCTTACGTCGACCCTCCGGCGCGGCCAGGCGCCACGCTATGGAGCATTGCAGCCGGACCTTTGGTGAACGTTGCCCTGATCCCAATCCTCTCCGCCGCTTTTCATACGAGCAGTTCCATGGGCGCGGCTCCTGATCTCCACCGGCTGCTTTTCAACATTTCTCAAATCAACACGTGGCTGCTCATTTTCAATATCCTTCCTATTTACCCGCTCGATGGCGGACAGATTTTGCGCTCCCTTTTGTGGTTTGTGATGGGACGCGCCCGCAGCCTGATGGTGGCCTCGATCCTCGGCATCCTGGGCGTCATCGGTTTCATCGGACTCGCCGTGTGGGAGAGGTCAGTGTGGTTTGCGGCTCTCGCCGTTTTCATGCTGATGAATTGTTGGGGAGGGCTGAAGCACGCCCAAGATCTGCTTCGATTATCAAAGCTGCCGCGGCGCGAAGGATATTACTGTCCCGAATGCAAGACGCCTCCGCCGATCGGCGAATACTGGAAATGCTCGAATTGCGGACAAGGTTTCGACACGTTCGCGAGTGGCGCCGTGTGCCCACACTGTTCAACCCGCTACGACATGACCCGCTGCCTCGATTGCGGGCATCTCCATCCGATGAACGAATGGATCTCCCCGACATTGGTCGGTCCGAGGATGTAGTCCGTTTGAGTTGAGCACGCGGGCAACGTCTCGGTGGTCGGCTTGCCGATTGCGTGCAGCATTCGGCGGTTCGCCAGATAAATCCCTTTTATCGCGCACATTAGCTTTTTCGATTGGCTGCCTCGTCCCCCTCGCGCTATTCTTCCGTGTTCCTGGCAATGCGTTGAAACCAGCCATTTCAACTCCCCCGTTTTCGTGAGCGGCTTTGCTAAATCCCTGCGTGCATATCGAAGGAGACTGAAGGTCATCCATGCCCAATGAACTGCGCAATTTTCTTGCACTTTCGTATGACGAACTCGAAGAACTGAATCTTAAAGCCAAAGATCAGCGTATGAAGCGCGTCTCCACCGAGAAGGTGCGCGAAGACCGCCTGAAATATCTCACCGACGAAAAGCGAATCAAGGCCGTGACCGTGCTCTTCAGCGACCTCGAAGGCCGGTTACACATGCTCGACTATGACAAAAAGTTCCTGCTCAAGAGTTACGACAACCTGACCTTTGACGGCTCATCGATTCGAGGATTCACGGCGCAGCGCGAGAGCGATCTGCGGCTCGGCATCGATTGGGCGGCCTTCTACTGGGCGCCGTCCGACGTCTTCGGCTCCGGCAAGATACTCGTTTTCGGCGAAGTCATCGACAAAAACGGCGAGCCTTACAACGCCGACATCCGCAGCGTGCTCAAGCTCTTTGCAGACGAGCAGTATAAAAAGAAAAAATACACGCTCAACGCCGCCAACGAAATTGAGGGTTTTCTATTTCAAGGACCCGACGCAGAACGGCACTATCACGAAACCGGCAAGTTCGAGTACGTCAACACGGGCGGCTACTACCATTCGCTGCCGGGCGATCCGCTGCGCACTTTCATCGACACCACTGCCGAAGTGCAGCGCTCCATGGGATTCCAGAACGAAAAGGACCATCCTGAGGTCGCGCCGTCGCAATTCGAAATCAATTACGGGTACGGCGAAGTGGTCGCAGCCGCCGACCAGATCCAGCTTTACAAGCTCATCTGCCGCCAGGTGGCGCGCAACATGGGACTGACGGCCTCGTTCTTGCCGAAGCCCGTGGTTGGCGTGAACGGCAGCGGCATGCACACCAATGTTTCGATCAGTTCCGAAGGCAAGAACCTTTTCTGGGATCCGAAGGGCGAAGAAAAACTCAGCAAGCTCGGCTACGAATTCCTGGACCGCATCCTGACTGCCGGCAATGATATTTGCCTGTTATTCAACTCCAGCGTGAATGCCTATCGCCGGCTTGATCCGCACTTCGAGGCTCCGAACCAGCTCAAAGCGTCGGCTGTGGATCGCGGTTCGATGATCCGCATTCCCATTGGCAACGAGCGCAGCATGCGCACGGAAGTTCGCGCCGTCGCGCCCGACGCGAATCCATACCTCGTCATGCTTGGAATTTTCAAGACTGGACTCGAGGGTTCTACCGCCAAGATCAAAGATCTTCGCGCCGGCAAGGAACGCTTCTTGCCCGACAACATCTACACGGCAATCGAGAACTTCCGCACCGCGGAGTGGACCACCAAGTTGCTCGGTGAAGACGTTAAAGGGCGGTATGCGGACCTGAAACAAGCGTCGGCGGATCGCTGCCCGCGCCTGCTGGGAACGATCGTGAAGGCTTCCGAGGTGCAGTTTCATCACGAAGTTTACAACCAGTTCCTCTGGAATCTGTTCTAAATTGCATGCAGTTCTGCCAGCCCCGGCCTAAAGCCGGGGCGATTTTATTTGCCTTGCAATAACGGAGACCACGAGGCTCGAACTGCAACAGCGCCTACGGAATCACCACTTTGACCGCGTTTGATTTTCCGCTTTCCACGCCTGAGGTATCGACGGCAGTCGTCGCGTAGTAATACGTGGTGCTATTGGCGACCGTCGAATCATCGTAAAGTGTCGAGGCAACCAGGCTCACATTTACCTTCGTCCACGACTTGCCGTCGGTGCCCCGATACACGTTGTAGCCGGTGATGTTTTGCGAGGTCGAGGCCTGCCAACTCAGATCCACAACGTGATTGGCTCCGGATTGAATCACGACACTGTAAGACTGTTTCACGAGATTCCCGCCACAGTCCCACAGACCAAACGTGAACGAAAATGTTCCGGCCTTTTTTGGAGTGCCGGCCAAGGTGATGAACGTGGTGTTTGTGGTCCTTTGCGTAACGATGCCGATCGGCTTGGCTCCAGACAACAAGTTCCAGGTGTATGGAGTGCAACCGCCACTGCCATGGATCGTGGTGGAATACGCTGTACCGACAGTCCCATTAGGAAGTTTGGTGGTGTTAATTCGGACGGTGGATGCAAAACTTGCAGACACAAACACCAATGCGATTAGGGGAAGAAGGCTGGCTTTCATTTCTGTATGCTGCCGGGATTGTGGGATTCACAACAGATTCATTTAGTCTGGGATCTACCGGGATGGGGAGATAACCTTAGCGAGAAGGGATTAGTCCCGCGGGCAAGTCGGGCGACTTTGCGCACGAGTATTAAGCGCCGATTTCCACAGCGCGACGTTCTTCGCTTGCGTTTACGATTTTTCTGTCAAGATAAAGTCAGCGGCCCAAAGTGAGGAAAATCTTCCCGAGCACCAAGACATACCCGGCGATCGCGACGATGCCATGAACCCGAATCGCGCGATAACTTGCAGGCCAGGGAAACATCAGGACACCGAATACCGGCTTCAGTTTGTCAGGCCACAGCAGTCCAGCCACGCCGAAGACGAGATTCAGCTGCACGATCAGGTAGAAAATCAGGTTTTCCATTTTGGCGGATGAAGCGTGAACTGGAATTCTATTAAATCAGCGGCGACACCAGAAGCGGAAGTCACGAAAGTGCTACGAAGGCCAATTTTTCCACATGCCTTGTTGACGGACGCTCGCACTCCTGCCTAACATTGCTCTCCGTATTCACGGTCTTGTAACATGCCACCCGGAAATCGTCGCTCTCTATTCCGCGCCATCGCCACTGACATCCATTTCTGGATTCCACTTGCCGCGCTTCTTGGCGGCCTCGCGCTGCTGGATAAGCTCCGTTGAATGCCGCCATCGTAGAACCCGCCTCTCATGACGCCACGCGCATTTCGCGTCTGCGCAGCCTGCAGGCGTTGGGTATCCTGTGCGGATTCGCTGCGGGCGCGTGGCTTGGCGGCGCCGAAGCTCCCATCAAACTCGTCAATCCTGAAATCTCTCCGATCACCATCTCGTTCATCATGGTGCTTGGCGTCTTCCTCGCTCGCTGGAGCGTTCCTGCTTTCATCCGCGGGACAGCACACGTCGGCAATGACGTCCGCCAGGCTCCTCATCTCATTCTCTGGGCCGTTCTCGCCGGATGCATGTGGGCGGTCGCCAACACGCTCACCATCTATGCCATTCGCGACGTCGGCTTGAGCATTGCGTTTCCCCTGTGGAATTCAAACAGCCTGCTCGGCATCTTTTGGGGAGTTCTACTCTTCAACGAACTTCACCACTCCGGATGGAAACGCTGGCTGGGCGTTCTCGGCGGGGCGCTCGGCATGTTCGCGGGTGCGACTCTGCTGGCAATCGCCTCATCACACCAAGCTGCCCCGGGAAAAGCAACGCTCGGCATTCTCGCTGCTCTCGGTGCGGGTGCGCTGTGGGGAACGATGTACATCCCCTACCGCAAGGCGTACCTCACCGGCATGAATCCGCTTTCGTTTATCACGTTTTTTACTATCGGAGAACTGGCCACGATGACTCTGCTCGCGCTCACTTATCGTGGTGCGACGGCTTTGTGGCGCGAACTTGCGAGCGCGCGACCTGTCCTGTTCTGGCTCATGTTGGGAGGCTTTGTCTGGGTGCTTGGCGACCTCTTCCAGCAATACGCAACGAAGTATGTCGGCATCAGCCGCGGCATTCCCCTATCGAATACCAATCAGCTTTGGGGACTACTCTGGGGCATTCTCGTTTTCCATGAGCTGCGCGGAGCGGATCATACCGTTTACGTTCAGGTCGCGGGCGGATCGATCTTGATGGCCCTTGGCGCGCTCGCGATTGCGCTGTCTTCGGCCACCGCGCGCGAACATTCCTCGTGGCAAGACGCCGCCCAACGCGAAGGTCAGCGCTACGGAATTGAAAACGAATACGTGCAGGCCGGCATGGAAGGCCGGGCCTACGATGGAAACCCTACCCGGCGAACCCTCCTCGACTGGCTGCTGATTGTTGGCACAACCTGCCTGTTCGCCGCTCTGGCCGCGATGGCTGTGATTCCTCGCGCGGGCATCAACATTGGTTGGGCATTCCTACTCGGTGCGGCAATGATCGCGCTGCTGGCGATTTGCGCCTTCTCCCTCTGGCGGACCACGCGCTTCCACTGATCCCCACACATCACACGGTAAGGTTGTTTATTGATTTATCTCTGGACAAGCCTTGCAAGATAACTAGACTTGTGGCGCATTAAAGGAGACTCGATGCTTCGAATATTCTTGGCCCTTTGTCTCGCATTTTGCGCGTCCGCTCTGCCCATGGCAGCCCAGGTGAACCCGTACAAGGAAGGCACTCCCGGTGTCACCGGCTATCGCTCGGAAGTCCTGGCAGAGGTCATGATTCAGGAAGACAAGTTCACTCGTCTTGCTGAAGCCATTCCGGCCGACAAGTATGGTTGGCGTCCCTCGCCCGACGTCCGCTCCATCGCTGAGGTTTTCCTCCACGTCAGCGGAGCCAACTACGCCATCTACAAACTTGTGGGCACACCGCCGCCGGCAACCGTCGAACTGAAGGGAATTGAGAAATCCACTACCGACAAAGCCAAAGTCATTGCCACGCTCAAGGACTCATTCGCGCATGCCAAGGCCGCAATTAAGGCCGTGCCCGACGCCGATCTGGAAAAAAGTATGGATTGGTTTGGCGGCAAAAATACTGAGCGCGGAATTCTGCTGTTTATCACGCGCCATACCGCCGAGCATCTCGGGCAGTCCATCGCCTACGCGCGTTTTGTCGGTGTCGTCCCGCCGTGGACGGAAGACGCGCAGAAGAAGCAAGGTGAGAAAAAGGATCCGCCGAAGAGCGACTAGAACGACCGAAAATAATTCGGATTGGCGTTCTCGGGCAGCACTGGAGCTAGCCGAGGTGTCTATATGCTAGATTCAGAGGTTCGATGGACGTGCTGCCCACTATTGTCACCGAGCACCTTAGCCGCCGCTTCGGTGAGCTTGTTGCCGTCGACAATGTCGATTTGCGCGTTGCTCCGGGACAGTTCTTCGGCTTCCTCGGCCCGAATGGCGCTGGCAAATCCACCACCATCAAAATGCTGACGGGGCTGCTGGCCCCAAGCTCCGGCCGCATCGAGATTCTCGGCCTCGACCTTTCGGCTAACCCGGTCGAAGTGAAACGCCAGATCGGAGTTGTGCCCGAAGGAATGGCTCTGTTTGGCCGCCTGACCGGTGCCGAATTCCTGAATTTTGCCGGACGCATGTATGGCCTGGACCGTGAGACCGCAGCCAAGCGTGCCATTGAGTTGCTGGATTTCATGCAGCTAGCTGATCAGCCCAGAAAACTGGTGACTGATTATTCTCACGGCATGCAGAAAAAACTGGCCATGGCTGCGGCCGTGATCCACGGTCCGAAGGTTCTGTTTCTCGACGAACCGTTCGAGGGAGTCGACGCGATCGCCGCAGGAACGCTGAAATCAATGCTGCAGGGCATGATTTCTCGCGGCGCGACGATTTTCTTGACCTCTCACGTCCTCGAAATCGTCGAGCGCTTATGCAGCCATGTTGCCATCATTCATCAGGGACGTCTGGTCGCCCAGGGATCGCTTGAAGAGCTTCGTGCCGGCGTGCAGGCTCAGACCTCGCCCGAAGACGATGCGCGGCCGCAGGAGAAGCTCACGCTCGAAGAGATTTTTTTGCGAGTGGTGGGTGGAGCGCGCAATACAGAGCAGGAACTGTCCTGGCTTGGTTAGCCCCAAAACCGCAAACGGAACGCTAGGAAACCCGCCGCATTGATCGGTTTCGCATCCGTCGCTGGGCACGAAGGCGTCTCAACGCCGGCAGCAGGCTTGGCCGATGCACAATCGACATGGTTCGCAACGAGTAGGTAAATTTCGCCCCGCAATCACAACAGACTTTGTAGCTCCGCCCGTTGAGCGTAAACACGCGGCTCAACCTTCTGTGCCGGCAGCCGAACGCATACTCCAGGACATTCGCGAGTGGATGCGTTACGCTGTCCCACAACGGCACGGCCTCTGACGAGTTCATTGTTCCTTCCTTCAAAAACTATCACCTATATCATCTATCGGACGATCTGGCTCGACCGTGAGCCATCCCACCCGCTCAAGTGATTTGAATCACGCCGCACCTCCTAAGTTAACCATGAACTCCCCCACCGCCCCTTAACTCGCTTGTTTGCAGATCATTGCCGACGCCCCGCCGGAACGAGCCATGTGTCAGAATGGGAGCACGAATGTCACACCCCTACGCAGTCTCCCATCAACTTGACGCCATCGCCCACCTGCGCTGGCGCATGTTCGTCAATCGCTTGCGCACGAAAAGCGGGAAAGTGGAACTGGTCTCCCGCATCATTGTCACCGCTGCTTTTGCGCTTGGCGGACTCGGTGGCTTCAGCGGCCTGGCCGGCAGCGCCTGGTATTTCGTCTCGCAGAATAAGGCCGAGTATCTGGCCGTACTCCTGTGGCCTGTTTTCTTTTTCTGGCAAGTCTTCCCGGTCATGGCGACGGCCTTCACGAATAACCCTGACTCGTCGGATCTGCTCCGATTCCCCCTGAACTACCGTTCTTATTTCGTGGTTCGCCTGGCCTATGGGATGTTCGACCCCGCCAGCGCCCTTGGCACTTTCGGACTACTGGGCGTCTTGCTGGGCACCACCATCGCCCGTCCCGCGCTTCTTCCCTGGGCTGCTCTGGTGCTTTCTGTCTTTGCGCTTTTCAATCTTGTTCTGATGCAAACCGTGTTCGCGTGGCTCGAGCGCTGGCTGGCCCAGCGCCGTACGCGCGAAATTATGGGCGTAGTGTTCATCCTGTTCATGCTGAGCTTTCAGTTGATCGGCCCGCTCGCTCAGCATCTGGGAAATCAGGCGCGCCCTGAGTTCGGGCCAGCCGCGCAGATCGTCGTTCAAGTGCAAAGCGTTCTGCCTCCCGGCGTCGCAGCCGCGGCGATCGGCCAAGCCTCGCATAGACATTCTTTGGTCGGGGCCGCCTATCTTTCGCTGCTCGCAGCCATCACGCTTGGCTTCGGGTACCTGCTACACATGCGCCTGCGCGCTCAGTTCCTCGGTGAAAACCTGAGCGAGGCGGCTGCCCGGCCTGCGGTAGTGCAAGCCCAAGCCTTGCAAGTTGGATGGGACTTGCCCGGATTTTCTCCATCCGTCGCCGCGGTTTTCGAAAAAGAAATTCGGTACCTCGCGCGTAGCGGCCCGATGCTGCTGACTTTGATCATGCCGCTCTTCATGCTGCTGATTTTCCGGATCGGCCCCATGAACTCGGCGCGGCAATCTAATCTCTTCACGCGTGCGCCCGACCTCGCTTTCCCCGGCGCCGCAGCCTACGCTCTGCTGGTGCTGACCAACCTGGTCTACAACACCTTCGGCGGCGACTCCGGCGGCATGCAGTTCTTCTACGCGTCGCCGGTTAAATTCCGTCAGATTGTGATCGGAAAAAACCTGATGCACCTTGCGGTTCTCGCCGGCAACACGCTGCTCGCCCTGGTCGCGGTCAGCTACTTCTACGGGCCGCCGAAAACAGCCGTCACGGTCGCGACTTTTGCCGGACTTCTTTTCGCCGCGCCTCTGAATTTTGCCGCCGGCAATCTTCTTTCCCTCTATTCCCCCAAAAAGCGCGACTTCGCCACCTTCGGCCGCCAGAACGTCTCGCAGACCACCGTCCTGGCCAGCCTGGGAATGCAGATTGTGATCGTTGGATTCGGCGCAGCCGCTTTTACGATTGCACGGCTCTACCACAACCTTTGGATCGCGGCCATCATCTTCCTGGTCTTGTCGGCCTTTTCGATTCCGTTGTACCTGGTCGTTCTGGGCCGTCTGGATGGGCTCGCCTTGTCGCGCCGGGAGACCTTGCTGGGCGAATTGTGCCGAGCCTAGCTCGTGGTCGTCGGCTCGGCGAAGAAGCGGTAACCTACACCGCGCACTGTGACGAGATGCCGCGGATTGCCGGGGTCATCCTCGATATACCGCCGCAATCGCACCACAAAGTTGTCGATGGCCCGCGTGTCGGTGTCTTCATGCAGTCCCCAGACTTCTTCGAGAATCTGCTTGCGCGAAACGATCTTTCCGTCGTTTCGCACCAGGTGGCGCAGCAGCTCAGATTCCATGACCGTCAGATGGATGGTCGTTTCTTGCGACCGCAGTTCGAGCGCGCCGAAGTCGATTGTCTTGCCCGCAAAAGAGAACGTTCCGAAATCTTTTGTATCCTCCTCGCCGCTCTGCGCTTCCTTCGCCGCTCCGCCCGCTTGTCCACGCATCCACTGACTGCGCCGCAACAATCCTTGTAATCGCGCCAGCAGAATCGATAGATCGAACGGCTTCGCCAGGTAATCATCCGCACCCGACGCAAATCCCTTCAGCACATCCTCCGGACGCCCCCGCGCCGTCAGCATCAAGACGGGCACATAGTTCTTGGCGGCGCGCAATTCTGTAACGACACTGAAGCCGTCTTTGCCCGGCAGCATGATGTCGAGCACCACGGCATCGAATGGCTCACTCTTTTCAAGCAGACGATCGGTCGCGGACTCGCCGTCTCCCACGACTTCCGCGGCATAACCCTCGGCTTCCAGGTTGAAGCGTAATCCCTGCGCCAGATGCTCCTCGTCCTCCACCACCAGCACGCGGCTCATGCCGTCCACCTCGGCAGTTCCATAACGATTGTGGTTCCGTGTCCTTCGCCCTCGCTCTCGGCAAAAACCTTGCCGCCGTGTTTTTTGGCGATCGCTTTCACAATGAACAGTCCCAACCCGGTTCCCTTCACTTGCGCCAGGGAACGGTGGGTCACGCGGTAGAAACGCCGGAAAATGCGTTTCATATCTTCGGGCCGGATCCCGACGCCCTTGTCCCGGACTCGCAATACAATTTTCTTTTCGTCGGGCGCCAGACTTACCTGCACGTCGACCTTTTCTCCCGAGTACTTCACCGCATTGTCGAGGACATTCGCCACCGCCGTGCGCAGGTCCTCCGCGTTTCCTCTCACCCGCAGGCCATTCCCGTTTGGTGCCATCTCTTCGTAGCGGAGTGCTTCGGGCTGCAAGCGATGACGCGTCCTTGTCGACTCCATTGCGTCGCGCACGACCTGCGCAAAGTCGACCTCGGCTTTGTCCTTCCCCGCCTTTTTGTCGCCGGCGCGTCCCGCCCGCAGCACTTGCTCCACGGTGTCCATCAGCCGGTCCGTATCGCTCAGCATGATGCGGTAGAAATCCTGCTTCTGCGGCTCAGGAAGCGATCTGCGCTGCAGCGTTTCCAGATGCAGGCGGATCGACGCCACCGGAGTCTTGAGTTCGTGCGTCACGGCGTTGATGAAGCTGTCGTGCTGCTCATTGCGGCGCACTTCGCGCACCAGGAAGATCGTATTCACTACCATGCCGGCGATGAGCAGCGCGAAGAAGACAATCCCGAAAAACAGCAGCACCCCTTCGCGCCAGTTGAGGATGATCCAGCCGACGTTCAGCGCAACCGCCAGGGCAATCAGACCGATGCCCAGGCATACAAAGAAAACGATCGTTCCCCGCCGGCTCGAGATGCGCATACCCGAGACGATTTTACCGCGTGAACGCCGCCCTGCTGTTGTCGTGCCGGTCGCGCCACACAAACTGAAAACTTGCCGCCCAGATCAAAATTGCCGGACAAAAAACCCGGCCACGCATGGCCGGGATGAAAAGCACATCACGAAGCTTTAATCTCCTGAAGCGAACGACTCCGCCGCTTCATTCGGGGCAATCAGCCGTCCGTTCGGCGCCGCGATAAGCCCTTTCTTCACATCGCCCAGGCTCACCCGCTTCACATCCCACGCCAAACCGAGCGTCTTCAGCACCCAGATGCCGTACCAGTTCGTATCGATCTCATACCACTTCAATCCGTGTGCCGCCGAAGTCGGATGCGCATGATGATTGTTGTGCCATCCCTCTCCGAAGGTCAGCAGGGCGACCCAGAAGCTGTTGGTGGAGAGATCGCGCGTGGCAAATCGGCGTGTGCCCCACGAGTGCGTCGCCGAATTCACCAGCCATGTGCAATGCAGAAGGAATACGGTGCGGAAGAACGTCCCCCAAAGCAGCCATGGCAGGCCGCCGATCGCGAACAACGCGAGACCGAGAATCACTTGCGGAATGTAGTGATATTTGGTGATCCAGACGTGAAATTTATCTTTGGCGAGATCGGGAACGTACCGGGCGAGGGTGGTCGTATCGTGGTGCATCGACTTGCCCATGAGAATCCATCCCATGTGCGCCCACCACTTGCCATCGAGCGGCGAGTGCGGATCACCATCCTGATCGGAGAACTGATGGTGAATCCGGTGCGTCGCCACCCAGAAAATCGGGCCGCCCTCCAGCGCCAGCGTGCCGCAAAAAGTCAGGAAATACTCGACCCACTTGTATGTTTTGTATCCCCGGTGCGTCAGAAGACGGTGGTAGCACATTCCGATGCCGAGGCTGCCCCCGACCCACCACAAGAGCACGGCCACAAAAAATGCTTTCCAGGTGAAGAAAAACAGTGCGGCGATGGCTCCGACATGAAATAGAGCCATGAAAATCGCGGTGATCCAGTTGATTTCGTTTTTGGCGGACTGATGCTTCTCAAGATCTTGCAGTTCAATTTCCAAGGAGGGTCCCCAGGCGCGAAGTTTTGTATTGGATGAAAAACCTCAACTAAGCTATCAAGGGGAAGCCATCCACAACTGTAATACTTGTGTAATAGCGCGGTTTGCCGCATTACGCCCGTAACGCAGCGGTAATCAGAGCTGCCCGCGCGGTCACCCCGCGGCGAACGTGGATCATGCCCCCTTCGCCTGAGCGCGTACTGATTTTGTGATTTGCGTTCGCGAGTGTTCGACCTATGCCGCCTTGCCCTTCACCTGCACCCCAGCCCACTTCTCCAGCAGCGTAAGGGTTGCGGCGTAATCCAGATCCTTGTGGCCATCTTCGGTCGCCATTTCGTAAATCTCTTCGACCGTCTCCAGCCCGGGAAGCTTGACGCGCGCCTCTTTCGCAGCCTCAAGCGTTAATCGGATGTCCTTGTGCATCAGGCGCAGCGGAAAGTTCGCGGTGAAATCGCGCTCCAGGATGAACGGCGCTTTGTACTCAACGACGCCG
>Ga0335076_10003745_pt1 | contig 15303 bp, 14 predicted proteins | sample Lox_Sample_25_FD_206717 | JGI IMG/M metagenome (GOLD analysis project Ga0335076, IMG submission 206717) | Soil microbial communities from Loxahatchee National Wildlife Refuge, Florida, United States - Lox_Sample_2.5 | ecosystem: Environmental > Terrestrial > Soil > Wetlands | place: USA...
TCTGACATGGCGTTCCCCCTTTGAGGCCATTCTAAGGCCACCGCCAGCCGCCCCTGTTATCCTTCCCCGCCCATGAGCGCTCAAGCGCCAGCGACCCACGCCGCGATCACCGGCTGGGGGAAGTGCCTGCCCCCGGCGGTGCTGACCAATCAGGACCTCGCCACCATCCTCGAGACCTCGGACGAGTGGATCGTGAGCCGCACCGGCATCCGCGAGCGACGCATCTCGCACGTGCCGCTCGGCGAGCTCGCCTACGTCGCCGCGGCGCGCGCGCTTGCCTGCGCCGGGATCCCCGGTGAGCGCATCGAGCTCATCGTGTTCGGCAGCTGCAGCTACGACGACCAGGTGCCCAACATGGCCTCCGGCATCCAGCTGCGCATCGGCGCGCGGGAGTCGGCCGCCTACGACATCAATACGGCGTGCACCAGCTTCCTCTACGGGCTGTCGACCGCGACCGCGCTCATCCGCACCGGCGTGGTGCGCAATGCGCTGGTAATCGGTGCGGAGCTGATCTCACCCTTCATGGACTGGAGCGACCGCGACGTCGCGGTGCTGTTCGGCGACGGCGCGGCGGCGGTGGTGCTGGAAGCGAGCGATCGCGAGGAGGGCCTGCTCGCGGAGAGGCTCGGTTGTTATGGCGAGGCGCGCGAGATCCTCAGGGTCCACGGCATGGGCGGGCGCTACGCCAACCACGGCGTGCTCCATGGGATCACGCGCTGGCATTTCGAGGGGCAGGAGATCTTCAAGCGCGCCGTGCAGGGCATGGTGGCGGCGAGCGAGGAGGCGCTCAGGCGCATCGGGGCCGCGCCCGGCGACGTCGACCTGGTGGTGCCGCACCAGGCGAACCTGCGCATCATCGAGGCGGTCGCCAAGCGCGCGCACGTGCCGATGGAGCGGGTGTTCGTCACCGTACAGCGTTACGGCAACATGTCGGCGGCCACCGTGCCGGTGGCGCTGTGCGAGGCGCTCGAGGAAGGGCGCGTGCTGCCGGAGGCACTGCTGCTCATGCCGGGCTTCGGCGGCGGCCTGTCATTCTGTGCCCACGCCGTGCGCTGGGGCGAGCGCACCACGCCGCGGGCCTCGAGCCCGGTCGAGCTGCCGCCCAATGACCGCAGCGCGCTCGAGATCATCCGCGAGTGCCTGGCGCGCAAGAGGACGCCGGCAGCGGCGACCGCCGAGCCGTTTGCGGGAATTCTCTAGCGGCGCCCGGCGGCCTTGGCCGCCTTCTTCTTTCTCTTCGCCGGGTCCTTGGCGCGCGACTTGCCAAATGAGCCCTGATAGATCTTGCCGCGCTTGGTTCTTGGATCACCCTTACCCATGAAAAATCACTCCGGTCGCTCGACGATTGATGGCCGCAATGCAAAGGGCCGGCCGCCGATGCCGTGAGGCACTGACGGCCGGCCCTTTTAGCTCTGCAGCTTACCAGCGCTTCGGGGCGCCGCCGCGGTTACCGCCACCGCCGGCGCCGCGCTCCTGGGCCTCATTGACCCGCAGCGGGCGTCCGCCCAGATCCTTGCCGTTGAGGTTCTGGATCGCGCGCGAGGCGTCGGCGCGCGACATCTCGACGAACCCGAAGCCACGCGGCCGGCCGGTGTCGCGATCGGTGATGAGGCTCACCGACTCAACCGTGCCGTGCTGTGCAAACAGCTCGCGTACCTCGGCATCCGTAGCGGAGAAGGGCAGATTGCCCACATAGATCTTCGTCATGCAGTCAGACTCCTAAAGAAACACACTCTCGGCAGAAGTGCTGACCGGAGAAGACTCGCGGGCGCGCACACTGCCACCTGGTCGGGAACGATTCGGCTTTTCGCAGTCGGAAGCCAACTCGCAAACGAGGCGGGCGGCAGGCGCAGGAAAGGGAAAGGTCACGAACCGGCGCGGACGATACCGCAACGTCCGGTCATGGCACAAGCGCGCGGTCCTCGGCGACGTGCGCCGCCACCGCGGGCGGGGGGTCGGGCGGCTGACATAAGCGGTCCAGGCACACGATGAGCGCCACTACGGCGAGCGCGGCGGCGACGGGCAGCAGAGGACGCTGGAAGATGAACATGGCGCACAGCCTAGGCGCGCAGGCTGTTGCAAAAAACCGGCTAATCGCGAATTTATTGTATTCGATTGGCTTACAATCCCGGCATGGACCAGCTCGCCTGTCTGCGCAGTTTCGCGCGCGTCGCCGAGCTCAGCTCCTTCAGCCGCGCGGCAGACGCCCTCGGAGTGTCGCGCGCCGTGGTGAGCACCCAGGTGCGGGATCTCGAGCGCCACCTGCGCTGCCAGCTGTTCCACCGCACCACGCGGCGCGTCGGACTGACCAGCGACGGCGCCGAATACCTCGCCCGTGCGCAGCGTATCCTCGCCGAGCTCGCGGCAGCGGACGAGGCGGTGCGCGGCTCGCGCCTCGCGGTGCAGGGACGCCTGCGGGTGGACGTGCCGGTGGCCTTCGGCCGCTCACTGCTGATCCCGGCGCTGCCGCGCTTCACGGCGCGCTACCCCGACCTGCAGCTCGAGGTGCAGCTCAACGACCGCGTCATCGACCTGATCGCGGAGGAAGTCGACGTGGTGGTGCGGGTGGGCGCGGTACGTGAGCCGCACCTCATCGCGCGGCGCATCGTCAGCACCCGCCTCCTCACCTGCGCCGCTCCCTCCTACCTGCGCGAGCACGGCGTGCCCGCCGAGCCGGAGGATCTGCGCCGCCACCGGCTGATCGGTCACATCTCGGCGAGCGGCCATCGGCCCTACAAGTGGCAATTCCAGCGCGGCACAGTGCGCCGCCAGCTCAAGCTTCCCTTCAACGTCGCCTTCAACGCCGCCGAGGCGCAGCTGCTCGCGGCGCTGCGCGGCGCCGGGATCGCGCAGTCGATGGATCTGCTCGCCGCGGAGGCGCTCGCGGCCGGCAAGCTCGAGGTGGTGCTGAGGGAGTGGTCGGCGCCGGGCGCACCGATCTACGTGGTGTGCCGCAGCGCCGTGCGCCACTCGCCGAAGATTCGCGTGTTCGCCGATTTTTCTGCGGAGCTGCTGCTGCAGTACCGGCGGCGCGTGGACGCGCTGCTGGAGAGCAGCTAGCGCTTCGCGCGTGCGGTGAGCTGCTCGAGCGCCCGCAGCTGCAGCACGGTGGCATCGGACGCCGGCAGCAGCTGGTTCGCCTGGCGCACGAAGGAGGTCACTTCCGACACGGGCAGCGGCCGACTGATGAGATAGCCCTGCGCGAAATCGCAGCCCAGCCGGCGTAACAGGCTCCAGGCATCCGGCGTCTCGACGCCCTCGGCGACCACCTTCAGTCCCATGGTGTGGCCGAGCTCGATGGTGGAAGTGACGATGGTCAACGCGCCATTCACCGCCTGCTCGATGAGCGAGCGGTCGATCTTGAGCTCGTCCACCGGCAGCAGGCTCAGCTGCGAGAGCGAGGAGTGGCCGGTGCCGAAGTCATCGATCGCGAAGCGTACGCCGGCGATGCGCAGCAGCTGCATGTTGCGCGCTGCGCCCTGCGGGTCGCGCATCACCGCGCTCTCGGTGATCTCGAGCAGCAGCGCGGTCGGGTGCACCGAGTGCAGGCGCAGCAGCGCGAGGATCTCGTCGCCGAGGCGCGGGTCGAGGATGTCGGGGGCCGAGAGGTTGACCGCGAGCTGCATGTCGAAGCCCTGCTCGCGCCACTCGCCCATCTGGCGGATCGCAGTCTTCAGCACCCAGTCGGTCAGGCGGCGCGAGCCGCCGGTGCTCTCGGCGAGCGGCACGAACTCGCCGGGCGGGACCGGGCCGAGCTGCGGGTGGGTCCAGCGCACCAGCGCCTCGAGCGTGCGCACCGAGCGCGTCGCCATGGTGACCAGCGGCTGGTACACGAGCGACAGCTGATCGCCATCGATCGCGGCGCGCAGGTCGGTGATCAGTGTGAGACGGCGGCGGTGCGCCTCATCCTGCCCCGGGCGGTAGGCGGCGACGCGATTGTGGGCGTCGTGCGCGTCCTCGATGGCGATCTGCGCGCGCTGCAGGATCTCCTCCGCCGTGCGGCCATGCTCCGGCACCAGGCACAGCCCGCAGGCGACGTGCAGATCGAGACCGACGCCGGCGAGATGGAAGCCGGTGTGCACCAGGCCCACCAGCTGCTCGGCGTAGAGTTGCGCGCGCTCGGCCGAGCAGCCGGGCGCGATCACGACGAACTGCGCCTCGCCGAGGCGCGCCACGGTCTCCTTCTCGGAGACGTTCTGCCGCAGGCGGTGCGCGACCTCGCGCAGCACGTCATCACCCACGGACAGCCCGAGCGAGGCGTTGATGTCGCGCAGGTTGCGGATGCCGAGGAGGATCAGCGCGCCGCGCTCGCCGTGCGCGCCGTCGGCCGCCAGGCGCTCGAGCACCTGCGTGGCGAACCAGCGGTTCGGCAGCTGCGTGAGCGGATCGTGCTGGGCGTGAAAGGTGATCGCCGCTTCGCGCTCGGCGATGTTGCGCTGCATGGCGTTGAAGGTCTGCGCCAGGGAATGGAACTCATCGCCCCCCGAGACCTTGACCGCGGTGTCGTAGTGTCCCTGCTGGATGCGCTGCGCGGCGCGCGCCAGCTCGCCGATCGGGCGCGTGGCCGTGCGGCCGAGCACCGCGCCGACGAGGGCGGCCATGAGGAGCGCGATGCCGTCGATCGCCAGCATCGCATCGCGCAGCTCGACGTACGGGGCGAGCACGTCGCGCTGCGCCTTGAGCAGCTGCACGTCTACCGGGTCACCGAGCGCCTCGAGCGGGCGCGACAGGGTGAGGTACTCGGCGCCGGCGAGCGTCAGCAGGTGTGGTGCGTCGGGGCCCTCCGCGGTCACCGGGGCGGCGGCGGCCAGCAGGGCGTCGCGTTGCGGCCCCGGGAGCGTCGCAGCGACGTGCGTGACGCCGTCATGTCCGTGCAGGACGAGGGCAACCTCGGAGCCCACCAGCTCGTGGATACGCTGCGCGAGCGCGTCCGAGGCGGCGAAGCCCATGGCCACCCAGGCGATGGTCTCGGGAGTGCGCACCGGTGCCAGCACCAGCTCGTAGGAATCAGGGCCCAGGATGATGAACGCCGGCTGCTCGCGCACCGCCGGGTCGCGCAGCAGCTGCTGCAGGGAGGCCGCGGCGTCGGCATTCACGGGAACGCTGGATGCCAGCACCTTGCCACGGGTATCGAGCACCATCACCATGTCCGCGCCGATGCGGCGTGCGTTGTTGCGCGCGGCGGAGAGGATGGTGAGCGGATCGCCGCTGGCGACGGCCTCGCGGAAACCGAAGTCGGCGGCCGTGACGGACACGCCGTTGGCGAGCTGCCCGGCGCGGAAGCGCGTCAGCTGCAGCGCCAGCGCAGCGCCCTGCGACAGCTGCTCGGCGGCGCGGGCACGCACCGTTCCCCGGGTGCTGGCGAGCACTGCGGCCAGCGTCACAGTTTGCGTGACGATGACCAGGCCGATGATCAGCACGAGAAGTCGTTTGCGGAAACTGCCCATAAAACGCGTTCGAATCTTTGACCCATCGTAGGCGTCCGGTGGTGTCTGGAGCGAGGATAGGAGTGCGGGAATGAGACCTCCGGCACGTCCGAGTCGAGTCACAGGAGTGCTTCGGGCCGTAGTCGGCCTGCCGGCCCTCCTCGGCCTGCTCGCCGCACAGCTCGCCCACGCAGCCACCCTGGTGATCACGGTCCAGGGGGCGGACGGCAAGGCGTTGCAGGGGGCGGTGGTGACCGCCCAGCCTCTCGATGGCGCTCCGCACCGGCCGGCGCCGGTCAAGGCTGTCATGGACCAGGTGAACCGCGCCTTCCTGCCCGATCTGCTCATCATCCCGGTCGGCTCGACCGTGGTGTTCCCCAACAGTGACTCGGTCAGTCACCAGATCTACTCCTTCTCCCCGGCGAAGCGCTTTCAGCTGCCGCTCTATCGCGGCACGCCCTATCCGCCGGTGCACTTCGACCAGGCCGGGGTCGTGACACTCGGCTGTAACATTCACGACGAGATGGTCGGCTATCTGGTGGTTACCGACGCGCCCTACTTCGGCCGCACCGACGCCAAGGGCGTCTGGACGAGCGAGGTCGCCCGTGGCCGCTACCGCATCGCGATCTGGCATCCGCGCATGCGCGAGAACCAGGCGGACCTCGAGCGCGAGCTCGCGGTCGTGGAGGCGGATCACGCCGAGCTCACGCTGCGCCTGGTGAAGACGCTGCAGCCGCCGCCGCTCGCCGACCGACCACATTCCTGGGATTACTGACGGACCCATGCGCAGCTCCGCCCCGGTCCTGCTGCTCGCCGGCCTCAGCTTGAGCGGCATCGCGCACGCCGATGGCTGGGAGCTCAGCCTCGATGGGCGCGCGGTGAGCTCGAACGCCGACCCTTCCTATACCCAGGGCGGAGTGAGCGGCGTGCGCTTCGATCAGGACCAGTCGGGCCTCAGGCTCGGGCGTGCGCGCTTTGCCCTCACCGAATCGCTCAGCGAGCTGTGGTCGGTACATCTCGATGCCTCCGCGTGGGGCGATCACGACCGCATTCCGGTCGGGCTCACCGAGGCCTACCTGCAGTTCCGTCCGTACCCGTTCGCCGGCTACCGGCTGCGTGTCAAGGCGGGCGCCTTCTACCCGCCGATCTCGCTCGAGAACCGCGACTCGGGCTGGGAATCACCCTATTCGCTCTCCTACTCGGCGATCGACAGCTGGCTCGCGATCGAGGTGCGCACCGTCGGTGTCGAGGCGCAGCTCGACTGGCTCGGCACGCGCCAGGGTCATGGCTTCGATCTCGGGATGACGGTCGGCGCCTTCGGCTGGAACGAGGGAGCGGGCGGTTTCATCGCCGGCGATGGGTTCACGCTCACCGACCGGCAGACGCCGCTCGGCGGCCGCGTGGGCCTGCCCGACGACCCGGTGCTCATGAACTTCGAGCCATTCCGTCAGCTCGACGGCCGCACCGGGCTGTACGGCGGGCTGGAAGCGCGCTGGCTCGACCGCCTCGTGGTGCGGGCGCTGCGCTACGACAATCGCGCCGACCCTACCGCGCTCGACTACGCCTCGTTCGCCATCGCCTGGGAGACGAGCTTCACGGCCGTCGGTGCGCGCTACGAGGGCGCCAATGGCGTCACCGCCATCGTCCAGGCATTGCAGGGCGACACCACCATCGCCCCCGGGGGCTTCTGGCTCGACTGGCCCTTCAAGGCGCAGTACGCGCTCATCGCCAAAACCTTCGGCCGGCACACCTTGAGCGCCCGCTACGACCGCTTCGAGGTGGATACTGGCGTCAACAATGGCGGCGACGGGGCGGAGATCGGCCACGCGCTCACCGCGGCCTACGTGTTCACGCCCGATGAGCACTGGCGCTTCACGCTCGAGTGGCTGCACGTGACGAGCAACTCCTACGAGCGTCAGGACGCTTTCAACTTGAGCCCGCTCGCCTCCGAGACGCAGGTGCAGCTCGCCGTGCGCTACGCGTTTGGATCGGCGGTGCGCCGGTAAGCGCGGTGCACCGTCCGGGCGCGCGCGCGGATGCTTCCCCGACTACTAGTGAAGCGCTTACTTCACTGTAGCTTTCTTGCCGCGGTTAGCGACCCTCTGGAGGGCTGAAACGTCGAATGGTGAAGCAAGGACTTCACTGCGAAGCGTTGAGGCGCCGTAGCGGGCCTCCCGAGGGCATAGTGAAGTAAACACTTCAATAACACCCGATTGACCCTTCAAGCGCGCAGGTGTCAGCTGGCGGGGTGTTCGACGGTCAGCTCGACCGGGTATTTCGCGCTCTCGGCAACACCAACCGACGCTGGATCATCGAGCGTCTCGCGGAAGGCAACGCGTCGGTAGGTGAACTCGCGGAGATCTTCCCGATTTCATTTCGGGGAGTTCTGGATCACGTTCGGGTTCTCGAGCGTTGCGGCTTGGTGCGGACACGGAAAGAGCGAGGCATCCGCACCTGCCAACTCGACCCCGATACGCTGCTCGCGGCGGAAAAATGGCTGCGGCAAGCCCTGTGGCGCAGCCGCCGTGACCGGCTGGGGTCTCTGCCGCAGGACTGGCGCTGGCAACCTCCGGAACGCCCCGAGGGCCGCTAACGCCGTTGCACTCTAGCGATAGCGGGCGAGGATCTTCTCCAGGCCCTTCGAGCCCGGCGACAGCTGCTCGTAGGGGATGCTGTTCAGCGCAGCAGCCGGGGTCGAGTTCACCTGGTGGAACTCGTGCTGCGCGGCCTCATCGACGAACAGCAGTCCCGTCAGGTACTCCCCGGCCTTCATGCGCTCCTGGATCTGCACCGCCGCCTGCGTGCGGTTGGTGGGGTCGTAGGCGGAGTCGAGCTTCCTCAGCACGATGCGGCTGCCGTCGTGCATCACCACCGGCAGCGCCTCGCCCGACTGGTAGTCGGCGGTGATCTCGCGCTCGAACGGGATGAAGTCGGCGTGCACGGCGGGCTCGTAGTGCTCGCGCGTGTAAGCGTAGCTCTTGGTCGAGCCCTCGTGGTCGTTGAAGGTGACGCACGGCGAGAGCACGTCGATGAGCGCAAAGCCGCGGTGCTTCAGGCCAGCCTGGATGAGCGGCACGAGCTGCGCCTTGTCGCCGGAGAAGCTGCGCGCCACGAAAGACGCACCGAGTGTCATGGCGAGCAGCACCGGATCGATCGGCGGCTGCTGATTGGTCTCGCCCTTCTTGGCCTTGGTGCCGATGTCGGCGGAGGCCGAGAACTGTCCCTTGGTGAGACCGTACACGCCGTTGTTCTCGATGATGTACAGCATGTCGACATTGCGGCGGATGGCGTGGCAGAACTGCCCGAGCCCGATCGACAGCGTGTCGCCGTCTCCCGAGACGCCGATGTAGGTGAGGTTGCGATTGGCGGCGTTCGCCCCCATCGCGATCGAGGGCATGCGGCCGTGCACCGAGTTGAAGCCGTGGCCGCCGGAAACGAAGTAGGCGGTGGTCTTGGAGGAGCAGCCGATGCCGGAGAGCTTGACGACGTTCTGCGGCTCGAGCGACAGCCCCCAGGCCGCCTCGACGATCGCGGCGGTAATCGAGTCGTGGCCGCAGCCGGCACACAGCGTCGACAGCGCCCCCTCGTAGTCGCGGCGCGTGAAGCCGAGCGAGTTGCGCGGCAGCGAGGGATGGGAAACCTTCGGTTTGGCGATGAAAGTCATGCCGCTGCTCCATCAGCCATGCGCGGCGCCTTTGGCTTGCGCGCCGGACTGCGGTTTGATCTCGGCGAGCACGCCCTCGACGATGAACTCGGAGGAGATCGGCAGGCCGCTGTAGTGCAGCAGTGACCGCAGCTTCGCCTTCTCGACCGCCGTCTCGAGGGCGAGGAGCGAGCGCAGCTGCGCGTCACGGTTCTGCTCGACCACGAACAACAGCTCGTGCGCGGCGAGGAAGCGCTCGACGTCCTCGGTGAACGGGAAGGAGCGCACCCGCATGTAGTCGAGGCCGACGCCGCGCTGTTTCAGCACGTCGAGCGCCTCGCGGATCGCGCCGTCGCAGCTGCCGATCGACACCAGGCCGACGCGCGCGCCCGCCGTGGCGTCGATCACCGCACGCGGCACCAGGCGTTTGGCGGTCGCCCACTTCTTCATCAGACGGTCGAGCACCAGCTGATACTCGGCCGAGTCCTCGGTGTAGACGCCGTACTGGTTGTGACCCGAGCCGCGGGTGAAGTACGCCGCCTTGGGATGTACGCCCGGGAGGCTGCGGTAGCCGATGCCGTCGCCGTCCCTGTCGAGGAAGCGGTAGAACTTCTCGAGCTTGAGGATCTCCTCCTTGCCGAGCATCTTGCCGCGGTCCGGCCGGTAGCTGTCGTCCCACTTCAGATCGCGGCACATCCAGTCGTTCATGCCGATGTCGAGATCCGACAGCACCATCACCGGGGTCTGCAGCCGCTCGGCGAGGTCGAAGGCCTGCACCGCCATGTAGAAGCATTCCTCCGGGTTCGCCGGGTACAGGCATACGTGGCGGGTGTCGCCGTGGGAGGCGTAGGCGGCGAGCGTGAGATCCCCCTGCTGCGTGCGGGTCGGCATGCCGGTCGAGGGCCCGACGCGCTGGATGTCGAAGATCACCGCCGGCACTTCCGCGTAATACGCGAGGCCGAGGAACTCGTTCATGAGCGAGATGCCGGGGCCGGAAGTCGCGGTGAACGCGCGCGCGCCGTTCCACATGGCGCCGATCACCATGCCGATGGCGGCGAGCTCATCCTCCGCCTGGATGAAGGCGAAGTTCTTCGCGCCGCTCGCGGGATCGAGGCGCTGGCGGTCGGCGAACATCTTGAAGGCGTCCATGAGCGAGGTGGAGGGCGTGATCGGATACCAGGCCGCCACCGTCGCACCGGCGAACAGGCACCCCAAAGCCGCCGCGGTGTTGCCGTCGATCATCACGTGGCCGGCCGTGCGGTCCATCTTCTCGACCTTGAGTGGCAGCGGGCACTGGAAGTTCGCCCGCGCGTAGTCATAGCCGAGCTGGATGGCCTTCATGTTGCTCTCGACCAGCTGCGGCTTCTTCGCGTAAGTCTCGGCGAGCAGCTCTCTGATGCGCGCGAGGTCGAGGTCGAGGAGCGCGGCCAGCACCCCGGCGTAGCAGATGTTCTTCATGAGGATGCGGGTGCGCACCCCGTTGAAGTTCTCGTTGCAGAGCCGCGCCAGCGGCACGCCGAGCACCGTGATGTCCTCGCGCTTCAGCAGCGCCGGCCGCGGCCAGGTGGAGTCGTACACGAGGAACCCCCCGGACGCGACCTCCTTCACATCGCGCGCGTAGGTCTCGGCGTTCATCGCCACCATAAGATCGACGCAGCCCGAGCGCGCTACGTAGCCCGCGTGCGTCACCCGGATCTCGTACCAGGTGGGCAATCCCTGGATGTTCGAGGGAAAGTAGTTCTTGCCCACCACCGGGATGCCGCTCCTGAAGATCGACTTCATGAGCAGCGTGTTGGCGCTCGCCGAGCCGGTGCCGTTCACCGTGGCGATCTTGATGGTGAAGTCGTTGACGCGCGCAGCAGTGGGGGACATGGCTTGAGCTCAGACAGGCAAACGGGCGTTGAGGTTCAGGCGATCTTCTTCGCGGGCTGCGCGGGCGATGCGCGCGGCTCGTCGGCGGCGTGCGGCCACTTGAGCTCGGACTTCTGCATGTCCCAGGCAGCGGTCGGGCAACGCTCGGCGCACAGGCCGCAGTGCACGCACAGGTCCTCGTCCTTGACCATGACGCGCCCGGTCTGCGGCAGTGCCGCCGACACGTACAGCGGCTGCGCCAGGTTCTTTGCCGGCGCCTTGAGGCGCGAGCGGACCTCGGCCTCCGTGCCGTTGTGGGTGATCGTGAGACAGTCGACCGGACAGATGTCGAGGCAGGCATCGCACTCGATGCACAGCTTCGCGGTGAACACCGTCTGCACGTCGCAGTTGAGACAGCGCTGCACCTCCTGCTCGACCTGCTCGGCGGTGAAGCCGAGCTCCACCTCGATGTTGAGCTTCTTGAAGCGCTCCTTGAGCGATACGTGCGGCATCAGCCGCCGCTCGACCGGGGTGTAATCGTTCGAGTAAGACCATTCGTGCATGCCCATCTTGCGGCTCTGCAGATTGACGCCGGGGGCCAAGCGCTCAGCCACCGGCTCACCCTGGCAGTGCCGGTGAATGGAGATCGCCGCCTGGTGGCCGTGCTCGACCGCCCAGATGATGTTCTTCGGCCCGAAGGCCGCATCGCCGCCGAAGAACACACCCCGCCGCGTCGACTGGAAAGTCACCTTGTCGATGACCGGCACGTTCCACTTGTCGAATTCGATGCCAAGGTCGCGCTCGATCCACGGGAAGGCGTTCTCCTGGCCGATGGCGAGGATCACATCGTCCGCGGGCAGCAGCTCCTCGCCCACGATGCGCTCGGCGGTGATGCGACCCGCGCCGTCGAGGTCGTACTCCATCTTGTCGAACAGCATGCCCATCAGGCGCCCGCCCTCGGTCACGAAGGCTCTGGGCGAGCGGTTGACCACGATCTCGATACTCTCCTCCTCGGCGTCCTCGAGCTCCCACTCGGACGCCTTGAAGAAGCCGCGCGGCTTGCGCGCCATGACTTTCACGCTCTCGGCGCCGAGGCGCAGGCTCGTGCGGCAGCAGTCCATGGCAGTGTTGCCGACGCCGATGATGAGCACGCGCTTGCCCACTCTGTCGATGTGGCCGAAGGCCACCGACTCGAGCCAGGCGATGCCGATATGGACGTTGGCGCCGGCCGCCTCGCGCCCGGGGAGCTTGAGCTCCTTGCCCTTGGGCGCGCCTGAGCCGACGAACACCGCATCGAAGCCGCCCGAGGTCAGGAGCTCGCGCAGGCTCGCGACCGGGCTGTTGAGCTTCAGCTCCACGCCCATGCCGGTGATCATGGCGATCTCCTCGTTCAGCACCGTGGCGGGTAAGCGGAACGAGGGGATGTTGGTACGCATGAGCCCGCCGGGCTCGCCGTACTGCTCGAAGATCGTGACCTCGTAGCCTAAGGGCATCAGGTCGTTGGCGACCGTGAGCGAGGCGCAGCCGGCGCCGATCAAGGCGATGCGCTTGCCGTTCTTGACCTTCGGGATCTGCGGCAGGCGGCCCTCGACTTCACCGCGATGGTCGGCTGCGACGCGCTTCAGGCGGCAGATCGCCACCGGCTTCTGCTCGATGCGGCCACGACGGCAGGCAGGCTCGCACGGCCGGTCGCACACGCGCCCCAGGATGCCCGGAAATACGTTCGAGTGCCGGTTCACCATGTAGGCGTCGGTGAAGCGGCCCTGGGCGATCAGGCGGATGTATTCGGGAACGTCGGTGTGGGCCGGGCAGGCCCACTGGCAGTCCACAACTCGATGGTAATAGTCGGGATGCGAGGTATCGGTGGGTTCCATTCTCACTCGGGCTGAGGAGCGCCCTCACTACCGCTAAGGGACGCAGAGTATAGGGGCCCCGGCGCGCTTGTCATCGTCGTTAATCTGTCCGTCCTGCGAGCTGAATCGCAGTCCCGCAGCGCAAATGAGCTTGTCCCCGTGTCTTGCTGCACTGCAGCATACCTAGCCGGCCCGGCCTGCCTATACTGCGCACCCTCCATGTCCGATCCACTGGCCACCGAGATCCGCCTGCGCCGCGCTTCGCGCGTGCTCGAGGTGAGCTTCGAGGACGGCAGCCGCTTCGAGCTGCCGTTCGAGTACCTGCGCGTGCACTCCCCGTCCGCCGAGGTGAAGGGCCACGGACCGGGACAGGAGGTGCTGGTGCTCGGCAAGGAGAACGTGCTCGTCACGGCGGTCGAGCCGGTGGGACAGTACGCTGTGAAGCTCGTGTTCGACGACGGCCACGATACCGGGCTCTTCACCTGGAAGTATCTGCACGAGCTCGGACGCGAGCGCACCAAATACTGGGCGCGCTACCAGGAGCGGCGCGCACGCGCGCAGCATGCGCGCTGAGTCGCAGAAACAAAGCGGGCCGGACATCGCTGCCCGACCCGCACCTTGCAAGACCCCCCTGAACGCTGGCGATTCTAGCGCATCGGACGCGGGAAGATGCAAGCTACGCTCCGCGAGTGCTCAGTCCGACTAGAATGTGTCTCAACTTTCGCCTGTTCCGCCCTCGATGACCGACGAGCACTCCACCGACTTCGGCTTTCAGCGCGTGCCCCTCGGCGAGAAGGCGCGGCGAGTGCGTGCGGTATTCGACTCGGTCGCCGACCGCTACGACCTCATGAACGATCTGATGTCGGCGGGCGCGCATCGCCTCTGGAAGCGCTACACGCTGGCACTCGCCAACCTGCACGCCGGGCAGCGCGCGCTGGATGTCGCCGGCGGCAGCGGCGACCTGGCACTCGGGCTCGCGCGGCAGGTGGGCGAGCGCGGCCTGGTCGTGCTCACGGACATCAATGCCGCGATGCTCGAGCGCGGCCGCGACCGCCTGATCGATGCCGGCTGTGCGGGCAACCTCGCGTACGTCCAGGCGAATGCCGAGCGGCTGCCGTTCGCCGACGGTAGCTTCGACTGCATCACCATCGGCTTCGGCCTGCGCAACGTCACCGACAAGGCGGCGGCGCTGGCTTGCATGCGCCGGGCGCTGAAGCCGGGCGGGCAGCTGCTGATCCTCGAGTTCTCGCGGCCACAGGTCGCGGCGTTGAAGCCGCTCTACGACGCCTACTCGTTCCGCGTGCTGCCGCTGCTCGGGCGGATGGTGGCGCGGGATGAGGCGAGCTACCGCTATCTCGCCGAGTCGATCCGCATGCATCCCGACCAGGAGACGCTCCTCGGGATGATGCGCGATGCCGGTCTCGAGGGCTGCCGCTACGAGAACCTCTCCGGCGGCATCGTCGCGGTGCATCGCGGCTACCGTTACTGAGCGTGCTGACCGGGACCCTCGGCAATCTCCTCAATCGCGGCCTGCCGCGCTCGGCGCGCGCGCAGCAGCTCACCGCCGAGCTCGCCGGCAAGAGCCTCGCGCTCGAGGTGCGCGGCGTCGTCACGCTGCGCCTCGCCTCCAACGGCACGACGCTCGAGGTGACCGCGGGCGGCGGCGAAGCGGACGCTCGCTTGAGCGTCGGACTCCTGGGCGCCATCGGCCTCGCCGGCGCTGACGCGCAGCGCGCCGTGCAGCGCGGAGATGCCACGATCTCGGGCGACGCGGAGCTCGCCGCGAAGTTCCGCGAGCTGCTGAGGCTCCTGCGACCCGACCCCGAGGAGGAGCTGTCGCTCATCGTCGGCGACGTGCCGGCGCACCAGCTCGGCCGCGCGGGGCGCGCGCTGCTCGCTCTCCTGCGCCGCGCCACCGACACCACCTGGCGCAACACCGCCGATTACCTCGCGCACGAGCGCGCGCACCTGATCCCGCGCCGCGAAGGTGAGCAGTTCCTGCGCGGCGTGGATGCGCTGCGCGAGGACGTCGATCGCGCCGCGGCGCGCCTCGAGCAGCTCACCCTGGCGCGCACGCGGGCGGCGGACCGGTCGCGTAGCCCGTGAAGCCGCGCGTCCTGCTGCGGCTCATCGAGATCCAGCGCGTGCTGCTCAGGCACGGGCTCGACGACTACGTCCGCGCCACTCATTTATATAGGCCGCTGCGGTTCCTGCTCTACTGCTCGCCGGGCGTGTGGCTGGCCCGGCGCCAGTCGGGGGCGCGCGCCGAGCGGCTGCGGCTCGCGCTCGAGGAGCTCGGGCCGATCTTCGTCAAGTTCGGGCAGGCGGTGTCGACGCGCCGCGACCTGCTGCCGCCGGACATCGCCGATGAGCTCGCGAAGCTTCAGGACCGCGTGCCGCCGTTCGCGGGGAGCATCGCGCGCGCGCGCATCGAGACGAGCTATGGGCGGCCGGTGGCCGAGGTGTTCGCCGCCTTCGATGAGACGCCGCTCGCCGCCGCCTCGATCGCCCAGGTGCACGCCGCCCGGCT
>Ga0335076_10003746_pt1 | contig 15298 bp, 12 predicted proteins | sample Lox_Sample_25_FD_206717 | JGI IMG/M metagenome (GOLD analysis project Ga0335076, IMG submission 206717) | Soil microbial communities from Loxahatchee National Wildlife Refuge, Florida, United States - Lox_Sample_2.5 | ecosystem: Environmental > Terrestrial > Soil > Wetlands | place: USA...
ACCTGCCGAAAGCCGCGGCCGAGAGCTGGGGAGCCAACTTGCCGGGCTCTCCCGTGGTGTTCGACAAGTCGCACCAGGAAGTACCGGAGCCTCAGACTATCTTCTTCGTTCCCGTGGCCCGCTGGTCGGACGGAACGGAGGCGCCAGGCTTGTAGCGCACACCCGCAGGGTCGTCACCGCAGCGGGTGAGTTCATCACAATTTTCTTCGGCCGCTGTGGCGCGCTGCTACGTTGGTGGCGTGAATCTCATCGACAGCGTCGCGCAATGTCGCGCGCCCTTCGTGGTGCGCGACGAGGCGAGCGGCCGGGTGACCGCGCTGAATAATGCCGCGGACTGCGCGCAGCTCGTCGCACGCTGTCCGCTGCGTTACGTGCTGACCGACGACCTGACGCACCTGTGTGCCGACCTGGCTTACTCGAGGGGTGCAGGCACGGTCGCCTGCGCCGATCTTCTGCACGTACCCGCGCAAGCCTTGTGGGTGGAATGGTGCAGCGAGCCCTGGCAGAGGGTCTTGCGGCAGTATGGCTTGCGGCTCCCGCCGGCAGACGCTCAATGGCTCGGCCGGCGCGGAGCCTGGGTGCGCTCGTCGCGCGACGGCCGGCGCGGCCTGGTTCGGACCTTCTGGAGCGTCAGCCCCGCCGATGTGCTCGCGAGCAGCGTCGAGGCGTACTTCGACTTCGACACCGCGACGGCCGAGGAGCCCGAACCGGTCGACGGCCGGGCGGGACTCGCCGGGAGAGTGTTCGACAGCGAGCGGCCGGACGATGACATCCTCGGGCGCTGCTTCCGCTTTCGCTACGAGCGGAGCTGGTCGGAGTACTACGGGAGCGCCGGGCTCTCGGGCGAGCGGAGTCTCGCGTTGTGGCGGCACGCCGTCGGCACGATCGCGATGGATATCCCCATGCTGCTCACGCTCTTTCTCCTGCTCGCGACGCGCGACGGACTCCCCCAGCGCGCGCAGACCTGCGAGCCCCTCAACCGGCGACGGCTGCGCCGCGGCAAGGCACCGTTGCTCGCACATCTCGAGGTGAGCGCTCCGTTGCTGCCGGAGTATCGCGACGCGCCCCGGGGCGAGGCGCGCCGGACCCGGATGAGTCCACGGCTGCATCACGTGCGCGGACACCTGGTGCGCCGCGGGAGCCGGATCTTCTGGCGGATGCCCCATCTGCGCGGCAGCGCCCGCCGCGGTGCCGTGAGCACGCGCACGGTCATCTGGAGGTTCGACGCTCCGGCCGGCGAGCGCACGCATTGATGCGGGTGCCTCATCCGAGGCGCTGGGCGAAGACTTGGGCCTCGGCGGGGTGGGACTCGAGGTAGGCGTTCACCGCCTCGTCGACCGTTGCAAAGTATCGCTGCTCGGACTTCGGGTAGATCTCGAGCCGCCGCAGCCGGTCCTTGACCGGTCCCTTCACCTCCGCATAGCCGAACTCGATGTGGGCGTTACGCAGCGTCGCGCCGAGCTCCCGTAGCATGTCCGCGGCGGTCACATCCACGCTCGTGATCGGCTCGGCCGCCAGCACCAGCCAGTGCACCGGCTGGGGTGCGCTCGCGATGGTCTCGAGGACACGGTCGCGGAACAGCTCCGCGTTCGCGAAGAACAGCGGCGCGTCCCAGCGCAGCAGCACGAGGCCCGGCACGAGAGTGGCCTCGGGATGGCGGCTGACGTCATGGTAGCCGCTTCTGCCCTCGACCTTGCCGAGCACGGCCGAATGCGGCCGCCAGGCCTGCCAGAGAAACTCGCCGACCGCGAGGGTGATAGCGAGCGCGATGCCGGGGATCGCGCCGAACACGCTGACGGCCACGAGACACACGATGGCGAGCCAGAACTCCCAGCGCTGAATGCGGTAGATGCGCTTGAGCTCCCCGATCTCGAACAGGCCGACAGCCGAGGCGATCACCACCGCCGCGAGCGCCGTTTGCGGCACGTAGCGCAGCAGGTTGGGCGCGGCGATCAGCAGCAGCGCAATCGCCGCCGCCGTGACCAGACTGCTCAGCTGCGTGCGCGCGCCGGCCGCCTCCGCCACCGGAGTGCGCGAGGTGCTGCTGCTGATGGGAAAGCCCTGGAAGAATCCCGCGGCGAGGTTGGCGACGCCGAGGCCCACCAGCTCCTGATTGGGATCGACCCAGGTGCGCGTGCGGGCGGCATAAGTGCGCGAGAGGACACTCGTGTCCGCGAACGACACCAGCGCTACGGCCAGCGCTGCCGTCAGCACGGGAACGAGGTCGTCCAGGGAAATGAGCGGTACGACCGGCCGGGGCAGACCCTGAGGCAGCGTGCCGAGAACCACCAGACCAGCGCGTGTCGGCAGGTCGAGCAGCGCGACGACCACGGTCGCGAGCGCCACGGAGACCAGCACGCCGGGCCTGCGCAGGCGATGCTTCAGGAGCAGGATCAGCACCAGCGTGCCGCCACCGACTGCGACAGCTGCGGTGTTGGCGCGGCCCGAGAGTACCTGCTGCACGATGGCCCACATCTGGCGTACGGGTCCTTTCGCGTCGATCGAGAAGCCGAGCAGCTTCGGGATCTGGCTGAGAAGCACGTTGAGCGCGATCCCGTTCATGTAGCCACAGCGGATCGGCTTCGACAGCAGCTCGGTGATGAAGCCGATACGCGCCAAGCCGGCCGCGATTGAGGCGACTCCCGAGACGATCGCCATCGCCCCGGCGAGCAGCACCGCACGCTGCGGATCGCCTGCCGAGAGCGGCAGCACGACGGCGAGGATCAGCGGCGCAAGCGAGGAGTCCGGACCGAGAACCAGGATCCGGCTCGGGCCCACGAGTGCGTAGGCGATCAACGCCACGATGCTGGCGTACAGGCCGTTGATTCCCGGAAGGCCGCTCGCCTCCGCATAGGCGACGCCGACCGGCACCATCATCGAGGTCAGGACGAGCCCGGCGATCACGTCATGCCGCAGCCACTCGATGCGATAATGACGCAGCGTATCGACGCCGGGGAGCCAGCGCTCCCACGCCGATCGCTCGCGCGGCGCTCTGCGCTGCGCAACGGAGACTGCCCCGGGCTGCGGAATGGGGTCCGTAGCGCTCACCTCTCGGTCCCAGCCAGCGGTCGCTCCGCCGCCGGCAGCTGCCTGCATGTTGTCACGGGCGCGCCGGTCCGCGCTGCGGCTTGTGCGTATGGCCGGGTTGGGGGTCGCTTGTTAGGTTGAACGAGTGCGCGTCCGAATGAGGCGCGGGGACGGGTGGCCCATGAATAAGAAGGTATTGATCCTCGTGGCGGCGGTCGTGGTCGTCGGCGCCGGGGTGGCCTGGTGGCTCATGTCCAAGCCCAAGCTTCCGCCCGGCTTCGCCGGCGGCAACGGCCGCCTCGAGGCGACCCAGGTCGACATCGCCGCGAAATACGCCGGTCGGCTGAAAACCGTCGAGGCGAACGAGGGTGACACGGTCGAGGCCGGGCAGGTCGTCGCGACCATCGACACCGAGCCGCTCGAGGCACAGCTGCGCGCTGCCCAGGCGAAGATCGTCGAGGCGCAGAACAACCTGCGCACCGCGAATGCCCAGGTTCGCTCGAGCCAGGCGCAGCTCGGGCTCGCCAACAAGGAGTACAAGCGCTCCAGCGAGCTCGTCAAGACCGGTGCCGTGAGCGCGCAGGAACGTGACGCGGACCTTGCCAAAGTGGACGTGGCGCAGGCAAACCTGAGCGGTTACCAGGCACAGGCGACCCGCGCCCAGTCCGCGATCGAAGCCGCCACCGCCGAGTCGGAACGGCTGCAGGCCGAGATCAAGGACAACACGCTCAAGGCCCCGCTGAGAGCGCGGGTACAGAGTCGCATGGCCGAGCCCGGCGAAGTGGTGGCGGCGGGCGGCAAGGTGCTCTCGCTCCTCGACCTGAGCGATGTCTACATGTATGTCTTTCTCCCCACCGGGGCTGCGGGGAAGCTTGCGCTGGGCGCCGACGCGCGCATCGTACTCGATGCCTTACCCGGATTTCCGATCAAGGCACAGGTGTCTTATATCTCGCCGAACGCGCAGTTCACGCCCAAGACCGTCGAGACCGCCGAGGAGCGCCACAACCTGACGTTCCGCGTGAAATTGCAGATCCCCAACAAGGAGGGGCTGCGCCAGCTCGAGCGCATGGTCAAGGTCGGCGTACCCGGCATGGGCTACGTGCAGCTCGACCCGAGCGCCGAGTGGCCCAAGAATCTGCAGCTCAGGCCCGAGAGCGAGTGGCCCAAGCTCCCCGAGATCGCCCCCGACACGACTGGCTCCAAGCAGTAACACGCGAGTCGAGCGTGACTCATGGGTAACGACGGAAGCCGGCCGGTCGTCAAGGTCGAGAAACTCAGCCAGCGGTACGGCAAGGCCGTGGCGCTCGCCGACGTCGATCTCGAGATTCCCGCCAACAAGATGATCGGCCTGATCGGTCCGGACGGGGTGGGCAAGTCCACACTCCTCGGGATCATTGCCGGCGTGCGCAAGATGCAGGGCGGGAAGGCCACCGTTCTCGACGGCAACATCGACGACGCCAGGTTTCGTACCGAGGTGTCCTCCAGGATCGCCTACCTGCCGCAGGGACTCGGTAAGAATCTCTATCCGACGCTTTCGATATTCGAGAACGCGGATTTTTTCGGGCGCCTCTTCGGCCAGTCGCGCGAAGAGCGCGAGCGGCGCATCACCGAGCTGTTCACCAGCACCGACCTGATCTCGTTCCGCGACCGCCCCGCCGGCAAGCTCTCCGGCGGCATGAAACAGAAGCTGGGCCTGTGTTGCTCGTTGATTCATGAGCCGGATCTCCTGATCCTCGACGAACCGACGACCGGCGTCGACCCTCTGGCACGGCGGCAGTTCTGGGAACTGATCGCACGCATCCGCGTGCAACACCCGACGATGAGCGTGCTGGTGGCGACCGCCTACATGGACGAGGCAGAAGGCTTCGACTGGCTGGTCGCCATGAACGCCGGCAAGGTCATGGCTACCGGTACACCGGATGAGATCCGGCGCAAGACCAACGAGACGACGCTCGAGCGAGCCTTCATCAAGCTGCTGCCGGAGGAGCTCACACGCGGCTACAAGGAACCGCAGATCACCCCTTACAAGTCGAGCGGCGGACCTGCGGCCATCGAGGCCCAGGGGCTGACGCAGCGCTTCGGCACCTTCACCGCGGTCGATCACGTCGACTTTCGCATAGAGCGCGGCGAGATCTTCGGCTTCCTGGGCTCCAACGGTTGCGGCAAGACGACCACCATGAAGATGCTCACTGGTCTGCTGCCGCCGACCGAGGGCACCGCGCTGCTGTTCGGCAAGCCGGTCAAGGGCGGCGATGTGGAGTCGCGTCGGCGCGTGGGCTTCATGACGCAGGCGTTCTCGCTCTACACCGAGCTCACGGTGCGGCAGAACCTGGTCCTGCATGCGCGGCTCTTCGATCTGCCCCCGGACAAGTCAGCGAAACGTGTCGCCGAGCTGCTCACGGACTTCGGCCTGGAGCAGGTCGCCGATACCCTGACCGAGAGTCTTCCGCTCGGTATCCGCCAGCGGCTGTCGCTCGCCGTGGCGGTTCTGCACGAGCCGGATATGCTGATACTCGACGAGCCGACCTCCGGGGTCGATCCCGTCGCCCGCGATGGCTTCTGGGATCTGCTCATCCGGCTGTCGCGCGAGAAGGGCGTCACCATCTTTCTTTCCACCCATTTCATGAACGAGGCGGCCCGCTGCGACCGCATGTCGATGATGCACGCCGGCAAGGTGCTGGCGCAGGGGCCGCCCGCGGAGCTGGTGAAGGAGCGCAAGGCCGAGAACCTCGAGCAGGCCTTCATCGGCTACCTGGAGGATGCCGCCAAGGATCCGAACGCCAGAGACAAACTCGCCGGCGCCAAACCCGCCGGAGACGCTGCCTCATTCGCAGAGGCACCCGCATCAGCGGCAGGAGCGACTCACGCTCACGCGGCGAGCAGCCGGTTCAGTCTCGGACGGCTGTGGGCCTTTGCACGGCGCGAGGCAGTGGAACTGCAGCATGACCGGGTGCGCCTCGCCTTTGCCGTGCTCGGGCCGATCCTGCTCATGACCGTGTTCGGTTACGGCATCTCTCTCGATGTCAACCACCTGCCCTTTGCCGTGCTCGATTCCGACAACACCGTCAACAGCCGCCTGTATGCCGACAGCTTCAGGGGCACCCAGTACTTCGATGAGCGGCCCCCGCTCTACGGCTACGAAGAGCTCAATCGGCGGCTGCGCAACGGCGAGCTGCGGCTCGCGGTCGAGATTCCCTCCGGCTTCGAGCGCGACCTGCAGCGCGGCCGCCAGCCGGAGGTCAACGCCCTGGTCGATGGCGCCCAGCCTTTCCGCGGCGAGACCACGCGCGGCTACGTGCAGGCGACCGACAACCAGTACGAGCAGCATCTGCGCGCTGCGCGTGGGGTCCCGCAGGTCGCCACTCCGATGAAGATCGAGACCCGCATGCTCTTCAATCAGGCCTTCGAGAGCGTCTACGCCATGGTCCCCGGAGACATCATGCTGCTTCTGATCCTGATTCCGAGCATGCTCACGGCCCTGAGCGTGGTGCGCGAGAAGGAGCTGGGATCGATCGCCAACTTCTATGCCGCCCCCGCAACGCGCAGCGAGTTCCTGTTCGGCAAGCAGCTTCCGTATCTCACCGTCGCGCTCATCCAGTTTGCGACCCTGGTGGCGCTCGCGATCCTCGTGTTCCAGGTGCCGCTCAAGGGCAGCTTCGCGACGCTGCTCCTCGGTGGGATCGTGTACGTGGTGGCGACCACCGGCTTCGGCCTGCTGCTGTCGGTGTTCTCGGGGAGTCAGACCGCGGCCATTTTCGCCGCCGCCATCATCTCGATTCTGCCTGCGGTGCAGTTCTCCGGGATGTTCGTGCCGGTTTCCTCGCTCACGGGCGGGGCGTGGCTCGCGGGCAAGATCTTCCCCAGCACCTACTTCCAGGCGATCAGCGTCGGCACCTTCACCAAGGCGCTGGGGTTCGCCTCTCTGTGGCGCAATATCGCCGCGCTGGCCGTGATCGCCGTCGTCTACATCGGGTTGTCGGTGGCGCTGTTGCGCAAGCAGGAAAATTAGATGCGCAATCTCCGTCACATCTTTCATCTCGGGATCAAGGAGATCCTGAGCCTCGCCCGCGACCCGGTGCTGCTGTTCCTCATCGCCTATTGTTTCACGTTCTCGGTCTACACTCCGGCCAAGAGCGCGGTCATGGACGTGATCAACGCCTCGGTAGCCCTGGTGGACGAGGATGACTCACCACTCTCGCGCCAGATGCGCGATGCGCTGCTGCCGCCGCTGTTCCTGCCGGCACGCCTGCTGTCGTTCTCGCAGATCAACGACGCCATGAACTCGGGGCAGTTCACCTTCATCGTCGACCTGCCGCGCAAGTTCCAGTCAGACATTTCCAGGGGTGCGACGCCCACGGTCGAGGTCATTGCGGATGCGACCGTCATGGCTCAGGCCGGCCGCGGACCTGGCTACATCGGCAGCATCCTGAACCAGGAGGCCATGCCCTTCTGGCCCGGCAGGGCCGACCCGAACAACAAGGAGCTGGTCAAGCTCAACACCCGCGTGCGCTTCAATCCCAACGTCGAGCAGAGCTGGTTCGTCTCGATCAACCAGATCATCAACAACATCTCGGTCATGGCCATCTTCCTGTGCGGTGCCGCGGTGCTGCGCGAGCGCGAGCACGGCACGCTCGAGCACCTGCTGGTCATGCCGCTGCAGCCCTACGAGCTCATGTTCGCCAAGATCTGGGCCAACGGACTGGTGGTCATCGTGGCGGCGCTGATCTCGCTATTCCTCATCGTCAAGGGCGCGCTCGGGGTGCCGGTGGCCGGCTCCATTCCGCTCTTCACCCTCGGGCTGCTCGTCTATCTGTTCTCGGTGACGGCGCTCGGCATCATGCTCGCCACCATGGTTCGCTCGATGCCGCAGTTCGGACTCCTGGCCTTCCCGGTCTTCATCTGCATGGTCTTACTGTCGGGCGGCCAGACGCCGCTCGAGAGCATGCCGCTGTGGCTGCAGAAGACCATGCAGTTCGTGCCTTCGACACATTTCGTCAGTTTCTCCCAGGCGGTGCTGTTCCGCGATGCGAACCTGAGCATGGTGTGGCCGGATCTCGCCAAGATGTTCGCGATCGGCTGTGCCTACTCGGTCTACACCCTGTCGCGATTCCGCAAGATGCTTGCCGCGGTGCAATGAGGAGGGGTGGCCGGTGAAAACGCGCTTTTCAATGAGTTCCAGGACTCCGACCCTGCTGGCCGCATCGCTGCTCGCGCTGGGCGCCGCCGGCTGCGCGGTCGGGCCCGCCTACAAGCGCCCGGAGGTCGCCCCCGCGGCGCAGTTCCGCTCCCAGGTCGGCGCGTCCGAGGCCACCTCGCTCGCCGATCTCCCCTGGTGGCAGGTCTTCAACGACAAGGCGTTACAGTCGCTGATCACCGAGGGACTCAGCAACAACTACGACCTCAAGGCGGCGATCGCACGCATCGATGAAGCGAGCGCGCAGGTGTCGGTCGTGCGCGCCGATCTCTATCCGCAGGTCAACTACCAGGCCTACGCCTCGCGGCAGGCGACACTGGTGCCGTTCGAGCCGCCGGTCAATCTCACCTACAACACCTTCGGACTCGGTGCGAGCGCCGCCTGGGAGCTGGATCTCTGGGGACGCGTCCGCCACGCGAGCGAGGCGGCGAGCGCCAATCTCTACGCCCAGGAGGATGTGCGGCGTGGAGTGATGCTCAGCCTGGTGAGCGCGCTTGCCTCCGGCTATTTCTCGCTGCTCGAGCTCGATCGGGAGCTCGCAATCGCTCAGGAGAGCGCCACCGTCTACAAGCAGACGCTCGACCTGTTCAGTCAGCGCTTCCAGGCGGGCCGCGACTCGAAGCTCGCAGTGGTGCGGGCCCAGGCCAACTACGAGGCGAGCCAGGCGTCCATTGCGGGCCTCACACGTGCCATCACCCAGCAGGAGAACGCGCTGTGCGTGCTGCTCGGCGTCTTCCCGCGCCCGATCGTGCGCGGCACGCCGTTGACCGAGGAGTCGATGCCGGCGACACCGCTTGGCCAGACTACCGCGCTGCTCGAGCGCCGGCCCGACGTCCTGCAGGCCGAGCAGGTGATGATCGGCGCCAACGCCGAGATCGGCGTCGCGGTCGCCAACTACTTCCCACGCATCGGCCTCGGCGCTCTGTTCGGCTGGGAGGCCACGCGGCCGGAGGATCTGTTCAAGAACGGCTCCACCGTCTGGGGCCTGGGCGCGAATCTCACCGGGCCGATCTTCCAGGGCGGGCGGTTGCAGGCGGCCTATCATGCCCAGCAGGCGTTCTGGGACGAGAGCGTCGCTGCCTATCGCAAGGTGGTCACGGTGGCATTTCAGGAGACCTCGGACGCGCTGGTTGCGCAGCAGACGCTCGTCGGCCAGCGCGCCGCGCTCGAGCGGCAGGTCGACTCGCTCAAGGAGTCGGTCGATCTGTCGATGCAGCGCTACGATGCCGGACGCGCGACCTACTTCGAGGTGCTCGAGTCGGAGCAGCAGCTGTTCCCCTCGAAGGATGCGCTGGCGCAGACGCAGCGCGACCAGCTTCTCGCGGTGGTGAGCCTCTACAAGGCGCTCGGCGGCGGCTGGAACCTCAAGGACGTCGACTGGGTCGCGCCGCACTGATTCTCAGACCGGAGCACGCATATGGCGCACGGGAAAAAGAACAGGAAGGATCGGGACTCCGACGGCAAGGGGACAGGCCCGCCGGAGAAGCTCTCTCGCAAGGAGTTCGAAGCGGAACTCGAAAAGCTCGAGGTCGAGCTCGTCAAGGTGCAGCTCTGGGTGCAGCAGGAGAAGCGCAAGATCATGGTGGTGTTCGAAGGACGCGACGCCGCCGGCAAGGGAGGCGTGATCAAGCGCATCACCGAGCGGGTGAGCCCCAGGGTATTCCGGGTCGTGGCGCTTCCTGCCCCGACGGAGCGCGAGAAGACGCAGATGTACATGGAGCGCTATATCGCGCATTTTCCCGCCGGTGGCGAGATCGCGATCTTCGATCGCAGCTGGTACAACCGCGCCGGCGTCGAGCGCGTCATGGGCTTCTGCAGCGAGCGCGACGTGGAGCGGTTCCTCAAGCTCGCCCCGATCTGGGAGCGTGTCGTGGTCGACTCCGGAATCATCCTCGTCAAATACTGGTTCGAGGTCGGCCAGGAGGAGCAGACCCGGCGTTTCAAGTCACGGATCGACGACGGCCGCAAGATCTGGAAGCTGAGCCCCATGGATCTCGAATCCCACCGGCGCTGGTACGACTTCTCGCGCGCCCGGGACGACATGCTGAAGGCCACCGACACGCCGTGGGCACCCTGGTACATCGTGGATGCCAACGACAAGCGGCGTGCCCGCCTCAACTGTATCGCGCATCTCCTCAGCGTCATTCCGTACAAGGAGGTCGAGCGCGAGAAGGTCAAGCTGCCGAAGCGGCAGAAGGCGAAAGGTTACGTCGAGCCGAGCGATCGCCCGCACAAACACGTGCCGCAGGTCTACTGACGCCGGCCATCCGCTGCGCCGCAGCCTGGGCGATTCGGCCGCCGTGTGCGCCTGCCGCGCGCTATCCTGAGCGCACGTGCGGATGACGGCGAGACGCCTCTCAGGTCCATGGCCACGACCATCCAGATAGCCGGCGTGCGCATATGCGCACAGGACGAGGGCGATGGGCGCCCGCTTCTGCTGCTGCACGGCTTTCCCGCGCATCGCTACCTCTGGTCTCGCGTGATCCCGCGCCTCGTGCAGGCGGGCTTCCGTGCGATTGCCCCGGACCTGGTCGGGTACGGGGAGTCGGAAGGTCCTGACGGCGCACGCATCGACATGGCGAGCCAGGCGGACTGGATGCTGCAACTCCTCGATCGACTGGGGATAGAGCGCGTGACGCTCATCGCGCACGACGTCGGCACGGCCGCGGCTCAGTTGCTGGCCGTCAAGGCGCCCCGACGCCTGCGCGGTCTCGCGCTTCTCGATGGGGTTTACGAGGACAACTGGGCCATCGAGGCCGTGGCGAGCATCCAGGCGTGGGATCCCGCGGATGCTGCCAGGCTCTTTCCCGTGCTCAGGCGGCGCCTGGGCAGGACCGAGGCCTTGCGGGAGATGCTGGCTGCGTACCAGGGAGAGCGGGGCGGATTGCGTCTGATCCGAGCGGCGCGCGATCTCGATCCGCGCCAGACCGCCGGGATCGGCGCACGCTTGCGCGACGCGGGCTTAGCCGCCGCGGTTCTGTGGGGCGAGCGTGACGATTTCCTGCCGATCGATCCAGTCGGGCAGCGGCTGGCGCAGTCGCTCGGCACGACCCTGACCCGCCTTCCCGGTGGGCACTTCACGCCGCTCGATTGTCCGGCCGAGGTGTCGGAGGCGCTGTGCACGTTCCTGCGATCCCTGCCGGCGGATCCGCTCCAGGCACTCGCGACCTGAACCCGGCCCACGCGAGCGCCCTGGCCAGCGAGGCATCGGAACGCTACGACGGTCGCCCGCCGGTCACTCGCTCGAGCCGCACTTCGTTGTACTTGTGCAGTTCGCGCACCTCGGTGACGGCGCCGCTGCGGTTGCGCACGAAGACCAGGAGATGAATGCTCCCCTGCTGGTAGAACACCAGCGGGGCGAGCGGGATGAGGCGGGTCGCCGACTTGAGGTCGGATCCGCCGAAGAGTTCGCCGTTGCGCACGAATACCCGGTACCGTGAGGTGGCCCGCTCGTCGTAGCGGTACTCGCCGAGCAGTTCCCGCCAGCCGCCGGCAGAGGCGTTGGGGACAGGCTCCAGGTCGCGCGGCACCACCGTTACCTGCATGGCGACCACTACCCAGGTATCGCCCGAGCGCCGATAGGTGTCGGTCTCCACGTAGGTGGTCTTGAGCTGCTGGTCGAAGACGTTCTCGCGCTCATCGAGCCAGTAGTGCACCACGGCTCCCGTCCCGAGCGTCCGGACCGTGAGGTCACGGACCTTGATGTCGCCACTGAATCCCGCGGGCAGGGGCCTGAGGTCCTCGAGGAATCTCGCCTTTCCCATGACCGCGCCGTCCTCGTTCGTGATGATGCAGTCCGGATCCAGTACCCGGTCCCATATTGCGGGTGCGCCGTCGGTCACGGCATCGACCAGGGCCTGGGTGGTCGTGCGGAACCAGCTGGCATCGTCCCGATCGGCGGCAGCTACGGGCGAGGTGAGGCACAGCAGCGCGAGGCCGGCGATGAGGAATCTGTCGGCGGTCATGGCGTCTCCCGAAGATCAGCGAGCGCAGCGCGCCGATATTAACCGGCCGGCTGGGGAATTTTCGTGGCAATCTTTCGTAGCGGGTGTGGCCTGCCGACTCACGAATCGAGGAGAGACAGACGATGGCCAGGAACGTAGTCTGCCTTTGGTACGACGATGGCGCAGAAGATGCCGCCAGGTTTTATGCGCGGACTTTTCCCGACAGCGCCCTCACCGCGGTTCACCACGCCCCCGGCGACTACCCGGGTGGCAAGCAGGGACAGGTGCTGACCGTCGAGTTTACGGTGCTGGGAGTGCCCTGCCTCGGCCTCAACGGCGGCCCGCTGTTCAAGCACAGCGAGGCGTTCTCGTTCCAGATCATCACCGAGGATCAGGCCGAGACCGATCGTTACTGGCATGCGATCGTCGATAACGGAGGAGCCGCGAGTCAGTGCGGGTGGTGCCGGGACCGATGGGGCCTCTCCTGGCAGATCACCCCGCGGGTACTCATCGAAGCGACCACCGGTCAGGATCGGGCGGTCGCCAGGCGCGTGTTCGAGGCGATGATGGGAATGAAGAAGATCGACATCGCCGCGATCGAGGCGGCGCGGAGCTCCGACGCCAAATGAGAGTGGTGACGTACAACATCAACGGCATCGGTGCACGCCTGCCGAATCTCACGCGCTTCCTCGCCGAGGCCTCGCCCGACGTCGTGTGCCTGCAGGAACTCAAGGCCCCGCAGGAGAATTTTCCGGAAACCGAGATCCGCGCTGCCGGCTACGGTGTCATCTGGCACGGGCAGAAGAGCTGGAACGGTGTGGCGATCCTGGCGCGCGGCACCGAACCGCAGGAGATCCAGCGCTCACTGCCCGGCGACCCGGAGGATGCTCACAGCCGCTACATCGAAGCCAAGGTGCACGATCTGACCATCGGGTGCCTGTACCTGCCGAACGGCAATCCCGCCCCGGGCCCGAAGTTCGACTACAAGCTGAAGTGGCTCGACCGCCTGATCGAGCATGCGGCCCAGCTCGTCAAGCGTGACTCGGCGGTGATACTCGCCGGCGATTACAACATCATCCCCACCGAGCGCGACGTCTACAAACCGGAGCGCTGGGTCGATGACGCTCTCTTCCGGATTGAAGTGCGTGAGGAGTTCACCCGGCTCCTGGGCCAGGGGTGGACCGACGCCATCCGCAAGCGCTATCCGCGGGAGACCGTGTACACATACTGGGATTTCTTTCGGAACGCATACCAGCGCAACGCCGGACTGCGCATCGATCACCTGCTGCTCAACCCGGCGGTCGTCGATCGCATGACCGATGCGGGCGTCTATCACGACGTGCGCGGCTGGGAGAGGCCGAGCGACCACGCGCCGGTGTGGGTGGACCTGCGGGACTGATGAGGACGCTTCCCCCGGGCTGGCTGGCGGCAGTCAGCGCAGTGCCACAGCGACCGCGCCTCCCGCAACGACGGCGACCACGATGAGCGGCGCGGCGCGCCAGGCGACCAGCAGGACGAACCCGAACACAACCAGCCCGAAGTCCCACAAGGTGCCGACCGAGCCCTTCCAGGCCAGACTGTAGAGCGCGGCGCCGAGCAGGCCCACTACTGCGGCGTTGACGCCCGCGAGCAACGCGCGTGCCCGGCTGCGCTGACGGAGCGAGTCCCAGAACGGCAGCGCCGCGAGCAGCACCAGCATGCCCGGCAGAAAGATTCCGATCAGTCCGAGCAGGGCGCCGATGAGCCCGTGAGGCGTGGTGCGGGCGACGGCGCCGAGGAAGGCCGCGAACGTGAAGAGTGGCCCGGGCACGGCCTGCGCCGCTCCATAGCCGGAGAGAAAAACATCGTCGCTCACCCAGCCGGGGGAGACGAATGCCGTACGCAGGAGCGGCAGCACCACGTGGCCACCCCCGAAGACGAGCGCACCGGAGCGGTAGAACGCCTCGAAGAGCGCGACGCCGGACCAATGGGTAAGGAGGCGCAGCACCGGCAGAGCGGCGAGCAGCAGGACGAACACCGCGAGCGCGGCCAGACCAGCGCGCCGCGAGACGGGCAAAGCCGGCGTGCCGCCGGATGCGGCAGGTGCGGAGCCGCGACACAGCAGCAGCCCGAGCACGGCGCCAGTGGCGATCGCGGCGAGCTGCGCGGCCGCCGAGCCGGTGAAGAGGACCACCAGCCCGGCGAGCAGCGCTATCGAGGCGCGCTCGCGATCCGGGCACAGCGTGCGTGCCATGGTCCAGACGGCCTGGGCGACGATCGCAACCGCGACCAGCTTCAGGCCGTGCAGCAAGGCGCTGCCCACCGGGCCGGTGAGCGCCCGCGCGCCGTAGGCGAACAGCACCAGCAGCACCGCCGAGGGCAGCGTGAATCCGCTCCATGCGGCGAGACCCCCGCGATAGCCTGCGCGCAGCAGTCCGATCGAGAAGCCCACCTGGCTGCTCGCGGGCCCCGGCAGGAATTGGCACAGGGCAACCAGGTCTGCGTAGGAGCGCTCATCGAGCCAGCGGCGCCGCACCACGAACTCGTGGTGGAAGTAGCCGATGTGAGCCACGGGTCCGCCGAAACTGGTCAGGCCGAGCCTGAGGAACACCCGCAGCACCTCGAGCGCAGAGCCCGCGGGCGCGCTCGCAGCCGGCGCGGCGTCCTCGGGTGCCGTCACGTCAACCGCCGCGGCGACGCCCGATGCGTCGATCGAGCGACCAGGCGCCACCGCCGACGATCAGCAGATAGAGGCAGCCGAGCAGCGCGCACAGATCCGTACGGGCCTCGTGCTGCATGCTCCAGAAGCCGTAACGGTTGAGGCGGGCCAGATGAAAGATGAGGAAGTCGTGGCCCAGCAGGATCGGGATCTTGGTCGAGACGAACGCCACGACCGCGACGACGATGAGCGGAATGGCCGCGAGGCGCGTCAGCAGCCCGACGATGACGAGCGCCCCGCACACGATCTCGGTCATGCCGACGAAGGGACCGAGAACGTCCGGCCACGGGATACCGATCGCGGCGAAACGACCCGCGCCGAGCAGGGCGGGAAACAGCAGCTTCTGCAGACCTTCGGGGAAGAACACGACGAGGCCCACCAGGAGCCTTATCAGGATGACCGTGGGATCCGCAGAGGTTCCCAGGATCCGCTCGC
>Ga0335076_10003747_pt1 | contig 15298 bp, 15 predicted proteins | sample Lox_Sample_25_FD_206717 | JGI IMG/M metagenome (GOLD analysis project Ga0335076, IMG submission 206717) | Soil microbial communities from Loxahatchee National Wildlife Refuge, Florida, United States - Lox_Sample_2.5 | ecosystem: Environmental > Terrestrial > Soil > Wetlands | place: USA...
TGCAGAGCCGAGGCGGCCACCGAGATCTAAGACCAGGCCCAGGTCCAGGTCCGCCCATCCACTCCGGGAGAACATGGAGGCTGCACCATGGCAGACGTCACCGCCGATATGGACGCCGAACATGCCGCGTCGCTGGGACGCCGGTACCTGATCAAGTTCGAGGAAGACACCCTGCGGCCGCGGCCGCTGTGGATCCGGCTGATCATCGAGTTCCTTGGCACCTTCATTCTGGTGACGGTGGCGGCAGGGTCCGGGGTGATCAATCATTACGTCGGCGGAGGGCCGGTCAGCCGGACCGCTGCGGTGATCGCGCCCGGCGCGGTGGTGATGGCGATGATCTACGCCTGGGGCCCGCTGTCGGGGCTGCACATCAACCCGGCGGTGACCTTCGCCTTCGCCAGCCGCCGGGTGTTCCCCGCCGGCTGGGTGGTGCCGTACTGGGTGGTTCAGTTCGCCGGGGCCATCTGCGCCGCGCTGTTCCTGCAGGCCATGTTCGGTGATGTGAGCGCGGGCGGGAACTACCCGATCACCAAGCCGGGCGGGGACTGGCGGTCGCTGGTGATGGAAACCGTGCTGACCGCGATCTTGGTCAGCGTCATCCTCAACACCGCCACCGGCGGCCGCAGCATCGGCCACAACGCGGCCATCGCGGTCGGCTCCACCGTAGCGCTGCTCGGCCTGTTCGCCAGCCCGATCAGCGGCGCCTCGATGAACCCGGCACGCACCCTCGGCCCGGACATCGTCGGCAACGACTACACCGGCTGGTGGGTCTATATCGCCGGCCCGGTGATCGGCGCCGCCATCGCCGTCATGATCATCGGAGCCGTCCGGGGACTGCCGGACAAGGAAGAGCGAGATGCCGCCCAAGGCGGCGCCCTGCCGGTTACCGCAGCCCCCGCCCCAGACAGCCACTGAAATGGCAGGCACCTCCTGCAGCTCGCCTGCATGATCGGCATTGCCGCCGCATGCGGCAGCAGTGCCCAGGGCTGGCCGCGGCCAGGGTCAGGAGTATGTGACGATGACGGCTGAACCGCCTGAGAGCCAGGTCACGAAAGTCGCGCGCAGCCTGGAGGTGCGCTGGATCTTCCCGGGCCAGCTGGAAACCACGGTGACGGGATGGTTCGCGCGCTTCCCGGCCCGGACGGAATCACGCGAGGACACCTACCTGCTGGATCCGCGGTTGCATGGGCTGTCGGTGAAGGTCCGCGGGGGCACGGTACTGGAGGCGAAGGCGTACTGCGGCAGCCCGGGGATCCTGGAGGTCGCGGGCCGTGCCCGCGGCCGCATGGAGTACTGGCAGAAATGGTCCTTTCCGTCCAGCCCGCTCGGCCCACGCAGCAGCGACCCTGCCGCATGGAGGCCGGTACGCAAGCGCCGGCGCATCAGCCGGTTCTCACTCGCCAGCGGACAGCTTGACGCGCCTGGTCAGGGGCTGGGCGAGCAGCCGCGATGCGAAGTGGAACTCACCGAGGTCCAGACAGGTGGCCAGGACTGGTGGACTCTGGGATTCGAAGCCACCGGCCCCGCCGACCTGCTCCGCGACGCACTCCAGGCCACCGCAGCTCTCGTGTTCGCCCAGGCCCTGCCCGGCAGCGCGGAACCCGGCCCGGATGAATCCAGGTCGTACGCGGAGTGGCTGTGCCAGCAGTCGGGCGCCGAGAGCTACGTAGCCTGGAAGGCGTCTGACGGTCGGATACTTACGCCAGCTGAGCGATGAACGCCGAGTTCTTCGCGCTGGCGTTCACCGCGGCGCTGAACCCCAAGCTGCTCGCCCTCGACCTGCTGCTGATCGAGAACAAGCGGCCGCGGGCGATGTTCTTGTGCGTTCTGCTGGGCGGCATGACCGTGGCGTTGACGATCGGCCTGCTGGATGTGCTTACCGTCCACGCCGACGCGATCAGCTCACAGGGGAAGGCGAGCGCCGGCGTCGACTTGGCGCTGGGCCTGGTCCTGCTTATGGTCGGCGGGCTGCTGGCCACCGGCCGCCTGCACCGCCGGCAGCGGACACCAGCCCCGGCAGACGGCGGGCCGCCGGACAACCCGAAGAAGGACAGCTGGGCGCAGAGGATGCTGGCCGAGCCGAGGCTCGGGCTGGCCATGCTGGCCGGCGCGCTGGTCGGCCTGCCCGGCGCCAGCTACATCGCCGCGCTGCACAACCTGGTCGCCGGGAAATACTCGACCGTGACGCAGGTCGTCGCCGTTGTGGTCTTCGTGGTCATCGACTTCTTGCTGATCATCGTCCCGTTCGTGTTCCTGGAACTGCGGCCCGAGGCTACCAAGGCACGGCTCAAGCGCACCCAGGACTGGCTGCTGGGCCACGCCTTGCAGCTCATGGCCGGCATCGCGCTGATCCTAGGGGCCTACCTGACCATCAGCGGCCTGATACGCCTCAGCTGACCAGCCATCGCGGCCCCGCGTTTGGCGGTCAGCGGCGGGGCATGGCAGCGTCAGGCGCTGCTTGCGGCCTTCGCTGCCGGGCTCCGCTAGTCGCGGCGTTGAGCGCCGACACATAGTGCCCCGGCTCGGGGAGATTATTCGCCCGGCTCCAGCGTTCTCCCAGTCTCTTCGACGTCCTCGGTGGGGACACTGCGAGTTCGGCCTTTGCGCTCTTAGCGGGCCGGCTTTACTGCGCCCGGCCGGCGGCTCCCCGCCCCGGGAAGATCATCTCAATCCCGAACGGGTCGGGTTCGTGCCCCTCCGTCCGCACTACGTACGCTCACTCTCCTAGCGCCAACCCGGCGCCCGGCCCCGGCCATGAGAACCCACCCCCGATGACGGGCGCCGTCCCCGGCGGCCGACCTCATCCTGTCGTGGCTGGCGATGGCCGGTCAACTTGAGATGAGCAGCGGTTGTGCGCCGCCCGAGCGGCGCCGGTCAGCCGGTAGTGATCGGGGGCGAGGCCACTGGGGCGCTGAAAGGGCCCAGTCTCCCGGGCAGGTCGTCCTTGGCGCATACCACTTCGATCACGTCGCCGGAGTCGGTGTGGTAGCGAAGCGAGACGGGACCTTTGATCCGCTTGAGGTGCTTGATCGTCGGTCTGGCCGCATCAGGTCCATGTACCAGGCCCGCGACCCCGTGTGGCATGGTCGGGATGAGGAACGGATTCCCTCCGTGCAGGATCAGGACATCGTGCACCCAGTGGCCTCGGGCCTTGTACCGGGGGAAGCTGTCGGTCAGGCCGCTCTGACGATTCGGTCACAGTCATTGGTTCTGCTTCCCTTCGGGACGTCCCCGGCGCGGCATGCCCGGCCGGGGCGGACATCGCATGCGGAAAATTGTCCGTCTGTTCACACGGGATCGCCCGCGCCGGCAGCCGTCTAGGGGCCAAGGTCCTGCCGGGGCGGCTGGTTGAACTCAGCACATGCGCGGTGGAGGGCCGGGCGGTGAAGGACGCCAGGCAGCCTGCCGCCTGCGGCCGGATCGCTTCGGCGTCGATCGCACAGCCATCGACGCGCAGCTCGACGCCTGCCTCACCGGATCGGCGATGATCCCCGACCCGGCACCATAAAGGGCTCCAGCCCGCGACGGCCGCTCTGGCCACACCACCGCGGAAGCGCGCAGTTCCCACCAGAACAGCCCAGGAGATCGCTCAGCCAGCGACAGGTACCGCCCGCGGCGCGTTCCCCGCCACCCCGCCGGCCTCCCGGAACCACCCCTCCGCCAGGTGCCGGCGCACCCCAGCCGCAGCCGCCGCCTCCCGCAGCGACAGACCCGACCGGACACCATCCCAGAACCTCGCCCGCACCACCCGCGGCACCGGCGGACGCCCACGCAACTCCACAACAATCCTCCCGAACCAGGACAACCGTTGCGACAGCCACTTGAATCCGCCGTGGAAGTCGTGGGCGGAAAGATGCCGCGCGTTGGGGCAGGCGGGCATCGGAAACGGCTTGCCGGGGAACGACGACGCCGTCGCGCAGATGGTCCCGCCGTCGGTGAACGTGCACGACCGGACGATCACCGGGATCGTCGGCGTCCCCGGGAGCACTGACCCGGGGGCACCCCTGGCCGGCCTGTGTGCCGCCGCGTTCGCCAGGCTCGGCCCGCCCCACACTCCGGCGACGGTGCCGCCATCGACCAGGACAACCGCGCTGACGTCGGCGGCCTCTGCGAAGGCTTCCGAGGCCAGCGCGGCGTCCACGTCGAGATCGGCGGGTGCGACGATGATGGCGGGACCGGGGCGCGCAGGGTCCAGCCTGGTGGCGGGAGCGATCGCGCTGACCGGGCGATTGTCGTCCACCAAGACGATCCAGCGATCGGGGGGCACGACCGGGAGGTTGCTCGCGTCGGCCACCACGAAGTCCGGCAGCCGCTGGTCACGTAGTGCCGCCATTCAGATCGCCTCTCTCTGCCGCGGCCGGCCCGCGGACCGCCCGGATGAGCCGCCCGTTCCGGTCAGCACGCGGGGGGCCCAGGCCAGCGGAGCCGCGCAGGGCTGGCCGGACGGGCAGCGTGCCGCGACGGCCGGCTGGGTGCGCGCCACTTCCCGCGGGGCCGGGCTGCCCGCCGCGAACGCCGTGAATTCAGCGCCGGTGAGGCCACCCAGCCAGGCCCGCGCCTGCCGGAGCGCCCGGTACATACGGCGCGGCGGGTGCGGCCGGGCCCCGGACTCATACCACGTCGGCACCAGGCGCAGCCGGGAGATCGCCCGCCGCGCCGCCGCCCGCCCGGCGGCCAGCTCCTCTAGGGCCGAGGAAATGAACACCCGTACCCGCTGGTCAGGCGTCAAGATCACATCCGTCCGGGCCATCACCTCCCAGGCTAGCCCCGCGGCCGCCTGTCACGAAGATCATCTGCGTCAGGCGGGGGACCCGCGAACCTCAGCCGCCACCTCTGGCCGCAAGACCGCACAACCACCAACTGATCTGCTCGCTCATGCCCCACGTCGGCAACCACCGGCACAAGGCCGGGCAGCGACGCCGGCTCGCCGTGACCCTCGCGCCGGCACTGGCGCCACAGATCAACCTGTTCCGGCACAGCGGGCCAGCCCGGCACCGGGCGGCTGTCGACCTGCAGAACGGCGGATCGCGCGTGGGGCGGTGACCAGTGCAGCCGTAGCATGTTGCGGTGACTGAGTTCTTGAGCTGCCGGCCCAACCTGGAGGTTGACGATCTTGCGTCCGCTGCCGCGTTCTTGCGTGAGGTGCTCGGGTTCGAGGTCGAGGTAGACGAGCCCGAAATGGGCCTGGTACTGCTGCGGCGCGACGCGGTGGGGCTGGCGCTGGTGCGGTCCGCGGCTCCCGGCGTCAACGCCACCACCGCTGCCTATATCGGCGTCGCCGGCGTCGACGAACTGCATGAGCAGTGCGCGGCCCGCGGCGCGCCGATCGTCGTCGGCCTCGCTGACCATCCATGGGGCTTGCGGGACTTCGTGGTCGAGATGCCCGGCGGCCACCGGCTGGCGCTCGGCGAACGGATCACGCAGCCTCGCTTACGTCGGCAGGAGCCGGGAGCGGACCGGCCGGACAGGTCATCTGCCGGCGCGCTGCGGAAGACCAGCAGCCAGACGCGCCGCCCGCGCAATGAGACGGTTCCTTGCATCTCTTGGCATTCAAGCCGGCGTCACAGAGCGTGACCGTTGACAAGTGCAGGAGACGTCTGTATCGCCGACTCGGCGCGGCTGGGAGTTGCGCTGGTGACGTGGGCGGGCGGTTTCAGATCGTCCGGTTCTGGGTGTGCGTGTCGGGCTGTCGACGGGCTTGCCGGGCTGTGTCGCAGGTACTGCTTACGCAGTCGCGATGACCAGCTAGTTGGCGGTGGCGGTCTTCGACGACGCGGCGCTGGCCGGGGAAACCGCCCTGTGTGCCGAGCTGGCCCTGCGCCGCGTCGCCCTGGGGCTGACCGCTGGGGCCGCGAGATACGGTAGTCGGCGGGGCGGCTGGGTTTCGGGCAGAATTTGAGTGTGGGTGCTGGCTCAGTGGCTTCCGGGGTGGGCGTGTCGGCCCGTGAGGCTGAGGTGCTGGCCGCGGTTGGAGAGCACCTGACCAACGCGGAGATCGCCGCCCGGCTGTTCATCTCGGTCCGCACCGTCGAGAGTCACGTGTCCTCGCTGCTGCGCAAGCTCCAGGTGGATGACCGGCGGGCGCTGGCGGCCGCCGCGGCGACCCTGCGTCCCACGACGTCTGCTTCGCCCGCGGTGGCGGTGCCGCCGCCTTCGCCGTTGACCTCGTTCGTCGGCCGGGTCGGCGAACGGGCGGCGCTAGCCGATGCGCTCGCCGTGTACCGCCTGGTGACCGTGGTGGGCCCGGGCGGGGTCGGCAAGACGCGGCTGGCACTTAGCGTGGTCACCGACGTGGCCGGCCGGTACCCCGATGGCGCCTGGTACGTGGACCTGGTGCCGGTCACCGACCCGGACATGGTCGGGCCGGCGATCGCGGCCGCGCTCGGCCTCGGCGAGCGCCAGGGCCGGTCCAGCGAGGACACCGTGCTCGGCTGGCTGGCGCCGCGGGAGACGCTGCTGGTCCTGGACAACTGCGAGCACCTGCTCGACGGGACGCCGGGTCTGCTCGAGCGGCTGCTGGCGGGCAGCCCGCAGCTGTCGGTGCTGGTCACCAGCCGCGCGCGGCTGCTGGTGCCGTTCGAGTGGGTGTTCCCGGTGCCCGGGCTGTCCATCGAGGCCAGCGACGGCGGCCCGGGTGATGCCGTGGAGTTGTTCCGGGTGCGCGCGGCGGCGGCCGGGAGCCCGCTGGCTCCAGGCGGTACGGACCGGGTCGCTGCGGTCTGCCGGGGGCTCGACGGCGTGGCGCTGGCCATCGAGCTGGCCGCCGCGCGCTTGCCGTCGCTGGGCCTGGACGGGATCGAGGCTGGGCTGGCCGACCGGATGGACCTGCTGGCCGGCGGCCGCCGCGCGGATGACCGGCATCGCTCGCTGCGGTCCGCGCTCGACTGGAGCTATGCCTTGCTGGATGAGGCCGACCGGGCGGTGCTGCGCCGGGTCTCGGTGTTCGCGGCCCCGTTTACGGCGGCCGCGGCGGCGGCCGTCTGCAGCAGCTGGCCGCCGGTGGCCGACGGCGCCATCACGGCCGCGCTGGCCCGGCTGGCCGACCAGAGCCTCCTGGTCATGGCCGTGCACCCAGATCAGACCCGATACCGCGCGCTGGAGACAGTCCGCCAGTACGGCACCGCCCGGCTGGCCGAAGACGGCGAGTCGGTCCAGGCTTCGGCCCGTCACCTGGGCTGGTGCGTAGACGCCGCCGCTGCTCTGGCGCTGCCTCCGCGCGACGACCGGGCGTGGCGGTCGGCGTTCGATCAGCTGGCCGACGAACTGCGCGCCGCGCTGCGCTGGGCGGCCGCCGATGACCGGCATCGGCCGAAGGCATACCAGCTGGCGATGGCGCTGGCCGAGCTGGCCTTCGACCGTGGCCTGCCCAGCGAGTCACAGCAGAGATACGAGCAGGCCGCCGAGCTCGCGGCGGACTCCGGCCACGCCGCCGCTGCGCTGCGCTGCGCCGCGGGTGCGGCCAGGTCCCGGCATTTCGGCGATGACGCGCTGCGGCTGCACCGGTCGGCGGCCGACGCCGCCGTCCGCGCGGGTGACCGGGCCGGGGCGGCGGCAGACCTTGCCCAGGCCGCCGAGCTATGCGGCCGCGGGCCGGGAATGATGGCCACGGCCCCGGCGGACGGCCTGGCGGACGAGCTGCTCGCCCGCGGGTGGGCGCTCGCCGGCGGCAGCGTGGCCGCCGAGGCCCGGCTGCTCGTCGCGGAGGCTTTCAACGGCGACGACATCGATCCGCTCACCGCCGAGCTGGCCGAGCGGGCCATCGTGCTTGCCCGGCGGGCCGGCGATCCGCTGGCGGAGAGCGCGGCGCTGGACCAGTTCACCTCGGTCCAGCTAGCTCGCGGTGAAGTCCGCGGCGCGCTGGGTAGCGCGCTGCGACGCACCGGGGTGCTGGCTCCGGTGCCGGTGACGGCGCAATCCGGGCTGGAGCTCTCGGACGCCCTGTTCATGGCGGCTGAGTGCGCCACCGCCGCCGGGGACCTGCGGGGGGCCCGGGGATTGGCCGAACGAATCCGGGATCTGCCGTTCCACCGCGAGGAGCGCCACCTGGCCACGGCCCGGCTGATCGTCGTCACCGCCCTGGGCGGTGACTGGGAGGAGGCGGTCGCCCTGGCCGGGCAGTTCCGCGAGGGCTGGGATCGGGCCGGACGGCCGCGAGCCGGGAACCTCACCCGCGCCGCCTACGCGGCGGCGATGGTCCACGGCCTGCGCGGGGACGACGACGCCCGGGCGGCCTGGCTGGACATCGTAGACGCGCTGGCCACGCCGGGCCAGCTGCTGTCCAGCATGCATTTCAACGAGTTCTTCGATGCGCTGCTGCTGTTGCACCGGGGCCAGGGCGGAGCGGCGCTTGCGTTGCTCGGCACCCCGCCGGAGCAGTTCCGGACCTGGGCCAGCGGGATGTGGCGGCCGTGGTACGCGGCACTATGGGCCGAGGCGGCCGTCGTGGCCAGGCACCCGGACGCCGCTGCCCGCATCCGCCGGGCGCGGCTGGCCACGCGGGACAATCCGATCGCCGCGGCGATCGTGGACCGGGCCGAGGCGCTGGCCGGCGGCCGGGACGGGCTGGCCTCGGCGGCCGCCGCGCTGGCGGCCGCGGGGTGCCGTTATCAGTGGGCCCGGACGCTCGTCGTCATCGGCGGCGCAGACCGGGAGCGGGGCGAGGCCGCGCTGGCCGCGATGGGCGCGACCGTCATGGCCTGGCCTCCAGGATGAGGTTGAACGGGGTCTGGGTGGCCCGGCGCACGCGGGTGAAGCCGGCCTCACGCAGCACCGCGCCGAGCCGGCGCTCGCCCGCCTGCGCGCCAAGCCCCAGGCCCACCTCCTGGTCCAGCGAGCCCGGCGTGCAGATCACGGTGGACATGCCGTAGAAGGCCCGTCCGACCGGGTTCAGGTTGTCCTCCAGCCCGTCGCCGGCCATCGGCTCCGCCAGCAGCACGGTGCCGTCCGGCGCCAGCGCCTGCCGGATGTGCCGGGCCGCCCCGACCGGGTCGCCCATGTCGTGCAGGCAATCGAACAGGCACACCAGGTCATAGCCGACCCCTGGGAGTTCCTTGGCGGACGCGACCTCGAACCTGGCCCGCTGGGCCACTCCCGCCTCCGCCGCCGCCTGGCGCGCGGCGGCGATCGAGACTTCGTGGGTGTCGACGCCCAGGAACGTGGACCGCCCGAACGCCTTGGCCATGATGATCGCGGAGGCGCCGAGCCCGCATCCGACGTCGGCCACGCTCGCCCCCGCCTCCAGCTTGTCCACCACCCCGTCCAGAGCGGGCAGCCACTGGCTGACCAGGTGGGCGGCATAGCCGGGCCGGAAGAACCGCAGCGTGCCGGAGAATAGCCGGTCGTCGTGCTGCCGCCAGCCGACCCCGGCGCCGGTGCGGAACGCGTCCACGAACAGGCCGTGGTCGGCGTAGCAGGACGCGACGGCCTCGAAGGCGCCGGCCAGGAAGACCGGGCTGTCCTCGTCGGCGACCACCATGGCCTGCTCCGCGGGCAGCTCGAAGGTGCCATCGGCTGGGTCGTAGACGACGTAGCCGCCAGCCGCCTGATTGCCGAGCCACTCACGGACGTACCGCTCCGCAGTGCCGGTGCGTGCCGCCAGCGCCGCCGCCGTGACCGGCCCGGCGCCCGCCATCGCCTTGTACAGGCCGAGCCGGTCGCCGATGTGCAGCAGCAGCCCCGAGATGGCCGCGCCCATGTCGGCGACCGCCTGCCCGACGAAGGCCTCCAGCCTGGCACCATCGATCCGGTTCGTTTCTGTCGTGGTCATGTCCTGCCTCTCCTTGTCATCGGCTGCGGATCCACGCCGGATCCGCAGCCAAAGCGTGCGCGCACAGCGGGGCGTCGGCCATCCGTGCCCGCCACGGAGCGCACCACGGAATCCCGGCAATCCGTGCTTGCCACCGATGCCCTCGCGGCCGCATATACCGCAGGTTTGGACCGGTAACGACGCCGGTGTACCGGCCAGCCTCGAGGAGCGATTCACGATGACCCATCCCGATATCTTGGCCGCGCTGGCGCACGAGCGGGTCAACACCTTCCTGGACGAAGCCGAGGCCGCCCGCCGGGCCAGGCAGGCCGGCATCGACCGGTTCACCGCGCTGGTCGCCGCCGACAACGCCACGATGGCCGGGCTGCGGAACCTGGGCGCCTGCCCGGCCGGCCGCGGTCCCGGCACGGTGGAATACGAAGTCGCACTAGTGATCCCGCCGGGGGGTCGCGGGCGTGATGAGGCGCCCCGGTCATGGAGCCAGCGATGCTGACCGCCACGGAGATCGCAGGCTTTGCCGGCGCCGGGCTGGCCGGAGCGGCCTACGTGCCGCAGATCTCCCACCTCATCAGGGCCCGCTGCTGGGCAGGCATCAGCCGGCTGGCGTTCGAGGCATGGCTGCTGGCGTCCGTGCTGACCACGGCACGCGCCATCGCCATCGGCGCCGGCGTCTTCATCGTGCTCGGCGGGATCCAGATCGTGGCCACCGCGCTCATCATGCTCTGCGCGATCCGGTACAAGGACACGACCTGCCTAGTCCATCTCCCTCGCCCGCCCGCGGCCGAGGCGGCCACGGAGACGGGTGCCTCAGGGAGCGAGCCTGGTTCCCGGCGTCCGGCCGGCCGGCCGTGCACCGAATTTCAATCTAGCACCTGAAGGAGACGACATGACTGCATCAACTGGCGCTACCACGGCTGCGCATGAGGGGCTGGCCGCCGCGGTGGGCGGTGAGGCTGCCGGGGCCCGGGCGGCCATCGTCATCGTCTGCCGTGAGCCTGCCGCCCGGCAGGCCCTGCACCGGGAGCTCTCCAGGCGGTACGGCGCGGATTATCAGATCGCCGCCTGCGGGCCCGCGGAGCTGGAATCCTGGATGCGGGACCTGCGGGCCGCTGGCCTGCCGGTGGCGCTGGTCATCGGCGGGGTCGGCGCGGCTGACCCCGATGGCATCGAGGTGCTTTCCGGGATCCGCGCCATCGACCCGACGGCACTGCGGGTGGCCGCTGTGGGCTGGGGTGACTGGGACGCGGTGCAGTCGGTGTTCGACGCAGTCGCCGCGGGCACCCTCGACCATTGGGTGAACCGTCCGGTACAGGCCCCAGCGGAGGAGTTCCACCGCTGGATCACCGAGTTCCTCCAGGAGTGGGCCAGCCAGCGGCCCGGCGGCTTCGAGCCGGTGCGGGTGATCGGCCGGCAGTGGTCGGCGCGGTCTCAGGACCTGCGTGACCTGTTCGCCCGCCACCGGGTCCCGGTCGGGTTTTATGACGCCGCCTCCAGGCAAGGCCGGCAGATGCTGGGCGAACTCGGCCTGGAATCGCCGGAACTGCCGGTGGTCGTGCTCCGGTTCGCGGCGCAGGCGCGCACCCTGGTCAATCCCTCCAACCTCGAGATCGCCGACGCTTTCGGCGTGATGAGGCCGATCTCGCCCGGGGAGGTCTTCGATGTGGCAGTGGTCGGAGCGGGCCCGGCCGGGCTGGCGGCCGCGGTCGGCGCGTCCTCCGAAGGCCTGCAGACCGTGGTCATCGAGCATGAGGCCATTGGCGGCCAGGCGGGGACCAGTTCAATGATCCGCAACTACCCCGGCTTCTCTCAGGGCATCAGCGGCGCCATGCTGGCGCAGGAGAGCTGGCGGCAGGCCTGGGCCTTCGGCACCACGTTCGTGTACATGCGCCAGGTGAAGAGCCTGTCGAAAGAGGACGGCCACTACCGGCTGCGGCTGTCCGACGGAGGCGTCCTGACCGCGCGCACAGTGATCATCGCGACCGGCGTCGCCTACCGGCGGCTCGGCATCCCAGCCCTGGAGGACCTGCAGGGCCGAGGGATCTTCTACGGGGCCGCGGCCAGCGAGGCCCCGGCCATGCGCGGCCGCAACGTGTTCGTCGTCGGAGGCGCCAACTCCGCCGGGCAAGCCGCCCTGCACCTGGCCAAATGGGCCAAGAAAGTGACCATCCTGGCCCGCGCGCCCTCGCTGGCCGACACCATGTCCGACTATCTCATCCGCCAGATCGACGCCACCCCGAACGTGGACGTCTGCTACCACGTGCAGGTGGCCGGCGGCACCGGCGGCGGCCATCTGCAATCGCTGGTCCTGGAAGACACAGCCTCCGGGATGCGGCGAGCCGTCCCGGCGGACGCCTTGTTCGTCCTCATCGGCGCCCAGCCCCGCACCGAATGGCTCGGCGAGGCCGTCGCCCGCGACCGGTGGGGGTTCATCCGCACCGGCGCGGACCTGCCCGTCAGCACCCACGCCCGCTGGCCCGCGAGCCGCCCGCCGCTGCCACTGGAGACCAGCCTGCCCGGGGTGTTCGCCGCCGGTGACGTGCGCCGCGGATCGGTCAAGCGGGTCGCCTCCGCGGTGGGCGAAGGCGCCGCCACCATCCCCCTGGTACACCGCTACCTGCACACCACCATCACCGCCGCCGGCCGCCGCGGGCCGGTAACCCCCGCACCGGCCAGCACGCCCGCGACCGGGACTCAGCCAGCGGCCCGCTGACCGCGCCCGCGCCCGCCGGGCACCACGCGATCGCCATCCGGCAGGAAAGGAGACCGGAAGTGAACCAGATCAGCACAGGCGCCGCCGCCCACAAACCGGCGGCTCACCCGCGCGCGGCCGCGGCCACCGTCATCGACATCATGCGAACACCGTCGGCGACGGCCGGGCAGTACGACCACCCGGCCGCGGCCGCGTACCTGACCAAACACCCACGCACCACAACCCTCATGGTCATGGACGCGCACACCGGCCAGCGGCCGGCATCACCACCAGGCAGACGTGACCCGCGCCATCGCGGGAAGACCCCAACGACGTCCGGGTCCATGCCATGATGACCGCCCGCCCCGCCCTCACCACCACGACAAGCATCCGCGACGCAGCCACGATCACGACCGCCAGGCATCTCCGTCACCTGCCCGTCGCCGGCAACGCCGGCCTCCCCGCACTGATCGACAGCACCAACGTGTGCCGGGCATTGATCAACGCCAGAGAAGGATAACTAAAGCCCGGTTGCAGATCCGGACCGGGCGCCCGTCCCCCACCGCCATGCGACAGACCTCCGCCAAGCTACATAATGCCTGGTTCGGCGCGGCACACTCGGGCTCTAACGAAATCAATAGCACCGCCCAGAACGGCGGCGATGCGCGCCGGCGAAGTCCTGGACTGATCACGCTGCGTGAGATTAGCGCATCGACCCGCATGTTCCCGAGCGCCGATTCTTTGCTCATGACTCGGTGAGTGCGGGGATCGCCGTCGGCGCCCAGATCAGCCATTCCGGCGTGCTCTAGGGAACTCATCCGGTACCCAGGGCCCGTGGTGTCCCGACAACGCGTTGGAGTCCGGTGCGCTGCAGGGAGATCGGTGCCGTCAATTCCGGGTATGCAGGTCAGTCCGCCGCAGGTGGTGACAGCTGGAACGTGGCAGCCGTCGGCGGTGGCACGGTGCTCGGCGCTGAAGGCGCCCAAGTCCGGGCTCTGCCTTGGAAGGCCCGCCCGAGCGCACGCCGGGCCGTGTGTCCTGGCACTCGCAAGAGCAGCACAGTTTATCCGGCACGCAGACTGGGATGCGTGCTCCCTGGCTGCTCTTCCTGCGGTGCTCACTCCCGCGGTCACAGGTTGCTGGCCAGGAACGTCTTCAGCGCGGCGCGCAGCTGGGCGGAGAACGGAAGTGCCTGGTTGTTGGTCGGGTCGATCCCGGCGATGTCCTCCTTGAGGAAGTGGTCCACCCCGTCCAGGTGCACATAGTCAAGCCTAGCCGAGGATTGCGCTAGCCCCGCGGCGAGGTGGTCTTCCTGGGTGCAGCCGACCGAGGCGTCGGCGTTGCTGCAGGTCAGCAGGACCGTCGTGTGCGCGGGGAGCTTGGCGGCGACCGCGGCGGGGTCGTAGCGGTCGATCTGGGCGAGTTCGAGCAGCGGGGTGGGCCACACGAACCCGCCCTTAACCAGTTCCCTGGGCGTCCCGGGCGGCAGGGTGCCGGTGGCGCGCAGCGAGGCGACCGCCCGGGTGACCTGCTGCTGGAGGCTCCGCGCCTGGGCGGCGGTCATCTGACCCTGCTGTGCCGCGCCCGTGACCTGGGGTGCCGGGATTGGCCCCTGCTGGACCAGGTCGAGCATGCGGATGGGGACGGGCTCGAGCAGCCCGACCGCGCGGATCTTGGGTGCGGGACCGGCGAGCCCGGAGGCGAGCAGCAGCGCATAGATGCCGCCTTCGCTGTGCCCGAACACCGCCAGCCGGGCCCGGTTGACCTGCCGCTGGGCGGCCAGGAAGTCCAGCGCGGCGACGGCCTCCTGCTCATACGGGCCGATCCCGACCTGGTCGGGATGCGCGGCGTAGGGGCCCCATCCGGTCTGGCCGCTGCCCAGCTTGTCATAGCGCAGGCTGGCTACCCCGTCGGCGGACAGCCAGTTGGCCACCGCGATGAAGTCGTCCCGGTGGGCCGTGTCGCCCGGGGCGTTGTCGTTGCGGTCGGTCGATCCCCCGAGGGACGTGATCAGCAGCGCAGCCGGGACCGTGCCAGCGGCCGCGCTGCCCGGATGGGTGTAGGTGCCGTGGATCGTCACCCCGCCGGCCTGGAAGGTGACCGGCTGGGCCACCCATCCCGGCGCCAGCGCGGGGATCACGCTGGCCGGCGACACCGTCGGCGCCAGCTCCTGCGTCGTAGCGCCGTTGATCAGGCCGTGGGTGTCCACGGTCAGGTCGACGCGGAACCGCTGTCCCCGCCGGATCGACACAACGAATTCCACGGAGTCCGGCTGCTTGCTCGCGACGGAGACCAAGCCCAGCTGCTTCCATTCGGCGAGCGAGACGTTGAGGTCAGCCGGTGAGGTCGTGGCGAGGATGGCCGGAGAGAAATGGGAGCGGATCGCCGCATCGGGAATTGGCCAACTCCCCAACGCCTGCAAAAGCCACTGCGCCTGGACGCCGGCCGGGGTACCCGGGAACGCCGGTCCCGCGGCCGCAGATGACGGATGGCTACCGCCACACCCAGCCAGCCCCACTATGACGGCCACCGCCAGCAAGACAGTCATTCGCCACGAGGTGCGTCCTGGCCGGAGCCGATCGCCGGGTGTTGCAAGCGCCGGGCCGGAGACTGCAGTCGCCGGCGCTCGGTTGCCTGGCGAGGCGAGTTCCGAAAGCCACATGACACACCTCCGCCGTTCCGGAGAGGCTCAGGCGTCCCGCACGGAGTCATCGTCCTAGATCTGACTCAGCAGGTCCTCCTTCTTCGCCTGGAAATCGTCCTCGGTGATCACGCCGGAGTCGCGGAGTTGCGCCAACTGTCGCAACTTGGTAACTGCACCGTCAGCCGCGGGCTCCGGGCCC
>Ga0335076_10003748_pt1 | contig 15296 bp, 15 predicted proteins | sample Lox_Sample_25_FD_206717 | JGI IMG/M metagenome (GOLD analysis project Ga0335076, IMG submission 206717) | Soil microbial communities from Loxahatchee National Wildlife Refuge, Florida, United States - Lox_Sample_2.5 | ecosystem: Environmental > Terrestrial > Soil > Wetlands | place: USA...
GCGTTGCCCGGCTCTACTCCCCGGTCGTCCACAGCATGGCGTTGCTGACATTCGCCGGCTGGATCGTCCTGGCGGGTGCTCCCTGGCAGGCATCGCTGCTGAATGCCATCGCCGTGCTGATCATTACTTGCCCCTGCGCGCTCGCCTTGGCGGTTCCGGTCGTGCAGGTGGTCGCAAGCACGCTATTGATGCGACGCGGCATCCTGCTGAAGTCGGCAACGGCGCTGGAGCGCCTGAACGCGATCGATACAGTCGTGTTCGACAAGACAGGAACACTGACGCTGGGGCGCCCGCAGCTCCTCGGCACGATCGATCCGCAGATGCTGCGGGCCGCATCCGGCATGGCCGCCGCCAGCTCGCACCCGCTTGCACGCGCCCTGCACAGCGCTGCGCCCGATGTCGCGCTGGCTGCGGATGTGGTCGAAAGGCCGGGCGCCGGCCTCAGCCATGCGACGCCGGCGGGCGAGATTCGTCTGGGCAGCGCCTCCTGGTGTGGTGCCCCGCCGGCGCCGTCCGCGGACGGGCCCGAGCTCTGGTACGCAGTGCCCGGACGGGCGCCCGTTCGCTTCTCCTTCGGCGATCGCCTGCGCGAAGATGCCGCGGCCGTCATCGACGTGCTGCATCGCCACGGTCTTCAGGTCGAGCTGCTTTCCGGTGACCGCGCCGAGGTCGTAGGCGGCATCGCCACGGCGGCGGGTATTGCAGACTGGCGCGCCGGCCAGACGCCCCCGGACAAGACCGCTCGCTTGGCCGCTCTGGCGGCCGCAGGACGGCATGTTCTCATGGTTGGCGACGGCCTCAACGACGCACCGGCGCTGGCCGCCGCCTTCGCCTCCATGTCGCCGACGACCGCGGCCGAGATCAGCCAGACGGCAGCCGACGTCGTCTTCCAGGGCGATCGTCTGGCGCCGGTCCTCGAGACGCTCGCCGTCGCGCGCTGGACGGCCCGGCTCATTCGCCAGAACCTCGCCATCGCCCTGGCCTACAATCTGCTGGCTGTGCCGCTAGCCGTATTCGGTTATGTCACGCCGCTCGTGGCGGCAATCGCCATGTCGAGTTCGTCGATCGTGGTGATTCTGAACGCCCTCCGGCTCAATCGCGTGAGGATCGCATGACCATCCTCTTGATGTTGATTCCCATCGCTCTCGGCCTGGGTCTCGTCGGTCTCGGCGCCTTCCTCTGGGCTCTCAAATCGGGCCAGTTCGACGATCTCGACGGCGCCGCCAACCGGATCCTCTTCGACGACGACTGATGACCGGGACGGCCCTGACACGGATGCGTGCGGACCGGCGGCAGTCGACATGATTCGTCGTCAGATTGCGGTCAGGCAGATGTGGCATGAACCGAACGTCCGGCAACCGCGCCGGATCGTTCTGTCGTCTTCACCACATCGGAGAATGGAAATGCACTGGGTTGCTCACCCGATCATTCGTCGCGGCCTGATTCTGGCATCCGCTTACGCGGCTCTCGCCGCGGCACCTTTCGATACGTCCGGGGCAGCCACGCTGCCGCAGAGCGTCAAAGTCACCTTGACAGATACCGATGGCGAGCACATGACGATAAACGTCGACAGGACTGCGATCCAGTCGGGGCCAGTCACGTTCGAAGTGAGCAATCTGTCGCAGGATCAGGTTCACGAAATGCTCGTGATCAAGTCCGACGGCGGCGGAACCCCGCTTCCGTACGACAACAATCAGGACAAGGTCATCGAGGAAAAGACGCAGGATCTCGGCGAGGTCTCTGATCTCGATCCGGGCAAGAGCGGGACGCTGACCCTCGACCTTGCGCCTGGGCGGTATATCCTCCTGTGCAACGAACCGGGTCACTTCATGCACGGAATGCAGACCAGTCTCACCGTGTCCAACTGATGCCGACGAACGCGATGCCGTGTCCCGCGAGATGGGCGCGGCATCGCGACTGCTCTACCCTTGGATGGATTTGACATGCGACTGTTGCTGATCGAGGACAACGACCGACTGGCGGGGGGCATTTCCCAAGGACTGACCGCCGCGGGTTTTGTCGTCGATCATGTCGGTCTCGCCGCCGACGCGGCCGCTGCCCTGGCGGCGCACCGCTACGATGTCCTCGTGCTGGATCTCGGATTGCCCGATGCCGATGGCATGGAGTTTCTTGCGGCCACGCGTGCCGGCGGCAACCATGTGCCGATCCTCGTTCTAACGGCGCGGGACGGGCTTCCGGATCGGGTCAAGGGACTCAACACCGGAGCCGACGACTACCTGCTGAAGCCGTTCGCCATGGACGAGCTGGTCGCCCGGTTGAAGGCGCTGCTCCGTCGGCCCGGCGCCGTCCTCGGCGACCTGCTTGAGGCCGGGAATCTGCGTCTCGACACGATCAATCGCGCCGTCGAAGTCGATGGCCGGCCGCTTTTGCTCGGTCGGCGCGAGCTGGGTGTGCTGGAGCTCCTGATGCGTCGCGCCGGCCGCGTCGTCTCCAAGAGTGCACTGGAAGACGGCCTCTATGGGTTCGACGATCAGGCGAGCGCCAATTCCGTCGAGGCGCATATTTCGCGTCTCCGCAAGAAACTCGAAACCGTGGGCGCCACCTTCGTCATCCATACCGTCCGCGGCGTCGGCTACCTGCTGACCGAGGGCGCCTCTTCTTCGTGAGCCCGCGGTCGCTGCAGCAACAGCTGGCCTGGCGGCTCGGCCTCCTGTTCGTCGTCGTTTTTCTTGCCGGCATCCTCATGCTGTTCTATCGGTACCGGGCCGGCGACGGCGAACTCCCGACCGAGGAGCTGATGCGACTCGTCCGCGAGGTCGCGGCCGATCTGGTGCCGGGCGCCGGAGGCAAGTGGCAGGTCAATCTGCCGCCGGACCACGTGCCGATCGAGTATGTCGTTCGCGACGCGAGCGGGACGGTGCTCGCGGCCTCGTCTCCGACGGCAGCGACCGATCTCGGGCCGCCGCCGGAAGACTGGGGTCGGGGCATCTACGAGCATGGGCCGCCGTCGAATGCGGTGACCGTGGCTTTCGCGCGCACGAATTCAGTCGTGGGGCCGGTAACGATTCAGGTGACCGAGGCCGTCTCCGAAAACGCCCAGCCCGCGCGCAGCGCCGGGGAAGAATTGATCGAGGACGTTCTTCCGATTCTGTTGCCGTTTGTCGCCGCGGCCCTGATCATCGGGGTCTTTACGATTCGGGGGAGTCTGGCGCCCCTGCGTGCCGTGGCCCGGGAAGCGGCGGCCATCACCCCCAGCGAGACGCACCGCCGTTTGACGGAGACGGCGCTGCCGCGCGAGCTGCAACCGTTGGTCGTTGCCGTGAACGGCGCTCTCGATCGCCTCGATGAAGGTTTCCGTCGGCAGCGCGAATTCACGGCCGACGCGGCGCACGAGTTGCGCACACCGCTTGCGGTTCTTGCTGCCCACCTCGAGGGTCTCGACGAGCGCGGTAGGCTGGCGACGCTGCGCGAGGATGTCGAGCGCATGACCAGACTCGTCAATCAACTCCTCTCCGTGGCGCAACTCGAGGCACTGGCGGTAGCGCCGGGGGAAACCACGGATCTTCATGCCCTCGCCGTCGATGTCGCTGCGTCCCTGGCGCCTTTGGCAGTGCGGCAAGGCAAGGACATTGCAGTGACGGGCGCTGCCGGCCCGGTTCTCGTGCACGGAAACAGTGAGGCTCTTCGTCAGGCGGTCCGCAACCTGATCGAGAATGGCCTTCAGCACACCCCGCAAGGAACGGCGGTCGAGGTCGATGTCACGACGTCGCCTTCACTCAGCGTTCAAGATCGCGGCCCCGGCGTTCCGGCTGCCATGCGTGACCGCGTGGCCCAACGTTTCTGGCGGGCAGACCGCCGCCGCAGCGGCGGTGCGGGCCTGGGTCTGGCCATCGTCAAGCGCATCGTGGATGCGCATGGCGGCACACTCGAAGTCGGCGACACGGATTGTCAGGGAGCTCGATTCACGATCCGGCTGCCGCCGGAACAGGAGGGCGGTCCGCCCCCGCGGGATTCGGGCGAGTTGGATCGCGTCCCGCCCGGTTGACGACTGAAGGACGGAAGAGGATGACCCCTGGCGACGTGAACTGCATGAGAGCGTTTGGTGATGCCGCGTAGCACGATGCGCGCGATGGTAATGACGGCGACCGGGCGACCGCTGACGTTGAGCGATCTTCCTGTCCGCGAACCGGGCGGCGGCGAATTGCTCATCAAGGTCCTGGCATGCGGCGTCTGCCGGACCGACCTCCACGTCATCGACGGCGAGCTGCCAGAACCAAAATTGCCCCTCGTACCCGGTCATGAGGTCATCGGCTCGGTCGAGGCGGCCGGCCGAGATGCGGGGCGCTTCAAGGTCGGAGATCGGGTCGGTGTGCCGTGGCTCGGCTATACCTGCGGCGCCTGCTCCTACTGCCGCGCGGGCCGCGAAAACCTCTGCGAGGCCGCTCGCTTCACCGGGTATCAGCGGGACGGCGGCTACGCCGAATACGTCCTGGCCGATGCCCGGTACTGCTTTCTGGTCGCCGACGGCCATACCGACGTGGAAGCCGCTCCCCTCATGTGCGCCGGATTGATCGGGTACCGCTCCCTGCGCAAGGCGGGTGATCCCGGGCGAATTGGTCTCTATGGCTTCGGCGCGGCGGCGCATATCGTGTCCCAGGTTGCCCGATACGAGGGACGTCGGGTCTTTGCCTTCGCGCGGCCAGGGGACGACGCGGCGATGGCCTTTGCCCGCGAGCTTGGCGCCGTCTGGGCCGGTCCCTCGGACTTGCCGCCGCCGGAGCCTCTGGACGCGGCGATCATCTTCGCGCCGGTTGGAGCGCTGGTGCCGGCGGCGCTGCGCGCCGTCGCTCCTGGCGGCCGCGTGGTCTGCGCCGGTATCCACATGAGCGATGTCCCAAGCTTCCCCTATGCGATTCTGTGGCGAGAGCGAGAGATCGTGTCGGTCGCCAATCTGACGCGTCGCGACGGAGAGGAGTTCCTCGCGCTGGCGACAAAGATACCGGTAAGAACGACGATCGAGCCCTACGTGCTCGTAGATGCAAACCGCGCATTGGAAAATCTGCGCGACGGGCGGGTCAAGGGGGCGGCCGTGTTGATACCCGGCCCCTGATCGAGGCGGGCAGGCGCAGATTTGCGCCTGGGATGCGCGCCGCCGATCATTGAAATCATTGGGAAAATTTTCGATGCATGGGGTTGTTTTGCGCGGCCGGCCGGCCCGGCTTGTCCGCTGACCGGGGCGGGCTCAGGCGGCGCGAGCGCCGACCACGCCCTGCGGCGGCGGCACGGGAATGCCGGGATCGCGACCGTTGATGAGATCGGAAACGAGGCGCCCCGAACCGCATGACAGCGTCCAGCCGAGATGTCCGTGGCCGGAATTGATCCAGAGACCGGAGATGCGGGTCTCGCCGATGATCGGCGTGCCTGAGGGGCTGACCGGCCGGAGTCCGGCCCACACCTTCGATCGCGCGATGTCGAAATGGCGCGGCAGCTCGGGGAAGGTGAAGCTGGCGTTGGCGATGATGGCCTGGGCGCGTGCCGGCGCCGGCGTCGCGTCGTAGCCGGTGATCTCGGCCGACCCGGAGACGCGCATGCGGTCCCCGATCGGCACGATCCCGAACAGCTTGCTGTCGTCGATCACGGGCACGCTGGGCGCGCCGTTCCAGCCGGCGCGCTGGAAGGTGATGGAGACGCCCTTCACCGGATAGATCGGCACGCGCAGGCCGTTCTTGGCCAGCATGGGGGCGGTGAAGCTGCCGAGGGCGACGACGACCGTGTCGGCCGCGATCCGCCCCTTGTCGGTGACGACCGCCTGCACGCGACCGCTGCCGGCCTCGATCTTCTGCACCGTTTCGCCGAACCGGCACTGCACGCCGCGCGCGGCGCAGGCCGCGGCCAGACCTTGCGTGAACTTGTTGGAATCGCCGACCTCGTCACGGGCAAAGTAGAGCGCGCCGACGAGCGTCGATTTCGTGTCTTTCAGAGCGGGCTCGATGTCCACGCAGCGGTCGGGGTCGATCCGTTCGTAGAGCAACCCGTGCCGCGCGAGAAAGTCGGTCGAGCGCTGCGCGGCGTCGAGCGACTCCCGGGACCGGTAGATCTTGAGCACGCCGCGCGTGGCGCGGTCGTAGCTGATCCCGGCTTCGGTGCCGATCTCCTGCAGGGACTTGAGCGAATGCAGCGCCAGGTACAGGTTGGATTTCGCGTTCGCCCGGAATCGCTCCGGCTGGCAGTTGCGGGCGAACGAGATGCCCCAGCTGATGATGTGGGGAATGGCGCCGTAGCGCAGCAGCATCGGCGCGTTCTCCTGGCCCAGCCATTTGATGATCTTCGTCGGCATGCCGGGCTGCGACCAGGGCTCGACCTCGCTGGCGTGGATGATGCCGCCGTTGCCCCAGCTGGTCTCCATCGCCGCTTCCGCCTGGCGCTCGACGAGCACGACGTCGTGGCCGGACTTGCTGAGGTACCACGCCGTCGCCGTGCCGACCGCGCCCGCGCCGAGAACAACCGTCGTCATTGCCTCCCTACCCCTGTCAGCCTCGATCCCTGTGCGCGGCTCGACGCAGATCCGGCCTTCACCGGTCCTTGGTCTTCCGATGCGCCTTGCTCGTGCCTGCCCCGTTCACCGCGGGCCTGTCCGGTTCATCACCGGCCGGCGGCCGCGCCGTCCACATCGCCTCCCGCTCGCGATCGATCCGGCTGGCGACGTCGCGCGCAATCTGCCGCAGGATCTCCTCCGACAGCCGTTTCGATTCGCGATAGAGTTCGCTGATGAGCCGAAGATGGCTCGCCATCTCGTGGAATGCCCGCATCGGATCGCGGGCCGCCACCGCCTCGTAGATGGCGGTGTGATCACGCACTGACAGCCGGTCGGCGTCCGGCATGTGGATCGTCGTCGTGCGCTGGTCGATGAGCCAGCCGACGAGGGCGTCGTGGACGCCGGTGAACACCGGGTTGCGCGTGATGACGGTCAGCTCGGCGTGGAACGCGACGTCGGTCCGAATAAAGACGCCGGTATTGCCGATGGCGGCGGCATTGGCGTCGAGCAGCGTCTTCAGCCGATGGATGTCCTCGTCGGTGGCAACCCGGGCCGCCTGCCAGGCAACCCCCGCCTCGAAGAGCAGGCGGGTTTGCTCCATGTGCTCGTGGCCCTGGCCCGTCGACGTCATGCGGCGGATCAGGCTTGCCAGCTGCCCCGTGAGGAACTTTCCCGAGGGCGCCGTCACGCGGGCGCGCGTGCCGCTGGTGATCTCGACGAGGCCCTGCTGCTGGAGGGTGAACAGCGCCTGCCGCACCGAGGGACGCCCGACCCCGAAGCGCTCCGCCAGCTCCTTCTCGGAAGGCATCGGCGCGCCCTCCTTGAACTCGCCCGTGGATATGGCGCGCTCGATATGCTCGGCGATCTCGTCGGCCCGTTTGCGTCGCCCAAGGGGCATCGTGGACATCGGTGTCTTCATTGCAGTCACTCGAAAATGATCCGTCTCGCGAGGCCCGACAATTCCGATTCGCCGTGCCGGTAAAAGGAATAAACTGTCAATAGGTTGTCATCCTATTTATCCTTGACCCAGAGCAACCGGTCAAGTTAACTGCGGGCATGCCGTGGGCGCGGCGAGCGGGGGCACCCCAATACAAGAAAGTGCCGCGCGCGCCAGGGAGAATCTGACACAGGGGGAGGCTGGTCATCGATGCGTCAGCCGAGGGCCCACGGGCCCGAGCTCCGCTCGACCAGAGAGCATCCCCGTCGTATCGCGATCCAATCACGGGTCTTTGCCGTCCGGCTTGAGGGAATGACGCGATGAAGAAGACCTATCCGATCGATCATGCGGTGCCGATCTCGAAGGCCGTGCGGGCCGGCGACTTCATCTTCACCTCCGCCTTCGGCCCGTGGCTCTTCGATCCGCGCAACGTCACCTTCGACGAATCCGGCAACATCATCGACGACGGCACCGGCAACGGGTCCATGAGCTTCGAGGAGCAGGTCCACCGCACCTTCGGTTTCATCAAGGACGCCCTGGCCGTCGCCGGCTGCACGCTCGACGATGTCGTCAACACCGAATGCTGGCTGACCGATCCGCGCGATTTCGTCGCCTTCAACGCCATCTACAAGACCTACTTCACGTCCGATCCGCCGGTGCGCTCGATCTTTCCCATGCGCTTCATGTTCAACTGCAAGGTCGAAATGAAGGTCGTGGCTTACAAGCCGCTGAAGGCTTGATGTCGTCGCAGGCCCACCTCTTCCAGGTCGTCACCTTCGCGACGGACCCGCTGCATGGCAATCCGGCGTTCGTCCTCAGCGGCGCGCAGGATGCATCCGATCGTGCCTTGGCGACGGCCTGCGCCATCCTGCGTGCGGATGTCATCGCCGTCGTGGGCGAGCCGGCCGACGGCGACACGCCGCTCCGCTTCTTCACCATGAACGGCCCCCACGCCGGGGCCGGCCACGCGACCCTGGCCGCCGCCCATACGGTCCTGCGCGAGGGCGCGCAGGCGCGCTCGATCCGGTTTCACCTGCCGAATGGAGATAGCCGCACCGCGCAGGTCGAGGGCGATCGCATCTGCATCGATTTTCCAACCATGCCGGCCAGCCGCGTCGACCGAGTCGTGGACATGGAGGCGGCCCTGGGCGAGCGCCCGCAGGAGACCTGGGTGGCTTCCTTCGGTTATGTCGCGATCTACGACGATCCGGCTGTCATCGCCGCCATGCAGCCGGACCTGGCGCGCGTGGCGGCATTCGATCGCAACGCGGTGATCGCCACGGCGCCGGGCGGGGCCGACTCAGACATCGTCATCCGCGTCTTCGCGCCCAATGTCGGCCTGCCGGAGGACCCCGTCTGCGGCACCGCGCATCGCATCATCGTTCCCTACTGGGCCGAGCGGATGGGCAAGCAGAATATCCACAGCCGCCAGCTCTCCCCGCGCGGCGGCGATCTCTGGTGCGAGGACAGAGGCGGAGCGGTCGTCATCGGCGGCGAGACCGGCCTCGTCATCGACGGCACCATCAGGCTGCCCCAGGGATGATCCAGTCCTTTCGTCAGCCGTCTGAGACCGGCCCACTCGTCACGCTCGAACACGGCCCCTACTCGCTGACGGTGGCCCCTGCGTTCGGCGGGCGCATGGTAAACTTCCGCCATGCCGGCCGCGACATCCTGCGGCCGACGTCGGACGCGGCCCTGGCCCAGGCGGCCACCTACGGGTTCGCCGGTTTTCCGCTCATGCCCTACTCCGGGCCGCTGTTCGGGCCGGGCTTCACGTTCGACGGCGTCACCTACCCGCTGGTACGCACGGTGCGCGAGGAGCCGACCGCGACGCACGGCGAGTCCTGGCTCGGCCCATTCCGCATTCTCGACCAGACCCGCAACGTCCTTGCGCTGGAGATGGAACACGAACCAACGCCGGGCACCTTCCCATTCCGGTATCGCGGGCAGATGCGCTTTTCGGTGTCGGACGCCGGCCTCGCCGTTCTGCTGTGCGTGACCTCGCGCGAGCACCGGCCGATGCCGGCCGGGCTCGGCATCCACCCCTATTTCCCGAAACATCCGGGCACGCGCCTGCGCTTCGAGTCCGTGGGCGTCTGGCCGCCGGATGCGCCCGAGGCGGTCGGCCTCGGATGCGAGCCCCTGATCGCGGGCCTTGACTTTGCCGACGGACCAGATGTGTCGCCGATGGTCATCGACCGTCTCTACGAGGGCTGGGACGGGCGTGCAGAGGTCATCGCCCCCGACGGCTTCCGCAGCGTGGTCGAGGCCGACGGCGTGCTCGACAAGCTGCAGATCTACAGCGCCTGGGATTGCCCCTATGTCTGCGTCGAGCCCGTGAGCAACACCAACGACGGCTTCAACCGCATGGCGGCCGGCGTTCCCAGCCACGGCGTCCGCATCCTCGAGCCCAACCGCTCCATCGAAGGCACGGTGCGGATCTACGCCGCCGGCAAGTAACAGAGACCGAACCTGGGACGCTGCGTACCCTCACCCCGTCCCTCTCCCGCTTCGCGGTAGAGGGGGGTGCTGGCGCGGCGCCGCCCCACCTTGTTCCCTCTACCGCGAAGCGGGAGAGGGTTAGGGTGAAGGTGCGTGGGACGAATCAAGGCTCGGCATTGACGATGAAGCCGGCGTCGACCAGGAGTGCCGCCGAGGTGACGTAGCTGGCGTCGTCCGACAGCAGGTAGGCGACGCTGGCGGCGAGCTCCGACGGCTTGCCGATACGTCCGAGCGCGATGCGGTCGATGTAGTATTTCAAGACGTCCGGCGCATCGAGCAGGCCGGCGCTCATATTCGTAGCGATAGCGCCCGGCTCGATGACGTTCACCCGGATGCCGTGTTTACCGAGCACCGATCCCAAAGCCTTGCCCAGCATGCTGATCGCGCCCTTGGTCCCGCAATAGGCGACCTGCGTTGGCGCACCGACATGGGCGGAGATCGAGCTGATCATGACGATGGCTCCGCCATGGCCCTCGGCCACCATCTGCCGCGCGCCTTCGGTGCAGACCACCCAGGCGCCGCGCACGTTGGTCTCGAACAGGTTGTCGAAATCCTCGATCGAGGTGTTGTCCCAGGTCATGAAGGGATTGATCGCCGCATTGGAGACGACGTAGTCGAGACGCCCGCCGCGCTTGGCCGCCTCGGCGACCATGGCCTTCACCTGCTTCGGGTCGCGCATGTCCGCGGCGACGTCGAAGGCTTGGCCACCCGCGGCCTTGATCATGCCGAGGGTCTCGGTGGCGTCGAGGTCCGGCCTGCGATTGACGCCGACCAGCGCCCCTTCGGACGCCAGCCGCACCGCCGTGGCCTGACCGATGCCCGTTGTCGCGCCGGTCACGAGCGCGACCTTGCCGACGAAGCGGCGTTCCATGTGCAGCCTCCTTGGCTTCGCGCGATGATCAGAACATGCCGATCGGGTTCCACGGGCAGCCCGTGGCGCCCGGCAGGCGCAGCGGCAGGCCGACCACCATAAACTCCCAGCGCTTCTCCTCCTCGCAGGCCGTGCCGATTTCCTCGAGGTTGAGGCTGTCGGAGACCAGCATGCCCATCGAGGTGAGCTGCAGCGCGTGGATGGGATAGGGCATGTCCTCGACGTTGCTCGGCACGGTTTCGCCGTCGCCGTCCGGCAGGAAGGCCGCGATGCGCCGCTCATGCATCCAGGGCACGGTGTCGACATGCAGCCCGGCCTTGCCCTCGCCGGCCGGCGGATAGTCGTTGCTCCACGCGCCGAGCGCGCGGCGGCGCGCATGATGCCCGGTCCGAAAGACGAGGATGTCGCCCTCGCCCAAACGAACCCCCTGCGCCTCTTCGATGGCCTCCAGCTCGGCGCGCGTCACGGCCTCGCCGGGCTCCAGCCAGTCGACCTTGCGGTAGCGCGCCGCGTCGAGCAGCACGCCGCGGCCCACGATGCCGCTGTGATAGGCCGCGATGCTCCCCCAGTTCGACCCGCGCGAGGTAAGCAATGAGGCCGGCTTGCCATTATAGAGCTTGCCCTTGTAGGCGACGTGGTTGAGTGCATCGACGTGGGTGTGGGCATCGCCGTGGCTGGCCATGCCGAGGTAGCACATGCCGAAGGAGAGGCCGCTCTTGCTGATAGGGATGTCGTGCATCAGCGACATTAAGTGCACGGCGGGGTTCGGGTTGTCGGGGCCGGCCTGCTTGTTGATCGGTATCGCCATCGAGACGCAGCGGCCCTTGCGCACGAGCCGGGCGGCGGCGGCGATCTTGTCCGGCGTGATGTAGTTGAGGGTACCGAGCTCGTCGTCCGCGCCCCATTTGCCCCAGTTCTTTATCTCTTCGAACATCTCGTCGAAGGTGGCGAGCGTCACGGGCGCGGCGGGCGTCAGTTGTCGAGTCATGGCGGGTCTCCGCGGAGATAGGGGCGGCGCGAAGCATTCTGCCCCGCGCCGCGCAATCCTGTCGATCCGTCAGTCGTAGGTGTGCACTTCGAACGACGTCACCCCGTGATCGGCGTTCGTCGTGCCGACGCCGAAATTGAAGCCGACTCCCGGCGCGCCCGACTTGATGTTGTCGTCCACCACCGAGATCATCTCCTGGCCGTTGAGGTAGCCGGTGATGACATTGCCGACGATCGAGGCCTCGATGATGGCCCCGTCCTTGACGCCATACTTCTTGCCGATCAGCTTCTTCAGCGAGGTCCAGCCGCCGACCGGGCCATTCCAGCGGACGATCTCGGCATAGCCGGCATCGCTATCCAGCACGCGGAAAAACACCTCGTAGCCGTTGCAGAACTTCGGCTTCATGTTGTGCCGCAGCCGGATCTGCACTTCCTGGAAATACTTCTCAGTCTGGTTCCGGCTGAAGACGCGGACCTTGCCGTACTGGTTCGGCCCCCATTGCCCGGTCAGCACCGCTGTCGGGTCGTCGTAGTCGCCCACGGGGGCGCCCTCGATGCCCGCGCCGAGGGCGGCCTGCTCGGCGCGGCGTTCCCCGACCTGATTGCGAGAGACCTCTCCGAAGGCGACGCCGTCCTTGACCAGCACGTCGCACCAGTCGATGCCATCCTTGCGTCCGTTCAGCCACAATCCGCCTTCGGAGATCGGCGACTCGTTCTTCTTGAACTCGGTCTTATACGACCGCACTGGCGGCCTCTTCGGTAACTCCATCGCGTTTCGCCCTCAGTTTTCTGTTTCGCCCGACGCTCAGATCGGATGCTTATGCAGGGTATCCTCCTGCTCAGCGACGATCGCCGCGGCCCGGGCGAGCCAGTCGGACTTGCCCATGGCCTTCATCACGACAAGGATGATGATGCCAATCACCAGCCATGCGGCGGCCACCCATGGTGTCAGATCATTCGGCGGAGCCGGCGCGAAGAGGACGAAGCCCACGTAGATCGAGACGAGGAGGACGAGGCTGGTCCCGATCGGGAAGATGGCGTGCTTGATGACGCTGAACTCGTCTCGCGCCTTGGTCCAGTAATAGACAACCACGCCAAGGTTTGCCGCGATGTAGACGAAGATCACGCCGAGCACCAGAACATAGGCGATCAGGAAGATGAAGAGCGCCCATGGGTCAGCCCATCCATCTTGCTTTCCTTCGATCTGGGCCATCAGCCACGGTCCGCCGATGCCAAGGACGAACGACAGAATCCACTGCGCGGTGACGGCCGTGGTCGGAGTCTTGCGCGTCGGGTGAACCTTGCCGAACGTGGCCGGGAGTACGCCGGCGCGGCCCATGCTGTACCACATCCGCGTTGCGACGTTCTGGCAGGCGAGGCTGGCACCCAGGACCGACGTGATCATGGCGAGCAGGGTCAGCCACCACAGGCTGCCCCAGACCCGATGCGCGATGTCGAGCGCGGGAACTGCCGACTTGGTCAGGTTCGGCAGATCATTGACGCCCCAGCCGACCACTTGGCCCCATTGCGCGATCACCAGCATAACACCGATGATGAGGATCGAGGCCATGATCGAGCGCGGCACGTTGCGCCGCGGATTCTCAGTCTCCTCTGCGAGCGGCACCGCCGCCTCCCAGCCGGTCAATCCTTGCACGGTGAGAACCACGACGATGAAGAATCCTTTGACGGTTGCCATACCGCCGGGGTTGAACCAGGGGCTGAAGGTTGCAACGGTGAAGCCGCCCGGGCCGGGATCGGCGAGGCCGGTCAGGCCGAGCGCCAGCACGATCAGGAACTCGGCGAGGCCGACCGCGACGATCCATTTGATCGAGAACGAAATGCCGGTGTAGCCGGCCCACGTGACCAGCGGAACGCCGATGACGACAGCAGCCCACCACGGGAAAGTGATTTGATAGTTCTTCAGGAGCTCGTCCTGCAGGATCTGCCCCAGCACGGCGAGCGACGGTCCGGCCACCACCGGCGAATAGAGCACGAAGACCCAGGCCGTGAGGAAGCCCATCGACGGCCCCAGCGTCCGGCTGACATAGGTGAAGTAACCGCCCGCCGAGGGGAATTTCCTCGCCAGCTCCATCAGGCAGACGCCAAGCGGGATCACGATGATCAGCCCAACGAGATAGGCGAGCGGCGCCTGTCCGTCCGCATTGCTAACCAGAGTCGTGGTGAAGAAGAACGCAGCGATCGCGGGCGCGATGTGCGTGATGTTCTGCATGACCGCACCCGCGAGCCCGACGGCCCCGGGCTTCAGATCGGTCACCGCCACATAATCCTTGCCAGACGCTTCGACGAAGCTGGCTGCGCCAGTATTTGGGCTGTTGGTTGCCATGACGTCCCCCTTATCTACCTTGTCTGTCGTCTGCGACACCTCGCGCGACGAATGCTTCTTGCGCGATGTGAGCCGCTGCTTGGGTGCTCCCGTTAGTCTCGGCCGATCAAGAGATCATGCTCCTTCCAAGACTCGCACGCTCAGTCATTCTGCTCGTCGTCGATGGCAAACGGTCGAGGCGCATCTTCGAAGGAGCGGAGATGCGAAATCAAGCCGCCCTCCAGTTTCATCAGGTTGATCCCCTCGATCAGCCACTCCTGGTCGGCGGTGTCGGAGAGCACCGCGCTATATTCGAAGCAGTGGGCGTCACGGCCGACGAACCCTGCCCTCACGTTCACCTTAAGTCCCGGAAAACTGTCGAAGCTCTTCCTATAGAGGGACGCGATTGCCTGACGGCCGTGGAAACATCCCTCCGGCGTGATGACCTCGGCATTGGGCGTGAAGTGCGTCAAGAGCTTGTCGAGATCGCGCGCGCACTCATCGGTCCAATACGCGACGATTCTCGCCGTTGCCGCAGAAAACGCTTCGCCGGCGTCCCCGCCCCTCAGGTCCCCGAGGTTGAGATCAGATGGATTGCCGCCGCTCAATTTTGACCGGCCTCCGGTCGAGGATCGGCGCTGCGATCTCCGAAGAACCTGACGCTGCCAACGATCGCCGGTTGCAACAATGTCCAACCCGAGCCAAGCCGGTATCGCCATCCGGTATTGCGCCTTTGGCGAACACAGTTGCGATGACATCGGATCGACGCATCAATCACCAACCTCCCAAACTGCCCGGATGATTTTCTTTGGCGGGCGGCGTTTTCCAACCGCATCCGGCACCGGCAGCCGCAAGAAGCCGTCCATGCCTGCCCAGTTAACTTGATCGTCACATCTGGGTCAAGGATAAATAGGGTATACACCTATGGACAGTTTATTCCTTCCAACTGCATGACACGTCAAGCGGCCGGCGCGCCGCGGACGAGTCTCAACATCCGCGCGCGTCCACCGGCCAGATTTCGACCAGTATGTCGCCGCGAACGCAATGATAGCGATCGTAGAGATTGATCGTGGGATCGCAATGCGGCGTCAAAAACTCGACGAGATCGCCGACCTTCAGCGTTCCGCTCTTGGGGTCATAGTCGATGCCGCCATGCTCGTCGCCCATGAGCTTGTACTTC
>Ga0335076_10003749_pt1 | contig 15295 bp, 14 predicted proteins | sample Lox_Sample_25_FD_206717 | JGI IMG/M metagenome (GOLD analysis project Ga0335076, IMG submission 206717) | Soil microbial communities from Loxahatchee National Wildlife Refuge, Florida, United States - Lox_Sample_2.5 | ecosystem: Environmental > Terrestrial > Soil > Wetlands | place: USA...
AGTGGTATTCCTTCGGAAAATCGCGATAGAGCGCCAGCGCCATCTTGGCGAGGTCACGTGCGGTTGTAAGCTGCCCCGAATTGGGCAACCCCGACGCGTCGCGATAGAAGGTGTGCGTCATGCCCAGGGCGTGCGCCTTCGCCGTCATCATCTCGGCGAAAGCGGGCTCGCTGCCCCCGAGATTCTCGGCGATGGTAACCGCGGCGTCATTCGCCGACTTGGTGACGATGCCGAGGATGAGATCGCGCACCGGGACCGTCTGGCCGGCGACCAGATTGAGCTTGGAAGGAGCTTGCGACGCGGCCCAGCGGGAAACCGTAAACGGGGTATCGAGCGTCACTTTTCCTTTTTCGAGAGCGTCGAACAGCAAGTACAGCGTCATCATCTTGGTGAGCGACGCGGGATGCGCCGGCGCATCGGCGTTGCTCTCGGCGAGCGTCTTGCCGGTGCCGGCGTCGATAACGATGTAGGATTCGGTCTTCGCGATTGCGAGCGGCGGGGCCAGGAGAAACAGCGCGGCAGCCAGAGCGATCGACAGTCTTAACAAGACGAAACGACGAAGGGCACCGCGCACGATTAAACTTCTCACTGTTCTCCCCCAATCCCCCCGAAACCAGGGATAGGATTCAATCAAAGAGAGATTAAAAAACCATGGAGTCCTTGTCCAGGTTTTCTGTGACGCGCCACGAACATTTTTCCATGGTCGCGACAGCCGCTCCCAAGTGCGACGGACGTGGCGATTTCCGCTCGCTCCGCGCGATGAAACCGGCAGTGGAGAACGTCGCCGATCGGCAGAGCGTTCCATCGCCGCCCTCGCGCGGCGCGCTCGCAACCGCTGGCAGCTCCTGTCTCCGCCGCAAGGCACTTTTGTTGCGACGCACACATATTACTTGATTATTGGCATGGTTGTGCCATATAAGCCGTGTTGCGTTGCGGTATGCTCGCCCTGGCCACGTGCCGGGCGTGGCGATGGGAGTATCAGTGATGGCGAAGACGAAGAAGCCGACAAGCGCGGTGGCGACGCCCAAGACAAGCGCGGTGGCGACGACCAAGCAAGCCAATGGCGAAGCGACGGCGGCGCTGTTCGCGGGCTATGACCAGCTGGCCGATCTCGGCCGGGAGAATTTTGCCGCGGTGCTGCGCGCCAATGCCGTGCTTTCCGAAGGCCTCGAGGCGATCGGCAAGGAGGTCATCCTCTATGCGCGGCGCTCCTTCGAGCAGGCGGCCGAGACGGCGACGGCGCTGCTCGGCGCGAAGACCCTGGAAGACGTCTTCCAGCTCAACTCCGAATTCGCCAAGGCCAATCTCGAGCGGCTGATCGAGCGCTCGGCCAAGCTCTCGGAGATGAGCGTCAAGGTCGCCAACGAGGCGCTCGCGCCGCTCGGCGGCCGGGTCGAAGCGACGATCCACAGCTTGTCGCGCCCGCACGCGGGCTGACCGGAGCCGCGGCGGCGAGTCGTTGGAAACCCGGCTTCGCGGCCGGGTTTTTCTTTGATCGCGAGCGCCTTTTCCGAGCGTTAACCATGCGTCTGCTACACTCTGTCGCAGGCATCCGCAAGCGGGGTTCGCGCGCCCGGGTTCAGGGCGAGCCGGTCCCAACTTGGCGTGAAGAGTCGGCGAGGAGTCATGGAAAGGGCTTTCCCCTGGATCGATGAACCCAATATCATGGGAAGGATGGGGCGCACGGACCCGTATCGTGATCGGCCGGAGATGAGCGACGTCGAGAAGCGGAACGGTGGCGAGGGACCAGCCACTGGCGTCATCGTCAAGGCGAAGCCGAAGACGAAGAAGCCGTCGATGTACAAGGTCCTGATGTTGAACGACGACTACACGCCCATGGAGTTCGTCGTTCACATCCTGGAGCGGTTCTTCAACAAGAACCGGGAGGAAGCGACGCGCATCATGCTGCACGTCCACCGCCGCGGCGTCGGCATCTGCGGCGTCTACACCTACGAAGTCGCCGAGACCAAGGTGACCCAAGTGATGGATTTCGCCCGGCAACATCAACACCCGCTGCAATGCACCTTGGAAAAAGACTGATACGGAAAGCCCTGTTGGGAACCATAAAAGGATCAGGCGTAGATGCTCTCGCGCAACCTTGAAAAGACGCTGCATCGGGCCCTCGCTTATGCCAATGAGCGGCGCCACGAATACGCGACGCTCGAGCACCTTCTGTTGGCCCTGACCGAAGATCAGGACGCGGTGGCGGTGCTCCGCGCCTGCACGGTCGATCTCGAGAAGCTGCGCCGGGATCTGCTGGGCTACGTCGACAACGAGCTGGTCAACCTGGTCTCGACCCATGTCGAGGACGCGAAGCCGACCGCGAGCTTTCAGCGCGTGCTGCAGCGCGCCGCGATCCACGTCCAATCCTCCGGTCGCGAGGAGGTGACCGGCGCCAACGTCCTCGTCGCCATGTTTGCCGAGCGCGAGAGCCATGCCGTCTATTTCCTGCAGGAGCAGGACATGACGCGCTTCGATGCCGTCAACTACATCTCGCACGGCATCGCCAAGGCGCCCGGCCGCTCCGAGACCCGCCGCGTGCAAGGCGCGGACGAGGAGGAGCGCGGCAACGAGAAGCAGCAGAAGCGCGGCCATGACGCGCTCGACGCCTACTGCGTCAACCTCAACAAGAAGGCCAAAAACGGCAAGATCGATCCGCTCATCGGCCGCGAATCCGAGGTCGACCGCACCATCCAGATCCTGTGCCGGCGCTCCAAGAACAACCCGCTCTATGTCGGCGACCCCGGCGTCGGCAAGACGGCGATCGCCGAAGGCCTGGCGCGCCGCATCGTGCAGAAAGAAGTGCCGGAGGTGCTGCTCAACGCCACGATCTACGCCCTCGACATGGGTGCCCTTCTCGCCGGGACGCGCTATCGCGGCGATTTCGAGGAGCGGCTCAAGGCGGTGTTGAGCGAGCTCGAGGCGATGCCGGGCGCGGTACTGTTCATCGACGAGATCCACACCGTGATCGGCGCCGGCGCCACCAGCGGCGGCGCGATGGACGCGTCGAACCTGCTGAAGCCGGCTCTCGCCAGCGGCGCCATCCGCTGCATCGGTTCGACCACCTACAAGGAATATCGCAACTATTTCGAGAAGGATCGCGCTCTCGTTCGCCGCTTCCAGAAGATCGACATTAACGAGCCCACGGTCGAGGACAGCGTCAAGATACTGCGCGGGCTCAAGCCCTATTACGAGCGCCATCACAAGGTGCGCTACACCGCCGACGCCATCCGCGCCGCGGTGGAGCTCTCGCACCGCTATATCGGCGACCGCAAGCTGCCGGACAAAGCCATCGACGTGATCGACGAGGTCGGCGCGGCGCAGATGCTGGTGCCGGAGGGAAGGCGGCGCAAGACCATCACCGCCAAAGAGGTGGAGGCGGTCATCGCCACCATGGCGCGCATCCCGCCGAAGAGCGTCTCGCGCGACGACAAGGAAGTGCTGAAGAACCTCGATCGCGACCTGAAGACCATGGTCTTCGGTCAGGATACGGCGATCGAGGCGCTGGTGGCGGCGATCAAGCTCGCCCGCGCCGGCTTGCGCGATCCCGAGAAGCCGATCGGCAGCTATCTCTTCTCCGGCCCGACCGGCGTCGGCAAGACCGAAGTGGCGCGCCAGCTCGCCCGCACGCTCGGCATCGAGCTCACCCGCTTCGACATGTCGGAATACATGGAACGGCACACCGTCTCGCGCTTGATCGGTGCGCCTCCGGGCTATGTCGGCTTCGATCAGGGCGGCTTGCTCACCGATGCTGTCGACCAGCATCCGCATTCGGTGCTGCTGCTGGACGAGATCGAAAAGGCGCATCCCGATCTCTTCAACATCCTGCTGCAGGTGATGGATTACGGGAAGCTCACCGACCACAACGGCAAGAATGTGGATTTCCGCAACGTCATCCTGATCATGACGACGAACGCCGGCGCGGCGGAGCTCGCCAAGCCCGCCATCGGCTTCGGCGGCGGCATGCGGACCGGCGATGACGAGGAGGCGATCAACCGGCTGTTCACGCCGGAGTTCCGCAACCGGCTCGACGCGATCATCTCCTTCTCGGCGCTGACGGCGGACATCATCGGCCGCGTCGTCGACAAGTTCATCCTCCAGCTCGAAGAGCAGCTCGCCGACCGCAACGTCACCATCGAGCTCGACGAGTCCGCCCGTGAATGGCTGGCGCAGAAGGGCTACGACAAGCTCTTTGGCGCAAGGCCGCTGGCGCGCGTCATCCAGGAGCACATCAAGAAGCCGCTCGCCGAGGAGCTGCTGTTCGGCAAGCTCACCAAGGGCGGCGTGGTGCGCGTCACCCGCGACGGCGACAAGCTCGGCTTCTCCTTTACCGAGGCGCCGCCGCGCACGCCGATGCCGAAGGAGCTGGAGCCGGTCGAGACCTGAAGCCGGTCGCTCCGGATCGGAACAAGAAGGCCGCGTCTGCGGCCTTCTTTTTTGCGGCAATCGGCGGAGCTACGCCGGCACCGTGCCCGCGACGATAATGCGGTGCATGAGGCGCCGCGCACCCTCGGGATAATCGCCGTTCGCCTTGTGCATCGTGCAGCGATTGTCCCAGATCAAAATGTCGCCCGGCCGCCATTGGTGGCGGTATTGGTATCTCGGCTGCGTCGCATGCCGCACCAGCGCGTCGAGCAGGGCGTCGCTCTCGGCGCGCTCGAGGCCGACCACCGCTTCCATGCGGTTGGGGTTCATGTAGAGCGCTTTGCGCCCTGCCTCGGGGTGCGTCCGCACCAGCGGGTGGACCACATCCGGCACTGTCTGTGCCTCCGCCGTGGTAAGGGCGGCGATGCGCGTCCCCTTTCGGCTCGAATCGTATTTGTGGATGACGCGCAGCGGCGCGATCTTCTGCCGCATTTCGGCCGGCAGATCCTCGCAAGCCCGGTACATGTTGACGAACTGGGTGTCGCCGCCTGAGACCGGCACCTCGACGCCATAGAGCATGGTGAGGGCGCAGGGCACCGCCTTGTAGCTGTCGTCGCTGTGCCAATGAGCGCCGACCACGAGCCGCTTACCGTCGCCCAGATCGTCGCGATCCTCGCTCGACAGGATCATGATCTCCGCGACTTCGGGATGACGCGCGGCCTGTCGCACCTGCGTGATCGGCTCGCCGAAGGCGCGCATCGCCGCGAGATAGGCGCCGGGCGTCAACGACTGGCCGCGGATGCAGAGCACGAGACCGTCGAGAAGCGCCCGGCGCAGCGCCGCGCGCGACGAGGCGGCGAGCGGCTGGTTGAGATCGATGCCCGCCGCGGCGATACCGAGCGCATCGCCGAGCCGGGTCAGGGTGAGCGCTTCGGTCATGGCTCCCTCCCTTGCGCTAGTCCGCCTCGCACCGGAACGGCGACAGCGTCTCTTCGAGCTGTTCCATCTCGCTTTCGAGCGCGTGGCGCTCGCGCTTGACGAAATCGGCGACGGCGCGGGCGAAGCCGGGATCGCGAATCCAATGCGCGCTGTAGACCGCTACCGGCAGGTAGCCGCGCTGAATCTTGTGCTGGCCCTGCGCTCCCGCCTCGACGCGCTTCAGTCCGCGCGCGATGGCGAAGTCGATCGCGCGGTAATAGCAGGCTTCGAAATGCAGGAAGGGGAAATCGCCGAGGCATCCCCAATTCCGGCCGAAGAGCGTCTCGTTGCCGAACAGGTTGAGGGCGCCGGCGACATAGCGTCCGCCTTTCTTCGCCATGACCAGGAGGACGCGCTCGGCCATGCGCTCGCCGAGCAGGTCGAAGAAGCGCCGCGTGAGATAGGCTTCGCCCCATTTGCGATCGGAGGTCGAGCGGTAGAAACGATAGAACGCATCCCAATGTGCGCTCTTGATGTCGCCGCCGGTGAGCATCTCGATCTCTATCCCGCCCTGCAGCGCATCGCGCCGCTCGCGCCGGATCTGCTTGCGCTTGCGCGAGTTCAGCGCTTCGAGGAACTCATCGAAGCTGCCATACCCCTCGTTCTGCCAATGGAATTGCTGGCCGATGCGCTGCAGGAAGCCGGCGTCGCCGAGGCGCTGCCACTCCAGCTCGGTGGGGAAAGTGACGTGGAGCGACGACACCTTGTGCCGCCGGGCGAGCTCCACCATGGCGGCGACGAGCGTGTCGGCGGCCGCTTCCGGCGCGTCCGCCCGCAGCAGCAGGCGTGGTCCGGTCACCGGCGTGAACGGCACCGCGCATTGCAGCTTCGGATAGTAGCGGCCGCCGGCGCGCTCATAGGCCGACGCCCAGCCCCAGTCGAAGATGTACTCGCCATAGGAATGGCTCTTGAGATAGAGCGGCACGGCGCCCAGCAGCGTGCCGCTCTCGTCCTCGAGCGCGAGGTGCTGCGGCAGCCAGCCGCTCTCCGCCGTCGCCGAGCCCGAGGCCTCCAGCGCCTCGAGGAAAGCATGCGATACGAACGGGTTGTCGCTGCCGGCGCAAGCGTCCCACGCTGCCGCCGGGATGTCGCTCAACGCCGAGACGACCTTGACCGTGACGCCGCCGCCGCCATCCGCCATGGGTGAGACCGGCTCCTCGCTCAACGCACCTCGAAGACCGCGTCGACCTCGACGGCGACGCCGCCCGGAAGCGCATTGACGCCGACCGCGGCGCGGGCGTGCCGGCCGGCATCGCCGAGCACTTCGACCATCAGGTCGGAGGCGCCGTTCGCGACTTGTGGTTGCTGCGTGTAGTCCGGCGTGCAGTTGACGAAGGCGCCGAGGCGGACGCAGCGCAGCACGCGGTCGAGATCGCCGCCCAGCGCCGCCTTGGCCTGGGCGAGGATGTTGAGCGCGCAAAGCCGCGCCGCTTCCTGGCCCTGCTCGAGACTGATCTCCTGTCCCAGCTTGCCGATGAAGCGCCGCTCGCCCTGCCACTGGCAGATCTGGCCGGCGATGAACAGGAGATCGCCGCTGCGCACGGCAGGCACGTAATTCGCCACCGGTGCCGCCGGCTCGGGCAATGCGAGCTTCAATTCCCTAAGCCGCGCTTCGATGCGTCCCGCCATGATCTGCCTTCCCGCGAAAAGCTATGGTCTGGTGAGCATAGCGCGCCAGCGCGCCGCCGCGAAAGCGCCGCAATCCGCGGCTATCGGAACGCCGGGCGAGGGCAGGGAGTATCGCATGCGCCGGTGGATCATCGTGCTGAGCCTTCTCATGCTGGTGGCCGTGTCCGGGCGGGCGCGAGCGGAGCTGCTCGGCGATGCGGCAGTCGCCTACCGCGCCGAGCGCACCGTGGTCATCAACGGCACGCCCTACACCGGCACGGTCTTTCATATTCCCGGCCGCGACCGCGACGAGCAGGAGATTCAGGGCATCGCCGAAGTGATCATTCTCGATGCGGCCGCGAAGCAGGGCTTTCTCTTCCTGCCGATGCTCAAGACCTATGTGACCTTCGCCTTTCCGCCGCTCCTGGCCGAACTCGACGATCCCGCTCTTCGCCGCTCGCCGATGGGGCAGGAGGTGGTCAACGGCGTGCGCACGACCAAATACCGCATCGACCATGTCGCCGCCGATGGCAGCCGCGCCCGCGGCTTTGTCTGGGTGAGCGCGCGCGGCGTGCTGATGCGGCTCGACGGCACCATCACCCGCGCCCATGGCGGGCGGCCCATGCAGCTGCGCATGGAGCTCGCGAATCTGGCCATCGGGCCGCAGGACCCCGCCCTCTTTCACTTGCCGCCCGGCCTCGTCGAGCTGCCTTCCCGCATGTTGCAGGCTTTACTCAGCGGCAAGCCGGGCTGAAGCCGAGAAAAAAGGCCGGCCATCACGAAGATGGCCGGCCAGTCAACTGCGCGTGGCCCCTCGCCACTGGGCGAGGGTATGGAGTGATAGGGGCGGGTTTTTCGGATCATCCCCAGGCACCACGGATTTTCGGTCGTATTGCTGCGAGCGGGCCATTTGGTTGTCTTTCTCTGGCGGCCGCTCGCCTGGATGTTGCTGTTTTGGACCGGCGAACGCCCAGCGGGCTTGGTGAATCAAGGATGAATTTGAAAAAAAGAGGGGTGCGGCTTGCACCGCACCCCAATTTCTGCCCCAATACCGTGCACCGGCCGGGAGGCTTTAAGCCGGGGGCACGCCGCGATCAGCTACAGCCGCTGGTGCTGCCGCACGTATCGCATTTGAGGCAGGTCCCGTTGCGTACGAGGGTGAAGTTGCCGCATTCGCCGCAGCTGTCACCCTCGTAGCCTTTCATGCGCGCGGCGCGGATCTGCTCGATCCGTGTCTCCGGCAAGCTGAGCGAGGTGCTCGCCTGCAGCTGCGCCGCCAACGACACGGTCTGGCTCACCGGCGCGCCGAAGGTGATGGCGGCATTGCCGTCGCTCGCCGCGGCCCCGCGCGCTCCCCCTTGCACAACCGTGAGCGTCGTCAGCTTGTTTCGCACGTAGCCGTTGGACGCGACCTTCTTCATCACCGCCGCCACGTCGGTGCCACGGCCGCCCTCCTCGGGCAGCGTCGATTCCGCGACGCCCTTGCCGACGGTGTCCGGAAGGATGTCTGCGGGCTGGACATGCGCCAGGTCGTTGCGGCCGAGATAGGAGATCGCGAGCTCGCGGAAGATGTAGTCGAGCAGCGAGGTCGCCATCTTGATCGTATCGTTGCCCTCGACCAGACCGGCCGGCTCGAAGCGCGTGAAGGTGAAAGCTTCGACATATTCTTCGAGCGGCACGCCGTATTGCAGGCCGATCGAGATGGCGATGGCGAAGTTGTTCATCAGCGAGCGGAAGGCGGAGCCTTCCTTGTGCATGTCAATGAAGACCTCGGCGAGCTTGCCGTCCTCGTATTCGCCGGTGCGCAGATAGACCTTGTGGCCGCCGACGATGGCCTTCTGCGTGTAGCCCTTGCGCCGCTGCGGCAGGCGGCGGCGCTCGGTCTGCTGCACGATGCGCTCGACCACGCGCTCGACGATGCGCTCGGCCAGCACCGGCACGCGCTCGATCGGCGCCTTCTCCAGCAGCTCCTCCACCCTATCCTCGTCCTCGTCATCGGCGATGAGCGCCGAGGAGAGCGGCTGCGACAGCTTCGAGCCGTCGCGGTAGAGCGCATTCGCCTTGAGGCCGAGGCGCCAGGACAGGAGATAGGCGTCCTTGCACTCCTCGACCGTGGCGGCGTTCGGCATGTTGATCGTCTTCGAGATCGCGCCGGAGATGAAGGGCTGCGCCGCCGCCATCATGCGGATGTGGCTGTCGACCGAGAGGAAGCGCTTGCCGACCCGGCCGCAGGGGTTGGCGCAGTCGAAGACCGGCAGGTGCTGCTCCTGCAGATGCGGCGCGCCTTCGAGCGTCATGGCGCCGCAGCAATAGGCGTTGGCCGCCTCGATCTCGGCGCGCGTGAAGCCGAGCGCCGTCAGCATGTCGAAGCCGACATCGTCGAGCTGCGCCGCGGTGAAGCCGAACGCCGCCTTGCACAGCTCTTCGCCGATCGTCCATTTGTTGAAGGCGAATTTGATGTCGAAGGCCGCGCCGAGCGCGTTCTCGACGGCCTCGATGGCGCCGTCGGTGAAGCCGCGCGCGCGGAGCTGCTCGTGGTTGACCGCGGGCGCGCCCTTGAGCGTGCCGTGGCCGACGGCATAGCGCACGATCGTCTCGATCTCGGCGGCGTCATAGCCGAGGACGTGCAGCGCTTCCGGCACCATGCGGTTGATGATCTTGAAATAGCCGCCGCCGGCGAGCTTCTTGAACTTGACGAGGGCGAAGTCGGGCTCGATGCCGGTGGTATCGCAATCCATCACCAGGCCGATCGTCCCGGTCGGGGCGATCACCGTCGTCTGCGCGTTGCGATAGCCGTGCAGCTCGCCCAGCGCCAGCGCCGCGTCCCAGGCGTTGCGCGCCGCCTCGACCAGCGCCTGATCGGGGCAGTTCGCCGCATCGAGCGGCACCGGCAGGATCGAGAGGCCCTCATAGCCCTTGCTTTCGCCATGCGCGGCACGACGGTGGTTGCGGATGACGCGCAGCATCGGCTCGCGGTTGCGCGCGAAGCCGGGGTAGGCGCCGAGCTCCGCCGCCATCTCCGCCGAGGTGGCATAGGCGATGCCGGTCATGACCGCGGTGAGGGCGGCGCCGAGCGCGCGGCCCTGGTCGCTGTCATAAGGCAGCCCCGCCGCCATCAGCAATCCGCCGATATTGGCGTAACCGAGGCCGAGCGTGCGGAACTCGTAGGAGAGCTTGGCGATCTCGCGCGACGGGAACTGCGCCATCAGCACCGAGACCTCGAGCGTGACGGTCCAGAGCCGCGTCGCGTGCTCGAAGGCGGGCGTGTCGAACTCGCCATCCTCGCGCCGGAACGCCATCAGATTGAGCGAGGCGAGATTGCACGCCGTGTCGTCGAGGAACATGTATTCCGAGCACGGGTTCGACGCGTTGATGCGGCCGCTCGCCGGGCAGGTGTGCCATTCGTTGATCGTCGTGTCGTATTGCAGCCCGGGATCGGCGCTCGCCCAGGCGGCATGGGCGATCTTCTCCCACAGCTCGCGCGCCTTCAGCGTCTTGTGCACCTTGCCGTCGGTGCGGCGGTGGAGGTTCCAGTCGCCGTCCGTCTCGACCTCGGCGAGGAACGCGTTGGTGACGCGGACCGAGTTGTTCGAGTTCTGGCCGGAGACGGTGAGATAGGCCTCGCTGTCCCAATCGGTGTCATAGGTGCGGAAGTCGATCCGGGTGTAGCCCTGCTGCGCGAACTGGATGACGCGCTGGACATAATTCTCCGGGATCATGGCGCGTCGCGCCGCTTTGATCTCGCGCTTCAGCGCCGGGTTGCGCGCGGGGTCGAAGCGGCTCCCGTCCGCCGCATCGCACGCGCCTCCCTGGCAGGCGGCGATGACGCGGTTCAGATGCGTCTCGGCCAGCTTCGAGCCGGCGACCAGCGCCGCGACCTTCTGCTCCTCGATGACCTTCCAGTCGATATAGGCCTCGATATCGGGGTGGTCGATATCGACCGTCACCATCTTCGCCGCCCGGCGCGTGGTGCCGCCCGACTTGATCGCGCCCGCCGCGCGGTCGCCGATCTTGAGGAAGCTCATCAGCCCCGAGGAGCGTCCGCCGCCCGACAGCTTCTCGTTCTCGCCGCGCAGCTTCGAGAAGTTGGAGCCGGTTCCCGAGCCGTATTTGAAGAGCCGCGCCTCGCGCACCCAGAGATCCATGATGCCGCCCTCGTTGACGAGGTCGTCGGCGACGGACTGGATGAAGCAGGCATGCGGCTGCGGATGCTCGTAGGCGCTCTCGGAGGCGACGAGCTCTCCGGTCTTGTAGTCGACGTAGTAGTGACCTTGCGCCGGGCCGTCGATGCCATAGGCCCAGAAGAGCCCGGTATTGAACCACTGCGGCGAATTCGGCGCCGCCATCTGGCAGCACAGCATGTAGCGCATTTCGTCGTAATAGGCGCGGGCATCGTCTTCGCCGTCGAAATAGCCGCCCTTCCAGCCCCAATAGGCCCAGGTGCCGGCGAGCCGGTCGAACACCTGCTTGGCGCTGTTCTCGGAACCGTAGCGCTCCTTCGCCGGCAGCGCCCTCAGCGCCGCTTCATCGGCGGCCCGCCGCCACAGCCATTCCGGCATATCGGCTTCGGCCACCGGGCTCAGCTTCGCCGGGACGCCGGCCTTGCGGAAATATTTCTGGGCAAGGATGTCGCAAGCAACCTGGCTCCATTCGGCGGGAACTTCGATGTCCGGCAGGTGGAAGACGCGGGAGCCGTCCGGGTTCCGGATTTCGCTGGTCGCCAGCCGGAAGGCGATACCGGAATAGGGGTCCTGTCCTGTTTTGGTGAACCGCCGCTGGATGCGCATCCCCCACCTACCCCACAAGTTTCTTGCCCCGCGTCCCAGTCGGCGCTACCTATTGGGTCGCACCGGCTGAGAAATTCAAGATATAGCGAAGGCTTGGCCGCTGGCAACAGGATTTTGTGGCTATCCGGAGACAACCCACAAGATGTAGTAAATCCGACACACCCCACCTCGCCGGAGCCCACCGACCCGGCCGATCGCTTTGCGACCGGTCCCCTGAGGCTGCAAAAGCGCAGAGTGCTCGAACGGGTGTCCTGATCGCGGAGCGCTGGCGGGGTGAGGCGGGCGTCGATACTGTCCGCAAGCTGTGGCGAGAATTCCGCTTCCGAGAGCCGGCTCGCTTGCTGGACGCATCGCAAGTCAGGTGCCATAGTCGCGCCGGTTCTCTCCTATAGCCACAGCGGTCGGACGGCGCGTTCGCCGCACGAAGTCGGGTTCTCCTCCATGGGCGCTACACTGGGCACGAGGCTCTTCACTTGGCTGCGCGGCGAGCTGGTCGGTGTCGATGCCTTCGGCAATCGCTATTACCGCGAGAAGGGGCAGCGGAAGCTGCAGGGTGGCGCGGGCCGCGACAGCCGCGAGCGGCGCTGGGTCATCTATAAAGGCGAGCCCGAAGCGTCGCGCGTGCCGCCGGAATGGCATGGCTGGCTGCATCACACCTTCGCCGACGTGCCAAAGGACGCCGGCACGAAGAAATTTCCCTGGCAGAAGGACTACGTGCCGAACCTCACCGGCACGCCCGACGCCTATCGGCCGCCCGGCTCGCTGCTGCGCGGCGGCCAGCGCGCCAGGTCGAGCGGCGATTACGAGCCCTGGCGGCCGGAATAGAGGGCGACAACATAGACGGTAACAACCGAGAGCTGGAGTAAGAGGGGATGAGTCGCAACGCCGTCGAGACCGTGATGGGCGCCGTCGTGCTGGTGGTCGCCGCGGTCTTCTTGTTCTTCGCCTATACCACAAGCCAGGTCCGCGCCGTCTCCGGCTACGAGCTCACCGCCAATTTCGACCGGGTCGAGGGGCTGCGCGATGGCGGCGATGTCCGCATCAGCGGCATCAAGGTCGGCAGCATCATTTCGCAGACGCTCGATCCGAAGGATTTCGTCGCCATCGTGAAGATGAGCATCAATCCGGCGGTCAAGATACCGGTGGACTCCGTCGCCACCATCACCTCGAGCGGTTTGCTCGGCGACAAATACCTCTCGATCGTCCCTGGCGCCGAAGATGAGTTCATCAAGCCCGGCGGCACGATCGAGCACACGACGCCGCCGATGAGCCTCGAATCCCTGATCGGCCAGTTCATCTACGGCCAGCAGAGCGCCGGGGGCGGCGGCCAGCAGGCGAAGCCGAATGGCCAAATCCCGCCAGCCAAGTAGCACGCTCCGTCCGGGCGCGACGGTCGTCGAGCAGCACTGGGATCCCGCGCGCTACCAGCGCAATGCCGGCTTCGTCGCCGCACTCGGCGAGCCGCTGCTCGAGCTGCTCGCGCCGCAACCGGGCGAGCGCATTCTCGATCTCGGCTGCGGCGATGGTGCGTTGACCGAGCTCATCGCCGCGCGCGCCCGTGTGACCGGCGTTGATGCCAGTTCCGAGCAGGTGGCGGCGGCGCGTGCGCGCGGCCTCGATGCCGCCGTCGCCGACGGCACCCGCCTCGCTTTCGAGGCGGAGTTCGACGCCGTTTTCAGCAATGCGGCGCTGCATTGGATGCGCGATCCTGACGCGGTGATCGCCGGCGTGTGGCGCGCGCTCAAGCCCGGCGGGCGCTTCGTCGCGGAATGCGGCGGTGCCGGCAATGTCGAGAGCGTGCTCCGGGCGCTCGCCGCGGCGCTGGCGCAGCGCGGCGGCGATGCCGAGGCGGCGAGCCCCTGGTACTTTCCCGAGCCCGCGGAGTATCGCGCCCGGCTCGAGCGCCAAGGCTTCAAAGTCGCGTCGATGGCGCTGATCCCGCGGCCGACACCGCTTCCCGGCGCGCTCGCCGACTGGCTCGACACCTTCGCGGAGAGTTTTCTTGCCACCGTTCCGCCGCAAACGCGGTCCATGGTCAAGGCGGAGGTCGAGGACATGCTGCGCGGCACGCGGCTTGATGCGGCGGGCATTTGGACGGTCGACTATGTGCGGCTGCGCTTCGTCGCGCTGAAGCCGCCGGAGACGCGGCCATGAGCGATGCGAAAAAGCCCGGGCAGCTCGACCTGCCGACTTGGCTTACGCCCGAGGGCGAGCCGGTGTCCTGCCTCGACAAGATCAAGGTGCTGAACGAGAACCTCGAGGAGCTGCGCGCCCTGGCGCAAGACGCGCTCGAGGACGCGGTGCTGATGGGCTGCGACGAGCAGCAGTTCCGCAAGGTGCTGCAGCGGCTCGCCGAGGGTCTCGTCAACCCCTATGGCGGGGATCGCCGATGAGGGGCGCGCTGCTGCTCGCGCTGATGACGCTGCCGATGCTCGCATCGGCGGCGCGGGCGGAGACCGTGGCGGTGCTGCAAGGCCTCGACAAGACCACCGCGCGCGTCAGCACCTTTGATGCACCCGTGGGGCAGCCGGTGCGCTTCGGCCGCCTCGTCATCACGGCGCGGGCCTGCGTCAAGCACCCGCCGGAGGAAGAGCCGGAAAGCGCCGCTTTTCTGCAGATCGACGAGTTGCGCACCGACGAGCGCAACGCCGTCGCCGCGCAACGCATCTTCAGCGGCTGGATGTTTGCCTCGAGCCCGGCTCTGTCGGCGTTGGAGAATCCGATCTACGACGTCAGCGTGCTCGACTGCAAGAGCGACAGCACCGCCGCCGCCGAGAGCGGCTCGGTCGGGAAATAGGCATCGACCTCGAGCGCCGCGGCCAGCTCACGGTGATATTGCCGGCGCGGAATCTCGATGGCGCCGAAGCGCTCGAGATGAGCGGTGACGAATTGCGTGTCGAGCAGGCGGAAGCCGCCGCGCCTGAGCCGGGCGACGAGATCGGCCAGCGCCACCTTGCTGGCTTCGCTGACGCGGCTGAACATGCTCTCGCCGAAGAAGGCGCCGCCGAGCGCGACACCATAAAGCCCGCCGACCAGGCTGCCCTCATGCCAGCATTCGACGCTGTGCGCGTAACCGAGGGCGAAGAGCTGGCCGTAGAGCCGCACGATCTCCTCGTTGATCCAGGTCTTCGGCCGCTCCGGCCGCGGCTCGGCGCAGCCGCGCACCACCTCGCCGAAGGCGGTGTCGCAGCGGACGTCGAACAGCTCGTGCCGGAGCGTGCGCCGCAAGCGCCGCGACAGGTGAAAGCGGTCGAGCGGCAGGATGCCGCGCTGCTCCGGATCGACCCAGAAGACCTCGCGGTCGTCGGCGTCCTCCGCCATCGGGAAGATGCCGGCGGCATAGGCGCGCAGCAGCAGCTCGGGGGTAAGCGCGATCATCCCTGCGATGATGCCGCAGCGCCGGGGCGAATTCCACCGATGACGGCGGATCAGTCGCGCGCGAGGTAGCGCTCGAGCCAGTGGATGTCATAATCGCCGTCGATGAAATCCGAGGCCGCGACGAGGCGCTGATGCAGCGGGATCGTCGTCTCGATGCCGGCGATGACATATTCCTCGAG
>Ga0335076_10003750_pt1 | contig 15294 bp, 11 predicted proteins | sample Lox_Sample_25_FD_206717 | JGI IMG/M metagenome (GOLD analysis project Ga0335076, IMG submission 206717) | Soil microbial communities from Loxahatchee National Wildlife Refuge, Florida, United States - Lox_Sample_2.5 | ecosystem: Environmental > Terrestrial > Soil > Wetlands | place: USA...
ATTCCCGATGTGCGCGTAGTCGTACACCGTCGGCCCGCAGGTGTACATCTTCACTTCGCCCGGTACAAGCGGAACAAACGTTTCTAGTTTGTTGCTCAGCGTGTTGCGCAGTCTGATTTCGTGCATCGCGATATCGAGAAGCTTCCCTCGGATGAAAGCAAAACGTAGATTGTATCCGACGCGCGCAAACCGGAGCAACGCGAAGCGGTCCCGATTTTGCTTCGGATTGACGTCGGCGCGGCCAGCAGATTAAAGTCCTGTGGTTCGTTCTCGAGGAGGAATTTCCATGCACCGTTTGCCGCTCGCCGCCTTGGTTCTGGCGATATCCGTGGCGGGCTTCTCCGCCACCCAGGAAATGGCCGTCGCTCAAGAGAAGAAGCCGCTCACGGTGGAGGCCTCCCTGACGGTTCGACAGATTTCCGATCTGGAGTTTTCGCCTGACGGAACGCGGCTGGCGTTCGTGGTGGCCGAACCGCCCAAGGGCACGGAGCGCCGGCGCCACATCTGGATGTACGAAACGGCGAGCGGGGCGGTGCGGCAGTTCACCTACTCGGAGAAATCGGAATCCACACCGCGCTGGTCGCCGGACGGAAAGCAGCTTGCGTTTCTCTCGAGCCGCGAAGGCGATGAAGAGCAGATTTACGTGATGCGGGCAGATGGGGGCGAGGCGTGGGCACTTACAAAAGGCAAGCGCAGCATTCATTCCTTCGAGTGGTCGCCGGATGGTAAAACGATCGCGTTTCTCGCGCCGGATCCGAAAAGCGAAGCGCAGCAGAAAAAGGAAAAAGAGAAAGAAGATGCGCGCGTCGTGGACCACGAAGACACCCGCGCGCGATTGTGGATTTTTGATCTGGCGAAAAAGCAGGAACGCGCGTTGACACCGAAGACTTGGAAGGTGGACGAGCTGGCGTGGTTTCCTTCCGGAGAAGTGCTCGCGATCAGCGCGACGGACCATCCGGAATCGGACGAAGAGACGAACCGGATTTTTGCAGTGAGTAGTGGCGATGGAGCAACGAAAGCGTTGCTCGCCCCGCGCGGACCATTCGGGGAACTCAAGATTTCTCCGGACGGAAAAATCATCAGCTTCATTGGATGCCGCGAAGATGGGCCCGAGCCTCACGATCTGAAACTGCTGCCAGTGGGTGAGCCCGCGGCGAAAAATCTGACGGGAACGAGCCTCGACCGCGCGGTGTTCGCATATCGCTGGCTGAAAAACGGCGGTGTTTTGCTGAATGTGGCCGAAGGATTTCACACACGTTTTGTGCGCTATTCCTCCGCGGGCGTTCAAGAGGAAGTGAAAAATGTGGCGAGCAATCCGCACCAATTCGCGGTGAATCGCGAAGGAGAGATCGCATACGTGAGCGAATCGGCGACCGCTCCACAGGAAGTGTGGATGTGGAAACCTGACGGGACGCCGCAGCAGGTTTCGCACTTGAACGACGCGTGGAAATCGTACGCGCTCGCGAAACTCGAAACGTACAAATACAAATCGTTCGACGGAACGGAAATCGAAGCGGGACTTTTGCTGCCCGAAAATTCCACGGGAAAAACGAAATTGCCGCTGATCGCGCTGATTCATGGCGGGCCGACGGGCCGCTGGGGCGATCAGATCGAAACCTGGGGACAATTGCTGGCGGCGCATGGATTCGCCATTTTCTACCCGAATCCGCGCGGGTCGGTGGGATACGGAGAAAAATTCGTGGAGATGAACCGCGCGGACTGGGGCGGCGCGGACTTCAAGGACGTGATGGCGGGAATTGACGATTTGATCGCGAAAGGAGTGGCCGACCCGGACCGGCTGGGAATTGGGGGATGGTCGTACGGCGGGTACATGAGCGAATGGGCGGTGACGCAGACGGACCGGTTCAAGGCAGCGGTCTCCGGAGCGGGAATGGCGGACCTGATTTCGGAGTTTGGAACGGAAGAAGGTCCCGCGTATGACGAGTGGTTTTGGGGCGTTCCGTATGAAAAGCCGCAAGGATTTCTGAACAGCTCGCCATTTTTGTATGTGAAGAATGCCAAGACGCCGACGCTGATTTTACAAGGGACGGCGGACACGATTGATCCGCTGGGGCAAAGCCAGGAACTGTATCGGGGGCTGAAGCGATATGGCGCGGTGACAGAGCTGGTGGAATATCCGCGGGAGCCGCACGGGTTCCATGAGGAGAAGCATCTTGTGGACCGGCTGAACCGGGTTTTGGCCTGGTATGAGAAGTATATGAAGGCGACACCGGAGCCGCCGCCCTCAGAAGAAGAGAGCGGGAAGGATTGATTGGGAGTTCCAAACTGGGGATTGGGCCCACCCCCACCCCCGGTGTTTTTACAAAAGAGTGCGCAAGCGGTTGAAAGAAAAGGAGTTGCGCGAAAATATGAATTTGCAAGAGTGCGCAAGAGCTTGAAAACAAGAGAGTTAGTAAATTTGGAGTCGAAGATTCGTTTGCGGAGAAGAGTGGTGGGCGGGGAAAATTCACCAGAAAGTGCGCCTAGAGCACGGAGGAAGTGGGAAAAATGGAGGCAGGGCGGCTTCCCGAGGTGGGGTGAGGCGGCTAGCCGATTAGTCCAGCAGATCATACACTATTATAACATGGATGTCAATAGAGATTGTGGTACCGTTCGAACGGGGTGGAAGAGAAGTTGCGGCAGTAGGATGCTTTCGGATCAAGAGCAGCCCGCCCTTTCGAAAGGCAGGTCAAAAGGTCAGGCCACCTGCGGGTAAAGAAGAACGGGAGGGAAATGCGCGAGTTCGCGAGGTTAGGAATGATCGAAACACGAGATCGTGATGGGGAGTGGGATGGGGGGCTGTATGACGGGGAGCAAGCGTTTGTGAGGGAAAGCGAAGGATTTGGCAGGGTCACGCAAACCAACGCAGGGGGTGGCGAATTTTTGCCTTGCAACCTGGGAAAGTTCTCGTGCATATAGTAAAGAGTATCCCCACACTTGACCCAGCCGGGAGGAAAACTTGCTCTCGGACTCCATTTTGAAGATCTATTCATTTTTCGCGGGAATTTCGAGCCTACAAGTGCTTGCCGTGGGAGCGCTGCTGCTGTCTATCGCGGCATTGTTGCTGGCGCTCGCGCAGAAAAAGAGAAGGGTGGTCCTGGTTCGGTCGGCGGTAACCGATGAATTGGGACTGCAACTGGCGAGGATTGCAGATGCACTGGATCGGCCGGGGAGTCAGCGGGCGGACCGGATCATTGCCGCAGCTTCGCAAGCGGCGGCCCAGCCCGCAGCGGAGCGATTGACGGAACAGGCGCACAGCAGGCCGTATTCGATCCTCGGACAATAACAGGATACGCAAAGAATCTGACTGCAAACGACTTCGCGGCACAGATGTGCCATGCGGCAGGAGATTTCTGCGCGGTCGTAGCGCACAAGATTGAGTTTGAGACCCGTATAGAATGAGGGGATGGTGACGAAAGAGAAGTGGGATGCGGGGCTGTATGACGGGAAGCACGCGTTTGTGTGGGAACTGGCGAAGGATTTGGTGCCGCTGCTGGGGCCGAGGTCTGGCGAGCGGATTTTGGACATTGGATGCGGAACGGGACATTTGACGGCGGAGATTGCGGCGAGCCGGGCGGAGGTGGTGGGGGTTGACCGGTCACCGGAGATGATCGCGGAAGCGAGGAAGAAGTTTCCGGAGCTGCGGTTTGAAGTGAAGGATGCAAAGGAGCTGGAGTTTGCGGAAGAATTCGACGCGGTGTTTTCGAATGCGACGCTGCACTGGATCAAGGAGCCGGAACGAGCGGTTGCGGGAATTACACGGGCGCTGCGGCCCGGCGGACGATTTGTGGCGGAGTTTGGAGGAAAAGGAAACATCTCGGGACTGATTGCCGCGCTACAGAGGGCGTGCAAGCAGCTGGGGATGGAGTTTTCCGAAGAGATGGAGCCGTGGTATTTCCCGAGCGTGGCGGAATATGCGGGGCTGCTGGAAAAACATGGATTGGAAGTGCGGCAAGCGGCGCTGTTTGAGCGGCCGACCTCGCTCGAGGATGGAGAGAGCGGATTGCGCGTGTGGATGGAGATGTTTGGGGGAGCGATTCTCAGCGCAGTGCCAGAAGGGAAACGGGAGGTGCTGCTTGGGGAAACTGAGCGCGAGGCGAGGGGGGAACTGTTTCGGGAAGGGCGATGGATTTTGGATTACCGGAGACTGCGTATTGTCGCCGAAAAGGGCTGATGGCAGACCAGGTACTCAGGGAATGTAGGAGGGACATTCGATGGGGAAGGAATTCGAGGAAGTGTTTGCGGCATTGAAAAAAGTGCTAGGAAAGCATGAGAAACAGCTGAAGGTGAAGGCGGATACGGCAAAGGAGTACACGTTGCTCACCGGCAAGCCCTCACCGTTCCATCAGCGCAAGGGGCAGCCCATGTATTTCGGGTCGGTGCGGCTGGGGAAGGCCTATGTGAGCTTTCATTTGTTGCCCCTGTACATGAACCCAACGCTGACCAAGACGATCTCACCGGCGTTGAAGAAACGGATGCAGGGAAAGGCGTGCTTCAACTTCAAGGAGCAGCCGGAACCGGCGCTCGTGGCCGAGCTGGGGCGGGTGACTCAAGCGAGCCTTAAGCAATGGAGTAAGCAGAATTGGATTTGATTGGGTAACCAGGTCATTGCATTGACTTGACCGTCAGCGGGACGTAACATCCCCCTACAAGCGGCTGGTGCGCCGCATAGTTTTCACCTTCCCTAGAAGTGATTGAATCCCGAGGTACAAAGCGGTGCCGGCCCAGGTCGTATCCCACTATCGGCTCCTCGGTCTTCTCGGCAGCGGGGGAATGGGAGTGGTGTACCGCGCCGAGGACACGACGCTGCGGCGCACGGTGGCGCTGAAGTTTCTTGGCGGACAAACCAAGACCAACCGAGAAGTAAGCGAGCGATTGCGGCACGAAGCGCGGGCCGCCTCGGCACTGAACCATCCAAACATCTGCACCATCTATGAAGTGGGCGAGGAAGCGGGAGAAACGTTTATTGCCATGGAGTACGTGGAGGGCCGTTCGCTCGCGGAGGTGCTGGGGCAGGGAGCGCTGCCCATCGAGACCGTAATGCGCTACGGGCGGCAACTGGCTTCGGCGCTGGCACACGCTCATGACCGCGGCGTGATCCACGGCGATTTGAAGCCGCTGAATACCATCGTTACGCCGAGCGGAGACGCCAAGGTCCTAGACTTTGGGCTCGCACGGAGAAGCAATCCGGCGGAGATGGACCGAAAAACGCTGGAAACGGCGACGGCAGAGCCTGCCACGGGCGTGCCGGGCACGTTTCCCTATATGGCGCCGGAGCAGATTGAAGGAGGAGATGCTTCGCCGCGCACGGATATCTGGTCTCTGGGGATCATGCTTTACGAAATGGCGGCGGGGAGGAGGCCATTCCAAGGGGAGAATCTCTACTTGCTGTGCAATGCGATCGTTCACGATTCCCCAAGTACCTTGCCTCCGCAGGTGCCACAAGGCTTGAAGACCATCATTTCGCGATGCCTTGAGAAGGAAGCGACGCGGCGGTATCAGAGAGCCAGCGAGACGCGGGCGGCGCTGGAGGCGCTGAGTCCTTCTCTGGAAGAAGGAGGGGTGCCGACGCCGGTGCCACAGCCGAGGGGCGGGAGACGCGCCATTCTTGTGACGGTGGGGATTGCGGCGGCGGTGGCGGCGGGCGTAGCGACAGCGGGCTTCAGGGACGGCGGATTCTGGAGGCGCGGAAAGGCCGCGGTGCCTTCCCAAGTGATCCTGAGCGTGCTGCCACCCACGAGCAGCAGGGAGAGTTCGGAAGAGGCATTCGAGAGCGGGTTGGCGTACACCGTGAGTGCGCGCTTAGGAGATCTCACTGCGCGTCACGCACTTGCGGTAATTCCCATGAGCGAGAACATCGACCACCACGTGACAACGGTGGATAAAGCGCGGAAGGAATTCGGCGTCAATCTGGTCCTTGTCCTCGACGCGCAACGAGCGGCGAATGAAGTGCGTGTGAACTATGCCCTGATTGATGCGAAGACACACCAGCAGGCGCGCGGCGGCACAGTGACCGCGGATTCGAGCGATCCGTTCGGCTTGCAGGATCGGGTGGTCGAGAGCGTAGCGTCAGCGCTCGAGTTGCAGCTCGGAGCCCAAGAAAGGCAAACACTGACTTCGCATGGAACCACGGCACCAGCGGCATACGACTACTACGTGGAAGGCCGAGGGTACTTGCAGGACTATACCGTCGCTCGAAACGTGGAAGATGCCATCACGTTGTTTCAGCGCGCGCTGCAAAAGGATCCTGCTTATGCGGATGCGACCGCCGCGCTCGGCGAGGCGTTTTGGCGGAAGTACCAACTGACGCACGAGAGCGAATGGGCTGAGGCAGCTACACAGAATTGCGAAAAGGCGGCCGAATTGGGGCCAAATCTGGGCGCCGCTCATGTCTGCCTTGGCAGAGTGTTCGGTTCGAGAGGCAACTACGCGAAGGCCGCGGAAGAGTACCGGCGGGCGATCGAGCTGGAGCCTACGAGCGACGACGCGTACGGCGGGTTGGCCACGGCGTACGAGCAACTCGGCCGCCTGAGCGAGGCGGAGCAGCTCTACAAAAACGCGATTTCCGCGCGCGGCAGTTATTGGGCCACCTACAACTGGCTGGGATTGTTTTATATGAAACATGCGCGGTATGAAGAAGCCGCCGCGATGTTCTCGCAGGTGATTTCGCTGGGCCCGGATAGTTTTACGGGCTACTACAATCTCGGCGGAGTGCGGGTGTTGCAGGGGAAATACGTCGAAGCGGTTCCAATACTCGAGCAGTCGCTGAGCATTCAACCCACTGGCAATGCGTGGTCGAATCTCGGCATGGCGCACTTCCAGATGCGGCAGTATGCGGAATCGGCAAGAAATTTTGAGGAAGCGGTGAAACTCGACCAGAAGGATTACATCTTATGGGGCAATTTAGGGGACGCATACTACTGGACTCCCGGTGAACGCCCGAAGGCGGCCGGCGCGTACGGGACAGCCATCACGCTAGGCAAAGAAGCTCTGAAGCTCAATCCCAACGATGCGCAACTACTGAGCAGCCTGGCGATGTATCACGCGATGCGAGGGGAACGGAAGCCGGCACTCGAGAATCTTGAAGCTTCGCTGCGCCTGCAGCCGAGGAATCCGGGGATGGTTTTTAATGCCGGGCTGACCTACGAGCAACTCGGCGATATCAACAATGCGCTCGATGCGCTGGAGAGGGCGGTCCAGCTAGGGATTTCGCGAGAGATGGTGCGTGATACACCGAATTTTCAAGGGCTCAGGGGCAATCCACGGTTCGCGAGGCTCATCGAAACCAAATTAAGAAAATGATGGAGGAACCATGAGTTTTTTTCAGGCTGCGTACGTTCGGGCTACTTTTTTCGTCGCTGCTTTTGCTGTGATTTTGTTACTGCCATTCAAATTTGGCGCTGGACAAGAAGTAAGCTCAGAGCAGACTTCAGGGCAATCTGTACGGCTCTCTTGTGCAGATCAAACCGTCACGGTGGATCCGACCGATGGGACAAGTCCGAAAGCGGTCTTTCTGTGTGCGGGAAATAAACTGACGTGGGATGCGAACGGCCACCAGTTCATCGCGATCTTCAAGAAGTCGCCATTCGTGGACGGCCAGAAATTCTTCGACGAGCACCACAATCAATCCGCGGCGGCAAAGAATGACGTCCAGGTAACCGTCTACACCTACTTCATGATCGTTGACCATGAAATCGTGGACGATCCGCAGGTCGTCGGCGGGGGCGGCCACTCAAACTGAGAGACGAAGCCGTTGCGGGACGCCGCCGCCAGGAACGAGTAGTGGCGGAGACGAGAAGGCCACAAGGGATAGCGGAGGGCTTTACAGCGGGGAAAACGGATGCTAGGCTTGCTTCCCGTACCGCCATCCGTAGTTAAGTGCCACCGAAAGGTGGCCGCGCCAGGCGGCTGGGCCTCTGAACGAGAACCTGCCAAACGTGTGTCTGGTCAATCGCAGGAAGATTGGCCTGTCGCAGAAGAAACCTCCACTCGAGGAATAGAGAGCCGTCTCTTGGTGTGTGAAGTGCGCGCCGCAAGGGCTTGTTTTTGTTTAGGCTAAGCCGGCGGACGCTGCAAAAGCAGGAAGCTGATTGCGCATCAAAGAAACAGAGGGGAAACCTTGCTGAAGCTAAGAAAAGTTGAGATTACCGGGTTCAAGTCGTTCTGCGAGCGGACGGTGGTGACGTTTAGCGGAATCGGAACGACGTGCATCGTGGGACCGAATGGCTGTGGGAAATCAAACGTGGTGGACGCGATTTCCTGGGTACTGGGCGAGCAGAGCCACAAAAGCCTACGCGCGGAACGCATGGCGGATTGCATCTTCAACGGAACGACGAAACGGCCGCCCATGGGATTGGCGGAAGTGACCATCACGATGGAAGACCCGGAACTGGCGGAAGCGGCAAGGTTCGTGATGGAGAGCGTGGCGGAAGAAGCTAACGCAAAGGCGCAAAGTACGCAGAGCGGCGCGGAGGAAATAAAGCCGCTGGGAGGTTCCTTACCGGGGACGGGAGCCGATGATCCCGTGGAAGATGCGGCTAACCCAGCTGAAATTTCAGATGAAGCCGGCGATTCACAGGGAAAGACCGGCGCTTTCAATGGTAAGAGAAAGAAGAGAGCGGATAAGCCGGAGATTGTGATGAAACCGGGAGAGGTAGTGGTGAGCCGGCGGCTGTACCGGAGCGGACAGAGCGAGTACTTGATTAACGGAAAAGTGGGGCGGCTGCGGGATATTCAAGAAATGTTCATGGGCGTGGGCTTGGGGCCGGATTCGTACGCGATCATCGAGCAGGGGCGGATCGGGCAGATTCTTTCATCGAAGCCGATGGAGCGAAGGGCGATCATCGAAGAAGCCGCGGGAGTGACAAAGTTCAAGACGAAAAAGCGGCTGGCGGAAGCGAAACTGGAATCGTCGAAGGTGAACCTGACGCGGGTGAACGACATCGTGGTGGAAGTGGAGAAGCAGTTGGGTTCGCTGAAGAGGCAGGCGGCGAAAGCGCGGCGGTACGCGGAGATTCGCGAGCAGATGCGCGGGATTGTACGGCAGATGCTTGCGGGAAAAGCGCGGGAACTCGAGGCGGAGGCGGAGCGGATCGCGGCGCGTCTGGAAGAATTGAATGCCGAGGAATTGAAATACGCAGGAGAGATTCAGCATCAAGAAGGCGAGCAGGACCGGCTGAACCAGAGAATTTACGAGCTGGATACGGAAATCCGGCAGAACCAGAACCAGTTGAACCTGACGGCGCTGGAAGCGGACCGCGCGGAGAATCGCATCGCATTCAATCGGCAGCGAGCGGAGGAACTGGCGGCGCGGCGGGGGCAGATTGGAGCAGAAACGAGCCAGGTGAGCGCGCAGGCGGCGGAGTGGGAGACGCGGAGCGCTTCGCAGCAGCAGACCGTGAGCACGTTGCGCGAGGAAGCGGCGGGATTGGCCGCGATGGTGGAGGAGCTGGCGGAAAGGGCGCAGCGTCGCGCGGCACAGATTGCCGACTCCGAGAGACGGATCGAAACGCTGCGAAGGACGGCCTCGCAAGCGGGCGAAAGCTTGCTGCAACTGCATGGAGAGCAGAAGCAGGCTGAAGAGGCACTGGTGCATCAGGGCGAAGCGCTGAGGAAACGCGAGGCCAGCGAGCACGAATTGCTGGAGACTTCCATTCACGCACGGGATGAGGCTGAAGAGGCGGCGTATGCGCTGGAACGAGCGAATGGGCATTTTGCCGCGCTTAAGGCAGAAGCGGAAGAGCTGCAAGGGAAGATCACGCGACTGCGAGGTGAACGCGAAGAGACGGCCAAGCTCGCGGAGAGTTTGCGTGATTCGCTAGCAGGCACGCGGGCGCGGCACGCGACGCTGACGCGGATTTTGAACGACCGGTCGTACACGGCGGAAGCGGTGCAGAAACTTTTTGCGGCGAACGAACGCAGAGGCGGGCGGGATTTTCGTGCCGTGGGTGTGCTGGCGGATTACGCCGAAGTGCCGGAGGAACACGAGGGAGCGATCGAACAATATTTGCGGGATGAGTTGGAATACGTGGTGGTGGAAACGTTCGATCACGCGAAGGCGGGCATTTCCCTGCTTCGGGACGAGGTGGGAGGCCGCGCGACGTTTTTTGTAGATTCGACCAAGAATTTGCGGTTGCAGGAGTATGAGCCGATCGTTCCGTTCCGGGCGGAGGAAGGCGTGCTCGGGCGAATGGACAAGCTGGTGGAGTTCCGTGATCCGCTGGGAGCGGCGGCGAAACAGTTTTTGCCGAGACTGAGGGCGGCATATCTTACGGACGGCGCTGTGGCGGCGGAAAAGTTGGCGAAGGAGAATCCGCAGTTCGCGTTCGTGACGCCGGAGGGAACGTGTTACCAGGGACGCATGGTGACTGGCGGGCGGCCGGATGAAGCAGGGCCGCTGGGGATGAAGCGGGAGCTGCGCGCGCTCGACGCGGAATTGTTGCACCTCGAAGCGCGCATGCAGCAGATGCAGACTGAGATCGAGCGCAACGGCACCGAAATGCAGGGGGCGGAGCGTGCGTTGGAAGAGGCGAGCGCGAAACAGCGCGAGGCGGAACGCGAAACGATCCGGGCGGCGCACAAGCATGAACAGATGCAGAGCGAGCTTGCGCGGCTGGGACTGGAATTGACGATCTGTCAGAACGAGCTGACGCAGCTACGGCGGGACACAGACAACGCGCGGGAACGAGCAGAACGCGCAAAGCACGAGCATGCCACGGCGGCGGCGAGCCGCGCGGAAGCCGAAGCAGAAGGAGCGCGGTTGAGTGAAGAGCTGACGTTGCTGCGCGGGTCCGTGCAATCCGGGCAGGATGAACTGGCGGACGGGCGCGCAGAATTGGCGGCGAGGCAGGAAAGGCTGATGGCGGCGGAGGCTTTGGCGAAGCGACTGGCGGAAGAGCGCGCGGAACTGGAACGGCGCGAAGCTGCACTCCGCGAACAGGAAAGATCCGTTATGGATGAGACTGAGGCTCTTGCCAAGCAAAGTGAAGAGCTGGCGCAGCAGCTTGAGGGGCTGCGAACGGAAAAGGCAAGGCTGGAGGCTAGGCAAAAGGAATTAGAACAAGAGTGGGAGACGCGCCGAACGAGGCTGGTGCAAATGGAAGATCATTTGCGGATGGGGCGGCAATCGCTGCAAGAGCTGCGCGAGCAAAGGAGCCATGCGGAAGTGGAGCGGGCGAAGAACGACAGCGACCGTGAACACCTGCGCGTGACGTGCGTGACGGAAGTGAATGCGCAGCCGGAAGATTTGATCGCGAGCGAGACGGCATTCATGAGCGGCGAAGAACTAGCCGCGGCGGAAGCGAGCTATCGGGATATGAAGCAGCGGATCGAATCCATGGGCCCGGTGAACATGATGGCGCTCGAGGAGTTCAACGAGTGTGAACAGCGCTTCAACTTTTTGACGAGAGAGCGGGACGATTTGCTGCACTCCATTGCGGATACGCAGCAAGCGATCGCGGAGCTGGACCAGATCGCCAAGGAAAAATTCGAGCAGGCGTTCGCAGCGGTGAATGCGCACTTCTCGACGGCGTTCCACACGATTTTCGGCGGCGGGATGGCGGAGATGCGGCTGACGGAGCCCGACAGCTCGGGCGACGCGGGAATTGACATTGTGGCCTCGCCGCCAGGGAAGCGGCTGCAGAATGTTCTGCTGCTCTCGGGCGGCGAGAAAGCGATGACAGCGCTGGCGCTGCTGATCGCGATTTTCCGTTACCAGCCGAGCCCGTTCTGCATCCTGGACGAAGTGGACGCACCGCTGGATGAAGCGAACGTGGGGCGGTTCACGAAATTAATCGGGGAGATGAGCGAGCAGACGCAATTCATCGTCGTGACGCACAACCGAAAGACGATGGAGACGGGGAGCGTGCTCTACGGCGTAACGATGCAGGAGCCGGGAGTTTCAAAAATCGTGAGCGTGCGATGGGAGGGAGACGAAGCACCGGCGCCGAGAAAGAAGCAGGCGGCAGCGGCTTCGGCGGCTTAAAGATTTCGGAGCCCAGGATTTTCAGGAAGGGGGCGCCCGAATGTACGGGCGCTTTTTTTATCCCGAAGAAAAAAGTTTTGCAGAGAAATCCACCGGCGGCACCTTGGAGTTGATGAAGCGGTGCGTTAGAATGACTTCCACTTCGTCGGGGGAAAACGGTCCGTGTCTTCGTATCCTGCCATGAAAGTATTGAGGGAAACTCAATTCGACGGCTTGCAGCCGAGCGCGCGCGGGAAGGTGCGCGACATCTACGATCTGGGCGACAAGCTACTGATCGTGGCAACGGACCGGCTTTCGGCATTCGACGTGGTGATGGCCACGCCGATTCCGGATAAGGGGAAAGTGCTGACGCAGCTTTCGCTCTTCTGGTTCGAACTCCTGAAGGATGTGATACCGAACCACGTACTCAGCGGCACGGAGTTTCCCGCGCCGTTCGATGCGTACCGCGATCAGCTGGCGGGACGGACGATGGTGGTGAAAAAGACGAAGCCGCTGCCCATCGAGTGCGTAGTGCGCGGATACGTCAGCGGATCCGGGTGGAAGGATTACCAAGCGACGGGAAAGATTTGTGGAATCGCGCTGCCCGCGAGATTGCAGGAGTCCGGGAAGTTGCCGGAGCCGATTTTCACGCCGGCGACGAAGGCGACGAGGGGACACGACGACAATATTTCGTTCGAACAGGCAGCTGCGCTGGTGGGCAAGGTTTTGGCACAAAGAGTTCGCGAAGTGAGCCTCGAGATCTACCGGCGCGCGACGGCATACGCAGAACCGCGGGGGATCGTAATCGCGGATACGAAATTTGAATTTGGGCTGCTGGGAGATGAGTTGATGTGGATTGACGAAGCGCTGACGCCGGACTCCTCGCGCTTCTGGCCCGCAGCGGAATACAGGCCTGGCGGGCCGCAGCCGTCCTTCGATAAACAATTTGTGCGCGACTACCTCGAGCGGACCCAGTGGCCGAAGACGCCGCCGGGACCAACCCTGCCCCCCGACGTGGTTGCGGCGACGCGGGCCAAATACCGGGAAGCGTACCGAATCCTGGCGGGACTCGATCTCGACTAGCAAGAAGATTTCCGGCCCAGATCGAAATGGAGAGGGGCGGAGCGTGCCATTGTGAAAGATCAATTGGAAGGACTTGTAGCACAGATGGTGGACAAGGGAATCTTGTTCGATGAAGCGGTGGGGGAATTCGAGAAGCGGCTGATCAAGCGGGCGCTGGATCGGACCAACGGGAACCAGTGCCAGGCTGCGAAGATGCTGGGAATCCACCGGAACACGCTAAGCAGAAAAATCGGTGAGTACAAGCTGGATCACAACGGCCACAAGAAGAGCCGCTAGAGGCGGGGCAGAAACTGAAAGCGTTTCCTACCAAGAGAAACTGCAAAACTCATTCTTCAAGAAATACGGCCCTCTGGATGGTTCAGAGGGCCGTCGCGATATTCGGGAGACTTGAGTCCGTTCAGTGACCCGGCTTACGGGTACGGCGCGGTGCAGGTTTCTTTTCCTTTTCTTTCGGGATGTCGTCCGGATTCACTTTTGCCTTATCCCAGTGAACCATAAAGCTCGGAGCAGGATCGTAGGACTCGAGCGTGCCGGTGAAGCGTACGGGGTTGCCTTTTTCGAGCCGCGCGGCTTCCGGCTGGCCGACAACCTTCACGTCCATATCCGGAGCAGTGGCGGCCTGAAATTCTGCATCGCTGGTGACGAAGGCAACCTTGAGATCAATCGGATCGTCTGGTGTCGCGCCTGGAGTGACTTCGAACAGCTTGCTGGGGACATCGGGGAATTCTAGACCGCAGGCAGCGAGCCAAGTCATTTTGGCTTTGTCGCCGCCGGTTTTGAGATCCGTGACGACTGAGGCGATGGTCATACTGGTGCGCGCGGCAGTCAGATCCGCGGCGCTTGCCATCTTGTAAGTTTCCGGACGGACGGCGGAGCTACCAGCAAGCTGCAGCAGTTCGTTCAACTCCGCATCGGTGAGCGAGTCACAAACTGTTCCGCCTTGATAGGCAATGATGAGTTTGCGGAGATACTTCTTGATCTCGGTGGATTGCTGCTGCGTGGCACTCTTGGCGGTCACCGCGCGAGCAATGTACCAAAAGCCATCCATCTGCTGAGGTGGCGTCATGGCCATGTAAGCCTGGCCGAGGCGGTAGCTGGTAATGGCTTCATCGGGATCGAGAGCGAGGACGGCTTTGTAGTATGTCTCGGCGTCGGTGTAGTCCTTTTGAACCATAGCGGCCTGGGCGCAGGTGCCGTTGAGATAGATCGAGGCCACCTTCTTCTGCTGGTCGAAAGCGGCATCCGTGAGCTGCTCAGGCTTCTTGAGTTCGGGAATGAGCTTCAAGCCGTCGGAGCAAGCAGCCATTTCCGCTTTTGCGACGGCGGGATCCTGAGTATTCATGGCGTTGAAGGCGTACGCGCGGGCGTAGAGAGCACCGTATTTTTCGTTGGGCCCGACTTTTTCTCCCAAGCCGACTAGTTTATCCGCAAACTCAATGACCTTCGGCCAATTTTTGAGCTGATAGTAAGCCTGATAATCAAGAGGATAGGCGTAGATCAGAAGAGCGGAGTTGGGGTACTTGGCGAAAAAATCATCGAAACATTTCACCTGCGACGCGGGCACTTTGTCGGTCGCGCAAGCCTGATAAGCGTTATATTCGGGCAGGGTATAGGGCTGCTTCGTGCCCGCGCCTTCCTGTGCCGTTGCCGGCGGCGCCCAAAGGTTCAGGGCGGCGCCCAGAGTGAAGCATAAGGCCGCAAGAAGTGAAAACTCCGCCACTCGTTGTTTTCCCATCATTCCCATTCTCCTCAAAGAGAGACTCCAAACCTGGATAAAAGTTGATTCCGGTACACCCCGGAATGAATCAGCCGGGAAAGCCGCTGAGCGCCCCGCGGATCGGTCGTGCCCAAGCCACCTCGCGACGCCATTGCAACTGCGCAGGAAATCGTTGGGATTATAGGAAAAGGTGAAGGGAAATCGCAAGCCAATCGGAGGGGGAAAAAGGAACAGGGTGTAGCAGCGGTGTTTCGGAAAGCGATTGGCTGAAGCATAACACTCTGCACCAGTTCCCAGCGATTAAAATCCAAGAGCAAGTGGAAAACGCGAGTGGGCCGCATTGACGAGGCCATATCTGTAATACTTGAGATGAGTTGAGAGGCAAAATGGTGGCTCAGAAAAGGAATCAACAAATGGCAAGAATCGGCAAAACCATGCAGGGGGAACTCGGGACCAGGTTGGAAGGGACCGTGGCGCTGGTTACGGGTGGCAGCAGAGGCATTGGGAAGGCCATTGCGCGGAAACTGGCGTC
>Ga0335076_10003751_pt1 | contig 15292 bp, 15 predicted proteins | sample Lox_Sample_25_FD_206717 | JGI IMG/M metagenome (GOLD analysis project Ga0335076, IMG submission 206717) | Soil microbial communities from Loxahatchee National Wildlife Refuge, Florida, United States - Lox_Sample_2.5 | ecosystem: Environmental > Terrestrial > Soil > Wetlands | place: USA...
TCAGCGTCCCGCGTCAAAGGGTGTTGTCGAGATCCCAGACCACGCATTTCACCTTGGCGGCGGGCTGCGCCGCCGCTGCCGGCGCGGCCGATCGCGCCGCCGCTGCCGGAGCGGCGGTCGAAGCCTTGTGCGAGTCGGTGAAGGCGACGAATTCGAGCACCGTGAAGATGAAAGCGTTGTCCGAAAGCGTCTCGACCGGCTCGATCTGGACCAAGAACCGATTTTCTAGATCGACGACCGCGCGGATATCGGCGGCGGCGAATTCGACGCGGTTGTAGCCCGGATTCATTGTGAAGTGACGCTGAAAATACCGGCCGGTGGAGATCCTCGGCTTCACGGTCAGGGTGAACGTGCAATCGACGCCGGTCTCGCTGAAACCCTCGATGAGGAACGCGTCATACGCCGCGGGGCCGGGTCCGGCCGACGCGACCTTGGTCTTGGCGCGAGTCCAGGCGATGGCCAGTCCATCGTGCAGTCGATGCGTCAGCGGCGCGGCGGCGAGAAACTCGTTCACGACCGTCTCCCCAACGCGGAGCGCCAATCCGCGCTCGCGCGAGACGACCGCAGGGCGCATTTCCGCTTCGAGCTTGCCCCACTTGCGGAAAGAGACGCGCAACCCGAGCTCTCCGGGCGCGCCTCGCGCGCGGACCGCCTCAATGCCCTTGTCGAAACGCCGGCACTTGAGATCTCGTCTTGGCGTGTAGAATGCGCACGTGCCGTAGCAGGTCGGCATGGCGCATTCCGAACAATGCTCGCCCCAGATGAGGTTCGAGCCTAGGGCGATCGATTTCCTGGTCGCGGCGAACAGCGGCAGCGGCAGCCTGCTCCCTTCGACCAGGAGTGGCTCCTGTTCACCGGCGACAGTTTGGCGCATCGGCATTCGTGGGGCGCCCCGTTGATATCGGACGGCGAGGTGGCTCGCCGGACGGCAGTGTCCGCGATAGTCTACGTTGCCTGTTTTGAAGGTCGGACGACGAACGCTCCGCGATGCGCGCGCTCCGACTCCGAACTGAGTTCTTGGCTCGGCTTGCCCGCTCCGTCTTGCGCGAGAGGCTGCGCCAAACAACCATCGTGCGTAGTCGCGAGAACCGCGGATCGCAATCCCTGGCGCTGTTCGAGCTATCGGAGGCCTCGCGGTGTGTCAAGGGCTTGCGCGCGAAGCGAGATCGGGCCGGCCGCGTCGATCCGCCGTGACCGAAGCTTCGAACCGCGCGGAGGAATTCGGCTAAAGCTCGGATTCGATCGCCCCCAACAACCGGTAGCGCATCTCGCTGTCCTCGCCCGGAGCCGAGATCACGAAACGCACCCGCCCGTGACTCGAGGTGTCGGCGTAGCCGGCGAGCGTGCGGACTCCGGCCATGGTGCCGGTCTTGTTCAGGCCGCCGTCATGGCCGTGCAGAAGCTCGGCGTGGGGCGCGAAGAGGTCGAGCACTTTCGCAAGGGCCCGCGCGGTCATGCGGTCGTCGCGGCTGACGCCCGAGCCCTCCTCGAGATGAATGGACTGGGCGAGGCCGCGAGCGGCGAGCATCTCGTTTGCGACCGCAAGCGACTTCTCGAGGCTGACCGGCCCGCCGAGGCGGCGCCCGCCAAGCTCGAGGAAGACCTGGTTGGCGGTAAAGTTGTTCGAGTCGCGGAGCAACTCGGCGAGGATCGCCGAAAGGGGACGCGATTGGCGGTGAACATAGACCGGCTCCAGCCCCTCGGGCGCGCTTCCGAGCGAGACCTTGCCATGAACGGCGCCGCCGGCCCGCTCGATGAAGGCGCCGATCAGTTCGCCGGCGTATTTGAGGCCGACCGCGGGATCCCGGCCAAGACTGATGCGGCCTTCTCCGTCCGGCCCCTTGGCGCGGAAGATCGCGATCGCAAGCGGCGTGATCGGCGTCTGCGGCTCGGCGGAGCGCACCCTGGCGCCTGTGCGCACCGCGTAGACGGTGTTGAAATTGACCGCCAGCGCCGAATTCGCGGCGTCGTAGGCTTCGTCGTCATCCTCGACGCCCGGCATGCGCAGGTTCGAAGGGTAGTAGCCGCCGTCGACCACGATGCCCGCGATCGGCGCTTTTCCGATTTTGGCGACGAGGTCCGCCGCAAGCGGGGCCAGCTCCTCCGAGATCAGGAACGGATCGCCGCCGCCGCGCACGTAGAGCACGCGCTTGTCGTCGAGATAGAAACGGGTCTCGAAGCGGTAGTCGCCGCCCAGAACCTCCATCGCCAGCCATGCCGTCACGATCTTGGTGACCGAGGCGGGGACGAACGGCTGATCGGCGTTCTGGGCGACTAGCTCCTCGCCCTTGGCGTCGACCACCAGCACTACCGCCGACGGGGCGAGCGCGGCGATCTTGTCCTTGACGTCAGCCAGCGCCGGAGCGGCGAACAGGAGCAAAACGAGGGCGAGCAGGCGAAACCGCATGACGGCTCCAGCAGGGGCGCGGCCTAATGCGGCGCGCGGACCCCTCGGGCGACAAGGACTTTCAGACCTTCTCCACCTGGGTGTACTCGAGATCGACCGGCGTCGCCCGGCCGAAGATCGACACCGCGACCTTGACCCGCGAGCGCGATTCGTCGACTTCCTCGACCACGCCGTTGAACGAGGCGAACGGCCCGTCGGCGACCCGCACGTTCTCGCCGATCTCGAACCGGATCGACGCCTTCGGCCGCTCGACCCCTTCGGCGACCTGACCCTTGATCCGGTCGGCCTCGAGATCGGAAATCGGCATCGGCTTCTTGTCGGCGCCGAGAAAGCCGGTGACCTTGGGCGTGTTCTTGATCAGGTGGTAGACCTCGTCGGAGAGCTCGCATTTGACCAGCACGTAGCCGGGAAAGAACTTCCGCTCGGAATTGATCTTGCGCCCGCGGCGCATTTCGACGACCTGCTCGGTCGGAACGAGGATATCCTCGAACTTGTCCGCGAGACCGCGCTGGCGCGCCTGCTCGCGCAGGGACTCGGCGACTTTCTTCTCAAAGTTGGAATAGGCGTGGACAATGTACCAGCGCATGCTCATGGTCGGGCGTTCCGCAACGATTTCCAAGCCTTGCATCCCATGTTGGCTTTAGCCGCCGCGGCCGAAGCCGAGCACCAGCGACACGACCTGGCGCAGCACCTGATCGACGACGAGGAAGAATATGCTGACCGCGACGACCAGCGCCAGAACGAGGCCAGTGGTGACGAGGGTCTCGCGTCTGGTCGGCCAGACGACCTTGGCGGCCTCGGCGCGGACTTGCTGAATTAACTCGAACGGGTTGGTCATTGCTCGTCGATGTGGGCTTTGAAACTTCCGGCGCGGCGCGCGGTCTCGGCCCGGCCAGAAAAGCTCGCGGCGCGGAGCCTCCCGGCGCCGCGCCACTTCGACCTCATATAGGATCGGAGGGCCTCCCGCCAAGCGAAATGTGAGATTCCGCTCGGGAACCCCGGAGCCGCATGGCGGAAAGCCGAACATGGCCGGACATTTATGGAGAGGCGATTGGGCCTTCGGCCCGGCTTTCACGACAACAACGCCGCCGCCGACGGGGCCGGCGGCTGTTGCAATCGAAAGGCGACCGGGGAAGCTGGGAGCCCGGCGATATGCGCGTCGGCGGACGCATATTTCCGGCAGAAATAGAAGCAATAGGACGTGTCGCAGGGGCTGGCTTGCCCGGCCGGATGAATGTGCCGGCGAGAAGATTACCGAGCCGGGTCTTCTGCGAACAACGGAAAACCTCGCCGTCCGGGTTCAGCCGGACGAAACGGCGCCCGGCGTCGCACGAGCGGCCGGTGAACCTGGGTTGACCGTGCAGGAATTCGTCGTCGTCGAACATATTGATCGTGAATGCTTCCGATCTTCCGGCCAGCAGGCTGTCGTAACGCTGACGCGCTTGCGCCGCATAGGCGCGAAAGCGCATTCGGTCCAGTTCGCTATAGGCCTCCGGATAGACACGGCCATCAAACTCCCCGCGAAGGAGCTTGGGGATCGGAAACAGGCCAGTTGCGCTCAGGAGCGAAATCGCCTCCGGATAGCGTTCGAGAATTGCGGGCGTCGCCACCAGCGAAACCAGGAGCGGAAACCCTCTCTTCCGCAACAGCTGCGCAGATTCGAGAAAAGTGCGATTTCCGTTCCGCTTTTGGCGCTCTGCGAGGTGAAGTCCCGCATTGATGAAACTCACGCGGGACGGGTCCTGCCTCACGGCGAAATCCGCGATCGAGGCATTGGTCAAATTTGAATTGAACGAGATGTAGTGGCGGCGGGTCAGGCGCTCGCACAGCTCGACGAAATTGGGGTAGAGCGACGGCTCCCCTCCGGTCAAATGCAAGAGCCAGGTCCTGCCGGTGGCGTCGAAAGCGGCTTCCCACGCCGTCGGGCTCGCATGCGCGCGCAGTTTTTCGCCCAGCGTCGCGGCGCTCAGGAAGCAATAACCGCAGCGGTAGTTGCAGGTGTTCAGGAGACGCCAGTCGGCTTCGATGTCGTATTTCAAGTGCGCGTCTCTGGCGCCAACCCCGAGGAAGAACCGGCGCTGGGCATGCCAAAAAGCGCGCCGCGCCGGCGGTCATCCCGCCGCGGCATCATGCGCTCAAAGGCCGCCGCCCGGCAAGCGGTCGAATGTCGGAAAGGTCGGCTCTGATTCCACATGAAGGCGGACTGCGCTAGCATTCACGGGAAAGATCCCGCGGGAGTCGCCGACTCGAATGACCAACTCCCCCCTCCCGCAGGAGAGCGTGTCCCGCGCCTCGATTGCAGTCGCGGCGTTCTCGACCGTCGTCGAATGGTACGATTTCACCCTCTACCTTTACTTCGCGACCGTGCTTTCACGGGTGTTTTTCGGCGGCGGCGAGCGCGGCTTAAGCACAACTCTTGGCGCCTTCGCCATCGCCTATCTGCTGCGCCCGCTCGGCGGCTTCGTCTTCGGCCATGTTGGCGACCGGTTTGGCCGGCGCCGAACCATGCTGTTGTCGGTCGGGCTGATGACAATGACCATGCTCGCGACCGCCCTGCTGCCGACCTACGCTCAGGCTGGCGCGCGGGCCGGCTGGCTTCTGTTTCTGCTCCGCAGCATCATGGGGTTTTCGGTCGGCGGCGAGTATATCGCGGTCGTCGCCTATCTGCTCGAGGGTTCGCCTCCCGCGAGGCGCGGCTTGATCACCTCGTTCGCCTCCGCGTCCAGCGAGGTCGGGGCGCTGTTCGCGGTCGGCGTCTGTCTCATAACCGTCAATTCGGTCAGTCCCGCAAATCTGGACTCGTGGGGATGGCGCATCCCTTTTTTCGTCGGCGCCGCTCTGGCGGGAAGCGTATGGGTCGCGCGGACCACCATGCAGGAGTCGCCGGAGTTCAAACGCCAGCAGGCCAGCGGAACCGTGCCGGCGCGCCCGCTCTTTCACGCGCTCACGAACCACGGCGCGGGCATAGTGCGAGCGTTCGCCATCTCCGCCTTGGGGTCGATCACCTATTATGTCGGGATCACCTTTGTTCCGACCTTCCTGATTTCCGCCGGAAAGATGGATGAGAGCGGCTCGCTCCGGCTCTCGACCGCCGCGGCGGTCGCCGTCATCCTGGTCACGCCGTTCGCCGGCGCCTTGTCCGACCGGCTCGGCCGCAAGCCGGCGCTGATATTTCTGACCCTGTGCAGCGCGATCCTGCCGATCGCGCTTTTTCATCTGATGGCGAGCGGCTCGTCCTCCTACGCCCTCTTCGCGGCCGTGATCCTCGCTTGCGTCGCCGGCGCGGTCAGCGCCGTCGGCGCCATAGCCACCGGCGAGCAATTCCCGGGCGAGGGCCGCATCAGCGGTCTGGCCCTGGGGGCGACCACGGCGACCGCAATCTTCGGCGGCGTCACCCCTTATGTCGCCCAGGTCCTGACCGAGCGAACGGGCTCTGTCACCGCGCCGGGCGCCATGATCGCGGTGGTGGCGGTCGCAATCCTGCCGATCCTGATGACCCTGCCCGAGACCGCGCCGGCGCTGCGGCCGAACAGGTCAGGCGTTGGGCAAAGACCATGATCGAACCCTGCCGCGAACGGCAGGGCGCCACCCCTTGAAGACATCGCCCGCGCGCGAGCGCGGCCGCATCGGCGGACGAGGGATTTTGGGATAGGACCTTGAGGTTTACCTCATTCGTCGCCTATCGTTAAGCCAAATGGCGCCGGGAGCGAACAATGGCGGACGATAAGGCTGCATATCCCGTCCATCTCGACCGCAATCACCTGCCCGAGCCGGAATGGAAATTCCCGAACGCGAAAATCGAGATGTACGCGACGGAGTCCACTCCTGACTTCCCGCCCAACAAACAAGCGCCAAGGGGCTCGCCCAACATCCTTCTCATTCTGCTCGACGATGTCGGCTTCGGCTGGATGAGCGTGACCGGCGGGCTTGTGCGCTCGCCCACGGCGGAGAAACTGTTCAAGCGCGGCCTGCTCTACAACCAGTTCCATACGACGGCGCTGTGCTCGCCGACCCGCGCCGCCATGCTGACCGGCCGCAATCACCACTCGGTCGCCACCGGCGTCATCCAGGAGATGGCCACCGGCTATCCGGGCTATTGCGGCATCATCCCCAAAGGCTGCGCCACCTTCGCCGAGCTGCTCAAACAATCGGGATACGCATGCGCATGGTTCGGCAAGAACCACAACGTGCCCGACAACCAGACGAGCCCGGCCGGTCCGTTCAACAACTGGCCGACCAATCAGGGGTTCGACTATTTCTACGGCTTCATAGGCGGCGAGACCGACCAGTTCTATCCTTCGCTCGTCCGCAACACGACGCCGGTCGAGCCGCCAAAGACGCCGGAACAAGGCTACCAGCTCACCCGCGACCTGGCCGACGAGTGCATCGGCTGGATTCGCGAACAGAAGGCGATCGCGCCCGACCGGCCGTTCATGGCCTATCTCTCGACCGGCGCTGCGCACGCTCCGCATCAGCCGCCGCTCGACTGGCGCGGCAAGAACGCGGGCCGGTTCGACATGGGCTGGGACAAATATCGCGAGCTCGTCCACGACAATCAGCTCAAGGCGGGCGTCATCCCCGCCGGCAGCAAACTGACCGAGCGCCCCGAGCAAATCCCGTCCTGGGACAGCCAGCCGGAGCAGCACCGCAAGCTGTTCGCGCGCCAGGCGGAGAACTACGCCGATTTTCTCGAGCACACCGACTATGAAGCCGGGCGCGTGATCGACGCGATCGAGAGCTTGGGCGAACTCGACAATACGCTGGTCATCTACATCATGGGCGACAATGGTTCGAGCGCCGAAGGCTCGCTCGTCGGCACGCCGAACGAACTCATGAATCTGAACGGCCGCCAGCCGTCGCTGGAGGACGCGATGGGCTTCATGGACAAATGGGGCCTGCCCGGCACGTCGCCGCACTATGCGGTCGGGTGGGCGTGGGCGGGCGACACGCCGTTTCAGTGGACGAAGCAGGTCGCGTCGCATTTCGGCGGAACCCGCAACGGAATGATCGTGTCGTGGCCCAAGGGCATCAAGGACAAGGGCAAGGTTCGGACGCAGTTCCACCACGTCATCGACCTCATGCCGACGCTGATGGAGGTGGTCGGCATCGCCGAGCCGACGGTGGTGAACGGCTACATCCAGCGCCCGATCGAGGGAACGAGTTTCGCCTATACGTTCGACCCCGCCAATGCGGCGGCGCCGAGCCGGCGGACCCATCAATATTTCGAGATGCTGGGCAACCGGGGCATCTACGCCAACGGCTGGATGGCCTCTTGCCGTCATGGGCGGCTCCCCTGGGAAACAGGCGGCGCGTCTCCGGGCTTTGGCAATGACAAGTGGGAGCTCTACCATTTGGAGCAGGACTTCAGCCAGGCCGTCGATCTCGCCGAAAAGGAGCCGGCGAAACTGCGCGAGCTGCAGGACCTGTTCATGGCGGAGGCCGCCAAATATAACGTGCTGCCGCTCGACGACCGGTTCGCCGAACGCATGGACGTGACTTTGCGGCCGAGCTATTTCGCCGGACGCGACAAGGTGACGTTCTATCCGGGCATGACGCGCCTGCCGGAAGGCAGCGGGCCGAAGCTGATCGGCGTTCCCTTCACGCTGACCGCGCCGGTCGAGATCCCGAAGGATGGCGCGGAAGGCGTCATTTTCGCCCTTGGCGGCGACGCGGCGGGCTTCTCGCTCTTCCTGTGGGAGGGGAAGCCGCGGTTCCACTATAATTTCTTCGCCCTCAAACGCACTGACGTGATCGCTCCCGACAAGCTCGCGCCGGGCAAGCACACGATCGAACTCGCCTTCACGCCCGAGTCGCCGAAACCCGGCAGCCCGGCGAAGGTGGCGCTCTCCATCGACGGCAAGCAAGTCGCGGAAGGGCGCGTCGACGAACAGGTGCCGCAGCGCTGCGGCACCGAAACGATGGACGTCGGCATGGATTGCGTGTCGCCCGTCTGCGAGGACTACGCGAAAAAGGGCTTGTTCCCGTTCACCGGGACAATCGAATCGGTGAGTTTCGCCCTCGGCGCGCACGAAAGCCCGACCGGCATGGACAGGCTCAAACTCGCGACGCGGATGGATTGATCCGGGCCATTGTTGGAAGCCTCGGCGAATGTCCGGTCTTTGCGCACAGGGGTCGTCCAGCAGTTTATCGACGCGAGGCCGCTCTCCGCCATCTCGGACTTCCTGGTTGGGTTTTCACCCTAGACCCGGAAGTGCTTGGACAGTTTCAGCCCCTGGTGCTGGTAGTTGGACTCCGCCCCGTAGAGCTCGTCCGCCGGACCCGCCAGTTTTTCGTACACGAGCCGCCCGACCGGCTGGGCGTCCTCGAGCAGGAACGGCACGTCGCGCGAGCGCACTTCGAGCACCGCGCGGGCGGACGGGCGCCCGTCCACGCCCTGGCCGAAGCCGGGATCGAAGAAGCCGGCGTAGTGGACGCGAAACTCGCCGAACGCCGGATCGATCGGGGCCATCTCGGCGGCGAGATCGGCGGGGATCTGCACCTTCTCGCGCGAGGCCAGAATGTAGAACTGGTCGGGATCGAGGATCAGGCGCCGGTCCTCGCGGGCGTGGATCGGCTCCCAGAAATTGTCCATCGGGTAGCCGCGCACCCGGTTGACGTCGATGACGTCGCTGTTCCTGATCGCCCGGTAGCCGACGATATCCTCACCCAGGCCGCCGAGATCGATCCTCAGCACCAGCCCCTCGCGCAAGTCGAGTTCGCCGTCGACAAGCGGGCATAAGGCATGGCGCTTGCGGAGGTCGGCGTCGTCGAGCACGAACGTGCGCCGGTCGCGCTGCTGGGAATTGCGGCTGCGGAAGCGGACCTGGTTCAGCTTCGACCCCGCCCTGACCCGGACGCTGAAGCTGCGCGGCGAAATCTCGAGCCATAGCTCGCCCTTGTAGTCGAGCGGCACGTCGTCGAACGCCTCGCCGCCGTCGACGATCAGCCGGGTGAAGATGTCGAGCCGGCCGGTCGAGCTCTTCGGGTTGGCGGCGCCGGAAAGGTTGGGCCTGAGCTCGAGCCGCTCCATCAGCCGCGCGACATAGACGATGCCCTTCTCGAGCACCGCGCCTTTGCCCGCGAGCGACACCGGCTCGGCGTTGAGGCTTTGCAGACGCTCGCGCACGGATGAGCCGCGCCCGGGCAGGAAGCTGGCGCGAACCCGGTAGGCTTCCTTGCTGATCCTCAAGTCAAGGCTCGCCGGCTGGAGCTGCGAGGCGTCGAGCGGGGTTTCCGCCCAGATCAGCTTGCGGCCGATCATGGCCTTGAGCTTCTGCTTGCCGAACAGGCCGAACGGCGCGGAGAACAGGGCGTCGGCGACGCCGGGCTCGGCGGCGTCGAGGATCACGGGAAGCGGTGGTCGGGTCGAGGGCAAGGAAGCCTCTGGGCCTTGGCCGCCTTTCGCGTTTCGCCGGGGCGATGCGGCGCCGGCGGGGCCGCCTTTGGCTATGACAGCGAGCGGCCCCGCCGGCAACTCAAGACGCCCGGGCGCGCGCTGTCATCCCCAATAGGATGCGGGAGCGCGCGGCGGCGCTGGCGCTCGTTTCTGATGTTGATTCTTATCATTTAATTGTAAACATATATAATATCATACTTTTATCGCCTCAGTGAAAACAAGTTCTTGCAAAAATCAGAACTGATAGCTATTGTGATCCTCTTTTGGCAAAGAGGCTCCTGTGGCGAGGGCGTTCGCCCTGAGCGCGGAGGGCTTCATTCGATGCTTGAGAGGCCGATGGCAAGACTGAAAGAAAAAATCGCGCGAGTCGGCTCGTAACCCATTGAAAAGGCCAGATTCGCGGAAGCCATGCCAAGCAAAAAACTTGGCAGAATTTGGCTTTGCTTGGCTCTTGCTTGGCTTTCCTTGGCGTGCGCTTGGCCTTGCTTGGCCGAAATTTGACGTCCTCGCGCCGCGCCACGTGCGACGGCCAAGCCTCGGGGCGGCGCTCGTGGGTCCGGTCTTGACGGCGGGACTCGGCTCCGCGTATGCAGGGTTCTTCCGTGGTCATTTGAGCCGATCGGCTTGCCGCCACGTTAAACACCGGGCTAAAAGATCGGGGCGCCTTTCCTCCATCGCCTCGTCTCGAAGCCCGAATGGGCGCGAAGGACGTGATCGATGACAAGCCCCCGTAAATCCCGCGATCCGAGCACGCTGAGGCCGGCCACGCAGCTCATCCACGGCGGCTCGCTGCGATCGGGATTCGACGAGACGTCGGAAGCGCTGTTTCTCACCCAGGGCTATCTCTACGACACGATGGAGATCGCCGAAGCGCGCTTCAAGGGCGACGCGCCGGGCTTCGTCTATTCGCGCTTCTCCAACCCGACGGTGGCGATGTTCGAGCGGCGGATGGCCCTGCTCGAGGGCGCCGAGGCCGCGCGGGCGACGGCGAGCGGCATGGCGGCGGTGACCGCCTCGCTCATGGGCCAGCTCAAGGCGGGCGACCATATCGTCGCCGCGCGGGCCCTGTTCGGCTCGTGCCTCTATGTGGTCGAGGAGTTGCTGCCGCGGTTCGGCGTCGCCTCGACCCTCGTCGACGGCGCCGACCTCGACGCCTGGCGGGCGGCGCTGCGTCCGAACACCAAGACGGCTTTCCTCGAATCGCCGACCAATCCGACACTCGAGATCGTCGATATCGCCGCCGTCGCCGAGATCATGCATCGAGCCGGCGCGACGCTGGTGGTCGACAACGTGTTCGCGACCCCCCTGCTTCAGCGGCCGATGAAGCTCGGCGCCGATTGCGTCGTCTATTCGGCGACCAAGCACATCGACGGCCAGGGGCGCGTGCTCGGCGGCGTCATTCTCGCAAGCGAGAAATTCATCGCCGACCACATCCACAATCTCCTCCGCCAGACCGGCCCGTGCCTCTCGCCATTCAACGCCTGGACGCTCTTGAAGTCCCTCGAAACCCTGCCGGTGCGCGTTGCAGCGCAGACGCGCTCAGCCGGAAGGATCGCCGACTTCCTGAGCCAGCATGCTGCGGTCAAGCGCACGCTCTATCCCGGCCGCGCCGACCACCCGCAAGCCGAGCTGGCCAAGCGGCAGATGGAGGCCGGCGGCACGATGCTGTCCTTCGAGGTCACGGGCGGCAAGGCCGCGGCGTTCCGGGTCGCCAACGCGCTCAGCATCATCGGCATCTCGAACAACCTCGGCGACGCCAAGAGCCTCATCACTCATCCGGAGACGACGACCCACCAGCGGCTCAAGCCCGAGCAGCGGGCGGCGCTCGGCATCGCGCCGGGACTGCTCAGGCTCTCGGTCGGCCTCGAGGACGCCGACGACCTCATCGAGGACTTAGGCCAGGCGCTCGACAAGGCGTCGCTGCCGCGGCGCCACGCGGCGGAGTGAGGGCTCGGCTGTAGGGCCGGGTCGCCGCCCCGGCCGGGGCGGGGTCCGCGACCCCGCCCTACAAGGCGCTCTTACTTCTCCAGGTCGGCCAGCGTCGGCATCCGGCCGTTGGGCGTCAGGTGATTGATAAGCTGCGGCAGAGCGACGGCGAGCTGGTTCAACAATTCCTGCTGGCTCATGCCGGTGCGCTGCGACAGCTCGTTGAGCACATTCTGGCCCAAGGCGCCGCCAAGCTGTCCGGGCTGGATAGGCTGGTTCTGCCCCGGTCCGACCCACGAATTGACCTGAGGCGCCGCGCCGCCGGCGGTGAGTTTGCCGATCAGGTCGCTAAGCCCGCCCATCACGCTTCCGGGGGCCGGGTTCGCCGGCACAGGCTGGGGAGGCGCCGAGGGCGGAACGCGTGCGGGCGCAGGCACCGAACCGCCGCCGAACATCTTGCCGAGAATCAGCGCGCCGAGGGCGACGGCGATCGGCGTCGCCAAATTGCCGCCGGGCACGGCGTTCTTCAATGCATCATCATAGGCGCCCATCGCTGTCTCCTCCAAAATCAGGGCCAAACCAAAGTGAGCGGCCCGCCAGCATCAAATCGCCGCCGCTTGGCGAACATATGACGAGTCTGAGACTACCGGCTTGCGTTTTCCCCGTCCATACCGCACATTCTCAAACCGGCCGGCGGCATTTGGGAGGCTTCGACATGGGCATAATCAGCTGGATCATTCTTGGCCTGATCGCCGGGTTCATCGCGAGCAAGATCGTCAACAAGACCGGCTCGGGAATGCTGATGGACATTGCGCTCGGCGTCATCGGGGCAATCGTCGGCGGCTGTCTGGCCAGTCTTCTCGGAATCGGCGGCGTGACCGGATTGAACATCGGCAGCATCATCATCGCCGTGATCGGCGCCGTCGTGGTTCTTCTGGTCTACCGCGCCGTCGTCTCACGCGCCTGACTACGGCGCTCCCTTAGCGTTGCTCCAACGCGCGGCCGAAAAATCGTCATCGGCCTTGGCCTCGACCCAGCCCTGGGCGGCGCCGTCGCCGCCTATGGCGCGCTTCCAGAACGGCGCCCGGGTCTTGAGGTAATCCATCAGCATCTCGGCCGCGGCGAACGCCGCGCCGCGATGGGCGGCCGCGACCGCGACAAAGACGATCCGCTCGCCCGGCGCGATCCGGCCGTAGCGGTGGATCACCGCGACGCCCAAGAGCGGCCAGCGCGCCTCCGCCTCGCCCGCCGCGCGGGCGATTTCCTCTTCGGCCATGCCCGAATAGTGTTCGAGCTCGAGCGCCGCGAGGCTTCCGCCCTCGTCGCGGCAGTAGCCGACAAAGCTCGCCACCGCCCCGACGTCCGTTCGCCCGCGGGCAAGCGCCTCGGCCTCCGCGCCGGGGTCGAAATCGTCGTGCTGAATGCGGACGGTCGCCACTCGCCTCAGCCGCCGGTCATCGGCGGAAAGAACGCCACTTCCTTCGCGCCGGCTATTCGCGCGTCGGCTCGAGCGTGGACCCGGTCGAGAGCGGCGCGAACCGCCAGCGGTCTGTCGAAGGCGTAGGCGTAGTTCTCGCCGCGCTTGGCGAGCCAGGCGATCAGGTCGCCGACCGTGGCCACGTTCCCCGGCGGATCGAGCTCCTCCTCCGCCTTGCCGACCCGCTCGCGCACCCAGGCGAAATACAGCGCTTTCATGGTCGTCTCAGTCGCCGCCGGAATGGTCGTAGCTCGCCTTCATATAGTCCCAGCCGGTGTATAGCGTGAGGATCGCGGCGATCCATAGCAGCACGATCCCGGTGGTGATGGCGCCCGGTAGCAGCGCTTCGCCCGCCGGCCCGACGATCAGGAACCCCAAGGCGACAAACTGGACGGCGGTCTTCCACTTGGCGAGGGCCGTCACCGGGAGCGGAACCCTGAGCTCGGCCAGATATTCGCGCAATCCCGAGACCAGGATCTCCCGGCAAAGGATGACGATCGCCGCCCATAAGGTCAGGCCGGAGATGGTCTGGTTGGCGGCCAGCACCAGGATTACTGCGGAGACGAGAAGCTTGTCGGCGATCGGGTCCAGCATCCGGCCGAGCGACGACTGCTGCGACCAGGCGCGCGCCAGATAGCCGTCGAAGAAATCGCTCACTCCCGCGGCGATGAAGATCGCCAGCGCCGTCCATCGCGCCCAGGGCTCCTGCGGCCAGAACAAGAAACCGGCGACCAGCGGAACCGCCGCGACCCGCGCGTAGGTGAGGATGTTGGGCAACGACCAGTTGCGGCTGATCGGGCGGGCGGTCGAGCTTGCCATTTGCGGCTGAGCAGACATCCTGCCTGTCCGCCCGTCAATAGCGCCCGGCGGGCGGCGCGGAGGCGCGCCGCGGCCGCTCGCCGGCAGCGGCCGACAAAACTGGGGACGAGGGTCCGCGTCGGCGACTCGGAGGCGCAACATCGTCTAAGGAGAGGAATTTGTGTCGGCGGGACCAAGCCCCGGGGAAAAGCCTCATGTCGAACGTTCACGTTGTCGACCATCCGCTCGTCCAGCACAAGCTGACCCTGATGCGCGACAAGACCGTCTCGACCAAGGGCTTCCGGCAGCTGATGAACGAGATCGGGATGCTGCTTGCCTATGAGGTGACGCGCGATCTGCCGCTCGAGACGGTCGAGGTCGAGACGCCGCTGACCAAGATGATGGCGCCCACAATTGCCGGTAAGAAGCTGGTGTTCGCACCCATTTTGCGCGCCGGCGTCGGGTTTCTCGACGGGATGCTCAACCTCGTGCCGAGCGCGCGGGTCGCCCATATCGGCCTCTACCGCGACCCGAAGACCCTCGAGGCGGTCGAATACTACTTCAAGGCTCCGGCCGACGTCGCCGACCGGCTGGTGATCGTGATGGACCCGATGCTGGCGACCGCCAATTCAGCGGTCGCCGCGATCGACCGCTTGAAGCGCCGCGGGGTCAAGGACATCCGCTTCGTCTGTCTTCTCGCCGCGCCGGAGGGAATCGAGCGGCTGACCAAAGCGCATCCCGACGTCCAGATCTGGACCGCGGCGATCGACGAGCGGCTCAACGACCACGGCTACATCATTCCCGGCCTCGGCGACGCCGGCGACCGGATGTTCGGCACCAAATAGAGGTCGAAATACCGACCCGCGCTCCGGCCGGCCTCGTCAGCCTCGATTCTGCGGGAGCGCGCGACCGCCGCGCCGAGGCGGCGCCTTAGACCTCCTCGCGGCCGGGCGCTGGCCTGCGCCTTACTTGCGACGCCGGCGTTGCTGTCCGAGGCCCATCTGCTTCGCCAGCGCCGACCGCGCCTTGGCGTAAGCCGGGGCGACCATGGGATAGTCGGAGGCAAGACCCCATTTCTCGCGATATTCTTCGGGAGAAAGGTTGTATTGGGTCCGCAGATGCCGCTTCAGAGATTTAAATTTGCGACCGTCTTCCAGACAGATGATGTAATCGTTGGTTACCGACTTCTTCGGCGGAACGGCAGGCTTGGCGGCTTCGACGACGACAGGTTGGGCGCCAGTCGCGACCCGCACGATTGCTGCGTGAACATCGCTGAGAAGGGCCGGCA
>Ga0335076_10003754_pt1 | contig 15288 bp, 9 predicted proteins | sample Lox_Sample_25_FD_206717 | JGI IMG/M metagenome (GOLD analysis project Ga0335076, IMG submission 206717) | Soil microbial communities from Loxahatchee National Wildlife Refuge, Florida, United States - Lox_Sample_2.5 | ecosystem: Environmental > Terrestrial > Soil > Wetlands | place: USA: Florida...
ATGCCCCCGCGCCTCGAGGCCGGACTTCCCGGGCCCGCTCCGAGGCTGGCGACGAACTGGTGGGCGACCGACGTGACGGCCGCTCCGGTCGACGGCGCGTCGGACGCGTTCATCGCCTACATCAACAACGGCAGCCCGCGGCCGCTGCACCCGGACTTCGGCGGCACGCTTCCGGACGGCGTCTCGATCTACGGCTTCCCCTACGCGGTGGTCGACGGCAGCCAGCCGAAGAAGGCCGTCCAGTTCGCGCAGCCCGACGAGAGCGATGGCGTCGACCACTCGACGCAGACGTCGTACCCGTTCTACCCGATCCCCGACGCCGCGATCACGCAGCCGCACTGGATCGAGGGCGGCGATCCGGGTTCGATCGACGACACCGGGATCGAGGACCGGCACCTGCTGATCGTCGATCGCGACGACCGCTGGCTCTACGAGCTCTACGACGTGTGGTGGGACGGCTCGCAGTGGACCGCGTACTCCGGCGCGTTCTGGGACCTGAAGACCGACGACCGCCGACCCGACGGATGGACGTCCGCCGACGCCGCGGGACTCGACATCCTTCCCGGCCTCGTCCGCTACGACGAGGTCTACGGCCCGGACGAGATCCGCCACGCGTTCCGCTTCACGGTCCGCCACACGAACGGCTACCGGTATCCGGCCTCGCATCTCGCGGGACCGCAGGTCTCCGGTGCGCCGCCGATGGGCATGCGCATGCGCCTGAAGGCGTCGAAGGACATCTCGGGCTTCGATCCGGCCGTTCAGAAGATCTTCCGGGCGATGAAGCGGTACGGACTGATCGTGGCCGACAACGGCAGCGACATGTACGTCAGCGGCACCTGGGACGACCGCTGGGACAACGGCATCCTCAATCCGGCGTTTGCCGCGCTCACGGCCTCCGACTTCGAGGTCGTGGAGCTCGGCTGGCAGCCGCCGCTCGCCACGGCTCTCGCGGTGGACCAGCGGGCGGGCGGATCGTCGAACGAGAACGGAATCCTCGAGCCCGGCGAGACCGCCGTCGTCGAGCCGTCCTGGGAGAACCCGCCGTCGGGCTCCGCTACGCTCGCGGGCGCGGCCTCGGCGTTCGGCGGCCCTCCCGGCGCGGCGTACGCCATCGCCGACGGCACCGCGGCGTACGGGGCGCCGGCATTCGGCGCGCCGGCGAGCTGCTTCGATGCGACGGGCGACTGTCATGCGCTCTCGCTGTCGAGCCCCTCGCCGCGCCCGGCGCTCCACTGGGACGCCGCCTTCACGGAGACCGTGAACGGAACGGCCGCGAGGACCTGGACGCTGCACGTCGGGAACAGCTTCGCCGACGTGCCCTCGAGCGACCCCTTCTACGGGAGGGTCGAGACGCTCTTCCACAACGGAGTCACCGCGGGGTGCAGCGGCTCGAACTACTGTCCCGGGGATTCCGTCACGCGCGCCCAGATGGCCGTCTTTCTCCTCAAAGGCAAGCTCGGATTCGTCTACGCGCCGCCCGCCGGAAGCGGGGCGCGTTTTGCTGACGTGCCCCCGGGCTCCTTCGCGCTCGACTGGATCGAGGACCTCGCCGACAGCGGCATCACGGCCGGCTGCGACGTCGATCTCTACTGTCCCGACGTCGCCGTCACGCGCGCCCAGATGGCGGTCTTCCTGCTGAAGGCGAAGCACGGCAGCGCGTACGCGCCGCCGCCGGCCGCCGGCGTCTTCGCCGACGTCCCGGTCGACAGCGGCTTCGCGCCGTGGATCGAGGAACTCGCCCTCGAGGGGATCACGGCCGGCTGCGGCGGGGGCAACTACTGTCCCGCCGCGCCCAGCACCCGCGCCCAGATGGCCGCGTTCATCGACGCGACGTTCGGGCTGAGTCTGTATGCCCCGTAGAGAGGGGCGCGAAGCGGTCGCCTAGCCGCGCGCCTGGCGCTTCCCCCTCGCGTACACGAAGACGCCGATCGCGAGCATCGCGACCGTCAGGCCCACGACCTTCGCGACCGCCAGGGCCTTGTGGGGCTCCTCGTCCGGCGGGAGGAGCGACAGCGCGATCGAGGCGAGCGTCGTCAGGAGCCCGACGACGCCGAGAGCGGCGACGCCGGCCGCGCCCCCCGGAATCCAGAATCCCGGCACCTTCGCCTCGGCCCGGAGCTTGATCGCGGCCGCGAAGAGGTAGAGGAAGGGGATGAAGTACCAGATGATCGTCATGCTGACGAGCGCGTCGTAGGCGCCGCGCACGGACGTGCCCGCCTGGCCGAGAAAGACGAAGACCGCCGTGATCAGCGCCTGCGAGACGAGAGCGACCCACGGCGTGCCCCACCTGGGGTGGATGCGCGCGAACCCCTCCGGCAGGTAGCGGTCGAGTCCGGCGACGAAGGGGATCCGCGCCACCGACGCGAGCCATGCGCCGACGCTCCCGAGCGCCGTCACCGTGACGAGAACGGCCGCGACGGGCGAGAGGCCCGAGACCCCGATGCGCGTCTCGGCGCGCGCGATCGCCTGCACGATGCCCTGGAGGCTCGTGACCTCGGCGGCCGGAAGCGCGATGAGCACGCTCACCGTCCCCGCCAAATAGATCGCCACGATGATCGGGATCGAGACGAGGATCGCGCGCGGGACCGTGCGGCGCGCGTCGCGGATCTCGTCGCCGAGGAACGAGGCCGACTCGAGCCCGGTGAGCGCGAACGCGATCGTGGACCAGAAGACGACGTCCTTCAGGTGCCTGCCGGGCACGAGCGCGCGCGCGGTGAACGCGGTGGCGGACCCGAGCCGGGAGAGCGCGGCGACGCCGATGCCGATCAGGAGCGCCGTCGCCAGCCATCGGGCGATCGCGCCGATGTTCGACAGCCACTTGCCGATCTCGATGCCGACGACGTTGACGACGGTCGCGAAGGCGAGGCCCGCCAGCGACGCGGCGATGAAGTAGGGCGCGCTCGTCGAGAGGGCGGTCCAGCGCGGGCCGCCGGCGTAGAGCGCGTTGCCGGCGGCGAAGTAGAGGACGGCGGGGAAGTAGGGCAGGTTCGACATCCAGTAGGACCATCCCGTGACGAAGCCCGCGAAGTCGCCGAAGGCGATCTTCGTCCAGACGTAGACGCCGCCCTCCTCGGGATGACGGGAGGACAGCGCGATCACGCAGACCCCGAGCGGGGCCGCCATCGCGAAGAACCCGATCGCCCATACCGTGAGCGCGGAGGCGCCCCCCGCCGCGGCGGTCGCGACCCACTGCAGGTTCGTGCCGGCCGTGATGAGAAAGAGGAGAACGTCGCGGAACCCGAGGTTCCGGTGGAGGGCCGCCGCGCGCGCGGCGAGCGGAACGCTGGGGGTGGAATCGAGCTCGGCGATGCCGCCGAGCGTAGCAGAGGCCTACGCCTTCAAGGCCGCCGCGAGGAGGCCGTGGAAGTGGTGGACGCCGTTCTCGCGGCGCACGGAGTAGCGCCCGCGGTCGTACGTGCGCGACCCGAGCCCCTTCTGCACCGCCTCGCAGATGGCGACGTCCTCGCGCTGCACCTCTTCGGCGAGCGCGAAGGAACGCTCGAAATCTCCGGCCGCTCCGGGCCGCTCCGGATCGAGGAGGTACCACTCGAACCGCGTCAGCGTCCGCTCGGGGGAGAGCGGCAGGACCAGGTTCGTCTGGAGGTTGTCCGGGTAGAGGTTGAGCATCAGGTTCGGAAACACCCAGTAGTAGAAGGCCTCGTCGACGCGGCCCTCCGCCGCCCCGTCGCGGGAGCGGATCGGGGCGTGCTGCTTCGAGTGGCCCGCGGCGGTCTCGACCGCGTACGCGCCGTAGTCGAGCCGGCGGAAGAGCCCGGGGTGCACGATCGGGATGTGGTATCCCTCGACGTAGTTGTCGACGTACACCTTCCAGTTGCACGCGATCTCGTAGTCCACCGTCCGGACGCGGCGCATGCGCTCGAGCGGCAGGTGGGCCGTCTCGTCGACGATCGCGCCGAGCGCCGTCGCGAGAGAGGGCGCGGCCGGATCGAGGCAGACGAAGAGGAAGGGGCCGAAGCCGTCGAGGCGCACCGGAGGCAGGCCCTGCGCCGCCGGATCGAAGCCGCGGACGCCTTCCCAGTCGGGCATCGACTGCAGGCGCCCGTCGAGCCCGTAGATCCAGCCGTGATAGCCGCAGCGGAAGGCGCGGCGGCGGCCCGCGCCCTGCGCGACGGGGCCCGCGCGGTGGCGGCAGACGTTCGACAATGCGCGGATCGTCCCGTCCTCCGCGCGGACGACGACGAGCGGCTCGCCCGCGACCTCCGCGGTGAAGTACTCGCCGGGCCGGCCCACCTGTTCCGCGCGGCCGACGAGCTGCCACGCCCGGGCGAACACGCGGTCTCGCTCCCGCGCGAAAAGGCCCGGATCGCGATACCAGGAGGCGGGCAGCGTGGACGCCTCGGCGACGTCCGGCTCGAACCGGAACGCCTCCGGGTCGGGCGTCACGCGCGGCGTTCCCGCCCGGCCGCCCGCGGACGGGACGGCGCCCGCGCCGCGATCGCGCCGGCGAGCAGGTCGAGGAACTGATCGATGCGCGCCGCCATCTTCTCGGCGCGGTTCCCCTGCCGGGAGAAGAGTCCGGGATCGAGCTCCTCGGTCAGGAGCGCATCCTGGAACCGCTCGACCGTCCACTCGAGGATCGAGACGATCATCGCCTGGTCGACGTCCGGCCGGACCTCGCCGCGCTCGACGCCCATGCGCACGAAGGCCGCGGTTCCGTACGGGTCGTTGTCGCGGAGGAAGCGGTTGATCTCCTGCCGCAGCTTCAGGTCCGTGCCGTAGTTGCCGAGGAGCGCGATCCGGTACGGGATCCAGTCCTCCCGGACGAGGCGGTCGGTGCGCTCGAGCCAGTAGCGCAGGGTCGCGAAGAAGCCGCGGGCGACGACCTCCGGGGGCGCGTCGAGCCAGGCCGGAAACGAGCGCACCGCCTTCTGGTACCCGGCCAGGAAGAGTCCCTCCTTCGTGCCGAAGTGCTGGAAGACCGAGCCCTTGGCGATCGAGAGCTCGCGGGCGACGTCCTCGATGCGCGTGTCGTGGTAGCCGCGCTCGGCGAAGCGCCGCATCGCGGTCTCCAGGATGAGCGCGCGCTTCGCCTCGGTGCGGGACGGCGTGCCGCCGCGGGAGAGAGAGGGAGGGGTGCTGCTTTTCATGACTGGCGGTCAGAGTACAGGAGGCGCGGCCCGGAATCAACGTGTGCTAGCTTAATTTTCACGGGCATGCCGCGATGACTCCCGATCAGAAGCGCCGGTCCTACGACGCGATCGTCGTGGGCGCCGGGCACAACGGCCTGACGGCGGCCGCGTACCTCGCGCGGGCGGGACTGTCGACGCTCGTGCTCGAGCGCCGCGCGATCGTCGGGGGCGCGTGCGTCACCGAGGAGATCGCGCCGGGCTGCCGCGCGTCGACGACGTCGTACATCGCGAGCATGCTCCGGCCGGAGGTCATCCGCGATCTCGGCCTCGCGCGCCACGGACTGAAGATGGTGCCGTGCGACCCGGCGCTCTTCGTCCCGTTCCCCGACGGGGACGCGGTCGCGTGGTGGTCCGAGCGCGACCGCACCGTCCGCGAGCTCGAGCGCCTCTCTCCCTCCGACGCCCGCACGTTCGTGCGCATCGACGAGGAGCTGAAGAAGCTCGCGCGGTACCTCCAGCCCTTCTTCCTCGAGCCGCCCCCCGACGTCGGCGCGCGCGGCCTGCCGGGGCTGGTCGAAGCGCTCCGCGTCGGGCGCCGCTTCCGCGGCATCACCGGCGCCGAGATCGGCCGCATGGTCGCGTTCCTGACCGGCAGCCTCGGCGACTTCCTCGACCGTAACTACGAGTCCGAGAAGGTCAAGACGCTGATCCTCGCCAACAACGTCTACGGCAAGCACGGCGGCCCGTACGCGCCGGGCACCGCGCTCGGGCTGCTCTTCCACCTCCTCTCGGGAGGGGAGCACGGGCTCCAGGGCTTCTACGGCCACGTCCTCGGAGGGATGGGCGCGATCACGCAGGCGATGGCCGCCGCGGCCGCCGGGTTCGGCGCCGAGATCCGCACCGGCGCCCCGGTCTCCCAGATCGCGGTCGCGGACGGTCGGACGCGGGGCGTCGTCCTCGAGGACGGAACCGAGATCGGCGCCCGCGTCGTCGTGTCGAACGCCGATCCGAAGCGCACGTTCCTCGGCCTGCTCGAGCCGTCGGCGCTTCCGGAGGAGTTCCGGACGGCCATCGCGGGCATCAAGATGGACGGCCCCTGCGCGAAGGTGAACTTCGTCCTGAGCGAGGAGCCTCGCGTCGCCGCGATGCCCGCGGGCTTCACGATGCCGCAGCGCGCGCTCTTCACGCTCGTGCCGTCGCTCGACTTCGCCGAACGCTGCTACAACCTCGCGCGCGAGGGGGCGCTCCCCGAGGAGCTCTGGGTCGACTGCGTCGTCGCCTCCAACGTGGACTCCTCGCTCGCGCCCGCGGGCCGCCACGTCATGACCTGCTTCGTGCAGTACGTCCCGTACCGGCTGAACGGGGGATCGTGGGACGAGAAGCGGGAGCTCCTCGGCGATCGCGTCGTGAAGAAGATCGGCGAGTACGCGCCGAACGTGCCGGGCGCGGTCGTCGCCCGGCAGGTGCTGACGCCGCTCGATCTCGAGCGCACGTACGGGCTGACCGAAGGCAACATCTTCCACGGCGACCTCTCGCTCGAGCAGCTCTTCTTCCTGCGGCCCGTCGGCGGCTGGGCGCGCTACCGGACGCCGGTCGAGGGTCTCTACCTCTGCGGCGCGGGCGCCCATCCCGGCGGCGGCGTGACCGGCGCGCCCGGCCACAACGCGTCGCGGCAGGTGCTCCGGGACTGGAAGCGGCGGGCCGCGTGAGCCGCGAGCTGCCGAAGGCGGCCGACGTCGTGATCCTCGGTGCGGGCGTGATGGGCGCGTCGATCGCGTTCCACCTCGCGCGCCGGGGGGCCGGGCGCGTCCTCGTCCTGGACAAGGGCGACGTGGCGTCGGGCGGCAGCGGGCGCTCGTCGGCGCTCGTCCGCATGCACTACAGCTTCCCGCCCGAGGTGGACCTCGCGGTCAAGAGCGTCGCGATCTTCCGGGCGTGGAAGGACTACGTCGGACGCGACGGGCACTTTCGCGAGACGGGGTTCGTGCGGATCGTGCCGGAGAAGGAGATCCCGCGGCTCGAGAAGAACGTCGCGATGCAGCGCTCCCGCGGCGTCGATGCGCGCGTGGTGTCGCGGGAGGAGCTGCACGAGATCGCGCCGGCGTGGAACGTGGAGGACGTGCCGCGGGCGGCCTGGGAGCCGGGCTCCGGCCACGGCGACGGCGCCGGCGTCGCGGCCGATTTCCTCGAGCGCGCGCGGGAGATGGGCGTCGAGTACCGGTCGCAGACGCGCGTGGCCGCGTTCGCGCTCGAAGGCGGCCGGGTGGCCGGCGTCCGCACGGACCGCGGCGACGTCGCCGCGCCGCGCGTGGTCGCCGCCACGGGACCCTGGAGCCGGCCGCTCTTCTCGGCGGTGGGCTTCGACCTGCCGGTCGAGGGCGAGTACCACGAGGTCGCGATCCTGAAGGACCCCCCGGGTCTCGCGCGCGTGGGTCCGGCGTGCATCGACGGCGTCACGACGACCTACTTCCGGCCGGAGGTCGGCGGGCTGACGCTCATCGGCGACTTCTGGGGAAAGCGGGGCGTCGACCCGGACGCCTTCCCGCAGTCGCCCTCGTCCGAGTCGCTCGCCGGCCTCGTCGCGCGCGCCGTCGGACGCGTCCCGGCCCTCGAGGACGCCGCGATCTGGCGCGGCGTGACCGGCGTCTACGACGTCAGTCCCGACTTCCGCCCGCTGATCGGCCCCGTCCCCGCCGTCGAGGGTCTGTTCACGGTCTGCGGCTTCTCCGGAATGGGCTTCAAGATCTCGCCCGCCGTCGGACTCTGCGTGGCCGAATGGCTCCTCGAAGGGAGGGCGTCGAGCGTCGACATCTCCGCGTTCGACCCCGAGCGGTTCGCCCGCAACGCCCCGATCCACGCGGAGTTCGAGTACGGCGACGAGGAACCCGCCGCTTACACATAGGAGGAACGGACTTGAAGAAGAACATCCTCGAACGGCTCCAGGACGGTCCCGTCCTCGGCGACGGCGGATACCTGCTCGAGCTCGAGAAGCGCGGCTGGGTGCGGGCCGGCCCGTTCACGCCCGAGGTCGCCCTGACCCGGCCGGCGGCGCTTCGCGAGCTCCACGACGAGTTCCGCGAGGCGGGCGCGGAGGTGCTCCAGGCGCTGACCTTCTACGCGAGCCGCGACAAGCTCGCGACGGTCGGCCTCGAGAACCGGCTCGAGGATCTGAACCGCGCCGCCGTCCGCATCGCGCGCGAGGCGGCGGGCGACCGCTGCCTCGTCGCCGGAAACATCTCGCTCACCTGGATGTACGAGCCCGACAGCCCGGCCGCGGCCGATCGCGTGCGGCGGACGTTCGACGAGCAGCTCGCGGTGCAGGTCGACGAGGGCGTCGACTTCGTGATCGGCGAGACCTTCTCGTTCCTCGGCGAGGCGCTCCTCGCCGTCGAGCGCGCGAGGACGACGAAGCTGCCCGTGATGGTCACGGTCTGCTTCGAGAACCAGCCCGTCACGACGGACGGCCACACGGCCGCCGACTGCGGGCGGGCGCTCCAGGACGCCGGCGCGGACATCGTGGGCATCAACTGCCTGCGCGGGCCCGAGACGACGCTTCCCCTGATCGAGGAGATGCGGAAGGCGGTGAAGGGATTCGTCGCCTGCCAGCCGGTCGGATACCGGACGACGCCGGACCGTCCCGACTTCACGAGCCTCGAGGCGTTCCCCTTCGAGCTCGACCCGCTGCAGCACTCCCGCCGCGAGATGGCGCGCTGGGCCGAGCAGGCGCGGGATCTCGGCATCGACTACATCGGCTCCTGCTGCGGCTCCGTCGCCGTCCACGTCCGCGAGATGGCGCGCGCGCTCGGCAAGCTCCCGCAGGAGAATCGGGAGTGGAGGGTCGACTACTCGAAGCCGATGTCGGCCTACGAGTACTACCGGCACGAAGGCAAGTAGTCTCCCTCGCCATGCCTCTCGAGAAGTCGCTCCCGTCCGAGTACTACCGCTCGCCCGAGATCTTCGCGCGCGAGAAGGACCGGATCTTCGGGCGCGAGTGGTTCTGCGCGGGCCGGTCCGACACGCTCCCCGAGGCGGGGCGCGTTCGCGTGCTCGAGCTCCTCGGCGAGAGCCTCCTCGTCGCCCGCACCGCGGACGGCCGCCTCAAGGCGCACTACAACGTGTGCCGCCATCGCGGCGCCCGGCTCTGCGCGGCGGACGCGGAAGGCCCGACGCTGCGCTGCCCGTATCACGCCTGGACGTATTCCCTCGACGGGAAGCTCCTCGGCGCGCCGTTCCTGAACCAGGACCCCACGCTCTCGCAGGAGGACCTCTCGCTCCACCCGGTGTCGATCGCCGAGTGGGGCGGCTTCGTCTTCCTGAACCTGTGGCCGAAGGGACCCGCGGCCCGCGACTTCGCGCGGTGGCTGGGACCGGTCGCGGAGCGCGTCGCGCGGTACCCGCTCGCGCGCCTGACGACGGCGCGGTCGATCGAGTACGACGTCGCGGCGAACTGGAAGATCGTCGCCGAGAACTACAACGAGTGCTACCACTGCGCGGGCGTCCATCCCGAGCTGTGCGAGGTGGTGCCGGCCTTCAAGACGAACGGCGGCGCGGGCCTCGACTGGGACCGCGGCGTTCCCCACCGCGACGGGGCGTTCACGTTCACGAAGACCGGGAGGACGTCGCGCGCCCCGTTCCCCGGCCTCTCGGAGGAGGAGAGGACGCGGCACAAGGGCGAGCTCGTCTATCCCAACCTGTTCCTGTCGCTCTCGCCGGAGCACGTCGCCGCGTTCCGGCTCACGCCCGAGGCGCCGGACCGCACGCGCGTCGTGTGCGAGTTCCTGTTCGACCCGGACGAGGTGCGCCGCCCGGGTTTCGACCCCTCGGACGCCGTCGAGTTCTGGGACCTCATCAACCGGCAGGACTGGCGGATCTGCGAGGAGGTCCAGCGCGGCATCTCGTCCCGCGCGCACCGCTTCGGCTACTACGCGCCGATGGAGGACCAGAGCCTCGACATCCGCCGCTACGTGCTGGAACGCCTGGGCGAGTCGGTCTAGTTGTGGGGAGACTCGGCGGGGCGCGCCGAGTGGATCCCCTCCAGGATCTTCGACTCGAGATACGGGAAGAACGGGTTGCAGTTGAGCCGCATCAGCTGGTCGATCGGCACGGCCAGGACGCCGCGCTCGCCCCGCGGTGCGAGGAGTCCCAGCCGTAGCCCGTAGTCCCTGGACATGTCGGGCGCGATCCCGTAGAGCGGGTCGTCCGGGCGGAACGGGATCGCGAGGTGCGAGAGCGAGAAGATCTGCGGCGGCCACGCGAGGCCGAGCGGCGTCTCTCGCGCCTCGACCGCGCCGGCCTCGAGCGTCCGGACCACGACCTCGGGCGCGCCGGCCTTCGCGTTGGTGACGAGGTCGAGCCGGTAGTGCCGGTCCCGGCTCGCGAGGAGCGCCGCGAGACGGTCGTCGAAGCCGTTCTCGAGGAGACCGACGGCGACCGCGGACCGGTTGACGTCGAAGAGGACGAGCTCGCTGCCGTTGTCCTGGAGCCTGCCGAAGAGGGCGTCGATCGTGGACCACGTCTCGACGGTCGAGTCGACGAGCGAGACGAACGCGAGGATCGGCGGCAGCGCCCGGATGCGCCCGTTCGACGCCGCGGCCGCGATCTCGGCCTGGAGCGCGCGTGTGACCGACGTCGTCTGCTCGCCGGCGAACGCGGGAAACGAGTTGTACTTGAACGGGTTGTACTCCGGCTGGATGTCCATCCAGCGCGACTGCGCGAAGAAGGGGATCGCGCCGACCGCGCCGACGAGCTTCGCGACGGCGGTCGCCGCGCCCGCGAAGCGCGTGACGCCGATCATCGGCGACATGACCACGACGCGATCCGGCCGGGGCAGCGCGACGTCGTCGAGCGCGTCGAGCGCGTACTGCACCGCGAGCGCGCCGCCGTTCGAGTAGCCGACGACGTGGAAGGGCAGCTTGTCGCCGACGCGGGAGCGCACGGCTCGCGCGCCGAGGCGGGCCGCCGCGCGCCAGTCCTCCCAGCGCGCCGCGGTCAGCGCGCCGGGCACCGTGCCGTGGCCCGGCACGCGCAGGGCGAGGGCGTAGAAGCCCTCCCGGGCGTAGATCTCCGCCTCCGCCCGCACGCTGTACGGCGAATCCGTCAAACCGTGCAGCAGGAGCACGCCGCCCCGAAGGCTGCCCTCGGGCACCATCTCGTACGTGTGGTTCCAGTTCTTGTCGAAGCGGAACGGGTTGACGGCGCCCTCGATCGAATAGCGGGAGAGCCGCCCCTTCACCGTCGGCGGCCCCGGCGTCATCGCCGCGCGCTCCATCTCGGAGAAGAGCGTCTCCTCCCGGCGGAGGTAGTCGGCGAGCGTCGTGTTCGGCTGGAGGTCGGCGGCGCGGAACTCGCCGGGCAGCGGGCGGTGCCACGCCTGCAGCGGCGGCTTGTGGCGCGCGTCGCACGCCCGGACGAAGACGACGGTGACGACCGCGATCAGTGCGATGTCGACCGCGCCGAAGACCCATTTGAAGAACCGTTTCACGCGAAAGCTCCTTCGACGGGGGCGAGCCGGCGCGCGGCGCGCCATGCGAACCATGCGGCGGGAACGGCGACCAGGGCGAGCGCCGCGCCGAACTCGCCGGTGATCCAGGGCGTGGGACCGGTGTTGCCGGTCAGCGGGTCGAAGACCTCCTGGATCCAGAGGTTGTGGCTCGCATGGAGGATCGCCGCCGGCCAGACGCTGCCGGAGGCGAGGCGGATCCACGCGAAGACGAAGGCGATGCCGAGCACGAGCATCGTGAAACAGGCGAGGCTGTACCCGGGACGCGTGCCCCCGTTGTAGTCGGCGAACAGCAGGAGCGGCCAGTGCCAGACCGCCCAGACGGCGCCCGAGACGAGGGCCACGCGGGGCAGGCTCGAGCGCCGGGCGAGCTCGGGGACGAGGAATCCCCGCCAGCCGATCTCCTCCCCGAGCGCGGTCAGGCAGGAGAAGGCGACACCGGCCGTCGCCTGCAGAACGAGGAACTTTCCGAACGCGGCCGCGGCCGAGCCGGGGCCGAAGCGCAGCAGGATCGTGCCGGCGAAAACGGGGTCGGGGAGCCGCCCGAGGCCGAGCGCCCACGTCGCGCCGTAGGCGACGAGCGCATAGGCGACGGGAATCGCGTAGGCGAGGCCCGCGTAACGCCAGCTCCAGCGCCAGCCGATGTCGGAGAGGCGCCGCCGCGTCAGGAGCGACGCGACGAGGGCCGCCGCCGCGGGGCACCACATCAGCCCCACGACCCATCGGCCGGCGAGGTCGAGATGCCCCGCCCGGATGATCCGATACTCGAAGTACGCCGAGAAGGCGAACGTCAGGAGGACGTAGAGCCCCACGCGGAGCGGGACGGACTTCCGTTCGGGCATCGGCTGGCGCGGAGTGTACAGCGGGGAGCCGCCCCCCTCTCCCTCCTGCGGGGGAGAGGGGATCGAGAGACGCGCTACCTCTTCCAGAAGAACGTCGGCGGCGGCTCCTCGCGGGGCCAGACCTCTTTCATCGTCTCGGCGTCCCACATCTCGCCGTTCTTGACCACCCACCGGATCTTCGTCGTGTTGTGGATGTCGTCGAGCGGGTTCGCGTCGAGGACGATGAGGTCGGCGAGCTTGCCGGCCTCGATCGAGCCGAGGTCGGGCTGGAACCCGATCTTCTCCGCCGCGAGGATCGTCGAGGCGCGCAGCGCCTCCATCGGCGTCATCGCCCAGTTCTTCTGCGCCGCGCCCTCGCCGGCCATGGCCCAGATCTCCCAGTGGGGCCCGAGGCCCTGGAGCTGCCCGTGCGCGCCGAGCGCGACGTTGCCGCCCGCGCGCAGGATCTCGGTCGCGCCGTGGGCCACCGTCGGGAAGTGGTACTCCGTCGGCCAGATCCACGGGTGCCGCCGCGCCATGCGGTCGAGCGACTCGTGCGGCACGAAGCGATTGAGCTTCGGGTCGTCGTGCGGATTGGCGGTCTGCCAGTAGTAGAGCTCGCCCCACGGTCCGCCGTACGCGACGAGGAGCGTCGGCGTGTAGAAGGTCGTGGACTTCGCGAGGAATTCGACCGCGTCCTTCCCGAGCGCGACCGGCAGCGCGTGCTCCCAGGCCGTGAAGCCGTCCATGACCATCGTCAGGTCGGTCTGGAGCTCGCCGGCACCCTCGGCGGTCAGCAGCATGTGCAGCTCGCGGCAGGCCTCGGCGAAGTAGATCCGCTGCGAGCGGCGCGGCTGCTGGTAGACCTTGATCATCCGCGCGCCGTAGGCCTTCATGCGGCGCACCTGGTGCTTCGCGTCGTCGAGGTTGTTGACCTCCGCGAAGACGTCGGACTGCTGGCCGCCGTAGAGCACGTCGCCGGACGAGTAGACGCGCGGGCCGACCATGAGGCCCGCCTCCACGTCCTCGGCCTGCGCGAAGACGTCGAGCGAGGGCGCCGACGGGTCGTACACGGTCGTCACGCCGTACGCGAGGTTCGCCAGGTACTCCCACTTCGCCTCCGGGAAGAGCTCGAACCCGGAGTAGTGCAGGTGCGCGTGGGTGTCGACGAACCCCGGGATGATCGTCTCGCCGCGCGCCTCGTAGATCTTCGCGCCGGGGGGGACCGACAGCGTGCCGCTCGCGCCGACGGCCGCGATGCGGTTGCCCGTGACCAGCACGTCGGCGTTGTCGAGAACCGAGTCGCCCTGCATGGGGATCACGCGCGCGCCGCGGAGCAGGAAGGAGCCCCCGGGCGCGGGCCGCGGCGCGGTCAGCGCGATCTCGATCGTCTCGGACTTCGGCACGCGCGCATCCTGGACCTTCTCCTTCTCCTTGTCGGCCTTCTCCTTGTCGGTTGCCGGCTCGGACTTCTGCGCCTCCTCCTTCTTCGCCTTCTCCTCGGCCTTGCGGCGCTCCGCGCGCGCGAAGTCGATCGCGGAGGCGATCGGCAGGCGGTAGAAGGTGTTCGCGAGGCCCCACGTGATCGTCTTGCCGCCGTCGGCCCAGCGCACGTAGCCGCCCGCGTCGTCCGACAGGCGGTAGACGGGGACCGCTCCCTCCTTGAGCGACACCTCGGGCGGCTCCTTCAGGTACACGCCCGGCATCGCCGTCACGTAGACGTTGTCGCGCGAGGTGAAGACGATCCACTGCCCGTCCGGCGACGGGACGATGTCGTCCACGACCGGAAAGCGGATCACGCGCTTCTTGTCGGTACCGTCCGGACGGACCGAGACGAGGTCGTTCTTCGGATCGTCGGTCGGCTTCTTCGGCTCGATCGGGTCGCGGTACCAGATCCGCGTGCCGTCGGCGTTCCAGAACGCCTGCGGGTGGAAGCGCAGCGCGTCGCCGAGCTTCACGGAGGTCACGGGCCTCACCTCGCCGCCCGCGGCGTCGAGCACGCCGATCTCGAAGAAGTCCTCCTCCTCCGGCTGGTGCCCGCGGAACTCGAGGCCCGAGCCGCGCACGACCGCGAGGCGGTCCCCCTTGGGCGACCAGGACGGGTTCGCGTAGTGGCCGGCCTGCTTCGTGAGCTTCACCGGCGTGGATCCGGGAGCCGCCGTCGCCTTCCAGACCTGACCGCCGTTCGCGTCGCTCCACGAGACGTAGGCGATCCACCGGCCGTCGTCGGAGAAGGCCGGCGCGTATTCGCGGCGCGGCATCGACGGGTCGTCCTTCGTGAGACGCCGGGGCGCGCCCACGGCCTTCCCGGCCGCGATCTCCTGCAGCCAGACGCGCCCGAACGCCTCGAACGCGATCCAGCGGCCGTCGCGCGACTGGCTCGGCCACCGGAGGATGCGCGCCTTCACGGGGCCCTGCTCGACCCTCTCCTGCCAGGTCACGCGCGGCGCGACGAACTGCTCGACCGGGGCGGTGAACGGAATCTCGCGACGCGCCCCGCTCGCCACCTCGAGGCGGGTGAGCTTGCCCTTGTCGGAGAAGACGAGCGCCTTGCCGTCGGGCGTGAAGGCGTAGTTCGGCCACAGGTCCATCTGCGCGAAGCCCTCCTCCTCGTCGCGCGTGACGGCGCGCGCGAGGATGCGCTCGGAGCCGGCCGCGAGGTCGCGGGCCACGAGGACCGTGTCGTCGTCGCGGCGCGAGACGTACACGAGGGTCTTCCCGTCCGGCGAGACGGCGGGGCGGACCGCGCCGCCGAAGCCCGTCGTCACCGGGAAGCTCTCGGCGAGATCGCGGTCGTAGCGGAAGATCTGCCAGAGCCCGTCCTTGAGGTCGGGAATGTAGTTGAACCGGCGCTGGCGCGCCTCGTAGTAGATCGACC
>Ga0335076_10003755_pt1 | contig 15284 bp, 15 predicted proteins | sample Lox_Sample_25_FD_206717 | JGI IMG/M metagenome (GOLD analysis project Ga0335076, IMG submission 206717) | Soil microbial communities from Loxahatchee National Wildlife Refuge, Florida, United States - Lox_Sample_2.5 | ecosystem: Environmental > Terrestrial > Soil > Wetlands | place: USA...
CGCGCTTGCTGACAGCCGCGGCTGCGAGTCTGAGCAAACAGGGCGCCGCCGGAGGCCGCTGTTGCTTCGCCTCGCAGAGCACCTGTGAGGACCCGCCGCGCGCGCGGCGAGCTGCATCGACTTGTGCAATGCCCGGCCGGTGCAGCGGTCTGGCTCGCGCCGCGGCGCCGCTTCTGTTCGTCCCAAGCGAGCACCAGATCGGTGGCGACGCTGGCTGGCGGTCGTGCAGGCGAAGCACGATCCCTGCATTCAAACAGCGGGGCGCTGGCGATTGCGGTCAAGAGACCTCTCGCCGCATGAATGCGGAGCCGCGCCGGACGGTCCGCTCCCGTCGACGGGCGCCGAGTCCACAGCACGGGCGCGGGACCTTGCACGAGCACACCTCCAGCGTCCGGTCTCACGTCCGAGCGTGACGTCCTCGGTCTCGATCCTCGGCTCCGGCTGTCCGGGCTCACCGGGCGTGCGCCATTCGGCCATTCACGGTTTCTTGGCGGTGGCTTGACGCAGGGCGGTGATTATGCCGCCATGACGACGCCCGCCTCGATTTCCGGTGTCGAGCTCGACCCGTATCGGGCGCTCGTTGTCGGCGGCCCGCTGACGACGCGTGAGCTTGCGGAGCGCACGGGTCTGGAGGTGCGCTGCGTGCGCGAATGGTTGGGCGGGCAGACGAATCGCGGCTACGTGAGCTACGACTCGATCGCCCAGATCTTCTGGCTCACGCCGGAGCAGGCGGCCCGGGTGGACGGCGGTCGAGCCTTCGACGCAGGGCGCGGGCGACATCAACGAACGACACCGAGCTGAGGTCAAGGTGATGGCTGGGATGCCGGTCAAGACCTTCGAGTCGCCCGACGAGGTCCGGCCATCCGAGGGAAAGGGAAAGGCCGACGTGCTCGACGTCGGCGGCAGGGTCGTGGGTCGCACGACCCCTGGAGCCCGGCTGGAGGTGGTCGCGCAACGTCAAGCCGATTGCGGAGACCGATCCACAGGTATCGCACCTCGGCTACTGTCTGTCGGGCCGGATGAAAGTGATCAGGGAGACGGCAGCGAGAACGTGGTGACCGCCGGCGAAGTCGTTGCGATTCCGGGCGGGCGCGATGCTGAAGTCGTCGGCGAAGAGCCGTGCGTGTTCATCTAATCCGGGGAGTTCGGCGAGTACGCCAGACGGGTTAGGTTAGGCCCGTTGGTGGCGCGCGCGTCGCTACGCTGGCGCAGCGTCGTGCGCGGCAACCTCGGCCAGCTGGCGCAAGGACATGCCTATCACCGCCTTTTGGCCTTCCAGGTCGAGTTGGTAGGCGTCGGGCACCTCGACGTGGACGGCGATCGTCGTGCCGCCCTGGGGACGTCCATCGAGGCGCCAGTCGAACACGATCTCGGCCAGCGAGCAGGTGATGGTGACGCGTCCGTCGCCTTGGCTGGAGGAGACTACGCGCGGCAGGCCGAAGTCCGGGTGCTTTGAGGGCGCCGGGTTGCCTTCGATCTGCATGCATCCCCACCACCGAGAGAACTGCTTCGGGTTGTAGAGCAGCTTGAACACCTCTTCCGGCGGGGCGCCCGTGTCGGCCGCGTCGTCGAAGCTCGCCATCTCACACCTCCATTGGGGTTGTCACGGCAAGGCCCTCCAGATCGTCGAGGACCCGCTCCAGTTCGCGCTCGGGCTCGACCACGCTGATGGGCCTGCCGAGGTCCGCCAGCGCGCTCGTCCAGCGCTCCCCTGCGTCCGCCGCCCCGATCCGACCGCGCCATCCGTCTGCCGACTCCTGGAGCCGGCGGACCGCGAGGGCGTGATCGCCGCGCGCGGCGGCCACAAGGCCCTGGACCCCGCTGATCCGTGCGACCAGCGTGTCCGGCCAGTCCCCGGCGCTCACCGGCTCGAGCGCCGCGGCCCGCAGTTCGCGCTCGGCCTCCTCGCAGCGGCCGATGCGAGCGAGCGCCTCGGCGCGCTCGAGCCTGGCGAGCGGCCTGCTGAAGGGTCCCCTCGCGGTCAATGCCGCCGCGTAGTGCTCGGCCGCGAGGGCGTGGTTGCCGCGCGCGAATGCCACGCGGGCAAGCTCGTTCTCCGCTGCCGCCAGCAGCCCATCGTCGCCGATCCGCCTGGCCAGCTCCGAGGCGGCGGCGGCCGCCGCCTGTGCGTCGATCGACCGTCCGGCGCGGCTGAGAACCGAAGCTCGCGCGCAGAGGACTTGGATCTCGATCGGCGCCAGCCCGCAGCCGCGCAGGCCACGCAGGCAGCGGTCGATGTACTGAAGCGCGCGGTCGAGCTGGTCCACACACACCGCCCCGCCCGCGGCATTCACCCAACAGCCGTACGCCAGCTCCGGCCATCCGGCTCGCTGGGCGGCCTCAGCCGCCGCGACGCCCGGGCCGAACGACTCGGCGAACCGCCCCTGCCGCGCCAGCGCGATCGCCCGGGCTCGCCCGAGCTCGATCGCGGTCAGCTCGTCGACCGGCGCTCCTCCGACCTCGACCTCGTCGAGCAGCGTGGCGGCGCGCTCGGGATCGCCTCCCACGGCCTCCGCCCACGCCAGCGCCGCACGCGCCGGATCGCGCTCGGACCGCGAGCCGATTCCCGCGGCGTCGAGTATCTCCAGACCCCGGCTGAACGCGGCCCGTACCTCGTGCGGCGCGCAGACCAGGCTGTAGTGCAGGGTGCCGCGACGAAAGTAGGCCCGTGCCAGCGCCAGCGAGTCGCCGCTGCGCTCCAGAAGCCCGCAGGCTCGCTCGAAGCTTGCCTCGGAGTCGACTCGCCGCCCGCACGCGAGCAGCGCCTCGGCGAGGTCGAGCGCGACCGCCGCATCGTGAGGGCGGATCGCCGCCGCCTCCTCCAGGAAGCCGGCCGCCTCGGCCACCGCCGTGACCATGCGCGCGTGCGCCGCGGCGCGCATGAGCTGGGGAACCGCCTCATCGTCGCGACCTGCCCGGCGTAGGTGGCGCGCAGCGTCGACGGCGACGGCGTCGTCCCCGCCGGCGATCAGCTGCTGGGCGATGCGTTCGTGCAGGTCCGCGCGGACCGGCGGCGGAACCTCCGAGTAGGCCGCCCCGCGCAGAAGTGCGTGACGGAAATCGAGATGGCGCTCGCCAGCAGCGAGCAGCCCTGCGCGGACGCCTGCCGCCACCGTGGCGGCAAACGCTTCGGCGGAGGTCCCGCCAGCGAGTGCTCGCGCATCGTCGTGCGTCAGCGGCCCGCCAGCGATGGCGGCCACCTGCGCAAGCGCCCGGGTCCTCGCGCCGAGCTCGGCGAATGCGGCCCGCACCACCTCGCGAAGACCCGCCGGGAGATCCGGTTCGCCGCGGGCGACGGCCCGCGCCGCCTCGACGGCGAGCAGCGGGCTGCCCTCGGCGGCCGCCACGATCTCCGGCACGCGGTCAGCGGGTACCGATCCGACCGCGTCGATCAGGGCGGCGACGGCGTCATCGGTCAGTGGTCCGAGGGTCAGCTCGACCGCGAGCGACCCGCGGGCCCGCAACCCGCGGACCAGGGCGTCGAGATCAACGCTGTCGGAGGGTTCACGGCGACTCATAACCAGGAGCGCCCTAAGCGAAGGCAGCCGACGCGCGAGGTAGGCGACGAGCTCGAGCGTTGCCCGGTCCGCGGCATGCACGTCCTCGACCAGCAGCAGCAGGGGCGTCCGCGCCACCGCGTGCCCGATCAGTTCGCACGTCGCCTCGAACAAGCGGGCGCGATCGAGCTCCGGGCTCGACCTCACGCCCACGGCGTCGTTCGGCGCCCAGGCCGCGGCCGCGGGAGCCAGCCGCGCCACATCGGCAGCCCAGGCCGGCGGTTCGCTCGGCGCCGGGAAGGCTCGCACGAGCTCCCCGCACAGCTCCGCCCACGGAGACAGCGGAGCTCCGCCGCCCAGCTCTGCCGCCGCCGCACACGCCGCGAAACCCTCCGTCATGGCCACGCGCTCCGTCAGCTCGGCCAGGAGTCGCGTCTTCCCGATCCCCGCCGGACCCGCCAGGACGGCAATGCCACCGACTCCCTCTCTCGCCGCGTCCCACGCCTGCCACAGGAGCCCCAGCTCGGTTTCGCGGCCGACCAGCCGGATCAGTCTGCCCGGTCGCACGGCGACCGCCGGCTTCGCCACCGGGGCGTGATCGACGGGCGGGCTGGCACGCAGCGCACGTGCCAGCTCCCGGGTCTCGCGGGACGGCGCGATCGAAAGCTCCCGCCGGAGCCGCTCGCACAGACGGTTGTAGACGAGCAGTGCAGCCGGCCGGTCCCCTGACTCGGCCAGCCGGCGCATCACCAGCCTGGCCGCATCCTCGGAGAACGCGTCGAGCGAGGCCCTGCGGCGCGCCCAACTCACGGCGCGCGGCAAATCGCCGACCGATGCCGCCTGCTCCGAGAGGGCAGCGAGCACCTCGCCGAGTCGCTCCGACGTCTCGTCGCGCGCCCGGATCGCCCAGTCCTCGTCAAAACCCGCGAGCAGCGGCCCGCGCCATAGCGCCTGCGCGCCCTCGAGCTCCCCGGCCGCCGCGAGCGCCTCGAACTCGACCAGGTCGACAGCAGTGCTCCCGGGGTCAAGTCCAATCCGGTCGCGGTCTGTCACCACGGCGGCCGCGCCCGCGCCCAACGCCCGTCGCAGCGACCACAGCGCGCTGCGAAGGCTCGTCCGCGCGCTCGAATCGACGACGTCGGGCCACAGGGTCGCGGCCACGACGCTGCGCTCGTGCAATCCATGATTCAGCGCCATCCAGCCCAGCAGCGCCCAGGCACGACGGCTCTCGGACGGACCGACACCGGTCCCATCCCAGTCCGCCTCGAGTCGCCCCAACACCCGCACCCGGAGCATCGCCCCTCAACATTAGCCGCAAAGTCGCCGGTCTGCCACGTTTGACGCTGGATTCACGGTCACTGAACGGGCGGCTGAGATCTTCGGTCTCGTCAACAACACCGACCAGGAGGTCATCTCATGTCAATCGTCGAGGACCGCCGCGAGGCCGACCGGGACATCGAGGAAGCCTTCGGGCTAAACCCCGAGTGGCTTCAGCGCGTTCCTGACTACCTGCTCCCGACCGAGTGGGCGAGCTTCAAATCGCTCGTGCTCTCCGACCAGACCGCCATCCCCAACAAGTACAAGGAGATGATCGGTCTTGCCGTATCCGGCGCTACCCGCTGCCGCTACTGCGCCTACTTCCACGCCGAGGCCGCGCGGCTGTTCGGCGCCAGCGAAGACGAGATCACCGAGACGGCGTTGATCGCCAAGAACACGATGGGCTGGAGCACCTACCTCAACACACTCCAGTTCGACTACGACGCGTTCACCGCCGAGTTCGATCAGGTCACCGCCCACGTTCGCGAGCAGATGGCGGCCGGGGCGCCTGCCTGAGGACCCGCCGCGGCTGGCCCTGGTCGCAAAACCGGGGTCAGCCGCCCGCTGCTGGACCGCCGGACAGCCGCTCCCGAGCGTGATCGAAGTCCCTCAGGACCCGCTCGAGAATCTCGACCGCACCCTTTGGCGGCGGCTCCGGTGCCACACGCATCGCCTCGAGCGCCATCCGCGCACCGGCCACCAGGGCCGAGAGCTCCTGACTGGTGGCGGTGACTGTGAACACGTTCTCGCGCGAGCGCTCGATTCGCACGGCCGCATTGTCCCGGATCCTGGAAACCTCCACCAAGCGCCTGCTGTCATGCATCGCCAAGCGCCCAGGAGCGTCGACCGCCAGTCGCGAGGATCGCGAGCTGGGCGCAAAGGGCGCGCCGGTCGCGACCCGGCGCACTCGTGCTTTGACTGGCCTCCGTGCAGCTCGTCATTACGGGCGAGCGACCGAGCGCCGGGGCCCTATCCCGCGCAAGCCTCCTATGTCAAGCAGATTGTCGTGGGAACGCGGTCGGGGTCGTGGAGGAGGTAGTAGACGCGCCGGACGAGGTGGCGTTTGAGGCTGCGGATCGCTTCTCTGTTGGTCTTGCCGTTCTTGCGCTGTTTGGCCATATAGACCGCGGTCCTGGGGTCGTGCAAGAGCTTGCAGAGCGCGAGCATGTGGAAGGCGTGGTTGAGCTGGCGGTTGCCGCCAGGATCGAGGCGGTGGCGATCGGTGCGCCCGGACGACACGGGAATCGGGGCGCATCCGGAGATGCGCGCGAGTTGCGCATCGCTGGTGAAACGATCAATCCCGGCGATCTCGCCGATCAGCTTGGCGGCGATCAGCACGCCGAGACCTCGTTCGGCCAGCAGCGGTGGCGCGGCCTTTTTGACGAGACTGGCGAGCTGCTCGTAGAGCTGGGCGATCGTACGGGTCAGCTCCCGGATTCGGCCGATCATGTCGCGCGCGATCTGTACCCGGACACCGGTCTCGGCGCGGCCCAGCCGTCTGGCGATCTTGGTCTGCCACGCCGGGTGGACCAGTACGCGCTTGGGGATCTCCCAGTCGGGCCAGAGGTCGTGCAGTTGCCAGCGCAGCTCGTTGATCAGCCGCGTCCGAGTGTCGATGAGCCGTTCGCGATGCAGCGCCAGCAGCCGGATCTCGAGCTCAGTGCCGGCGAGCCTGGCGGTAGGCAGCGTGTCGATTCCCTCTCGGAGCGCCGCGCGTGCGATCGCCAGCGCGTCGATCGGGTCGGACTTCCCGCGCTCGCGCACCCCGCGGCGGGCGTTGGCCATCAACCTTGGGGGGAGGCGCACGACCGTCTCGCCGCGATCGATCAAGAACCGCTCCAGCGACCCCGACACGTGGCGGACGTCCTCGAGCACCCACACGCGCTCGCTGTCGAGCTTGCGAGCCCACTCCAGCAGCTGACCGAATCCCTCACGCCGGGCAGTGACCGTGCGCTGCGCGATCTGGACGCCGAGCGGGTCGACCGCGACCCCCGAGTGCGTGTGCTTGTGCGGATCGATCCCGATCGTCAACATCCCAACCGTCCCTTCACTCGAATGAACCGATGAAGCGGACTCCCGGCGGACATTTTTCAGTTGGGGCGATGCCACGCTCCTTATCTGGTCACGCCGGGACGTCCTTGACGGCAACGGGCGACAGCTTGCGCGAAGGTCAGCCACAGCGACCAAGGCAGGTTGAGTCAGCCCGAAGCCGTCAAGGACAATCCACGACACGCGCGCTCAGCGCAACGCCGCATCAGGTTCTCACTGAAAGGCAGGTCCGTCGACGCCGAACGCTGGATGCCCGTCATGGCCTCGCGTGGGTGTAGGCGATCCGGGGCTTGACGTATGCGAGCAGTCACAACCTTTCATCCCCGATCTGGGAGCATCACTCCGATGCCTGATCCGTTTGCCGAACGCGACCGGGTGGATGCCGCGCTCGAGGTTGCGGCAACGCTCGCCCGGGACTATCTGAAGCACATAGACGATGAGCTCGTTCTGAGTCCGATAGCTGAGGTGGCGATCGGCCGGTGGAGCGATCCGATGCCCGAGGAAGGTGTTGGGGCGTTGTCCGCGCTAGCGGACCTGGGTGATCGGGCACGGGAGGCGACAACCCGGTCTAGCGGACCGCGGTTCTTTCATTTCGTCATGGGTGGGAGTACTCCCGCGGCGCTCGGCGCGGATTGGCTTACCTCGGCCTACGATCAGATCGCGTTCGGGTGGGCGTCCTCGCCGTTCGCGGCTCGCCTGGAACAGATTACGGTTGACTGGCTGCGGCAGTTGTTCGAGCTTCCCGCCGACTTTGGGGGAGTGCTGACAACTGGCGCGACGATGGCTAATTTCGTGGGCCTCGCCGCGGCACGTAACTGGTGCGGGGAGCGAGAAGGCGTGGACGTGGAGCAGCACGGCGTGGGGAGACTGGCGCCGCCCTTGATTTTGTCGAGTGGCTATCTGCATCCGAGCGCTGTCCAGGCGGTCGGCATGTTGGGGTTTGGCCGAGGCAGCATCCGGCGGCTCGCGCGGGATGACGTCGGCCGGCTGGATCTCGCGGCGCTCGAGCGCGAGCTCAGAAACGCTGCGGCGCCGGCGATCGTGATCGCCAACGCCGGGGAGGTGAACGCCGGCGACTTCGATCCGATCGCGAACATCGCCGATCTTTGCGAGCGTTATTCGGCGTGGCTGCACGTCGACGGCGCGTTTGGGTTGTTCGCGCGGTTGACGCCCAGCACCCGGGCGCTGACCGAGGGCGTGGAGCGGGCCGACTCGATCATCTCTGACGGCCACAAGTGGCTCAACGTCCCTTATGACTGCGGCTTCGCGTTCGTTCGGCAGATGGAGCGGCTGCCGCGCGCCTTCAATGTTGGTGCGCCATACCTGCCCTCGCCCGATGATCCGCATCCGAACTTCGGGTTCATCTCGCCCGAGAACTCCCGCCGCGCCCGCGCGGTCGCGGTGTGGGCAACGCTGCGCGCGTACGGCCGGGCCGGCTACCGCGAGATGGTCGAGCGGCACGTGAGGCTCGCGCGACACTTGGCCGAGTGCGTCGACGCCAGCCCCGAGCTGGAGCGGCTGGCCGAGGTTCCGCTGAACATCGTCTGCTTCAGGGCGCGCCCCTCAGGGCTCGGTGAGCAACGACTCAACGAGCTCAACGCCCGCCTCGGTGAGGCGCTGCGCGCCGACGGACGCGTGTTCGTCGGCACAACCACCTACGCCGGCAAAACCGCACTGCGACCGGCGATCGTCAACTGGCGTACCGACATCCCCGACATCGAGCTCATCGTCGAAGTCGTGCGCGAGCTCACGGCGGCAGAACTCAGCTTCACGCGCTGACCGGCGCCGCATCGCCGGCGTCGGCGTTGTCACCGCCTCACCAACCTTGAAGCCACCGGGCCTGAGTGCTCGACGGCTCGGCCATGGCGTTGCACAAGCCCCCGAGGTCGCGCGCCTGGTGTGGACGAGAACGAGCGCTAAGCAGTCGTTGTTGCTCTTGTGGTGAGCGACAGCAACGCCTACCGCGGCGGCCCTCGGCAAGTGGCGGGAACGCGTCGTGCGCCCCCGCCGGTGCTGTTAGAGCGCGAGCCCGGCGCTGGCGTGCATCATCGGAGCTCGCCGAGCGTGGACGGTCGAGATGATCTCCTCGAGGAGATCCCCTGCACGTAGGTGCCCGTGGTGGATAGATGGGAATGCCCCAACTGGCGCTGGATCAACGGGAGTGGGATGCCTTCACGCAGTAGCTCGACAGCGTGGGCGTGTCTCAACTGGTGAGGGGCGAAGCGTCTGCGGACTCCGGCCTGGATTGCTGTCCGGTGCAGCTCGAGCCGGGCAGCGCTCTCTGACCAGCGATGTCCGCGAGTCGGGCCGACGATCACGCAGAACAGCGGGCCGACGGGCAGCTTCGCCCGCTCCGCGAGCCACGGCTCGAGGGCCGACCATCCCCAGGCGTCCATGCCGACCTCGCGGCGGCGGTCGTTCTTGCCGTGCCTAACCAGAACCGAGCCGCGCCGCGGGTCCAGGTCTGACTCCAGCAGTGACAGCGCCTCGTGGATCCGCAAGCCCGCGCGCCGCAGGACGACGATCAGGCCGTTGAGCCGGGCGCCGTAGCCGGCCTGACCGGCCGCCCGCATGACCGCGACGATCTCATCGACTGGCGGTGGATCGGCCGGGTAGCGCTGACCCTTGTTGCGCGGCGCTCTGCCGACCCGAAAGGCCGGCATCGTCGCCGGCGAGCGCTGCCGGCCGACGGCATCGACCAACGGCTGGACACTTGACATGGCTCCCTCCTTTGAGAGCAGGACAATTGACCAGCCAGCCCTACCGCGCCGCTAACGACGGGTCCAGGCGATACCGCGGGGCGCGAGCATGGGCGTCCGCTCGCCCGGGATCGCACGAGTTCGCGGACGTCCGCTAGCTTGTCGACGGCTAGCACCAACCTGGTGGCGACGTTGTGCCTTGTTGCCGAAGCGCAAGCACGGTCGGAGGAGGCTCGACAGGCGAAAGCGATCGTCTTCGAGTTGCGAGGTGTCCGCGCGCTTAGTGGGTGTCTCATACGGAAGCCGTTGATCTCGTGCTGGCGCCGAAGCCGGTCCCGGTCGTTCGGGTGGGCTCATGGTCAGGCGAGGGACCGGTCGAGCACCACCCCTTGCAGCAGCGCGTTGACCGCTTCCGGTGCCTCCATGTTGACCATGTGCCCGACGCCTGGCACCGTGACTTTGCGCGCGTGCGTGATCCGGTTGGCCAGGATGTCGGACATCTCGTGGAAACAGGGAACGTCCAGCTCGGCGATGACAACGGTCGTCGGCGCGGCGATCGTCGCCAGGAGCTCGATGCTGTTCGGGCGCGGCGCGTGCGGGTCCGCGCTCGTCCAGTTCACGCCGGAGTAGTCGCCGACCATCTCGGCGAGGCGGCGCGCTACGTCCGGCGTGCGTTGCGCGGGGACGAAGAAGTCGTGGCGAAGCCACGCCGCCTTCGCCTCGTCCAATCCGCCGGAGCGAAGTCTTTCGCCGATCGCCTGAAGGCCACGCTCGGAGTCCGGATCCCACGGCACACCGTCGAGCACGGCGTCGAGCAGCACGAGCGCCCGCACGCGTTCGGGTGCAGCCAGCGTCGCCTCGACCACGATACGGCCGCCCATCGAGAGCCCCACGAGCACCGCCATGTCGATCTCGAGGTGGTCGAGCAGCCGCCAGAGATCGTCGGCGTGCGAGTACGAGGTGTCGGCGTCGCGGCTGGAGCGCCCGAATCCGCGGACGTCGTAGCGGACCACCCTGGCGATGTCCTTGAGCGCAGGCAGCTGGTCGTCCCACATGCGAGCGTCGAGCGCGAGCCCGTGCACAAGCACGACGGCAACGCCGTCGCCCTCGGCCTCGTAGTACAGCTCGCCGCCCGGCACCCGAAGGACCGCCACAACGCGATCGTACTTCGAGGCAACGCAGACGAGGGAGATCCAACCTCCAAACGCCGCCGCCCAAGGTCGCTCACGCCGGCTTTCGGATACCGCGCTCCCGCCACGCCCGCGACCGACGCGCCGACACAAGAACAGCGCCTCGACTGGTGCGCCGAGCATGCCGTGCTGTCCGACGAGCAGCTGACCGAGCAGATACTCGACGGCTTCGGCCCCTCCCGCTCCGGCCAGGACCCGTTCGACGCCGTCGTGAGGCCATTTGGGATGGTCGGCACCCTGCACCGAGCCGTCGAACCCGACCTGCCCGACGACCCCGCGATCCGCTCTGCCGAGGGATGGATGTTCGGCCAGCACGCGAGCTGCCCGTAGCTTCGGACGCGGGCACCCGCTCCGTCGCCAAGGCGATTACGCGCCGCTCGGGCTGCCGTTTGACCAAGGCAGTCGTGCGGCGCGCCGGCGTGACCGGCGCGGCCGGCCGTTTCCGCGATGACGAGGTCGACGATTGGGTTCTCGCTGTAGCGGCACTTCGCGTCGACGCCGTCGCGCGACCCCCATAGGTATCCTGCGCACCCGACAAGCGCGGTCCGTCCCCGGACCGCCGCACTACCCGGGAAGGGGGGCTTTCCCATGGATCCTGCAGCTTCGATGCGCCGCTTCTTCGAGATGGTCAACTCGGGCGACATCGACGGATTCGTCGACCTGCTCGCCGACGACTTCGTCGAGCACGAGGAGATGCCCGGCATGCCGGCCGGTCGAGAGGGAACCAGGCAGTTGTTCAAGACGATGTCGGCGGCTTTCCCCAACATGACGTGGGACCCCCAGGACATTCTTGTGGACGGCGACAAGGCAGTCGCTCGTGTGCAATTCACGGGCACCAACGATGGCGAGTTCATGGGTATGCCGGCAACCGGTAAGAGCGTGAGCGTCCAAGTGATCGACATCGTTCGGTTCGGCGAGGACGGTCTGGCCCGCGAGCACTGGGGCGTGTTCGACCAGATGGCGATGATGACGCAACTCGGCGTTGTTCCCGGTCCGCCCGCGTAGGTGTACCCGTCACCGCTATCGCGCTTCGACGCACTCGGAGCCGCTAGCGCGGGAACCCTGGATCTCGTGCGCGACCGCTTTTGCGATCTGGCGCCCCCAGACCCGACGACTCCTTTGGCGAGAGGATGTCGCGTAATTACCGTGTCGTCCGGCGGGTTTATGACTATTCCTGGATGGCTCAGAACTTCATTGGTTGTGACCGTGATCAGTCGTTCTTGCTGCCGCCTGATGTGAGGGATTGGCTGCCGGAAGGGCACCTCGCGTGGTTCGTTTTGGATGCGGTCGCCGGCATGGAGCTGTCCGGGTTCTATGGCGCCTACCGTGCTGAGGGCGTCGGCCGGCGCGCCTACGACCCGGCGATGATGGCCTGGTCGCCCTGCTGCTTTATGGGTACTCGCGCGGGGTGAGGTCCGCACGAGCGATCGAGCGCTCATGCTGGGAGGACGTCGCGTTCAAGATGATCGCGATGTTGGAGACCCCGGATCACGCAACGATCGCCCGGTTCGTGGAGCGCCACGAGATCGCGCTGGCTGAGCTGTTCAACCAGGTGCTCGGGTTGTGCGCACAGGCGGGGCTGGTCCGCCCAGGGGTCGTCGCGATCGACGGGACCAAGATGGCCGGGAACGCCAGCCGGGAGTCCACCCGCGACTTCTCGGAGATCGCCAGGGAGATCATCGCTGAGGCGATCGCGACCGATCAGGCCGAGGATGAGCTTTATGGCGATCGGCGTGGTGATGAGCTGCCCGAGGAGCTGCGCACGAGGGAGGGCCGTGCCGAGTTCTTCCGTCGCGTCCGCGAGCGGCAGGCTGCCGATCAGGAGCATGACGAGCCGGAGCTGCTGCCGGAACCAGCCGAGGATCCGCAGGATGGGTTCGCGTTTGATGTGCAGCGGATCGTTGCTCGTCACCAGGGACGCGAGGGTTGGACGCGTGAGGGTCGGCGGCAGCTTGAGCAGCGCCGCTGGGAGCAAGGCGAACCGGTGCCCCGGGGACGCGAGGATCGGTTGTTGCTCGCCGCTCAGCGGTTGGAGGAGCAGCGTGACGCCAAGCTGGCAGCCAACCGTGCCTATGAGGACTACCGGGCGAATGGTCGTGCCACGGACGGTCGCAGGCTTGGCAAGCGTCCGAACCCGTGGACGGCGCCGGAGCTGCCCGACGATGTGGCCAGCGTGAGTGACCCTGACAGCCAGCGGATGAAAGCGAACCTCGGCTATGTGCAGGGCTACAACGCCCAAACGGTCGTCGATGAGGGACAGATCGTGATCGCTGCGGAGATCACGAACACGCCTGGTGACTTCTCCAACCTGGACCCGATGATCACTACCGCGATCAGCGAGCTCGAGCGCGCTGGTGTCACAGAACGCCCTGAGGTTGCGCTCGCGGATGCCGGCTACTGGAATGAGCAGCACTTCGACGAAGTGATCGCCACCAAGCACATCCAGGTGCTGATCCCACCGGACCGCGGTGGCCGCAGCGAACCACGCCCCGGGTGGACCGGCGGCAGATACTCGTGGATGCGAGCCGTTCTCGCGTCAGAGCACGGCAAGCAGCTCTACCGCAAGCGGATCCAGATGATCGAGCCCGTGTTCGCGCACACCAAACACAACCGGCTGATCAGCCGATTCCACCGAAGAGGCAGGATCGCGGTGCGAACAGAATGGCGGCTGCTGATGGCAACCCACAACCTCACCAAACTCCACCGCCACCAACTCATCGCGGCCGGGGCCTGAACAGGCAGCCGCGACGGTTGACACCGCCGAAGGCGAGTTCGTCACTCTCGACCGCCAGTCCCGGACTAGGAGTTATGCGACAGCCTCGCGACCAAGGACAACTTCAGCGACAGGCGGTACTAGCCGTCAAACAGCTAGCGGACACGCTCGGATTTGTGCGTTCCGAGCGAGCCAGCGTCGATGCTCGCCCGCTCGTATCAGCGGACCTGCGACGTTCACGCCGGCGGCGAAGGTGTCGGCCGCCGCTCCCCGGAGAAGGAGCAGTCAGCCATCGCCGCTGCTGTTCGTCCTTAACGGAAGCGGCGCCTTCGCTTGCAAACGTGCGGCGAAAGGCGATTAGCTACCACCGCGGTCGGCGCCGGTCGACTTCCGCTCTGCCTCTCGGAGGAGCAGCCGCGACGGAGGACTGCGGGGTCACCAGCGGAACTCGTCCGGAGCGAGACAGCCGAGCGAAACTGTCGGTTTGCCATGCGGAAGCGAACCTTCAGATGTTGTCTCGTGGGGCCGGCGTTGAGGTCTCGGGTGACCGGAGCTGAGGTTTGAGTTTGCGGATGGGTCAGCGTGCGGCATGACGAGCCACTCGAGACGCATGAAGCCCGGCTCGTTGCTAGGGAAGTGGTGCTCCGCCCGCGTGGGTGGCGCGAACTGCCGGCCAACGACCGACGTGTCCGCCTTCTGCGGTCAACTCGGGTCGACTGGCTTCTCTGGATGCCGACAACGCCGCAGCTATGTCAGACACGAGGCAGCCGTCGCCCGCCGGGGCGAGCTGAACGATCTTGCCGGGTATGGCATCTATAACCTCGCGCGGCCCGGTGAATCGGTTCGGTGCGACTGGCCGTCGCGTTCATCGTTGCCCGCCGGAGTCCAGGGCGGATCCACTTTGCGGTTGGCGTTGCGCCGTGAGCGCGCGAACTTCCTTGGTCAGCTGGAGTATCTGACGGGATAGATCCAGTAGCTCGTCGTTCTGGTGATCCTCCTCCTGCACCGTTGTCCACTGCTGGTCTGCGATCACCTGTCGTTTGGCGTCGGCGCGGTTCTGGCTGATCATCACGAACGTGGAGAGGAAGATCGCCTCCAGCGACACGATCATCGTCAGCAGGCCGAACGGGTATTTCTCGACGCCTAGGCCGATCCACAGGCCGAACCACAGCATGTGGAGGTAGACGAACAGCATCGAGCCGGAAAACGTGGTGATGCGGTCCGCTACCCGGTTCTGCGCGTTTTTCGCGCGGTCCTCGGCGTGCTTGAGAAGTGCGGGGTTTATCGGCGGAGGCAGCTTTCGGTTCGGGATCACAAGCCAGCGAAGTCCTGCCTTCACCGGGTGATGTTGTGGGCGGACAGCGGCGTCGTTCATCTCTGCTCCCTTCGTGACTAGGCGGCCGTCGCCGGCGCGGCCGCCATCGTGCTCAGCCTGTGGATGCCGTCGCGTTCGAGCTCATGGGCTGCGTTGCTCATCGTCTCCGAGCCGAGCGGCGATCTCGTGATGCCTTTGAGTTCGACGCCTGAGCCACGGCGATGGCGGTCGGGGCCTGAGGCTCGGTATCCGGGCGAGGTTCGCGATCCGTTTGTGCATCTTCCGCGAGCCAGTGATCGTTTGCCGCAACTCGTGTTGCTCGCGCACCCGTCCGAAAACGAGACTTCACGAGGCAGCTGGCTTCTTCCGCCGATCGAGCTTCGCCCTCAGGTCCGCGAGCTTCGCGTCGATCTCCGCCTTTTGCTTCTTGCGACGCGCGTCGCGCAGTTCCTTACGGGCTTGCTTCTTCGCCTCCCGCTGCGCCTGCTCGGCCGCTGCTACCTC
>Ga0335076_10003756_pt1 | contig 15284 bp, 18 predicted proteins | sample Lox_Sample_25_FD_206717 | JGI IMG/M metagenome (GOLD analysis project Ga0335076, IMG submission 206717) | Soil microbial communities from Loxahatchee National Wildlife Refuge, Florida, United States - Lox_Sample_2.5 | ecosystem: Environmental > Terrestrial > Soil > Wetlands | place: USA...
CGCGTGGGCCGCGATCGAGACCTCCCACTCTCACGGCGCGGGCTCGGATCCGGCGGGCACGCCCGCCGCGGCTAACAGCGCCACGACCGGGAGCGGCTCACACGCACCCTCGACGGACGGCTCGACCGGCGGAAGCGCCGGTGGCTCGCACGCCGTGACGCCGGCCAACGTGTACCCGCATGGCGCGGACGTCACCACGCTTCAGCGCAATCTGGGGCTGCTGAACTACTACGAGAACCCGGTTGACGGGGTCTATGGGCCGGCCACGACCGCCGCCGTGAAGGACTTCCAGCGCGCCAACGGACTCACGGTCGACGGGGTCGCGGGACCGAGCACGATGGCGAAGATCAAGCAGCAGCTGATCACCGGCGATAGCCAGATGAATCCGGGCCCGCTGGTCAAGCCGACCGAGAACAAGGCCAGTAACGCCAACGGGACCACGGCCAACGGTCACGGCGCGAACGCAACCGGGGGCGCGGCCGCCGGTTCCTCCTCGAGCGGAGCTCCAGCCACCAAGTGATCGACAACGTGAGACACGAGGGAAAGCCGAAAACGATGGCCCGCGCGAGCGGGCCATCGCGTCGTTCCGGACGACGGTACCGCCGGCTCGTCGGACGGGGTGGCTCCTATCATCTCGGGCGGAGGAGCCGGTTCGGAGGTTCGGAATGGTTGCTCTGACGGAGTCGAGGGTCAGCGTGGAGGACATCCGTCGCGACTCGCGGCTGTACGGCATCCTCCTCGATCACGCTTTCCGCGGCGTTCGCGTCCAGCAGCTGATCCGGGGCACGCTGGTCGTGTTTGTCGTGGCGACCGTGCTCGCGGTGCCGCCGGCGCACGACCGCACCGCCTGCTACGTGGTCGCGGGGTTCTATGCGGCGTGGGCGGTCGCGATCGGCTGGGTGTCGCTCCGCGGCGGCGAGCGAGCGATCCGGCTGGTCTGGCTGGCGCTATTTGTCGACTTGCTCGCGCTCGGCGTGCTGAGCGTGCTCGCCGGCCAGTCGGAGCAGAGTTGGACCGCGGATGTGCTCGTCAACGCGTTCTTCGTGATCCCGATGCTTGCGAGCACGCAGCTGCGGCCAGGGGTCGCCGCCGCTGTGACCGGGCCTGCGGTCGTGGTCTACCTGGCCTCGCTGATCGCGGCGCAGAACGCCAACGGCGAGCCGTGGGCGTCGATCGTCCTGCGCACCTGGGTGATGGTCGCTCTCAGCGTCGGCTGCGTGCTGCTTTCGTGGATCCAGCGTTCGCGGGTGCTTACGATCGCTGCTCTCGTCCAGGATCGAACGACCCTCCTCGGAGATCTGGTCGACGTCGAGGCTCGGGCCCGGGCGGAGCTGTCAGAGGAGCTGCACGACGGAGCGCTCCAATACGTGCTGGCCGCGAGACACGACCTCGAGGACGTCCGGGATGGCGACACGGCCGCCCTCGACCGGATCGAGTTCGCGTTGCGCGAATCGACGACGTTGCTGCGCGCGAAAGTCAGCCAGCTCCATCCCGCGGTTCTCGAGCAAGCCGGCCTCCTGCGGGCCCTGAGCGAGCTCGTACGGACCACAGCCGAGCGCAGCGGCCTTCGCATCGAGCTGAGCGCCGACGGCTGGGACGAATCCATGCGAAGCGCGTCGGACGATCTGATCTATGCGGCCGCTCGCGAGTTCCTGGTCAATGTCACCAAGCACGCCGAAGCCCAAACGGTGCGAGTCAGCTTGCGTCGAGACGACGGCCAAATCCGGTTGACGGTCGCCGACGACGGCAAGGGCATCGATGCCGGCGTCCTAGGGCGGCGGCTCGCCGAGGGGCATGTCGGCGTGACGTCACAGCGCGTGCGAGTGCAGGCGGCAGGCGGTCACCTCAACCTCACCCCCGGCAATCCCGGCACGATCGCCGAGGTCGAGCTCCCGGACGCCGGGTTGGCCGACCACGCTCCCGCGGTCGAGGCATAGGTTCCCTGGAAGGGGCGAGTCGGGCCAGGGCTATTCGAGCAGCCCGAGGCGCATCGCCGCCGCGACCGCGGCGGCGCGGTCCGACACGCCGAGCTTCTCGTAGAGCCGCTGCGTATGGGTCTTCACCGTGCTCGGCGCGAGATAAAGCTCCGCTGCGACCTGCGGTATCGACAAGCCGGTCGCGAAGCGCCGCAGCACGTCCATCTCCCGGTCGGTCAAAACCGGAGCTACAGCATCAGCTCGCAAACGGATCTGATCCACCAACCCCGCGGCGAGCTCGGGGGGAACCACGGTTTCCCCCCGGGACACCTTGATGATCGCGTCGATCACTTCCGAACGCCGCGCATCCTTGGCGATATAGCCGGCGGCGCCCTCCTGCAGTGCCTTGAACACCACCGCCCCTTCGGTGACCGCCGAGACCAGGAGCACGCGTGTCGCGATACCGTCCCGTCGCAGTGCATGGACGACTCCAACCCCGTTGATGTCCGGCATCTGATAGTCGACGACCGCCACATCCGGCAACTCGCGGCCGATCATCTCGATCGCCTCGTGTCCACTCCCGGCCTCGCCGATCACCTCGATCCGCGCATCGAGCGACAGTCCCCGCGAGATTCCGTCACGGAAAAACGGGTGATCATCCACCACCACGACTCTGACCCTCGGTTGCGACATGTGACCGATCCCGTTGTCGGAACGAGCGGATCCTACGATCTCGGCCACAATGAACGCGTGAAGAACCTCCCGACAGCAGTCCTCGCGGCGACGGGGCTGGTAGGCGCCTTCGCCGTCGCGGTGGTCTCGGGATCTCGCGCGTTGGGCGGGCTCGTGCTCGTAATCTGCGGTGTCCCGTGCATCGCGATCTGGCTCCGACGGGACGGGCGCGGCGCCGCGCTCAGGCTCACGATCGCAGGCCTGCTCGCGCTCGCGCTCTCCCATGTTCTGGGGCTGATCATCGGGGCGTGGCCCGCCGTGTTGCTAACCGCGGCGGGGACCGCAGCGCTGTACTGGCGGGCATCTGACTGCCGCGCGCAAAAGGCCCCGCTCTAAGCGTTGTCGCCGGCCCGCGCGCACTCGGGTTCGGTCGCGGTCCGGCGGATGTACGTCCCCGCGGCCTCCATCGCGTCGGCGGCCTCGGGCAGAAACGACCAGAACAGCTGGAACGCGTGGGCCTCGACGGGGAACAGCTCGAGACGCGCGTCGACGCCCTGATGCTGAGCGTGGGCGGCGAGTTCCTTGGCGTCGACGAGCCGGGCATCGCCGGTGGCGGCTTGGATCAGCATCGGCGGCAGGCCGCCGAGGTCCGCGCGCACCGGGTCGACGATCGGATCGTCCGCCGGATGACCGGCTAGGTACGCCTCGACGCAACGGCGCACATCGTCGTCGGTCGCCAGCGGCGCATCGCAGCCCGAGGAGGTACGTTGGGCCAGGTCGAGCCACGGGCACAGGATCACGGCCGCCGCGGGAAGCGGGAGACCGTCGCGCTTGAGCGTCAGCAGCAGCGAGAGCACGAGCCCGCCGCCGGCGGAGTCTCCGGCGACCACGATCCCGTCCGGATCGGGCGTCTGCTCGCGCAGCCACAGATAGGAGTGCCGAGCATCCTCCAGCGCGGCCGGGTACGGGTGCTCGGGAGCGAGGCGGTAATCGGGAACGAGAATCCCGGTCTGGGCTGCCGCGGCGAGCGCGCCGACATGAGGCTGGTAGCCGTAGGCCGAGCCGACCACATAGCCGCCGCCGTGGAGATACAGCACGGTCGTCTCGTGGCCGGGGCCTGGGGAGACGACCAGCGACGGGACCCCGCCCGCGGTCACCGGCCGCGTGATCGTTCCGGGTGGGGGCGAGAACTGCGCGTTCAGCGACTCGAACGTGGCTCGAGTCTGGACCAGGTCAGCGTCGCTCGCCAGCATGTCGCGCAACGGCTCGAGCGACCGCGCGGCGCGCCCGAGCAGTTCGCCACCGACCGCGAGCGCCGCCGCCACCGCCTCGTCGACGTCGCGGAGCAGCTGCCGCGCGCGTTCGAGGAGGGCTTCGCCGGCGAGCGTCAGCTCGACGCTATGTGTGGAGCGCCGAAGCAGCTCGCACCCGACCAGCTGCTCGAGGCCTCGGATCTGCCGGCTCAAGGCCGGCTGTGAGACGTACAGCCGCTCGGCGGCGCGGCCGAAGTTGAGCTCCTCGGCCACGGCCACGAACGCCCGCAGGTGTCGCAGCTCGATGCCATCCGGGGCCTGGGGGAAAGGAAGGACGCTGGCGGACTGGGCCACCCGACAAGTATGGCCCGCGGGCCGACGTTCGGTTATGCAGATCGTGCACTGCGGTCTTGCGCGATCGGCCTTTCCCTTTACGCGCGCCTGCTGCCACTGTGGCCGCCGTGACGGCCGCCGACATGACACTGAGGTTTGGCACGCTCCGTGTGCCGACGACCGTGCACTGGCCAGCGCTGGAGACGGTGTCGCTCGCGCTCGTGTTGAGCGACGAGCTGTCACCGACCGATCCCTGGGTAAGGGATTGCGTGATCGTCGGTCTCGCTGCCGCTCACCCGAGCTCGATCGAGCTTGCGGCGCTCCAGTGGCTGTCCGAACACGTCGACGAGTTCGGCGCGCGGGGCGACCACATGCTCGTGGCGGGCGGCGCGCGCGCCGCGAGATTGGCGCTGGCGGCGCGCGACAGCGGCTGGCCGGTGCTTCGGCGCCAGGTTCTGGTTCACCCGAGGTTCACCGCGTGGCAGCCGATGCCGCGGGGGGTCGCCGGCGCGCCACCCGCGACCGTCGTGTGCGCCGCGCGGCTCGACGGCGGCCGCGGGTACGCGGCGCGACTGCGCGCGGCTGGGGTCGAGGTTCACGAGGTGCGCGATGACCGCCGTCGTTGAGGGCGTCCTGGCCAGCGGGCTCCATCGCGCGGAGCTGACGGCTTACTGCCGGCGCATGCTCGGCTCGCCGTTCGATGCCGAGGACGCCGTGCAGGAGACCTTACTCAGAGCCTGGCGGGCCTCCGGCCGGTTCGAGGGTCGGGCGCCGCTCCGGTCGTGGCTCTACAGGATCGCGAGGAACGTCTGCCTCGATGCGCTGGGGCAAGCCGCGCGCCGGCCGCTCCCGGTCGAGGATCTGCCCCTACCGGTGGATGCTTGCGGCGAGCCCGACCCCTCGGATCCCTCGGACCAGGCGCTCGCCCGCGAACGCCTGCGCCTCGCGATCGTGGCCGCGGTCCGCAACCTGCCGCCGAAACAGCGAGCCGTACTGCTTCTGCGCGACGTGCTGTCCTGGCACGCGTCCGAGGTGGCCGAGTTGATGGACACGACTCCGGCGAGTGTCAACAGCGCTCTCCAGCGGGCGCGCGCCGCACTCGAGGCGCTCGACCCTGAGGCCCTGTCCTACACGACCGACGCCTCGGGGCGCGAGCTCGTTGCGCGCTACCTTGCCGCGTTCGCGGATGATGACGTCGACTCGCTCGTGTCACTGTCACAAGCGGTCTGACCCGCGCATTCGTCTCTTGTCACATTCGTTGGTCACGCGGGGTCGAACCGGTGACCACCGAACACGAGTGTGTGACAAGGAGACAGGAACATGTCGAGAGACGGAAAGATCGCAGTTGCCGGAGCGACCGGGCGGGTCGGCCATCACGTCGTCGAGGTGCTCACCGCGCGCGGGCACGACGTGGTCCCGATCTCGCGGAGCCACGGGATCGACGTGATCACCGGCGAGGGCCTGGCCGAGGCGCTTGCCGGCGTCGAGTGCATCGTCGACACCGCGACGGGGCCCTCGCCCGAGCAGCAGGCGGCCACCGAGTTCTTCACGACGGCCGCCAGGAATCTGCAGGAGGCCGGTCGGCTTGCCGGCGTGCAGCGCATCATCGTGGTCTCGATCATCAACACCGACCGGCTGAAGGGTGGCTACGCGATCGCGAAGGTCGCGCACGAGCAGGCGACGCTGTCCGGGCCGGGACCCGCCCGGGTGCTGCGGGCGGCGCAGTTCCACGAGTTCGTCGCGCAGCTCGTGCAGTGGGGGACGCACGGCGACGTCGCCTACGTCCCCAGGATGCGAACCCAGCTGATCGCCGCGCGCACGGTCGGCGAGGCGCTCGCCGACCTCGCCACCGACCCGGGCTCGGCTCCCGGCTCGACGCTCGAGGTTGCCGGGCCGCGCGCCGAGGAGCTCACCGAGATGGCGAAGCTCCTCATCGGCCGTCAGGGAAACTCGTTGCGAGTCGAGGCCGTCAGCGACCCCATCGACGGCCAAGCCAACGAGTCAGGCGCCCTCCTCCCGGGCCCCGACGCGCTCCTCGGTGGCCCGACGTTCGAGGAGTGGCTCGACTCGGTCGACGGCGTCAAACTCCTTCGATGATGATGAACTATGAGCGGCTCGTGCTGCGGCTCCCTGGGCTCGGTCGCTCCGACGCACGCGAGTTGGCCGAAGCCGTGGGAGCAGAGGCGACGATCGTCCAGGACGACTTGGGTCCGATCGGCGGCTACGGCGACCTTGGGACGAGGACGGTAGCCGTGACAGTGACCGCCCGGGCACTGCGCGCTGTGGCGAGGCATCTCGCGGATCGCCAGCACGCGCACGACGACACGGTCAGCCTGGCCGTTCAAATTGATGATCCCAACGGGACTCGCCGCGAGGAGACGCTCGTCTACAGAGCCGCTCCCGGCCAGTCTACGGCCGAGGCCGCGGCGAGCGCGTTGCGAGCGTTGCCGGGAGTCGGAGAGGCCCTCGAGCGGAGCGTCTGGTGAGGATCGTCCACCTCGCCGCTGACGCCGACGTAACAGATCGTGCTACGATATCGAGCAACGACATCGTCTCGCGAGAGGAGTACCGACGATGAGTGTTCACGCACCCACTGTGTTGGAGCGTCCGTTCCAGCCTGAAATTCCGCGGTCGCGGTTTGCCCGCGGGATGCTGCGCCGTCCGCGCGACCTCGAGGAGCTGCGCCTCGGGCGGTTCAGTGACGGTCAGGAGACGCTGCCGCGCACGGCCGGCGGGTTGCACCGCGGACGGTTCAGCCAGGGCCAGGAGCTACTCGGCGATGCGGACCCCGAGAAGCACATCCGCCGGCGTTTCAGCGAAGGTATGGAGAGGACACGGCCCGCCGGATGACACCGGGCCGGAACGGCTTCACCCGAGATTGACAACGCTGCGGCGCGCTTGCCGCGCCGCAGCTGACATTGCGACCAGAGCGATACTGGCCCCGCGTCCCGCGGAGTACTGCCTTTCCATCGGCTATCGTCGCACCGCATGGCGCTCAGCCAGGCGGACTTCACTCGGCTGCTGCAGCTGCGCACGGGCTTGCGTCGGTTTCTGCGCTGGAGCGAGCAACAGGCCAAGGCCGCCGGGCTGACGCCCGCCAAGCACCAGCTGCTGCTCGCCGTCCGCGGGCACCCAGATCCTTCCGGGCCCACCGTGGGCGAGATCGCTGACTACCTCCTGCTCCGCCACCACAGTGCCGTCGGTCTGATCGACCGTGCGGTGGCGGACGGACTGGTTAGGCGCAACCCCGACTCGGTAAACAAGAGCGTGGTGCGCATCACTCTCACCTCGACCGGCGAGGAAAAGCTCGACCGTCTGTCCCAGGCTCACCTCGAGGAGCTTGCGCACCTCGCACCGACGATGCGAGCGCTGTGGCGGGCGCTGGACAAGGTCGACGGCCAAGGCTCCCGCACCGCGGCGACGAAGAGATAGCAATGCCAACGATGCCGAATCCACGCGCTCAAAGCGAGACGGAGGCAGCGGCCGCGCTCGTGGCCGTCGCGCCGCTCGCGACGAGATGGATCGATCGGCTGCTGGCAGCGCACGAGCCGCCGCTGACGACGCCGCAGTACCTGGCGTTGCGCGCGATCTCACGCGAGCAGGTCACGGTCAATGAGCTCGCGCGACGCGCGGGGGTGTCTGGACCCGCTGCTTCCCAGCTGCTCAATGGGTTGGCCGATGCGGGCCTGGTGGATCGCAGGACCGCAGAGGATGACCGCCGGCGCCAGGAGCTGTCTCTGAGCGCGAACGGACTGGAGGCGTTGGGTAGCGCGGAGGTGTTGCTGGCCGGGCAGCTGGCGTCCCTGATCGCGGATCTGCCACGACCCGAGATCGATGCGCTCGCGCGGGTACTGCCGCGCGTCGAGGCCGCGCTGTCCGGCGCCCCGCCGCCACGTAGACCACCCCCGCCAAGGCCGCCGCCACCGCCACCACGACACGAACACACGGAGCGGGCGCCGCGCAGCTGACCGTCAGCGCGCCGTTCGCATCCCGGTGGCGAAGTCGCCGATCGCCGCCGCGTGACCGCGCGTGCGACGGCCGCTGGCGAAGTCCCCGGTCGTTCGCGGCGCGGACGCCGCTCGGGTTGATATGCCGGTGGCGAAGTCGCCGCGCCGTCCGATGGCGCTCGCGCGCCGCCGGCCGCCGGCCGCGAAGTCGCCCTCCGAATGCGCGCCGTCTACGGTGAGGTCGATTCCGTGATAGGGCCGACCTCCCGATTCGAGCTTTGCTGGCAATGGCGCCTCAAGAAGCATTTAGAACCTCCGGACCGTCAATGTGGATAACTTGACTTACTAATTTAGCACGCTTATCCAATAAGTCAACTTATATGCATCCAGGCTCGTGGACGTAGGGATCGGCCGGCTGTTCGCGCAGCTGGTGGTACTCGCCTACGAGACCGCCTCGTCCGCCCGGGCTGGACGGCCTGAGGAGACATGAAAAGCCCCGCGTTTGAGGGCGTCGCGTAAAGCCGCAGGCGTCGATGTTGGTTGTGCTCGACTCAGAATGGGGGGGCGTGGACGCCCGGTGTGGCGGCTAACTGCGATCTCGACGTGTGCGCCGGGTCGAGATCCCGTAATCCCGCCACCATGGCCGCTAATCAGGATCTGGACGTCTGCGCCGGGTCGAGATCCCGTTTTCCCGCCACCCGAAACGGCCATCTCGCCCCCCGCCCGCACCGCGAGCTTGGCGTTATCCGCCATCACGCGCCATCGCCTGCCGGGCCCTCATGTGGCCGCCGGAGCGTCGGCCGTGGCGCTATCACGACGCCCTGAGGTTTATGCAGCACCCGCGTTTGCGGGGCTTTCATAGCGCGCTAGGAGAGATTCGAACTCCCGACGTTCGGTTTCGTAGACCAAAATCGGGCTTGCGGACATCTGCGGGCGTTCAGTGTTTGTCCTGCTAATCGACACGTGTCGAGCGTGAAGCTGGGGGAGTGATGTCCAAGCCATCGCTGCACCTGCACGACGTTGCGCCCCTGGGCGAACAACCGCGACGCGACCGTGTGGCGGAACGTGTGGAAGCCGGCCTACTCGACGCCGTCCCGCTTGCACGCGGGCGAAAGCACTCGATCAGCCAGATTATCGGGGTCCAGTACCGTGCCAACCATTGAGCAGTTATGCGCAGCTGCGCATAACTGCTCTTCGGTTGACGGGCTACTGTCGCGATCGCGGCTTGTAGCAGCCAATGACAGCGGTGGGCCAGTGCCTGGTGGTGTCCGCGGTGGGGCGCCTTTGGCACGCCGCACTTCTTCGATCCCCTCACCCAGAGGCGCGCGATCGCGGTCTCGAGCGATTCGGTCTTTGAGTAACGCTTGGTTCTGCCGTTGGCGACCGCGTTGTCGCGCTTGCGCGCACGGCCGGGCTTCTACATGGACACGGAGGTGATCTGGCGAACCGACGATCCCCGTGACCGTGCGCTGGCGCCGGAGCCAGACCTTAGGGTATTTCCGTCGACACCTGAGCGAGTGCTAGTCGCCGGGTCGCCTCGATAAACGCGCCGACGATCGGGCGCAGGTCTCCACGTGGCCAGGCGAGGGACACGACGGCTTGGTCGGCATCGCTCATCCCGACATAGACCACGTCTGCCCGCGGGCAGTGCTGCGCGACCGACGCGGGTACAAGGCAGACCCCCTTCCCTGCCGCGACCAGGGCGAGGATCTCCTGCACGCTGGCCGCCTCCGCGGCGATGCGCCCCGGCAAACCGTGGCGGGCTTGCTCGGCTAGCCACCGTTTCGGCGGCGCGGACGCCTCGACCACCGGGTTCGTGATGAAGCTCTCCTCCCGCAGGTCGTTGAACTCAAGCGTCGCGCGCCCGGAGAGCGGGTGTGACGCTCGCAGCGCGACGACCCGCGACTCGCGCGCGATCACTTCCAGCTCGACCTCGGCCTGGCCGGGAAGGAGCCTCGTGAACGCGACGTCGACGCCCCCGGCGAGCAGCTCGTCGATCTGGTCGAGCAGCAACTCGCGAACGGACACCTCGGCGCTCGGACGCTCCTCGCTGAAGCCGCGTAGGACATCGGGTAGCAGCGCGCTCGCGGCAGAGCCGTAGAAGCCGACGGTCAGCCGTTCGGCCGACACCGAACGGACAAGGCGCGTAGTCCGCTCGGAATGCGCGAGCAGACGCCGCCCCTCGCTCAACAACGCGCGCCCAGCGTCGGTGAGCTCCACCCGCCGGCTGGTTCGATCAAACAGCGTCACCCCCAGCTGCTGCTCGAGTCGACGGATCTGATGACTCAGCGACGGTTGGGCGATGTGCAGCCGCTCGGCCGCCCGGCCGAAGTGAAGCTCCTCAGCGACGGCGACGAAGTACTGCACCAACCGGAGGTCTAGGCGGTCGATAGGCGCAATCTAACGATCGGTGCGAGCCCTCGCAGCCGGCAAGCGCCTGTTGAATCGCGAGGCCACCGATAGACGCTGTCTATCGGCGGCTGGACAGTGTGTCTTGGACTTCCGTTCGCTCCCGGCGGATCCTTAGCGCCCAGTCTGTGCGCCGCTCGCGCGCAGCAACGGACTAGCAGATACACGAACGACGGAGGAGCCTGTGCCTACGAACCTCACGACGGACGAGATGAAGGCCAAGGTCCGGTCGCACTTTGAGGACTTCGTGAACAACCGAAAGCCCGAGGTCATTCGGACGAATATGACCGCTGACTTCTGTGACCACGACGGACCGGGCGAAGAGCCGACGGACGTCTCGGGCGACGAGCAGATGATGCGGCAGATGTACGCAGTGATGCCGGACCTTCACCTGACGATCGAGGACCTGATCGCTGAGGGCGACAAGGTCGCGTGCAAGAACCATTGGCGCTGGACCGACAGGAGCTCAGGCAAGAAGATGGGATTCCACGGGTTCGTACTCTGGCGCTTCGACGGCGACAGGATCGCCGAGCGCTGGGCGACCGTCACGAAGCCCGCCGAGGATTTCTCGTGGGAGTGAATGCAGGTTCGGTCTCATCGCTCGCGCTACTCGCCGAGGCCTACCTCGACGCAGTGAGCCGCGGTGAGGGCGTCGCAGCAGCGGAGCGCTACCTCCATCCGGACATCGTCTACATCGTCAACGGGCCGCTCATGCCGGTGGATGGGCTTGGGCCGCCGGCCCTCTCCGGCGAGTTGCACTCGGGACTCCCGTGGCTCGGGATGTATCGCGGCCTCGACCAGGTCCGCGCCTTCCTGAAGCACATGCACGCGAATCTCGACGTGACCGGGTTCGGTCCGCGGGAGATCGTCGGCGACGACCGGCGGGCGGCGGTGTTCGGATGGTTCGACCTCAGACCCCGGCCGGCCGGGCGGGAGGTTCGAAGCGCGTTCTCTGTCCTGCTCGAGCAGCGGGACGGAAAGATCACCCGCTACCAGTTCCTCGAAAACATCTTCGATGTCGCGCTCGCCTTCCGCAGTGGCGGATCGTGGGCGATCAAAACAGACGGGACAACCAAGGCCGTCCCGGCAGAAAGGTAGGTCCCAATGGCGACCAGCACTCGAGCACCAGGCGCCGTCGCTGTGCACCGTTTCACCGCCAGCGAACCGGGCGCGTGGTCGAACTCGTATCTGCTCAGCGATGGTGAGGAGGCTCTGCTGTTTGACGCCTTCCAGCTTCGCACCGATGCTCAGACGCTCGCCGACTCCGTGAACGCGTCCGGGAAAGAGCTAACCAAAATCTGGATCTCGCATGCCCATCCCGACCACTTTCTCCAGCTCGACCTCATCCTCGGCCGCTTTCCCGGGGTTGAGGTGCTAACCACGCCCAACGTCTTAGATGACCTGAAAGCCGACGGTCCCTGGATGTTCGATCTCCTCAGAGACAAGCTCGGCCCCGAAGCGCCCGCGGCGTAGGCCTCCTTCAATCGTCTTGCCGGACATGAGGGAACCTACGCCGTCGCCTTGACAGCACCGGCGCTATTTACAGCACCTCTGAGACGCCACCCGGAGTCTGGAGTCACTTGCGGTTCGACGGGATCGCTAGCACGGGCTGCCTGCAAGCACCCGTGCCTCGCCGGCTATCGGTCGGCAGGCAAGGCTGTCATCTTGTGGAGGCGCCGCTGAGCGCTGTTGGTCTTCGGCCCCTTGCTGGAGCGCGCGCGCCGGTGGATCCGGCTCGTGGTCAGCGACAAAGCAGGTGCTGCCCCGCCGCTGTTGGCGCGGACATCGGCGGCCGGATCGCAATCGACAAACGAGACCGTGGCGGGGCCGCTGGCGCGCGGGTCGGGGCGAACTCGCGCGGGCCAGGCGTACGTACAACACCGGTCCGTCGCCCAGGCAGCCTACGTAGTTACACCGCTGTGCGAATAGCCGCCGCCAGCCATGATCGTCGCGATGCCCGGGCCCCAACAGCCATCACAACTCGGAGGAGGCTCCCATCGCCACGCGCAGGCGCTCTGCCCGGCCCCGAGCGAGACCTCCCCGGAAAGGACCCTCAAAATGACCACCCAGACAAACTCGCGCGCGCGCAGAGTCAGCTCCCGCATCGGCCAGATGCGGGCGGAACTCGCCTTCGGGCAGCGCCGTCTCCTCGAGATCAGGACCGGCGTTGAGCCGCAACCGGAACGGCACAAGGAGAAAATAAAGCTGCGAGGTCGTGCTAGCCGCGCTCTTGTGGCGGTTGTCGTGCTGTTGCTGACGTGCAGCGTTGCCAACGCTTACGCCAAGCCCGAGAGTCGGACGACCTGCTCTGCCGCCTACTATGACGGCAACCCGCTGTATGGCCCGAAGAGCCTGCCCAATGCCGGGCCGATCGGCGCCATGCTTCAGGGATATCGCCGATTCGCGGGCATGACGCCCGCCGCCTACCTTCGCCGGTGGTACGTGCCCACAAGTCTCGTCGGGACCGCTTCTTTCGAAGCGGGCTGGCAGTACCCGCCGTTGGGAGGGTACCTGTTGACATCGTCTGGTCAGCCCGTAGAGATGCCCGTTACGTTGTTCCCGGGGATGGAAGTCGACGTGTTTGGAGGCGAACGGGGTGGAACGTATCTCGCGCCGACAGGAACGCCGTATGCAGACCGCGCGATTCCGCCGCAGACGCTGGACGATCCGTCGGACCCCGCCGACTGCGACTATCTGAACTTCAGGGTGGTCCGTCCCTTCAAGGTGGAATCCGGGCCGATCGCTCCCGGCCTTGGCCAACCTGGCTTCGGCTATCAGTACGTTCTCGAGTCATCACTCATTCCACACAGTCCCCCGAACGTCGACATTCTGTACCTGACACGCCACGGTTACCTTAAGCACATACCACCAGCACCGGTCCCATGACCCCCGGTTCCCGCAGCAGCCGCGGGAACCATCAGAGCAAAGCGACCTTGTCGGGCTAGATCGCCGAGCGCTCGCGCGCTCGGCGATCCGCTCGTCGACGACCGGCTCTGGAGGGAGCGCCGAGCCCGCCGCCGGCTGCACTCCACACGCTCGGCTACCGCTCCCCTCGACGAAGTCGAACGGGAGCACCACACCCCAGGCCGGGGCCGCAACCTGACTTGCGCCGTCCAGACTGCCCCTCCGCTGCACGAGGCGGACGGCGTCGGCCAGGGCGCCCTCCCCAAAGCGTCTTCAGCGGCGCTAGCCCCAAGGGGCCGGCTATCTGCGCCCGGCTGCTGCGTGCAGCAGCACGCGAATCTCAGTTAGCGACCCGGGCCGTCCCAGTTCCCGTGAGCCCGTTGCCCCGGGTCCCCGCGGACGCCTGAATCGGCGAGATCGCGCCGGCGTCGCGCGCCTCGGCTGCGATGCGCACTGAAAACGGATAGAGCAGCCGGACGCACCGAGCATCGGTCCGCCACGTCCGGCTGTCCCTGGCCTAGCCACAGGTGCTGGCGTTGAATCTAAACAGTACTGCCGCGCTTCTAAATATCGCGGAAAAAGAATGAGCGTTCGACCGATGTGCGGGCGCATTCATGCTGCCAGGATCGAAGCCGCGTTGCTGTGGCGCTTTCGGTCTCGCTCCCCCCGGGGTTCTCGCTCGGCACGCTGTTGGCAACCACCAGACCTAATAGAGCAGTAGTCATGCACTGGCACAGCCATCATTCCTCTCGCCGCGTACGGTCGAGAAGCACGTCGGGCGGATGTTGGCCAAGACGGGGCATTCCGCTCGCCGAACAGGCTACGTACGAGCGGCTACCGCCGGAGGGCGAACTGGCGTAGACCTACCGCTGTGCGAACGGCGTGTACGGCTCAAACTCCCACCCATGACCCCACGCCCAACCCGCCCCGCGATTTCCACTTCAATTGGAGGTAACTAATGCAGGCAAACACGTCAACGATCATGATGCCGCCCTTGCAGGGCGACTACGCAGTCGGTGTCCGTACCCAGCCCGTGACTCTTGGAGTCCGAGGGACCTTCGCCACGGGCATGACTGGCTCGTCCGTGCCAGCGGTGGACGCCGGTGACTTTGCTCGCGGGACCCGCTCCCGCCTGCACACGCACCGCAATGCGGTTCCCGCCGACTTCGCTCGCGGTCTACGCATCGGCGAATCACGGGCGGCTGCCTGAGCGGCAGGCACCTAGCGGTGAGCCTGGGGGATCGCGAGCCGCTCGCGATCCCCAGTGTCTACGTGAGAACGTTGGTTCAACCTCACCACTGCGGCTCGCGGTCCGACCAGCGGCCACCCGCTCAAGGCGTCGTCATTTGGGCGCCAGAGACACCCCATGGAGGACCGCTCCGCCGGCTGCCCTGTTCACCGGCCGATTGGGGGACGATCGTCTTTCACACGAGCGCAATCGTCAGCCCCGGGATCGCGGACGAACTCCGACGACAGACGAGGAGCAGCGGTAACGCCCCAGTGTCCCTGGCGAAGACGCAGAAAGCTGGGGCTGAAAGCAAACGCCGCGAGTGAGCGTCCGGCCGCCGCGGGCCTCGCGATCGCTTTCATCCTGCGGCCGCCCCGCGCGGCGCCATCGCTCATAGGCGACGATCCAACACTCCGACGGGGCCGCCGCCGGCTTGTGTTTTGCCACCAGGCCGTCGGAAAATGCGGAAGGAGCGTGATTCTTGCCGGGGTGGTGTTCCGCGGAGAGGGGTGCACTGTATCCGCGCAAAGCCGGTCTGTGTCTGACCGTCTCCGAGAGACCCATGGGACAACAAGAGCAGGTCCGCGCGATGCCACGAAACGAGGCCACGCTGAGGTCTCTA
>Ga0335076_10003757_pt1 | contig 15284 bp, 14 predicted proteins | sample Lox_Sample_25_FD_206717 | JGI IMG/M metagenome (GOLD analysis project Ga0335076, IMG submission 206717) | Soil microbial communities from Loxahatchee National Wildlife Refuge, Florida, United States - Lox_Sample_2.5 | ecosystem: Environmental > Terrestrial > Soil > Wetlands | place: USA...
GGTTAGCAAGATAGTAAGTAGAACAGTTAGTAGAATGGTTGGCAGAACAGTTAGCCGAATGATTGGCAGAATAGTTGGCAGGATGGTTGACAGGACGGTTGGCAGGACGGTTGGCAGAGCAGAACAGTTCTGCAGGATGGTAGATAGGTAGTAAGACAGTTGGCAGAGCACAAAGTTTGGCAGAGCATACTTGTTAGTAGAGTCGGATAGTTCTGCAGAAGGGTTAGTAGAATAGTTAGTACAACGGTTGGTAAAATAGTTGGCAGGACAGTTGCTAAGAGGGTTAGCAGAGCAGAACTGTTCTGCAACATAGTTAGTAGTGTAGTTAGTAAGATGGTTGATAAGACAGTTGGCAGAACGGTTGGTAGAGCAGGACAGTTGGCAGAGCAAGATGGTTGGCAGAGTATGATAGTTGGTAGAGCAGAATAGTTCTGCAGGATGGTTAGTAAGATAGTTAGTATGACAGTTGGCAGAGCACAAAGGTTGGCAGAGCACAATAGTTGGCCGAGCAGAACAGTTCTGCAGTAGGGTTAGTAGGATAGTTAGTAAGATAGTTGGCAAGACAGTTAGTAGAATAGTTGGCAGAATAGTTGGTAGAACAGTTTTGTAAAATGGTTTGAACAGACAGTTAGCTGAATATATCAAAATACACTTAAAAACAATTATCTCTACCTTCAGTAGTTGCAAATACTTAAGAAAGTTGGAGTAAAGTAGTGTCTAGGCTAGTAAAGTTGAGCTAGAGAATATAGAAATTAATTAGGTATGAAAATGAGTTCCTAACATATATATTGTATTGTTGATAATATATTTATATACAGTAATGTCCGCCGGTCGAGTCGGATCCCAGTTCTGGTATGTATCCGATTCGACCGGTAGATCGTGCCGGCACGTTGTAACTCGACCAATTTCAAGTTACAGCGAGGTTGTTACCCAACTAATTTTTGGATTAGTTGGGTTCTAACATCAGTCTGATCCAACCGGTTCCGGATCGAATTTAATTATTGTCAAGTCTGACTTGACCGGGTTTAAATATTATCAAGCCCGACTCAACCAATTTGATGGTTGATTCGACATTGTAACGGACAAATCAGTGTTTTTGATCTGGATTTGTAACGGTTGTAGGTGACAATGTAACAGGAATATTGATCGCCATACGATTTATAATTAATTGCCCATTACATAGAACTATGTAGCTTCGGATCGCCACAATAGTCCAACCAGACTCGACCGATTGGCTGAATTATGAAAACCCAACTCAATCAACATTTAAATTAACTCGGTTGATAATGTAACTTTAGTGATCCGGGATCCGGTTCACTTTTAAGAATTGTAACTCGAACTCAATCGGAAATCAGTTTGAGTTATAACAATTGTAACCCGAACTCGATCCGAAACGCAAAAACGCCGGTCGGTTCCTGGTCGACTCTCCGGTTTAGCTTGACCGACGGACATCTCTGTTTATATATTATATAATATATATCATAATAATACAGCAAGTTTAGTAAACTTTATACATAAAGTTAGAAAGATAGATAATAGAACTCATATTACTATATAGACAGTATAAACAGTAATGTCTGCCAGTTGAATTGGATTTTGGTTATAAATTAGATCTAATTCAACTGGCAGATGTTACAGTCGGCTTGTAACCTGACTGATAAATCTATTGGTTGGGTTACAAGCTGACTTCTACTGACTGATTTTTAGATTAGATTTAAGTATTATCAAGCCTAACTTGATTGACTTGTAATTGAGTTTAAATATTATTATATATAACTTAATAGATTTGACACTTAACTTGATATTGCAATGTATAAATGTTACAAATTATTATATAATGAAAATGTTCATACTGTCAGATTTATAATTAATTTTTTGTTATAAAGAAGCATATAACTTCAAATTAGCAAAATGGTTTAACTCGACTGGCTCAATCTAAAATATTAAAACTGTTTAACTTGATATGTAAAATTAACACAAATGATAATATAACTTTGGTGATCTGGGATCTAGTTTACATTGTAAAAATTGTAATTTAACTTGATTTAAAACATAAAAAAGCTGGTTGGTCTCCAGTTGACTATCTGGTTTAGTTGAACTGACAGATATTATTAAATATAAATTATATTTGTTGAGTATATACATTTTCGATAAAGAGATTATCAGATGTCTTTTATACCTTATGAATTAATAAAAAAGTTAGTTTGTTTATTAGAAACGAGTCTGATGAAATGACTGGTAAGTACACTTATTTTATAACTACTTTTGATAGTATATTAAAAAAATTTATAGTTATTTAATTGATTTACTTTTGGTTTTGTTATGCAAGATACTTATTGAGTGGGAATTTGACTTCTAGTGCTTGAAACTGGTGTCTACCCACTGCAGAACTGCACTGAAACCATAATTTGCTGTAGTTATTCAGCAACAAGCAAAAATGTTGAAAAATGCAACTTTGGTGGGGGGATGTCAATTTGGACTGAAGTTCAGGGACTTTGCACGCTACAGCACACGGTCGCGGGAAAGGGGCAACCCCCTTATTTTGTAAGAGTCTCGCTCATTAAACGATGAATTCGAACCCATTTCCACTGTACAACGCCAGCACTCAACCATCACAACAACAGATACCACCCGGGGCGAGTCCACAACGGCAACAGCCGTTTTTCCTCTCGCCTCAGCAGCGCCAGCTGTATCAGCAACAGCAACAGCAACAGCAGGCCGTTGATTCTGGGCAGACACGGATCCACGAGCGGATCCATCAGCAACAAGCGACAGACCAGTTTTCGCCTGAGCCGATCCCACCCAAGTACATTCAGTTTCAGCAGACTGCCCCAGACATGAACACCTCCCCCCCGGTGCAGCAACAACACCCTCCAGCAGGGTTCTATGCGCACCAACAAATGGATGTCCAAACCCGTCTCGCCCATCTTCAGCTCCAACATCCTTCCCAACCTCAACGCCCCGGAAGACGAACCCCCAGTCCAACACGACAGGGACCACATACCCAGCTGTATTCTCATAATCCTAATCGGGTTCTTATAAATCGAAACACATCAGGATTTAGTCGCAGCACCCTCGACCGTGCCGAAGCAACACGAGTGAAGCTTGAATACCTCTACAAAGTGTCCGTCGAGCAGGCCGTGGAGCGAAACCAAAGGTGCATTTTATTTTTTTCTTGCCAACAAAGAAACCTAACAGTGATGTAGACGTGTTGAACTAGAGTCCAAACTGGCTCAGGAGCGCGGTTCCGAAGAACGTAAAACCCGGCAACTAATTTCTCTTGGACGAAAAGAGTCCCAATTTTTGCGTCTCCGTCGGACCAGGTTAGGTCTGGATGACTTCCATACCATTCGCGTCATCGGCAAAGGCGCCTTTGGAGAAGTTCGTCTCGTGCAAAAAATAGATACCGGAAAGATCTATGCAATGAAGACAATCCTCAAGACGGATGCGATCAAGAAGGAACAACTCGCCCATGTCCGAAGCGAACGAGACGTTCTTGCGGAAAGCGATAGCGTGTGGATCTGCAGTCTTTATTATTCGTTCCAAGACCGCGGTTACCTTTATTTGATCATGGAATTTTTACCAGGTGGCGATTTAATGAGTCTTTTGATTAAGGAGGACACATTCTCCGAGAATATGACTCGTTTCTATATGGCGGAATGCGTTCTGGCTATCGAAGCAGTCCATAAATTGGGATTTATTCATCGGTAATCTCTTGACGGATTCGGATTGTTGACGTCTAGGGACATCAAACCGGACAATATCTTGATAGACAAAGACGGCCACATCAAACTCTCCGATTTCGGGCTTTCGACCGGCTTCCACGCAAATCACGATTCCGCTTACTATGCCCGTCTCTTTGACGGCCAGTCGACCGCCTTGAACAGTCGTGACTCTGTTGCGATTGACACAATCAACCTCACAATGACTCCGCAAAATCGAGAGAGAATCCTTACCATGAGGAGGAACAACAGAAGGCTTATGGCGTATTCAACGGTGGGCACTCCTGATTATATTGCCCCTGAAATTTTCACTCGGGAGGGCTATGGCAAAGAGTGCGACTGGTGGAGCCTTGGTGCCATCATGTTTGAATGTCTTTGCGGATATCCGCCATTCTGCGGAGAAGATAGCAATGAAACCTACGTGAAGATCCGGCACTGGAGGCAGACGCTCTGCTTTCCTGATGACATCCATCTTTCTGTTGAAGCAGAGGATTTGATGCGGAGGTTCTTCCTGCCTGTTGGTTTTGTTTGTTGATTCATTAGGATGATGACCTCGGCCGATCAGCGAATTGGGCGTGAAAGTGCGGAAGAGATCAAGGCGCACCCTTTCTTTGCTGGCATAGATTGGGACACTGTTAGGGAATGTGAACCCCCATTTGTTCCGCAGCTCAAGTCCATCATCGATACGGTGTATTTCCCGACGGAGGACCTTGAGCAAGTTCCGCAGGCAGTGATGTCACCAGAAGCCCAAGTTCCAGATTCCGCTGGGGCAGAGGGCGGAGATAAAAAGGATCTGGCGTTTGTGGGATATACATATAGTCGATTTGATATGCTTACAAGGCGCGGTGCGCTCTGAATGCAACTAAAGTTGACGTCGGGGAGGAAAATCTTAAGCAAGGATTGTGCATGGTCAGTTTAGCAGAGCATATTGCTCTATTCGGGAGTTACTTTGTGAGTGTCAAGCGTTATAATGTTAGAGCGGCCTCTCATTTGGAGATCGTATCATGCTCGTAACAAAACCAAACACTAGTTTACCACCTGCACTCCTTTCCAAAAGGCGACCCTGTCCTTCACGGCCTCGGCACCTTCCAGGGGCTTAGCATAGAACCAGACAGCATCTTTATTTACTTTTCCATCTTAAATTAGACAGAAATAACCACATCCAATACCAACAACAAGGTTATAATAGCTAGCCTCGCCCTTCCAGAAGCAGTGGCTTGAATGTTTTGATTGCGTTATGTATTCCTCCCGGAGCGCCGCTCGGGGGAAGTACTGGTTGCCCTAATTTTAGAATCAGCAAGGATAACCGGCACGAACCTCGACCTCAACGGTATCATCGGCTTCAGCTACAAAAGTTTAGTCGAAAGAAACAATGGTTAGAGAACCAACAACTGTTCCGTTCCAAATCGCCTTCATTCCTACTCAAATCGATCGAGCACGACGTGAAACGCGCCATGCTGGCCATGATATGTCAGTACGAAGTGAATTTGTCAGCACGGGGCCCGTCAGATGGTCGGAATAATTTCTAGAAGAACCAGCGCCCCACCTGAAACTCCAACGTCCCAACAGCCTTTTACAGTTGCCCGCCACCAATTCATCGGAATACCCCAGCTTCAAGCTATTCTATGGATTCAAGGACGGAGATTCAGAATAAACAATATCGCCACAAGACAAATAGCTCTCCCTATTCATGAATTTGTGGATTTTGAGGTTAAATATTCTGTGGAGAGTGGTGAGAGCAGGGCGTTGAGGATGAGCGATGAGATATGAGGAAAGGAGTATATTGTGAAGGATAAGGTAAAGGTGGTTGTGTGGATCATGGTGATCGTGAGGATATATGAACTACATAAGCGATACGTCCAACATTTTCGCCTTGACGCGTCTAAAAATCACCCGTAATCAGTTTAAGCCACACCGTAGAAAAGCGCAGGGACCTCGATTCCACAGCTGCATGGCCTGATCCATAGGATATCTTCGTATTGCAAGTTTCCCACGAGTTATTGGATTCCAATTCTCAAACAGAGATCGGCTTAATTATGGGATCTGTGTGCCACTCGCTGGTCCGGACATCGGTCAGCACGAAGTTAGTTTTATATATTACTTTTTACCGCGGGTCAAATCTATTCTTTCTTCTTTCCAACCCCTTTCTCTAATTTGCCATTAAGGATGTGATACGATGCTCGAACAACCAGGAAGCTTGACCAACACAGCAGGGTTGCAAAGCCAAAAAGTAACAGTCTCTGTTCTCGTGTCATGAGATCGAGTAATGGATACGGGTAGAAGTTATTGTATGAGTAGCACCGTTCTACCCAAATCCAATAGCCGCTACCGACCACGCTGAATACACTGAGAGCCGCAAGGGCGTGCGTTTCCCATGGGGGAGAAAACAAAAGGGTATCGATCATCAAGAAAAGGGTCGGAAAGAAGTGGAACGCCAGTTCTATAGACAAAGGCAATTGAGGGGAGACGGTTGGATCTATAAGCAGAGTTGGGTCGTAGAGATAGATTGGCCAGAAGAGTAAGGTAACCAGAGCTTCAAGCTGCGGGATGTTAGCGGATTGCCACCAACAGGAAATGGGCTGTACCGGTGTCGCAATCAGCAATGAAATATTTTTGCAAGTGAACAAGACATTGGATCTGCTTAAGTCTGCCAAAAAGCCAAATATGAATGTCACGGAAGCGGCTAGAATGCCTGGGAAGGTTAGAGAGGGGGGATGGTCAAGAGCGGAGGAGATACCGAGGATGGTGAGAAACTGAAAATGCCAACCATAACTCTCGTTGATAGGGTTTGGATGCGTGTGAAGATACTGGAAACACTTGGCAAAATTGCAGAGGCCGGCAATGTGCAGAGCAAGAGACAGCGTCCAGGACGGCGAGTGGAGCGGCTGCAGGGGATGGCGGATCGCAGCGCTGGGCGCGGATTCGACCGTCTCAGAACGGGCCGGGCCTGAAGACGACAGCATGTTTCGTGGTCGTTGGGGGGGAAGGTTAATTTGAGGGCATATTTAAGTATTTACGGGGAATACCTGGCATATTTACCAAAAAGCAGTTCGGACTTGGGGCGCCGTGACATTTTCTTGCTGTTGCTCCTCGACAGACACTGCCGGTTTCGCAGGAACAGCCCCGTTTTCTGGTTGGCGTTTGCGGTGTGGGGGACATACAGGCCTGCGGGTGACTTTTCCGCTCGGCTCGCTCTGCAGCGATGCATTTTGTCAAGCCATCGTGGCTCGTTCATCAGGGTACGCGTCTGGTGCCCGTATTGCTCTCTGACGCCCACAGGCGACAAAGGCAAAGTGCCCATTTATTCGGTCCACATTCACCCAGATGGCTCGCGTCTAGCAACAGGCGGCATCGGTATGCCCTGTCCCCTCCTCGGGCAGCAGCCGCATCCATCCTCTGGCTGGCGGAATGGCTGGCGCTAATGCTAGATGGCAAAATACGCATTTGGTCCACAAAGGCAATCTATGATCCCGTCCTGGAGGAGTCTGATGACGAGCCAAAGCTGCTGTGCACCCTCAGCACACACACAGGTCCTTTGCCCTCCACCCGATGCGCACCGGCCGATGGCTAACAACTCCAGGGGTCGTGTTATGTGTCCGCTTCTCTCCCAATGGGCAATACCTTGCTTCAGGCAGCGACGACAAAATTGTCATGATATGGCAACGAGACTTGTACCACATCGCCAGACAGATAATCTCTAATCCAATGTCAATTTAGGAGTGGTCACGGTCTTGGTAAGATATTTGGCAGTAGTGAAGTCAATGTTGAAAATTGGAGGAGCGTCAAACGGCTTGTGGGACATGACAACGGTCGACCGTTGCTCCTTTCAGACCCTGACTGGTAGATGTCCAAGATCTTAATTGGAGTCCGGACAACCACTTGCTCGTCAGCGTCGGTCTCGACAGTGCAATTATGGTGTGGAATGCACAAACATTTGGTATGGCTCGCTCGAAAGATTCTGCCTCATTCATCCTAGAAAAGATAAAACGAATCGAATCACATCAGAGTCACGTTAAAGGAATTACCTTCGACCCCGCGCTAAAATATTTCGCCACGGAGGTACGCCCCGTGTCCCGCCTTTCAAACCGTGGTAGAGCGATGATCGCACTGTGAAGATATGGCGCACAACGGACTTTGCCCTTGAGAAGACCATCTCGCAGCCGTTCCATAATTCTCCTTCTACGACCTATTTCAGACGACCATCTTGGTCGCCGGATGGGTCACACATTGCCGCCGCAAACGCCATGAATGGACCCGTCAGTACTGTAGTAATCATCGACCGCGGGACTTGGAACAGCGACATCAGCTTAATTGGTCATGAAAGTCCGGTTGAAGTGACGGCATTCAACCCTCGAGTGTTCCGTCCCACAGGCACAACCCAGATGAACGGAGAGGGAAGTCCGCCTTGGATTTCCATAATTGCCTGTGCTGGCCAGGATCGAGTTCTCAGTATTTGGAATACTTCGAATCCTCGACCGCTCGTCATTACTCAGGACATCGCTGAAAAGAGCATTTCAGATCTTTGCTGGTCACCCGAAGGCATGAGTTTATTTATTTCCTCTTATGACGGGTCTGTCACTGTGTGTATATTTGAAGAAGGCGATCTAGGGAAGGCTCTTCCGCTGGAAGAAAATGTCCAATATCTCGCGAGGTATGGTCATGACCGGCACGGGATTCTCCTGCCAGAAAGCCCCGCACAGTTGGATCTGGAAAATCGGTCAAGAGAAAAGGAGCTGGAAAATGAGGAGAAAGACGCTGTCCAGCCTGGGCAAGGGGGTGCCATTAATCCGCCTGTTGTCGACAGCCCACAAAAATCTGTTGTTTCCACAGCTTCACCAAATCGCCCACAAAACGGTTCATCTAGTATCTTCCTTCACTTGTGTGTCTATATTAAGCAATGAAGGTACCATGCCCCAAGGTCTACAACAGAAAGTCACTCGCACCAAAGATGGCAAGAAGCGAATTACGCCCATGTTCCTGGGCAGCAGTGCAAATGTCCCGGTAACGAGTTCAATACCGGCTGCCAATTTTCTTACAACCCATTCGATGGCCTCCGAAAATACCCGGTCGCTGGACCTTTCATCACCGTCCGCCCTTCTGCCTCGAGGCGGAATGCCGACCACGCTGATTGGTAACAAACGGAAGCAGCTTGAAGACGAAACAGAGAACGACGAATTGAAAGTACAGAGCGACGGGAATTCGAAGGAGATTCCGACAATATTAAGACCTGCAATCATTAACCCAGCAACCTGCGTGTCTCAAGTTCGGCTTGGCGTTCCGAGAGTAACATCCCATTTTGACTTTACCCCGACTGGTGAGTCGGACCTGGTCTTGGAGGCGAGAAACGGACCCTCTCAGTCGATCCCTTCCAAAATAACACTCTCACGCGGAAAATCTGTCGTTTGGGTCGATTACATCCCTCGTGCTGTCGTTCTCATGACTGGTAACGATTTTGGATATGCGGCTGCTTGCGAAGACGGCTCGTTGATAACGTGGACAAAACAGGGACGGAGACTACTCCCGCCCCTGATCCTCGAGGCCCAGCCTTGCTTTCTTGAATCTCAAAGTCATTATCTATTATGCATCACCTCGGTCGGAATGGTACACATTTGGTAGTTCTCCTTTGCTCTGTCCCTAAATCACAGGAATCTTAATATTCGTAATTCCCCTCACCCCCCGGTTTCATTGGCTCCAATACTTGATGCAGCGTCAACGCCAGCTGGTGAACCGGTCGGAAGCTCGAATATCACAAATGCCGGAATTACTCGGTCTGGCTATCCGATCATAACTCTCAGTAACGGGGATGCCTACACATATTCCCGAGAAATGTATACCTGGCTTAGAGTGAGTGAGTCGTGGTGGGCTATAGTCAGTCAATATTGGGACGCTTCCGGATTGAGGCCTCCAAGTGGAAGTAATTCTCAGGGAACAATTGGTTTGATCGAGAGGCGCACGGATGACGAAGTTGTAAAGATGGGAAGAGGACGATATCTTCAACGTGTCCTGAAAGCTACTATGATGAAAGATGGGTTCAAAGGTTTGGAAACGGCCGTCAGCATTGGTCATTTAGAGGTAATCGCTGTTCCCTGTTGGGTCTTAACTTTGAGACTCGGTTGTCATCCTCGGGCTTGCTGAATTCCGGCCATGAGTACCATTCTACTCTCCTGATGTATGTCCAGCGACTTGCGGAAGAAGGATTGCATGCACGTCTGGAACAACTGTTTCTCGACCTTTTGGGTCCCGCATATCCTCTGCCGCCCCGGACAGTCGATGGAACGGGAGATAGCGCGCATGGCCGGATTGGGCTGTGGGAGAGCTCCGTCGCTGGTTTCGATAAAAGGAAGCTATTGAGAGAAGTATTGGGAGTCACGGGCAAATTTCGGGAGCTTCAAGCAATGAATGTACAGTACGATACGGCTTTGAAAGAATTGGAAGAACAGGAGATTATGGTCATTGATTAGCAATGCGGGATATGTATAGCATTATTGACATTGTCAATGAAATTGATTTAGTCACAATTATGCTTCGCCCCAGTCTGCAAACAGGTGACTTTACAAATACTGGGATGATCCACTTTGCCACGCCAGTGACAGCACATCTATCCATGATGAAGTATGGCAACCTGTTTTACCGACAAAGTATCCTCTGCTGAGAACTCAAAGATGTGGCGGAAGCGCAAGTAAATGTCTGTTTCAATTACTATGGGCAATCCTCCTCACCTTCATCTCTACCATATCCTTAGTGACGTGTTCCGTTCATTCCTCCAGTGCGAGGGATTCATGGACAAATGCTGATGGGCGCGCAGCCGAATAAGGAATATCACATTCGGTGCGCAGGATATTTGGAAAGAGCGAAATATAGTTGCTAAACTAGCCAACCCTATGACCACGCGAAGGAGTGCAGATTATCGATCTCATGCACAACTGATCACAGTTGCCGAAACAGCTCTCAATTCAACAGTCCTGTTCTCCCCAATCGAAGCGGAAACAAACGCCCAAGCCTTTTCAACAATCAATTCCCATGCGTCTTTGTCATCCAAGAGTTTTTGTTCGAAAAATGAACAGACAAGCGCAGTCGTCCAAATGTCAAGCGTGACATGACCCCTGAGTTGCTCGGGGAGCTTAGCACGAACCGTCTCAACGCTGTCAAACCCAAGATAGCCAAGGAGAGCAGGGCTCGTAGGAAACATTCCAGATGAGAGCTGGTGTGATATGATGACGTGTAATTTATCCTCATTCGGAATAGGCTGAAAATTCCGAGACGAAGGAGACGGCGCAGGAGGCTGAAACGAAGCCGGAGGCGGTGGCGGAAGAGCGGCGGTACTAAACAAATCACTGGACGCGCAACCCCCGGGCGCTTGGCCAGCTGAGCTTGCCGACTCCTTTTTCATCTCCGTCACCACACTCGCTGACGGTGGACCAGAAGGTTGGGCAATCATTCGATGCCGTTTGACGGCGGCCCGGCCGGCTTTTACTGGGGTGACCATCATCCTAGGTGCCGAGCCATCCTCCAAGGAGTTGACTATTTCGTGGTGGCTCTCCTCATCGACAGCGACAAACGCGGTCCAACGGCTCGCTAGGTTGTGGGCTACGCCAATGCGGATACCTTCCTTTTTAACAGCATCATCAAGGTTATTGTCGTCCAAATTGTTGGCCTGGATACTTAGGCGGCCTTCTTCCAACTGGCTGAGGAGACTGCGCGCAGCCATCGTATGTATCATTGCGGGTTCGTTGTCCCAATTGATCGCAGCAGAAACAGGAATTTCCAATGACATGGCGGTTCCATCAGGCGTCGATCCCTCAAGAGTAACCTTCTCCGGTGGCGTCATGTCAGACGGGAAAAGGATGAACATCGTATGACGTGAAAGATTGTACAAAGGCGGGATGACTTCGGGAATCTGTTGGATCTTAGGCGGTTCGAGGGTTACTTGAGGGGGTTCGGGGGCTGGGTCGGTGGAGACGGAATCATTTACAGCTGCATTCTTGTCGAAGAAAGTCGAAGAGGTGGTTTTGCTATCGACAAGCATGAAATCGTCCGCGGAATCGTCCTGTTTGACTAGTCGATATAACATATCTTCAGATCGCGGCTTGCGTGACCAGCTGAGGCGAAGGTCGTTTATAGGCGCTTGCAAGCCAGCTGCAAGCATGCGAACGACCTTTTTATCTAGGCGTTCTTCCTCCATAACGAGCTGACTGTATCCGCCTCCAGCACGAGCGATGCCTTCAACGAGGTGATGGCTGACGGCGTCCCCGATCCCGAGAGAAAAGATTCGGAGAGGATTGAGCGGGTTCTTGACTCGTTCGGCCCCGATGGCGGCAATGATCGCAGAGGTGTTGTAAACTTCCCCATCCGTCAACAAAATGATAGTTGTTTGGCAATCGTTCCGACGGTTTTTCATGCAGTCAAGTAAAGGAGGAAGAATCTCCGTGCCACCATAGTCCGCGGCGACCGTTGAAACGTAAGTTTCCGCTTGGGCCAAAGTTTTCGAGTCGTATTTCCTGCTCTTCGCATTTTTAAAGAGGAAATCATGAGAAGAGCCGAAACTGCAGATGTTGAAATATACCTGAGGGGACGCCGGGAGTGACTTGAGGAAAATTTGAAGCGCACGCTTGAGAGTGGCGACTTTATTGTGCATACTTCCGGAACGGTCGATTATGAAAATGACTTCAGTTGGCACTCGAGGGAGATTGAATTTCGGCAGGAAATTCAACATGGCACATTTAGTAGCCTGAGTCGGATGCGTTTCGATGACGCAGCGCGGTTCTTCCCATTCTTTGGTGGCGATGAGAACGACAACGTCCTTGTCCAACGCAACCGAGACTCTGGAGAGGGCAAGGTGGGAAGAGGTGGGATCAGGGAGAGTAATAGTGACTGGATGAGATGGAGATGCCACCGAAACAATCTGGCTGGTCATTTTTGCCTCGAGGGAGAATTCGAATCCAGCGTCAGTGGAAGTGATATTTGAGGTTCCTGTATCGGCGGGATCTCCATATCGAGGGGCGATGGCGGTGGGCAAGGTGAAGCGGACAGCATTGGATTGTGTGTCCTGCTTGAGAGGTGCGATGTAGGTCAGAGTAACGGTGACGGTAGACTTAGGAGGGATGTTCCCAACCTTGGTCTGGAAGATGTCTGGTGCGTTCTGGAGGAATAGGCCGGCAGTCTTGCCTTGAGCTTTGGCGGTCTCGTATGTCTTGATGGCATCCTCACGAGGCTTGACAGTTCCAGTGATCTTGTGACCATTGCACTCCATGATGAAGGCACAGACGGCGCTGTTTTCGTAGAGAGGAAAACGATAAAGGGCTTCGTATGGAACCGTGGCATGACTATTGGCAAAGGTCTGGGAAAGGGTGACTCGAGAGACCATGTCGACGATCGAGGCCTTAACTTTGACAGACGCGAGGGAGCAGGGAAGGAACTTTGTCTCCCAGTCGTTGTCTGTGGGGATGTGTAGGAAGAGACCTGCCGTGTTGGGAAGATTGTAGATGATGTAGTGTTCCATGATGAGATGAGAGAGAGCTGGGGCAATGGGCAGTGCAGAGCTGTGTGCTGATGCCGAATCGGCGGACGATGAGAACAAGGAGGCAAGCGGAGGAAATGGGACAAGTGCGCAATGGGGGCCGACGGTCGCCCCTTTTATGCGCCGTCCAGTCCAGTTGGCAGGTCAGAGCGCGCTGCACAGCCCGGGGCTGGTGCGCCACGGTGAGTCAACAGACAGCAGAAAGCCCGTTTTCGGAGCAATCATGCGTGGCCACGTGTGCTGCGGCGCACCTGTCCCGCGTAAGGATCCCCCTGTCCGCTCTGCTGAGTCAGGGTGAAAAAGGGTCGCCGATCGCAACGTAAAATCCTCGAAAATCAGCGCCCGCTCGGTGTCCCAGCCACAACACTAGCACTGCCACCGTCACCATCAACGCCGTCTCCGCGGGCTGCCGGTGTTGCGAGATGCTGTCGTTGCATCGGCCTCTTCTCCGTGTGCCTCTTCGCGCACTTGGCCCCCGCCAGCTTCCTCCGGCAAATCGCATGCTGGCTGTCCGCGTGTTTTCTCTGTCGACGGCCGCTGCCCAACACTTCCCGCCCTATGAGCGCCGCATGGGAAGGTCGCGGCTGCCTGCGAATACAGGAGTCCTGTTTGTCCCTCAACAAGAGGCATGGGTACGTCCCGCGCCTCTCCGCTTCTCTCCTCTCTTCTTTCCCTTGCGCTGACTGGCGCCCGTGTGCAGGTTGTCGAGCGAATGGGCAAGTACCTGGCCACGCTCGAGCCTGGCTTGCGGATATTGATTCCCGTCTTGGACAGAATAAAGTATGTACAGTCTCTCAAAGGTACCAGTCGAGCCACCTCATGTCAGGCTCACGCTGCACAGAAATTGCAATGGAAATCCCCAGTCAGTCTGCAATCACTGCCGATAACGTTGTCCTTGATCTCGACGGCGTCCTCTACATCCGTGTATTTGACCCCTACAAAGCCAGGTAGGGCCACTTAATCTCTACGTCAGGACTATCTGGCCTAATCTGCTTAGCTACGGTGTTGAAAATGCCGAATTCGCTGTCTCCCAGCTGGCGCAGACCACCATGCGCTCAGAGATAGGACAACTAACTCTCGATCATGTCTTGAAAGAGCGGCAAAATCTAAATGCCAACATCACCTCCGCCATCAACGACGCAGCAGAAGCATGGGTATTCTGCCAACACAAGTCCCTCGCGCTCTAATCCCCCTAGGGTGTCCAATGCCTTCGGTACGAGATTCGAGACATTCATCCCCCCGACAAGGTGAACCTTTCCACCCATTGCCTCCTGGGCTTACTCTTCAGGTCGTCCAGGCGATGCAAGCTCAAGTCACCGCAGAGAGGGAAAAGCGGGCTTCTATTCTCTCCTCTGAGGCCGTTAGACAAAGTGCAATCAACATTGCTGAGGGGAAAAAGCAGTCCACTATCCTCGCTTCCGAAGCCACTCGCGCTGAAAACATCAATAAAGCGGAGGGAGAAGCACAGGCGATTCTGCTCAAGGCCAAGGCCACGTCTGAAGGACTCCGAATGGTTGCACAGGCAATTCGGTCACATGGCGGTCAACAGGCTGTCGCCATGGACGTCGCCGAGAAATATGTCGAAGCATTTGGCAAGTTGGCCAAGGAAGGAAATGCTGTCATCGTTCCTGCTGCCTTGGGCGACATGGGAGGAATGATTGCCCAGGTCTGTATGCTTCACAGCCCTCATGCTCATTCTAGGCTTTGTCGATCTACAACCAAGTCAGTAAATCTCCGGTTGGCCAACGATCGGATAGACCGTCTCGCGGCTCAGACGAGAATGGACCCCGTAACGCAGTCCCACCTTTGCAGCCTATGCAAGAGCCAATCCTTGTCGACGCAGACCTCGGAGATCCTCTGACCCCAGGGATCAGCCCCATCCAACGTGGTGATATTGCATCATCAGATGTAAATTTCTCTGATATCCTGATTAAGGATCCCAACAAGCTTTCCGACTTGGGAGAGGAGGGTAAGCAGATCCCTACGGAAGATGATTATGTTCCGAGTGAATCGACAATCACCGGACGTCGGCGGTAGTCATTGGC
>Ga0335076_10003759_pt1 | contig 15277 bp, 11 predicted proteins | sample Lox_Sample_25_FD_206717 | JGI IMG/M metagenome (GOLD analysis project Ga0335076, IMG submission 206717) | Soil microbial communities from Loxahatchee National Wildlife Refuge, Florida, United States - Lox_Sample_2.5 | ecosystem: Environmental > Terrestrial > Soil > Wetlands | place: USA...
AAGTTCAACGAGCGTTTCTCAATTTTCGGACGTTTTAATGATGCTCCTTCCTATCTCGCAAATCGTACGAACAACCTTTCGGAAGTTGATACGACGGTTGTTGATACGAAGACGTTAACCGTCGGAATAAACATGAGTCTGAGCAATAGAGCATTCAACGCATTGCGGGGGAACTATTCTACGCAGAGAGGGAGTCTAATTCAGAGCCTCGACTCTTATGGAGGTGCCACGGTGCCACCTGCGAGTATATTCTTCGGCACGCTTCCCGCTGACCGGAGCGCTGCCTTCTTTGTCTCCTTATCTGATGGGGTGGCGCAATATAGTATAGGCACGAATGCCAATAACACGACCAAACAGCCGAATCTTGTGGATGACTTCAGTTTTACCCTAGGTGCACACCAGCTAAAGTTTGGAGGAGATTGGCGGGCCATATTTCTGGACAACGTTCCTTATAAGAACAATTTTGTCTACGCACCCACGAGCATCCAGAACTTGATTTCAACTGAGCAGGTTCTCCTGTTTATTCCAGAAACTGTGCTACCCGCGCGGATACTCTCGCAATCGACCTCGCTCTACGCACAGGACACGTGGAAAGCATCGCGTAGGCTTGTGTTGACATACGGCATTCGTTGGGAGCTAACTCCCGCACCTGAGGGGCTAGGTTCAACGAGATTGGCTTCTTGGTTGAATGTAAACAATCCCTCTGCGCTCGCTCTGGCACCTGCGGGAACACCCCTGTGGCACACGACGTACGGCAACTTCGGCCCTCGTGTAGGCGCTGCCTACACCCTGGACCAGAGAAATAGCTTAGTGCTTAGGGGCGGCGTAGGGGTCTTCTACGATCTCGGCGTGGGTGCGGCAGCAAACCTGAGCGGCTCATTTCCGAACGGTGCGACTGCCCCGTATTTTTTCCAGACGGTACCTGTCCCTAACATTGAGTCGTTTGCGCCGACAGTTTCAGCGACGCCTCCGTATCCGTCGAGCAATGGATTCGATCCGAACTTGAAACTTCCTCGGTCATACCAGTGGAATGTCGCGTTGGAGAAATCGTTTAGCGGCCACCAAGCATTCTCCGCCACGTACGTAGGACAAGCAGGGCGCAACCTGTTACGGACAGAGGCGCTCTATCAACCAAACGCAAACTTCTCAAGCGCCTTTGGCCTGACAGGAAACGGCGCGCGCTCAAACTATAATGCCCTGCAACTTCAGTATCGCAAACCTTTGAACTCTCGAGTTCAAGCGCTTGTCAACTATACCTATTCTCATTCGTTGGACAATGCTTCGAATGACATCCTGGCTGGATTGTCGAACACGGTCATCTCGGGTGCTAATGACTATGCATCATCGGATTTTGATGTGAGGCATAGTTTTTCTGCGGCACTCACATTTGAGGTGCCGTCCGCCAAGGGGAAACGAATATTGGAGGTCCTAACGAAAGACTGGTCGGTTGACACGGTGATTGTTGCGAGAACGGGATTTCCCATCAACGCGACAATCCCGGCTCCGTCGTCCCTTGGTGCTAGCTACATCCGCCCCGATGTGGTGCCCGGTCAGCCGTTCCTGCTATACGGCACTACGTGTGCGAAAGTTTTTGGACCCATTTCTGAAGGTGGAAATGGGGTTCTGGAGGCCGGCCAAAACTGTCCCGGTGGCATGGCGCTAAATCCGGCTGCCTTTGACACAACCAATCCAGTCGCCGAGACCCGGCAAGGGAACCTCGGTCGCAATGCGATCGCTGGCTTTGGCCTTACGCAAGTCGATCTATCGGTCGGCCGAAAAATTCCGATCAATGAGCGGCTGAATATGCAATTCCGCGCAGACGCGTTCAACGTTCTCAACCACCCCAACTTCACAAATCCCCTTGCTGGGTTGAGTAACCCGTCCGCACTCTTATCTCAATCGATGCTAAACAAAGGCTTGGGTGGATTGAATCCGCTATTTCAAGAAGGTGGACCTCGGTCCCTACAACTCTCACTGAGACTACTGTTTTGATTAGGGGCCGACAACAGGCTGGCCCTTTCTAGTGATCCGAAGTTGAGTCATCTGATGCTCTTGATGATTTGGATGAGGTACGTGCGCGGTGTGAGCGCACTATGTGTTGCGCTGGCGAGCGGGATTTTATCCTGTGGCGCTCAAGACCGAGATCCTGTCGGCTTTGATCCGACACCCGTTCGAATTTCATCTATTGAAAACAGTCCTTCGCGTCCGGTAACCAGCATGGACTTGCTGGCGATCCGAGATGTGAGGGGAGCAAGCATCTCTCCGGACGGCAAATATGTGGCGTTCGTAGTGGTGCAAGCTGTGTACAAAACTAACGCTTATCGTACAGCGTTATACACGATTGAGACCGCAAAAGGCAAAGCCCCCACATGTCTTGGCAGCGCAGGCGCCATTCGATGGGACTCAATTAACCAGTGGGTTACCGAGTCCCCGCAGTGGTCGCCTGATAGCCGATACATCACCTACACAAGCAAGATGGACCCGACGGCCAACTGGCAAGTGTGGCGATGGAACGTGAGTGGTGGGCCTCCGACAGAGCTAACAAATGTGCCAGGGAGTGTCCAGAGTTACCAGTGGACTCCTGGCAGCTGGAAACTGCATGTGATTGCTGAGGAACCGAAGGACGCCGCGCAAATACAGAAGATTTCGGAAGATGGAATCCTCTACGACGGGAGTTTCAAGGCCTCAGGAGGCCGGCCAGTAGTCGATGAAGTCCTCGCGGCGAAGCCCAGAGAAACTGAAGCATGGATTCACGATCTTGCTACAGGTGAAGAGACACGGGAGGCGAAGGCTGGCTCGGACGCCGCAGGTTTGTGGTTCAGCGACATCGGGGAAACATATTTCGACGGGACAACTCTTGTGGGTCACCATTTGCTTGATTCCAAAGTTTCACCTGATGGGCGGAGGGTTGCGTATCGCATGGTCGCCGATTCTTTCGGGACAACGGGGGCTCTTTACCAATTTTTTGCCAAGCCTGTTCGGGGTGGAATGCCGCTCGACTTAGCCCCTGGGGTCTATTTGGTCGGAAACTACTGGTGGTCACCTGATAGCACGAAGATCTACTTCGAACAGAATTTGGGAGACGGTCAGTCCAACACGTTGATGGTCGTCCCCGCGGAAGGCGGACGGGCGAGCCAAGTGTTTGAGACCGAGCGCTCACTCCACTTTTGCAACCCTGACAAGGACCTCCGTTTCGTGGTGTGCGTAAGCGAGACTAGTCATTCACCATCGCAACTTGTTTTGGGAGACATCGCAAGTGGGGTAATGCGAACGATCCTCGACTTGAATCCTGATTTTGCGAACCTGGAGCTTGGGGATACGGTTCGGTTGGAAGGAGTCAACAGGTTCGGTGATCGTTGGTGGGCGCACTTGGTGAAACCCCTAAATTTTGAACCCGGCAGGAAGTATCCGTTGATTGTGACGACATATAGGACACACGAATTCCTCCGCGGCGCCTCAGGAGATGAGAATCCGGTTCATGTCTATGCTGCCCACGGGTTTGCAGTCTTGAGCTTCGATTTCGGGAAGAGAGATTATGACAACGACCCTGGAGATTTCGAGCGATATTTATCGTGGTTCAAATCGGTGGATGCCAGCCTGGAGATGGCTATTCAGCGAGCTGCAGATCTAGGAATCGCCGACACAACAAGGGTAGGCCTGACGGGGTACAGCCGAGGTACCGAAATTGTGTCGTACGAAATCACGCATACAAATCGGTTTCGAGCTGTGAGCGGTGCCGCTGGAGATTACAGTCCGTATTTCTATTACATGGCTAAGAGGAGTCTACAGGAAGACTTTGCGAAGGAAGGTCTGGGAGGATGGCCCGAGGGGCATTCCCGTGAGAACTGGAAAAAGAGGGCCCCGGAGTTGAATGCAGACCTGATCTCTGCTGCCGTACTAAACAATGACCCGGATTCGGAATTCCTAGCAGACCTAGCTTTATATACGTCTCTTCGAGAGCTCGGGAAGCCAGTGGAATTGTTTATCTACCCGAACGAACTTCACGTCGTAAACCAACCAAAGCATCGCTACCAAATATACGAACGGAATTTGGATTGGTTCACATTTTGGCTAAAATCCGAGGAGAGCCCTGATCCAGCCAAAACCGAACAGTACCGGCGCTGGCGTCAAATGCGGCGGCAGCAAGCGCAGTCGACGGGTGTGAGCGCAGCAGCCTTTTAGGGGCATTGCCGAGCAGCACGCCGCCTCAACAACAGACTTGCTGCTCGCAGGTCGGGGTCGCTTTCACGGGAGCGCGAGCCCCCATCGGAGTGGCGGATTGTCGATGGCGGTGAGAATGCAGGAGGCTCGGCGCCTGAGCCTCTCTGCCTGTTGGTTACTCGTCGGCCTCATACGCGGGAGGAGTTAGGAAGTACTTCTCCGTGCTGTCAGACATCGTAGACGTACTTTTGCTGGTCCCGCCGTGAATAATGAGGACTGCGGAAGGAAGGATGTTAACCTCCGGTTTCACGTAGCTCATTGATTGCCTCCTTTCCAAGCCACCTTGTTGATGACCCAGAGTTTGACTGAATGGGCGATTCGCTAAACGGGTGGCATACGGGAACAACGAATCTCAACATCGTGAGACTCTGTTCCAGGGCCTACTCGTCTGCCTCATACGCAGCGGGTGTCTGAATTGGCTCGGTGTTGTCCTTTACGCTCACGCTTTTTTGTGTGCTGGACTGAATCACAGAGTTCGCAGACGCGGACAGCATGATTTCTGGCTTGGTATAGTTCATTGATTTCACCTCCTTTCTGTTCTGAGTTTCTCAGCTGAGATCCCGATGGATTCTTTTTATGTAGTTGGCCTTGTTGGTGCAAAGGCTTGCGGGTTCTTGGCTCTGTGTGATCCCGTCCAAGATGTGTCTCCCGGCAATAGTCCGGAGCCAAATCTCAATGCGGAGCGCGCGCATTACACCGACGATGGGAACTTCTGCGCCTTGCCTGGCCATCTGCAGTACTTTCATAAAGCGTGTGGAATCGACTATGCCAACGGAACTCAGCAGCATCTGCCGGCCTAGTTCCTGCAGACGACTCCATTCTTTTGCGATGGATGAAGACGGGCCTCGCACTACGAAAGCCTTTCTCTTGCGATTCAAAAGTTCGGCAGGAACGATGCCAGCAAGCGCGCGGCGCATGAGAGAGCGGCGTTGGCCAGGCCGGACCAATTGTTCGCGCGGGATGCTGTAGATGAATTCTAGTAAATCACGATCGAGGTAGGGATACCGCTTCTCTCGGCCTACATTAGGTGACAGGCAAGTGAGCTGTCTTCGAACCGCATCTAAAGTACTCAAATTTCCTTGAAAGCTGGGGAGAGTACCAAAGAATCTCACGCGACGCTCGTAACCGGTGAGCGCAATGCGGTTCCGTTTGACAAAGGATGGGTCCAGCCACGGAGGAGGGACTTTGTGTCTTGCGACGGGAAAGACAATTGGCGGAAGAAATTCTCGAGCAGCACCGAGCAATAAGTGGAACCACGGCTTGCGTTTGTTAAGGGCCCAGGCCTTTAACTGATGGGCCAGGGACGTGAACTCGCCTCTTGCAAGAAGGTCCTGCAATTCCAAATCAGGAGTTGGAACTCCTCCAGTGACCTCGTCACCGCCTGTACCGGAGAGGACTACCCGGTTTCCATGTGCGTCCAGGGACGCCTCAATTCGGCGATCGGGTTCGGAGAGAATACAGTTGCAGGATCCCGGGCTTGCGTCGAAGCGATAAGGATCGAATTCCAACCAGAAGAGGCCTTGATTGCCCATGTCAATGTGCGTACCTTTGCGGCCACGCTTTTCCTCGACCTTGGTGAAGTATGGGCGTTCATCCCAATTGGGCTCAGACTGGTCGTAGTAGGAGATGGTGTCGAGGCGGGGTGCCTCTGTAGCTCCGCGGGCGATGATGTGATCAGCCATGCAAACGATGGCAGAAGAGTCCATGCCTCCGCTCAATTCAGCGACTATCGGAGTGTCGCAGCGGAGTCGGCGCCGGACTGATTCCTCGAATGCCAAGCGGAAATGCTCCTCGTACTCGGCATTTGTGGCGTAGCGGACTTGGCGACGGGGATTGAAATCCCAGTACCTTCTTACACTGCACCTTCCATCTCGTACCAACGCAAAAAAACAAGGGGGCACGGCGTGGATTCCGACGTAGGGCGTCAGGTGGGTGGCCGGGAAGAACGAGAGCCAGCCAGCGATGTACTCTTCAGAGAGTGCAAAGGATTTGTCAGCAAACAGGACGAGAGGATCAAGGATAGTGCTCCAGGTGACTCGATCTGTGGTCATGGAATAGTAAAGAGGACGCGTACCGATGGGATCTTTGGCTAGGATCAGAGCGCGCTCTTTGAGATCGACTATGGAGATGGCCCAGTCTCCGATGAACTTGGCGAAGCAATCGGTACCGAATTTTTCGTAGGCGGCGACAACGATCGAAAGATCAGTCGAATCGAGAGTGAGGCCGTTTCCTAGCTGTAGGATAAGATCTACGCGATTATCGAGGCGGCCATCCCAAGTGATGATGAGTCCAAACTGTGTGACTTGCGGTTGCAACTCTCGCCGCGACTCCTTCGTAGTGTGAAATGCGTGAAAAAGAATTGCGAGGTTGGACGAAGCGTAGACTCTGGCATCATCAGGTCCATAAGCAGCGATACATGCTTTCACTCTTTTAAGGTAGTCTTGATCTATCGCTTTGCCGTTTACGTTCCATCTTCCAAATTGAACGCTCACGAGTTTTGTCCTTTCTGCGATTTGGAGCACGGCGCTTTAGCAGCGGTCCAAAACTGCATAGATTTGTGGAGTGTAAGGTTTATCGTTTACCACGCTTCCTGCGACTTCTACCCAGGCATGGGCTTTGAAAGGCAACGCTCGTGCACCAAGAACCATTTGCGCGGGGACGCCATGTTTTTTCAACAGAGATGCGGTGGCGGCAGACCGTTGCAAGCAGAGCGCTTCCTTCCAATACCAAATACTGGCAAGGTCCACGGCCGAACAAATCTCCTCGACCGTGCGTCGTTGTCGTGCTGATGTCGACACGGGACAATGGCGAACCTTCGAGTGAAGCGCCGTGAAGTTACCCAGCGAGAGAAAGAGGTCGAACCGAATCAGTTCGAGATAAGCTTCGAACACAAGCGACTTCATAAAGACTCCTCGTATAACGGAGGCAGTTGTAAGTGATCACTCAGGAACGCCACGCGATCCGTCAGGGCTTCGAGCCGATCGCTCAGAGGTAGCACGGGTGAATGGCCACGAAAGCGGTTGTACTCAAGAATAATTGGATTGCCAGAAAAATTGGCGGTTTGTAGCCGAGCTGTCATCTTCCGGGCGTGGAGAGGATTACAATTCCCGTCAACTTCGCCGGATACGAACATTGTGGCGGGATAGGCGACGCCTTCTCGCACCTGATGATAGGGCGAGTATTTGGCCAGAGCGATAAAGTCTTCCAGGTTGTCCGCCGTCCCAAACTCTTCTTTCCATGCTAGGGCGTTGTCGAACAAGTGATAACGCAACATGTCGAGGACGGGAACCATGCAAATTGCGGCGCGAAACAAGTCGGGCCTCTGTGTCAGAGCCGCACCCACAAGCAAACCGGAATTCGATCCACCGAAAATTGCGAGCTTATCCGCAGCTGTTCTTCCGGTGCCGAGGAGCCATTCCGCGGCACTAAGGAAGTCGTCGTACGCTGTTTGGCGACTGCGGCGTTTGCCCGCATTGTGCCAATCGGGCCCAAACTCCGAACCACCGCGGATGTTCGGCAGGGCAAAAAGGCAGCCCAGTTCCATGAGCACGGCCACAAAGACGCTAAACTGCGGGGTCACGGGCACGCCAAATCCGCCGTAGGACGTCATGATCGTGGGATTGGCCCGTTTCTCGAGGACGCGACGCTGCGCTACAAGATATATTGGTACCTGCGTTCCATCCTTCGAGCTAAACCATTCACACCGGTGGGCGTAGTTCTCATCAGCGAATGGCAATGTTTTCCGCGCCCAGAGAATGCGTCTTTTGCCCCTCGTGGGCTGGCGGAAGATTGCGGTGGGCTTCGTGAATGATTCCAGTTCAAGAAAGAGCTCATCTTCTTCTGGTGAACCACAGACGATGCGTATCGTTTCATCGATGTTTGTGGGCAGTTCGGCGAGCGCTTTCCCAAAGAGATCGAAGACACGGATTTGCTGTACTCGGCCCCGATAATAGGAGACAAAGATACGTCTGCCGGCGACAAGCCAGTTTTGGATTGGAACATCCGCCTCAGGGACGAGGTCGCGCCAGACAGTTGCCCCATTTTTGTCCACTTGGATTTCCACGATGCGCCGGTTTATTGCATCGCGGTCCGTGATGGCAAGCATCTTGCCGGCGACGAGGCACAGTCCAAGTTGAAAATCTGCGTCTCTAATGAGAAGTTTCGGTGACGAGGGGCTTCCGAACGATCCCAGGTAGATATCGGTGACTATCTTGTCGAGGAAGCGATAAATGAGATAGGCGATTCTTGTTTGGTCGGAAGTCAGGCTTAGTCGAATGTTTGCATCTTGCTTCGGAGAAAAGACCATTTCGTCTTCGGCGCACCGGGTTCCCAGCACATGGCGGTATGCGGCACGGGCAACAGGCTGCCGATTGTCCAAAGGCTCATGTACGTAATAAAAGCTCTGGCTATCCGGTGCGAAGGCAAATCCGCGCAGGTACCCTCTAGGCAGAAAGTCGACGAGGCGAGTTCGCGTATTGACTTCGAGCAGTTCAAATATTCCGCTTCTCTCACCCCCCTCCTTCACTTCGTAAAGCAAGAGTCGGCCGTCCGGTGAGATTTTTAGCGGTCTTACGGCAACATATTTACTACCGGTTCTTTTTCGAGGGTCGATCAGGAGCTGATCTTCGCCATTTGCACCGTCCCGCATGTAGACGCAGGGTTGTTCTTGTCCCGTGTGCCGCTTGCGGAAAAAATAACGCTCCTTGTTTTTGAGTATAGAGTCGTATGTCTCGATGTCCGCCAGCTCGCAGACGCGTTTACGAATTGTGTTCCGTCCTGGGATGCCATCGAGGTAGTTTCGGGCGTACAGAGCCTGCTGTTGAATCCAGGACTGAGTGCGTTGAGACTCCGGGTCTTCGAGCCAGCGATAGGGATCAGTGATGCGTACTCCGTGCAAGAAATCTGTCACGGGTTCCTTCTCAGAAAACGGTGGAGGCATTATTGGCAGGGGCATTGCAAAGTCCTTTGGGCCAGGATGTCGGCCTCGTGCTTCATTCGTCGGGTCAGCGCTCGAAAGTAACCGGCTGTCTGTGGATTAGCGAGACATTTCGAATCTTGCCAAGCGTCGTTCGAAAGGGCGTAAGCGAGGATGGCGACAAGTGGTGAGAATGCCAAATACTCCGAGAGCGAGCCATTCGCGACGTAGGATCTCCAATGATCTTCATACTGCGCCGCTAGTTCAGCCCTTCGGTGGGAAGCTGTCGTACAGGAACGCCGGAAATACGCCATTAGGTATTCGAATGTCAGCACAGGAGGGCCGACGGCGGCCTCGGCCCAGTCGAGGAAGACGCATTGATCACCGGAGACGAGGATGTTGCCGGGATTGAAATCTAGATGATTTAGAGCTTCTGGAAGAACTCCTTCGGCGAGTTTGGACAATGCCTGTTTCAATGGATTTGATAGCGCCGAGACCTCCTTGCAGGTAAGAGCGGTTGGAGATGCTGCAACTTGCCGCGTCATGAGTTCTTGCATGACCGCGAGAAACTCGTCTACGCGTTCAAGAAGCGATCCAGACGTGGCGTCTCGAGCGCCTGCTGCTAGGATCTCTTTGGTATGGCAGATCGACGCGATTTGCAACTCCGCGAGACGCTTTATGACCGCTTGCCAAACGGCAAACTTGGAACTGGCATCGGGAGCGATGCCGCCCGCCTCGGTCATTAGCCATGCATGCCACTGGGGGCGGAACGCAACGACACGTGGGAGAAAATCGGGGAAGAATTCCGAGAGGGTGCGCGTAATTGCAAATTCTCGAATGTTCGGACTACCGACGGCTTTGAACCAAAGTGGTGGGCCATTGGTTTCGAAGCGCAAAAGGCTAAACGTCGGACTGGCGGTGAGTTGTCGGAATTGTCCTGTAAGACGAAGGCCTAGCGATTCAACCTGGCTCTGCACCCAATTGGTGACGTTACGCAGCGCCCCAGTTGTTCCAAAGCCTTCACCGTTTTCTCCAATCCGTTTCGAGCGGATTGTCGACAAAATACGTTGGACATTGGCGAGCGTTGTCCGCGTCCTGAATGTTGTTTCATTCAAGGAACTCACGGAGACCCAGTAGAGCCCGGGCGACAGCACAGCCTCGGCTTGCAGGAATTCCATCGCGCAGAAACGGCCCGCTTCGTCGGTACCTGACGCTAAATCTGAAAAATGGGCTGACAGACAATATGCCTCGATTCTGAACCGCCGGTGCACGACGGAATTGATTTGCGGTGCGACCCTTTCCCAACGGGGAATTTCAACTAAAGGCAACGCGCAATAGGCGCCATCCTGCACACACAAAACCTCCGATGCGTCACTTCGAGTGATGACAAGACTGTAGACTTCCTGTTCGATTTGTTGTTCGGCGCTCACAGTGCTCTCGAATGGTGGCTCACGTCGCGGACGTCCGTGGTTTGTACTCAACAAGGTTGTGTTTCTGGAGACATTCCAGGAACTCTCGTACATCGCGCTCGACGATATCGGACCGAATTCCGTAACGGCTACTGATTTCATCGATGATTTTGAGTTCGGGCCAGCTGAGTTTCAGCATTCCGAGGATTTGGGATCCCACGATGTTGAGGGTGAACATGTGACCGTGATGGATGTCCAGGATGATGCCTCCATCGGCATCGTGAGTCGCGCGCACTCCTTCCGCAATTCGTAGCAAGGCACTTTCCTTTCTGGCCGCACTGAAGACCGTAGGGAATATGAATCGGACAGTGCCACTGTCCTGTATCAGACATCCACAAGAAGATTCATATGTTCGAAAACTAGGAGCCTCGGATTGCAAGGCGTTCGGAGGAAGGATGTTAGCGACGAAGGAGCTTGCTTAGGTTCTTGGGTCTTTGTTCGGAAATGGGTCATCTCTCTTGAACCGAGGGAGAGCATTGTTGTCGAAAGAAGATTCGGAGGAGTTCGAGGATCTTTGTTGGAACATCCGATGGAGTTTACCCGCAGAATTCAGGTCGTCGTGAGAGCCGTCTTCTGCGATCCTTCCTTGCCGGAAGACAATGACGCGGTCCAACGAGGGAAGGTTGGCAATTCGGTGAGACACGAAGAGGAGAGTTACTCCCGGCAGCAAACGAGGGATTGTTTGTAGTATCGAAAGCTCGCTTGCAGGCTCAATTGCGGAGGTAGCCTCGTCGAGGATCAGGACTCTTGGGTTGCGAAGCAGCGCGCGAGCCAGAGCCAGCCGTTGTCGTTGGCCTTCTGAGAGCAGGCAACCCGCCGGTCCAATGGGCTGCGACAATCCCCTAGGAAGAGAGGCGATGAACGATCGAAGTTCGACTAACTCGATCACCGTGTCGATCAATTCAGCATCTGCATACTGTTTCCCAAGCCGTAGATTGTCGACGAGCGTTGCATCCAAGAGGAGGGGAACAGCGGGAAGATACGAAACCAAAGCCCGAAGTTGCCTTAACGGGAGCCGCGTGAAGGGAGCACCCCCAAGAGAAATTGTGCCGGAATCAGAATCGTAGATTCTCGCCGCTAATTTTGCGAAAGTGCTCTTGCCGGCACCGTTTTCACCTACGATCGCAACACGTTGACCTTCCCGAATGAAAAGCTGCGGGACTGTCAAGAATCCCTTCTGCCGTTCATAACCGAAAGACACACCCATAAAGGCGATATCGCAGTGCGATAGATGCTGTATCTCCAAGCCGGGCTGGTCCGAGACGAAGGGCCGCAACGCTAAGATTGATCGAAGATACCGGATACTGGAAAACGTACGCTGTGCTTGGGCATAGGATTCGACTGCGCCAGCTAGTGGTTCGAACAACTGAAACACGTAGCCATAGAAGGCAACTAGGGCGCCGACCGTCATGGCGCCGCGAAGTGCCGCCCACGCTCCAAAGCCGATGATTGTGGCTCCAGCCGCAGCGATCGGAAGATTCGTCCAGCTTGTGAATTGAACGTTCCCTACAGCCAACTTGACCTGACTGCGAACGACATCAGAGAAAAGGTGGAACGCACGCCGTTCCTGTCTTTTTTCGAGCTGTAGTTGTTGGATCTGAACCAGTGAGGTGATGTGTTCATCGAGAAAAGCGCTCGACTTTGCCCTTGTGGCATGTACGTTTTCGGACCGTTCCCGGAGCAGTTTGCGAAAACGGTGTCGGACCGCTAGAAAGACAGGGATTGATGGCAGCACCAACATGGTAAGTTGAGGACTCAAGGCCAACATGGCACAGAGCGTGAACGAGGTAATCAGGAGTGTCCGGAGTATGCTCGGGACTAAAGTCGAGCCGAAATAAGCTACTTCCTCGATCGGCTCCCGAAGAGCGTAGAGCCTCTCTCCCGAGGGAGTCCTCTCGTGATATTCAGCCGACAGCGAATCGAGTTTTCGGAAGATTTCCATGCGAATGTCGAGAGCAGTTCGTTGCGATGCTCGGAGCGTGAAAAGGCCGCCGAAACTCGTGAGCATGCTCCGCAGCTGCGAACTTGCGAAGATTGCGGCAACTGCACAAATGAGCAGTGTCGTGTTCCGGTGCGGAATCGCGCGGTCCACTACCCACATAAGAGCCAGAGGATTGAGCAATGCAAAAATACTCGCGACAGTCAGAAGACCGAAGCTAGCGATGTGCCAGCCAAGCAGCGGCCGGATTCTCCGATATAGCCATCGCAACTCGTCAGGGAGAAAGGTCCGCATGCGTCCGAACCGTCGTCCGGGTTCGGTAATGATCCAAGCTAAGACGGGATTCGGTACACAGCCAGGCAAAAAACGAATGGTTCGAAACTGCGACAAATTGGCCGACAAGCTCTTGTAAACACGGAGGAATGCGAAATGAGGAGATCCCCTTTGGTGTTCGGAAGAGGCTCAGCCCAAAGACTAGACCCGGCGAACGCAGGCAATGATCTTCCCCACGATCTCGGCATCAGAACTGAGCTTCATCGTTGCTCGAGCAGTCGCATCGGTTGTCTCGTGCACCAAGATGATCTGGCGGTCCCGACGGAATCGTCCGCAGACAAACGATCCGTCGCGACGCGTGAACAGGTAGACATGCCGCCTTTCGTCAGCTTCGGATTCCTGCACGACTGGTCTTTTGATGCGACGGTTCACAACCAGGAGAACGGCACCACGCAGCGGCCATTGGAAATTCAGTCCGTTATTCCCAATCCAAAAGATGTCACGCATCGAGATTCGCGACATACCGCACAATTCTGACAATGCGTGGTGTAGGAAGTATGGTATCTCTGCGAACTGATCGACCAAGTTGTTATGGATCGTGCCATCGTCGCGTGTTTTTCCGCGGTCATGTTTCGGGCCCAGCGCAGATCCCGGATGTACTGCTAGATCGTCGGAAATTGGTTCACTGCCCAGTTTGTCGATTGCGAGTTTTGCGGATCGGAGAAACTCCCAAAAATCTATGGAGTAGAGGATGCACAGCGACAAAACCTTTTGTACATGGCGAGGTGAAGTATTGATGGTTTCGTAGTCGGAAAGGGAACCGAAGGCGGCGGAATACTGCTCATCGCCAAGTTTCGCCGCAATGAGGTTACTCATCGTTGATGCCTGCCGGAACGAGAGGCCATTTCGTTGGCGTCGAGACGAGATTAAGTGGCCGAGGTCCGAGGCCGCGTGCCCGGGCGGCGGGAGGTCCTCTGGCCTCCACTTGGTCCGTACCCGAGACCTGGGGAAAAACACCAGATTCTGGAAGCGACGAACCTCCATGTCGATAGCTCCAAGTACTCTGACCTCACTCCCCAGTCGAAGTTCGACATCGGACCCGTTTCGATGCGAGGGGACAAGCACAAGGCGACCTGGCGCGATTTGTCGTACGCGGCTGCAGCTCAGACCCCCGGAGTGCTCCAACAAATAAAGATGTCGCGAAACGCCACCCGCGACGTCCGGCAGCCGAGTCTGATCACCCAGCGGCTCAACGCGCACGACGCTGCCCGGCAATAGCTCGGGAAAGGGCAGCGTGTCCTCACTACCGAGCTTGGCATAAAGAAAGCTCTTCCTGTTGTTGCGCAGAAGCATGTCGACCGGTTCCAACGCGGTTTGCAAGAAGAGTCGATTGAACGGAGCAATAGGCTCAACGGTGCGGTCTTTCTGCTCGAACCACGGGATAAACGCATGGAGGTCGTACTCGTTAGCGTCCAGGAGGATTGTTTTCGGGAATGGCAGCTGCATCTGCAAACGAACAATGTTGTCCAGGCGTATGCCGAAGGTCGAAAGCCAGTCGTAAAGGCTGTAGCCGGAAACAGAGCTGAGCGCGATGAACTGATGGAGATTCGGAGTGAATCGCCGGTTCCGCAAATCGTAATAGAGATTGTGGGGAACGTGGTACGGCGTGCCCGCGCCAAAGATTTGCGCTGAAGCGACGGACACCTGCAACAAGCTTAACTGTTTGCGCGACAAAATGTCTCGGACTCTGCGGGCTCGGTCGTCTTGCGCAGGAAAAGACGCCTCGTCGGGCAGGGGCTTGTGTTCCGCCGCCGACAGCTGTTCATGCCCGGGCTTGCGAGAGTTCCGGTGTCGCATAGAGGGGCGGGGACGGCCCATAGAAAAACGGACCGTGCTTATAGGAAAACAAGTCAAAAGTGTGAAAAAAGTGTAGCGTGACCGCATTTGAGACCAGGGGCGTCGCAAATAGCAGAATGGGCACGCCTCGTAATGTCCTAACCATTTGGCTGGACAGTTAACGGCATTCCAGTTAGCATCTGCAACTAATGGGCGTACGCAGCCCCACCTCTCGGCCCGGGGAAAGTCTGAAAACGCTTCGGGAGAGTCTGCGCTTGACGATGCGCGAGGTGGAGCGTCGAAGCCAGCGGCTGGCGCTTTCGAAGGGGAACCCGGACTTCCTCGTATCTCATTCCTGGCTGCGAATAATCGAAAACAGCCGGTATGTCCCCGGTATCCACAAATTCTACGCGCTTTCGGTCATCTATCATTGCAGCTGCGAAGAACTCCTCACGCTCTTTGGCGTCAATCTTGCTGATGCCGCCAAGGATCAGGCCATGTTCGACTGGCCCGCTACGCACATTGCTTCCGCGTCGGTCGATGGAGATTCGGCAAAAATTCCCTTTCCCGTACGAACCCAGCAGGATTTCAAGCCGGAAGGTACCCAACTTCTGACGCGATTGA
>Ga0335076_10003760_pt1 | contig 15277 bp, 11 predicted proteins | sample Lox_Sample_25_FD_206717 | JGI IMG/M metagenome (GOLD analysis project Ga0335076, IMG submission 206717) | Soil microbial communities from Loxahatchee National Wildlife Refuge, Florida, United States - Lox_Sample_2.5 | ecosystem: Environmental > Terrestrial > Soil > Wetlands | place: USA...
CAATAAAAAACCCCCTGTGAAAGACAGGAGGTTTTGAAACTTCATTTGAGTGATCAATAAGGAAATATTTTAGTGTACGTTAGACCATTCGGTGTGGTTACCACTACTTTGAAATAATAAGTACCATTGCCCGGGCAGGAAGTAGGATCACCGTTTGCATCCAATCCATAAGTGATTACAGAGGTAATGTCATCAGACCGTAGAATAGTATTTTGTCCGCTTGTTAATCTGAAATCACAATCCTGACGAATAACTTTGGGCTGTGAAATCAATGATTCAAAATCGACTCCGAAACGGTTTGTTCCCCATTCAGCCACGTTTGTATTGCCAAGGCTGTCAGTATGAGTTCCGGTAGTTGTAATTACAATGCCATCATCATAAGTGAAAACACGTTGTTTTGAAATATTCCATACTCTTTGTTTTCCATTGTCGAATGTGATGGATAAATTACCACTAATGGTATGAGTAATTGTTCCAAGTGAAGAAAGATCGACCAATAAACCTCCACTCACGTTTGTGATTGATTTTGTTCCGTTGATCGTTATACTTTTGCCATCTCTTAAACGGGTAATTTTCAAATCCTGGACGCTGATGGTTACAGTAGCGCCTTTATCACGCCAATACACACCCGCTGGAATGGAAATTACCACTACACCGGTACGTGTACGATTACCCCAGCAGTTCGTACCATTGTAAGTAATAGTAATTGTTCTTGGATCAGCATTCGCATCAACGACAACTGTAGCGTCACAAATAAGACCTGTAAGGGGACCATTTACGCCATTCACCTGGGTAGTACTCATGGTGGTGGTTGTGCCGTCCATTGCAGAAACACTGTTGCCTGCAGTAGAAGGCTGATTGTACAATGCTGTGTTGACATCATTGGTAATGGCTTCATCTTCGGTAGAAACCTGCGATTCATCGTCAGCCTGTGTGGCTAAATCGGCCTGGGTGGTTGAGCCGGATCCCGAATTATTCATATTGCTTTTGTTACACGCAAACATGAAACTCAAACAGGCGGTAAGCAGGGCAACATAGAAAAGGTTGTTTGTTTTCATAATCACTTTTTTGATTTAATTTTTTTGTTTTACCTAAGATGGATTTTTAAATAGAGGGTTTAAAAATATTTTGCATTTTTTTAAAAAAGCCAGGGCATTATTAGCCAAACATGGTATAATCAACTAATAGTGAATGGTTTAAAAATTTGTTATTAATAACAAAAAAAGCGTCATTTTTTTGATGACGCTCGCAGAACTCCCATTCATATAAATAAATGTTATTGATTAAAATCCCATTCAGTTATTTTATTTTCTTCAATTCATAGTCCTTTTCTTCGTGTGAAATAAATGCAGTTACTTTTCCATTTTTGTCTTTAACAAAATCTAATTCCACACCCGCAATTTTCACAAAAAAACGGGTCTGCGTTTCAGGATATATTGGGGTTTTGGGAAGATTATTATTAGGTCCTTCAATATATAAACTGCCGTTCTCAAGGGTGATGAATATATGATGCTGTGTGTCGAACTCATATTCACCGACATATTGTTTCAACACAGATTCGCTAAGTTTTATTTCCGGATGGTCCTTCCATTTTATCCATTTCGTCTGATCGAGGGCCGAAGACCTATCATAACAGGGATCGGAAGCAAGTGTTACGAACATGGAATCTTTTATTATCCTGAATTTGTATTTCCCCAGGGTTGTATTATCGCAATCACTCTGGCCGTCAATCTTTTTTAGCGTGAATGAAGTGTCGTCTTTGATATAGGTCATTGTTTCAACCATCTCACTGTCGGATACAGTATATACGCTGACGAAGTCCTTCTTAAAATCAAATATTACATTTCGGGGATTATCTCCTTTGATCGTTCCTTTCCACCTGGTATTATTCAATTGAGCCAATAGTGAGCCTGAGATTACCAATAGGGAAAGAAGCAAAATTATTTTTTTCATGAAGTATTTTTAAATGATAATTCGGCAAAATAAACTGACGAGCTTGTCGAAACCTATTCAAATCCGGATTTGAGAAGTAATTGACCTGATGATTTAACTTTTTATTCAGATTCCATAACATGATCGCGAAATGCGGAGGGTGACAAACCGGTAAATTGTTTGAAAGTGCGTTGGAATGTGGCCTGTGAATTAAAGCCGCAATCAAAGGCAATTCCAGTGATCGTCATGTTATTCATATCCGGCTGAAGAATTTTTACTTTGAATGCTTCGACCCGGTATTCATTGACAAATTCATTAAAACTTTTATGCATATGCTGATTAAGAACGGCCGATATCGTTTTTGGAGCAATATCAATATGACCGGAAACCATATTCACAGATAGGTTGGGATTAAGATACAGTTTATCTTCTTCCATTGATCCTTTCAGTAAAGAAACTATCTCCGATATCGTCGAAGCAGTCAATTGGGAATTGATGCTTCCGGATTTTTTGACAGCTGAATTTTCCTGCTGTGATACGATATACCCTTTTATACCCAGCCAGTAAATAATAATTGCCAGCGGGATATAAATAGGATACCAGCCAACGGCATTCAATAATGTATCATAATATTTCGGGATGACGTAGGGAATCAGAAATAAAAACCAGATCACCTGGAAGGCGAGAAATACACGGATAAACTGACGCAACCATTTATAATCTGTAGCCTGACCATTTAGCGGAGAATTGTTTTTTATTGCGACGCGTAACAAATATTTATGCGATAACCAAAGATAAAAAGTGATTGACATCCAGCGGGGGATATCTACGTAGGTATTATAAGTATCAATGAAATTACCCCAGGGAGACGGGTTGGGTTTTATAGTCTTAGTGAAATATATGATAAGGAAAATAAGGATTGTAATTGAAGGCATCAGGTCAAGGATAACCGGGAAAAAATAAAATCGTTCTTTTTTTGACATTTTGAAAGAAGGGTCGAGAAAAGATCGGGTATAGAAATAGATTAACGGACCGATTGGCATCACGATGATCATTGGGATCATTTCCCAAAGTCCGGTGTTAAACCAGCTGTGAAAATTGCCATAGAGGTTAAAACTTGCAAGGGATATTAGAAAAATCAATGCAGAAAGAATCCGGTTGGAGCTTCGTTTTTTCTTCGAGAAAAAAAGCAGGCTGCCTAAAATAAATCCCTGCAGGGCACCCAGTAAAATGAACGTTCTCAACAATCCTGTAACAAACAACATCAGAAGCTTCTTTTAATGTAAAACCATCTTTTGTCTCAAAAACTCATTCGAATTTACTAAAGCTTTAAACAAGAAACCGGAAAAGGCCCTAATGATTTGGACCGGTCAGCGACGATGTCCAACCGGACAGATTCTGCCCTTATTTCAGTATTCTTTTTATGACATGTAAGAAAATCAGTTTTTTAGCGTTTCTACTTAGTAAAATTTCTATAAATCCACAATTCTTATATATAAAACCAACTGGTGATGAGATATATTTTCTTCCTGGTTCTGGTCGCCTGTTCTTTTTCCCAGGCCTGGGCCCAGCCTAACTGCCTTAAAAATTCAAAATTATATTATTTCGATCCCACCAGAAATCCGCGAAACTTTACTGAGAGATTGGGCAATCATCCCCAATTTCCTTTTTTGCAGGAAAAAAACGGGGTTAATTCTGTCGCCGCATTCATCACTTCGATCAATAATCCCGAAAATCAACAAAAATACAGAAGGGAGTTTCTTGCTTTCGATTTGTTATTGCGCAATTCAGGATTTACCAACGGGTATAAGGATCTGACGGATTCCAATGTAGAAAATTTGTTTGTGAAACGGGGAACCATCGGAAATCTTGGGTTTTATGATCCGCAGAGAGATCTGATCAGTTATATATATGTAAAACTAAACCCTGCTGGAGAACCCAAAACAGGGATTCCGGCGTGGAAACTCACTACTGCAAAGGGCTGCTATCTTTATATTCTACATACCTGCGGAAACGCATTTTATCCGAATACTTCTCCCAGAAGTGCTGGCGCCGGTGCAGGTAAGAAAGGCGCTGTTATAACAGGTGGATGCAAAGTGGCAAGCATTGAAGGTGTGGTGAATCCATTGGAGATAAAGCCTGATTCCGTTGAACGCAAGTTACATGTGACTATTAATTTCTATCAGGCAAGTCTGACTAAATCAAAGCATGCGAAAAGCGGATATGATACCGTAGTAAGCCTCATACATCACATGGATACTGTAAGTTCTTTTAGGGACAGGAACGGAAAGCAACTTAAAATATATGCAAATCCGATTGCCAACAAAATACTAATATGCAGAGATACTTCCTTAAAATTTTATAATCAGTTGCAGATTGACAGCTCGGGGAATCCAACCACCCATGAACCCATAGATTTTGTTCTGGCGGACACAGTTTACACTGAGGCCAAAAAGGTAAAGGGAAACTGTAAAAACAAAGTGGAAATAACCATTGATGGGGGTATGTCGGTGAATGCTATTCCGAGGTTCAACAGCGCAACTGAACATTCGCAGACAAACGGAGCACAACTTGCGGGTGAGATTTCGATTGCACAGATATTTGCTCCATGGATCGAGGCGGGGGTTTCTGCTTCTTATATTACGCTTTCTTACCAGGATGATTTTCCTTATCCCGGGTCGGTAGCCGGAACTTATAATAAAGTATACCTTGGGGCACCGATCATACCTGTTCAGTTGTTTGGGAAATTTAATTTCGGAAAAGAAGTGGGTTTCCAGGCCAATCTGACTTTATCAGTTGGGTATTCTTTCCCAATGAAAGGAAGGATTGAGAATAGCGGAAATGTGCTTACAACGACTCCGGATTTACAGGGAGCACCCACTGCGGGAGTTAAAATGGGAATTGCTTATTACTTTACCTGCAAATTCGGATTGGGAATTTCGGCAGGGGCTCAGTTCTTCAGCAATAAAGGCGCGCTAATGAATTACAATTTATTTTCATTGCCTGTTGTGGCCGGGTTAAGAATCAGGATCTAAACAATTTGTACTGGTTCATTCTGCAAGAGCAACGAATTCCAGGTCCCCAAGCAGCTTCGGGAATGATCATGATCAGACCGGCCTCACCAACGTGATTAGTAATGTTCCCAAGACCTACTCAAGCCAGTTGTAATGTCGCGAAAGTATAAGATATCTATTCCCGTAGCAATGAGCAGCAACGCGGAGTCATTTTATTTGCACAAGCTTTAAAAAAAATGAAAACAATTAAATAAAAATCTCAAGCCTTTATTTTATCTGCTATTCTTTCGGCTTTATTTAAAGTGCCCTGGATGCTGCTCCGTAACGTAACTTCGTATATGCTGGTATGATATCCGGACTTTGATGGAATTTCCAATTACAAGATCCATGACCGTAATTGTATTTACATTTATTCTGTTGACAGTATCTGTAATGGCAGGTTTACTGGGGTCTCTCACAGGTCTGGGTGGCGGGGTGGTTCTGATTCCGGTTCTCAGCCTGTTGTTCAAAGTAGATATTCATTACGCGATTGGTACTTCATTGATCAGCGTGATTGCAACTTCTTCCGGCGCCGCAGCGGCCTATGTGAAAGAAGGAATTTCCAATATCCGCCTCGGAATATTCCTGGAACTCGCTACGACAACTGGAGCCGTTACAGGCGCCATCCTGGCCGGCTATATAACTACTTCAGTCATAGCTGTGATCTTCGGATGTATTCTGATATTTTCAGCTATAGCTTCGTTAGCTAAATACACGGATCACCTGGAACAGGGTGAAGGGAGCTACCTTGTACGGTTATTGAAACTTGGCGGCAGCTTTACAACCCGGGATGGAAAGAAAGAGTATACGGTCAAGAATATTGGCTTCGGTTTTTTGATGATGAATGTGGCAGGTGTAATATCAGGGCTGCTGGGCATAGGTTCCGGTGCCTTAAAGGTAATTGCCATGGACAGCATCATGCGTGTTCCTTTCAAAGTGTCCACAACTACCAGCAATTTTATGATTGGCGTGACTGCAGCAGCCAGCGCAGGGATTTACCTCAAAAGGGGCTATATAGATCCAGGCCTTTCCATGCCCGTGGTGATCGGCGTATTGACAGGGGCATTTATCGGATCAAAATTTCTTTTTGCAGCCAGAACCCGTTCTTTGAAAATACTTTTTGCCATTGTGGTCCTTGTGCTCGCTGCAGAAATGATATACAATGGCATAAAGCACAATATCTGACCATGAGATCCTTTAAACACCAGATAAGAGACCGGGACATTGAAAAGATCATGGGCAACCTGTTGCGCTACGGTGTTCTGACTTCCGCCTTGGTCGTGATCATCGGCGCTATTTTTTATCTTATTCAACATGGGCAGGATAGCCCGCAATATCGGAAGTTTGTAGGAGAGCCCGAACGGATAACTGATTTGAAAGAAGTATGGAGAACGGCCATGCATGGGAATGGCCGATCCATTATTCAGATCGGATTGTTTATATTGATTGCTACACCTATCGCGCGGATCATATTCTCTGTATTCGGTTATCTTCTGGAAAAGGATTTCCTCTATGTTGTGATCACCCTGATCGTACTTGGGATTATTTTGCACAACCTGTAAAAAGAAAAACAAGGTCCTTCAATATCACTTAAAATAAATTGTTTGAATCTGATGACGTGTAGAACGTGGATTTTTTATGCTTTTGCTTTTGCATAAATTTAATGTGGGCACTCGCACATGATTTCTGTGGGACCAAGAAAATCGTGCTGACACAGATTTCTATTGGATTGCATCTTTAATGGTCGATAAATGACCACATCAAACCGCGATTTTTCCACAACCCGCCATATTAAAGGCATTACTTAACAACAACTGGCATAATTGATGTACATTCATCAGCTCAACCGATTGCTATGACAAGTTATTATCCCACACTGGCCGTTATCGCCGCGGCGGGATTTTCCTCCTTCAGAGAATTATACAGAAAAATTTCCAATCAGGGTTGCCAGCATGACGAATATTATACCATTGTGTATGTCGATTGCCTCGGAATCATCCGGACACTGATCGTTCCTGTATGGAGGATAATGATCAATTCCGTGCAGGAAGTTTCGAATATCAGGAAGAGCAGGTGGAAATAAAGATGCGATTCCTTCATTACCCAGATTCTGTACCAATATTAGGCGAATAATAACACCAGCAGGAGCAGGGGAATTTTTCCTGGCCTTTTGAAGTTAATTAACCGGTTTATTTAATAAACTTTTTAAACTGTGCTTCATAGACTGTCATTTTTTCTCCATCCCGGATAAAGACCCCGGTGTTCTGCAAAAAAATTGTATCTCTCGAAATTCTGGAAACATAACCAACAGGATAATTATAAAAAGTCCAGTTATAAAATTTGTTTTTCTGACTTTGCTTTTGAGTAATGATTAAATCTCCAACTGTCGCTTTATTTGTCGTTATAAACCATCCTGAAAAATTATTTCTGTTAATATGCAATATTGTATTTACCGACCACGCAAGACTATCATAATTATTATCATATAATGCTCCATTTATGTCATAAAAGAAAACCCCCTGAAAAGTTGGTTTAGTATAGATGGGATTAAAGATTATCCCCTGCCAACAAGGAGGAGCATTTTGCTGACCGCCGATAAAAATATTATTATACCCCTGTAAAGCAATTCTTGAATTGGTTGAACCGTACATCCTGAGAATGTCATTGATGAAAATAGTGTTGGTGGCAAAAATGTGGCATTCAGGAGATGGCGTAATTTTATCTGCATTGAAATCTATTTCGCAATCTTCAAGAGATGCACCGGCATTGCCTCCTATACGCCCAAGTTCGAAAACCGTTTCAGCGAAGATATTTCTGAATGACCCGTGAAAAGCAAGATTACATATATCAAATATCTGATGTACATATCCGGCTATATTTACTCCATCAATCATTGGACTTCCACCCTGGTCTCCTTTTCTTATTCCCCAATTAAGATTGTCAAAGACAGTATGCGTTCCACCCCAACACTCGAAATCTTTCACTTCACACTGTTTGGATTGCGCTTGGCAAATAGCATAAGCTGTGTAACAGTTTTGAATCTGCGAATGATAAAGATGAATGATCTCTCCGTTCTGCTGATACGATGGAGTAATGACAAAGCCAACCACAAAACATTGGATCGAGAGGCCACTAAAAGTAATTGCTGTACTCCCGGAATGGCTCATTCCTGAAATGTAATACGAAGTGAGACCGGGGTACATCTGATATGCTCCCTTGTAGTAAACTGGGTCGGAGAATGGATCAATAGCAATTCCGGCATACGGAGAGCTTTGATTGAACCTACAGCTTCCATCATTCCAATTTGAAGTGGTATCTATTTGGAGAATGCCGAAGTTTTTTGAGAATGTATAATTACCTATGATTTGAAGATCTTTGATATATCCACCCTTGCCTTGCTGGATAGCGATCGCGGGGGCATCATTATAAGTCGGATGAAGGATCGATATGCCCATTGCAGCATTCTTGGCGTTGACATTTCCTCTTAGCCTCGGGATAATGTTTGAGTATCCATGCTGGTTTTTGGATGCAAAAATTAATGGATGACCATAGTTATAAGTTCCCGGCGAAAGAAAAATCTCAATTCCCGGGGTGCTTATTTGGTAATTAATCGCTGCCTGAAGTTGCATATAATTATCTCCTTTTACCGGAGAAAGGTGAATGGCGTTTGATGATGAATCAATGGACAGAGTGATGGGAAGAGTATCTCGCAAAATAATTTCTTTAACTGTTTCAACCTTAGCAGCCATATCATATTTGATTATCGGGGTTGGGTGTGTAGGTGAGGATTGTTGATGGGCTACGCTTCCATAAATAAATAAGATTGGCAGAAGTTTTTTCATTTTTAAGTATTTACATACCGGATACAATAGGTTGAGGGAGAATTTTGGTTATAATAGCCGGCTGAAGAAAAATAAAGAGACCCGGAGTAATCCGGGTCCTGTGGTGTGGGGCGGAATCGAACCGCCGACACAAGGATTTTCAGTCCTTTGCTCTACCGACTGAGCTACCGCACCGTTGGTTAAATTATTTTTTCAGTCCTTTTCCGCCATCGGCGGATACCGCACCTTCCTATCCCCTTACGGGGCTGCAAAAATAGGGGGAAACAAATAATTTACCAATTCAGATATGCTCGTAAAAGGAATCAAACGCCCGAATAAAATAGTCAAGCAGACTATATTTCATTCATTCTGTATCTCAAATTCCCGCATCAACTTTTACATTCCATACTCATTCAGGAACTTGATCCGCATCAGCTTCAACTGTTCCCAGGTAAAATTGCCATCGGCTAATTCCTGTTGGGCTACCTGCAGGCTGCTGGTCTCGCAACCCTTGAAATAATCGATGATTTCATCCTGTTCGTCTTCATCAAGCATCTGATCGATTGCGTAATTGAGATGAAGCTTTGTGCCGCTGGCAGCAATGGTTTCCATATCTTCCAGTAAAGCATCCAGACGCATATCCTTATTCTTCGCGATGGTTTCCAGCGGAATTTTTTTATCTACCTGTTGAATGATATATACTTTGTTCACGCTCTTATTCACTACGCTCTTCATCACAAAATCTTCCGGCTTCTCAATATCATTTTCTTCAACATATTGTGCAATGATTTCTATAAAAGGTTTCCCATACCGCAATGCCTTCCCTTTACTCACACCCTGGCATTTTTCCAGCTCTTCAATGGTTGTTGGATATAGGGTCGCCATATCCTGCAGTGAATTTTCCAGGAAGATCACAAATGGTGGAAGTCCTTTTTTCTTTGCCTCTTTTTGCCTGAGGTCTTTCAGCAGCTCAAATAATCTTTCATCAGCTGCGGCAGTACCATTTAATTCTGCGCTCTCATCATCATCTTCGTTCGCATCTTCAAATAAATTATTCAGCACCATTTTGAACGATTTGGGCTTCTTCAGGAAATCAGTTCCCTTTTTTGTGAATTTCAGTACGCCATATTCTTCGATGTCTTTCTGGATGAGGTCTTCAAGTAACATTTGGCGAATCAGCGAACCCCAGTAATATTCCGTTTCATTTTTCCCGATACCGAATTCCGCAATATTTTCATGCCTGAACATCTGGACCTGCGGCGTTAGTTTTCCTACAAGAATATTTACAGAATAATCGGTAGCAAATCGCTCATCCAAAGCTTTCATCACTTTCAGCACTTTCACCGCATTGTCTTTAGCTTCTACTTTTTCCTTCGGGTGAAGACAGTTATCACAATTTCCGCAATACTCCGTTTTATATTCTTCCCCAAAGTAACTCATGAGCACTTTGCGACGACATACTCCGCTTTCGGCGTAGCCTACGGTTTCGTTGATCAGCTGGGCGCCAACTTCGCGTTCACTCAGGGGCTTATCTTTCATGAAATGTTCCAGCTTACTGACATCCTTATGCGAATAATACAGTATGCACTTTCCTTCCATGCCATCGCGGCCTGCACGACCGGTTTCCTGATAATAATTTTCGATAGATTTCGGGATGTTGAAATGGATAACAAAACGGATATCCGGCTTGTCAATGCCCATTCCGAAAGCAATGGTAGCCACGATTACCTGCACTTCTTCATTCAGAAAAAGATCCTGCCGTTCAGCGCGCAGTTTGCTGTCAAGCCCGGCGTGATAAGCCACGGCTTTTATCCCGTTGGCCACAAGCATATCGGCAAGCTCTTCGGTTGTTTTGCGGTTTAATGTATAAATAATCCCGCTCTTGCCTTTATTCTGAACGATGAATTTTACAATGCTTATTATCGTTTCTTCTTTTTTGATCTTTGGCTGGATCTCGTAATAGAGATTAGGGCGATTGAAGGAGGAGATGAAGATCGTAGGATTCCGTAAACCGAGATTCTTGATGATATCACTCTGCACTTTCGGGGTAGCCGTTGCTGTCAGTGCGATGACGGGAATATCAGGATTGATCTGGTCCATGATTTCCCTCAGCCTTCTGTACTCAGGGCGGAAGTCATGGCCCCACTCGGAAATACAGTGCGCCTCATCGACCGCAAAAAAAGATATTTTCAGATCGCTGAAGAACTCCAGGTTTTCCTGTTTGGTCAGGGTTTCCGGGGCGACATATAACATTTTTGTATGACCGTCCAGTAGGTCATCATGCACTTCGCGGATCTGTTTTTTATTAAGTGTGGAGTTCAGGAAATGGGCTACATTGTCCTTGCTGCTGTAACTTCTGACTAAGTCAACCTGGTTTTTCATCAGGGCAATAAGCGGGCTGATGATAATCGCAACCCCTTCACTGATGATCGCAGGAAGCTGATAGCACAAGCTTTTTCCCCCGCCGGTCGGCATGATCACAAAAGTGTCTTTGCCTGACAACAGGTTTTGAATAATGGCGTCCTGGTTGTCTTTGAATCCATCAAAACCGAAATGTTCCTGTAGTTGCGTCAGAAGCTGACCCGAGGCTTTTACATTTACCTGCTTTTCTTTGCCATTCCCTGTTTTTTGGGTTGCGGGTTTCTTGGATGTAGTTGTTGGTGGCATGCTCAAAATTTTTCCTTCGCTCAATGAAGTCTGTCAAATCTTCAAACCATTTAAGATAACTAAAATATCCCGAAACAGATGAAGTAATTATTCACTTTTTATAAGCATTTTAAAGGTCTGCGAAGTTACGACAAAGCCAAAAAAGGGGGATGGAGATTTTGTTAAAAATTTAGCTCTTTGCCTCATGGAAAAACATAATTTTGCGCCTTATTCATGACGAACAAATCCATCCAACAGGCAGCCATACGTACGGTTCAACTGGAAGCTGATTCGATAACTCAGTTACAACAGTATATCAATGAAAGTTTTGTAAAAGCTGTGCAGACCGTCGCCGCATCCAAAGGGCGGTTGGTGATCAGTGGAATCGGCAAAAGTGCCATCATTGCTCAAAAGATTGTTGCCACACTTAATTCAACCGGAACCCCCTCCCTTTTTATGCATGCAGCCGATGCTATTCACGGTGATTTGGGTATGGTGCAGGAACAGGATATTGTGATGATCATCAGTAAAAGTGGCGAAAGCCCGGAGATCAAGGTGTTGCTCCCCCTGATCAGGAGTTTTGGGAATACACTGATTGGCATGGTTGGCAATGAGCAGTCGCTCCTTGCAAAACAAGCGGATATTTTTTTGAACACCAGTGTATCTCAGGAAGCATGCCCCAATAACTTAGCGCCCACAAACAGTACCACCGCGCAACTGGTAATGGGTGACGCTTTTGCCGTTGCGTTAATGGAAGTGAAAGGATTTAACAGTGATGATTTTGCAAAACTGCATCCGGGCGGTATGCTTGGCAAAAGACTATACCTCCGCGTGCAGGATATTTACATTCATAACGAAAAACCAAAAGTAAAAGCAGATACTTCACTCAGGGAGGTCATCATGGAAATGACTTCGAAGAGACTGGGTGCCACAGCAGTGACAGACGGAAAAAATATTTTATTAGGAATAATCACTGACGGTGATCTGAGAAGAATGCTTGAAAAAAATGTGACGCCCGGAACAGTTGTAGCAAAAGATATCATGACGGTTCACCCCAAAACAATTGATGCTGATGCGCTCGCAGTGGAAGCCCTTGGGGTTTTGCGATCGAATGATATTAGTCAGCTGGTGGTTGTTTCGGGAAGTGAATATTTGGGTTTTATACATTTGCACGATTTAATCAAGGAAGGCATTATTTAGCCGATAGTTCATTCTTAACTTATCGGTTCATAACTGTAAACAATGAACGAACATCATTATGTTGTAATTATGGCGGGTGGCATTGGCAGCCGGTTCTGGCCAATGAGCAGGCAGGATTATCCGAAGCAATTTCTCGATATATTGAGTACAGGCCGGACGCTTATTCAGGATACATTTGAACGCTTCACGAATTTTATTCCCAAAGAAAATATTTTCGTCGTCACTTCACAGGAATATCTTCATATTGTAAAAAAACAATTGCCGGATCTCCCGCAGGAAAATATATTGGGCGAACCATCCCGGAAAAATACTGCTCCCTGTATTGCCTATATTTCTTTCAAGCTGCAGCAGAAAGATTCAAAAGCATCTTTGATTGTCGCCCCCGCTGATCATTTGATTCAGGATAAAAAAGCATTTAACAAAGTTTGCCTGGAAGCACTCAGTTTCGTGAACAAACACAATGCGATCATTACGCTCGGGATCAAGCCATCTCAACCCAATACAGGCTACGGCTATATTCAACGTGAACAGCATTCAGTGAGCGACAATGTATATAAAGTAAAGACCTTCACGGAAAAACCCAATCTTGAATTAGCAAAAACTTTTCTTGCCAGCGGTGATTTTTTATGGAATGCGGGCATTTTTGTCTGGCAGGTAAAAAACATTATCAGGGCTTTTGAAAAATACCTTCCTGAAATGTACGATGTATTCGTTGCAGAAAAAGAATCATTCAATACACCTGCAGAAAAAAAAGCGCTGGAACATATTTATCCGCTCTGCACCAACATTTCCATTGATTTTGGCATCATGGAAAAAGCAGATAACGTATACATGATTCCTTCCTCGTTTGGCTGGAGCGACCTGGGAACCTGGAACAGCGCCTATGAAAATCTCGAAAAAGATTATCTTGAAAATGCAGTGGCTGGCAAGAATGTAATTGTAATAGACGCTACCAAGTGCATGGTGCATGCGCTCGATAAGAAATTGCTGGTATTACAGGGGCTGGATGATTTTATCATTGTCGATACGGATGACGTACTGCTCATCTGTAAAAAAGATAAGGAACAGGAAATCAAAGATTATGTAGCTGAGGTGAAAAGGAATACAGGAGATCAGTTCTTATGATTTACGGCAGGAGCGTATCTGGCAACGGAAGCAGAGGATTAATCGTAAGATATCCTGTATGAACGATACACCGGCAAAATCACCTTTATATCTCGTTTTTTTACTGGGGCGATTTGATTACTTATACTGAAATTCGTGAATTAATATGTCCCCTTATCCCCTAAATAATATTCTTTTCCTGGATATAGAAACGGTTCCGCAATATCCGGATTTTGACAAGCTTCCATCAGAATGGCAGGAATTGTGGACACGAAAAGCAAATTACCTGATCAAGGACAGGGAAACAGATACACCAGCTTCAGTTTATAATAGCGCAGGTATTTATGCTGAATTCGGTAAAATTATCTGCATCAGTTGCGGCGTCATTTCGAGAAGCCACGATGAAAAAAGATTATTGCTAAAGTCATTTTATGGCGACGAAGAAAAAATAATTCTTCAGCAATTTTGTGACATGATCAGTAAATGGTCAGCCGGACCCGATAAATATTTGTGCGCACATAATGGAAAAGAATTTGATTTTCCTTACCTGTGCCGGAGGCTGATAATACACGGTCTCCCCGTGCCGTCCATCCTAGATCTGTCCGGAAAAAAGCGCTGGGAAATTCCACATCTCGACACGATGGAACTTTGGAAATTCGGAGATTATAAAAATTACACATCATTGCATTTACTTGCCCTCACACTGGGTATTCCGACGTCGAAAGATGATATTGACGGAAGCATGGTGAATGAAGTTTACTGGCAACAAAAGAATTTGTCGCGCATCGTACATTATTGTCAGAAAGACGTATTTACAGTGGCGCAAATATATCTGCGTTTATCCGGCGAATCCCTGATCGCAGTTGAAAATATCGATATCAAATAATGGATGCCCCTGGCTGTTGAATCCATCATGTTCGTATTTTTTATTGTATGATTTGAGTAGCGACCGTAATCACGCAGGATAAATATTTCATCATTACTCATTTCCACATTACCACATTTTCATATTTTCACATTCTCATATTACACCATTGCACATTCATTCCAAACTTCCTGATGTAGGCACCACCATATTCACGGTGATGAGTTCACTGGCGTCCGAATTGAAAGCCATTAACCTTGGTCAGGGTTTTCCTGATTTTCCAATGAGCGGCGAATTGATTACCCTGGTTAATGAAGCGATGAAGGCGGGATTCAATCAATATGTGCCCATGCAGGGGTACCTGCCGTTGAGAGAAGCGATTGCAGAGAAAATTAATTTCCTCTACAACAATTCTATTCATCCGGAAGAACAAATCACGATTACTCCAGGAGGGACTTATGCCATTTATACAGCCCTGACAACCGTGTTGCAACCTGGCGATGAAGCGATTATATTTGAACCTGCATACGACAGCTATATCCCCGGAGTGATTATGAATGGCGCGAAACCGGTTTTAATCAATCTGCAATTCCCGGAATATAAAATCGATTGGGGAGAAGTCAGAAAAAAAGTTTCGGCAAAGACGCGTGTCATCA
>Ga0335076_10003761_pt1 | contig 15273 bp, 12 predicted proteins | sample Lox_Sample_25_FD_206717 | JGI IMG/M metagenome (GOLD analysis project Ga0335076, IMG submission 206717) | Soil microbial communities from Loxahatchee National Wildlife Refuge, Florida, United States - Lox_Sample_2.5 | ecosystem: Environmental > Terrestrial > Soil > Wetlands | place: USA...
CGGTGGCCGGCGGCGATCTCCTCCTCGAGGGCGTGGTCGTCGAGGCGGGAGAGCATGTAGTGGCGGTGGGTGTGACCGCCGAGGCGGACCCCGCCCGCCGCCATCCGTCGCACCGCGTCCCAGCCCAGGACCCGGAGCGGAGGCCCTTCCGGCTCGAGCGAGGCCGCGAGGTGCGCCAGGACACCGTCCAGCTCGGGCGGCCCCATCGCCTTGAGACGGCCGAGGAGGCGCGCAAGGAGGCCGAGGCGCGCCGCCCGACCGTCGAGGGGCCAGCGAGGCAGCCCGAGGGCGGGCGCGGCGATCTCCCGCGCTCGCGCGTGCTTCACCATCCACCGCGCCCGGTCGATCCACAGGGGCCCGCCCGTCTCCGGGGGGAGCGTGGCGAGGAAGAGGGTCGCCGGGAGGCCCCGGCGCTCGAGGGCGGGATAGGCGACCTCGGCGGTGTCCGGGTGGCCGTCGTCGATGGTGACGGCGGCCCGCGGACGCCCGGGCGCTCCGTCCGCGAGCCAGGCCACCACGTCCTCCAGCGGTTCCACCCTGTAGTGCGAGGCCACGTGGTCGAGCTGGTCCTCGAACGCGCGCCGGGACAGGGCGGGGAAGAACGGGTCGCCCTCGTCGTTGACGCGGTGGTACACGAGCAGGATCGCCCTCTCGCGCTCGACGCGCTCGGCGTGGAGCCTGAAGAGCCCCGAGCGCCGGAGCCCCCACGCGAGAGCCCGCTTGACCGGCCCGGTCATGCCGGGCGACGGCTCGGCCGCGGCCGGATGCGGAAGCGGCTGGCCGAGACGACCGTCGCGGCCAGGATCCAGAACCACGCGACGAGCGCCTCGTCGGAGAACCGCGACCCGAGGAGGCCGCTCACCAACACCCCCACGAGGCTCCCCATGAAGACGAGGCCGAGGCCGCGGTCCACCGGGTGCCGGTGCCGCAGCCGCAGGCGCAGGGCCAGGAGCCCCCAGGACGCGAAGAGCAGCAGCAGCAGGGCGAGGCTCGGGAGGCCGGTCTCCGAGGCCACGAGGACGAAGGCGTTGTGCGCGTCGTGGGGATCGGTCTTCTTGAGAGGCACCTCGGTGTAGTAGCCGATCATCTTCTGGAAGCGGCCGAGGCCCACGCCCTGCAGGGGATGCTCCGCGACCATGCGCGCCGCCCCGCGCCAGATGACCAGGCGGTGGGCGCTGCTCCGGTCGAGGCTCACCTCCGAGCCGTCGTTCTCGTAGACCGAGCTCCGGGTCGTCGTGTCGTCGATCCTCTCCCGGACGCTCTCCGGGATGAGGGACGGGAAGAGGACGGCCGCCACCGCGCCGCCCCCGCCCGCGGCGACGAGGAGGAGCGGGCTCCCGAAGAGCAGCACCGTCGCCGCCCCGGCGGCGAGGGCCAGGTAGGCCCCGCGCGAGAACGTGTAGAGCGTCGCCCGCACCACGACCAGGAAGGCGGCGAAGTAGGGCAGGGCCCGGCGGAGGGGCCGGGCGCCGACGGCGAGGGCGAGGAGGGGCAGCCCGTAGTAGACGAGGAACGCGCCCATCGAGTTGGCCTGCTCCATGAGCCCGCGCACCCGCGCGGCGTCGATGCTCCCGTGGCTCGACCGGTCGATCCCCTCCACCCACGTGGCGACGGCCACGAGGAAGGTCGTCCAGGCCATGACCTGCAGGATCCCGCGGACGTCCTCGCGGTTCCGGACGAGCCCCCGGGTCAGGAGGTAGAAGACCATCGGCGCGAGCCACCCGCGATAGGTCAGGGCGAGGTCGAGGAGGTCGGGGTCGGCCGCGTAGGCGGGCAGGAGGCCGAGCGACGCCACCGCGACGTAGGCGAGGGCGAGGCCGTCCGCGACCCGGGTCGGGAGGGAGGGTCGGCCCTGCACGCGGGTCGCGGCCCAGGCCACGAAGCCGAGCGCGAGCACGAAGTTCGTCATGTTCGCGCCGGTGACCCCGGCGAGCGGCAGGGGGTAGACCTTGCTGAACGGCAGGTAGGCGACGGCCAGGGGCAGGTAGTAGCGGGGACGGACGAAGGCGGAGAAGGTGATCGCCACGAAGAAGGTCGTTCCGAAGAGCAGCATGGCCTTGCCGTCCTCGGAGACGTCGATGAGCCGGGCCATGGCGAGGCCCCAGGCGAAGGCGAAGGCGAGGGCGAGGCCGGGCCGGAGCTCTCGCCGCGAGCGCATCGCGGCGAGGCGGGCGGCCACGGGGGGAGCGGGCAGGGACCGGGCGGACAGGGCGTCGGACGCGGCTGCGGTCGTGGACGCCATGCTCAGCGTGCCCCCCGGCCGAGGATCATGACCTTGAACGTCTCGAGGACGATCACGAGGTCGAGGAGGAGCGACATGTTCTTCACGTAGTAGAGGTCGAACTGGAGCTTCGTCTCGCTGTCCTCGATCGTGGAGCCGTAGCCGAACTTCACCTGGGCCCAACCGGTGATGCCCGGCCGCACCGCGTGCCGCTCGTCGTAGTAGGGGATGACGAGGCGGAGGCTCTGGACGAAGTGGGGCCGCTCCGGTCGCGGGCCCACGAAGCTCATCTCCCCCTTCAGGACGTTCCAGAGCTGGGGCAGCTCGTCCAGGCGGAGGGTGCGCAGGAGGCGCCCGAGGCGCGTGATCCGGGGATCCCGCGCGGGATCGGTCCAGACGGGGCCGGATCGGCTCTCCGCGTCCTCGCGCATCGTCCGCAGCTTGAAGAGCGTGAACATCGCCCCCCGCAACCCGACCCGGGGCTGTCGGTAGAGGGCCGGCCCCCGGCTCTCGAGCCGGACGAGGAGGCCGAGCGCGAGGAGGAGAGGGAGGGTGGCCGCGAGCAGGAAGAGGGAGACCACGACCTCCACGGCGCGCTTGGAGGTGCGGAGGAGGAGCGGCTTGCCGAAGCCGGGCGAGAACACGAGCCAGCTCGGCCGCAGGTTGCTCACGAGGAGCTTCCCGGTCAGCCGCTCGAAGAAGCTCGGCGCGTCCTCCACCCGGATCCCTTCCAGCCGGCACCGGAGCAGGTCCTCCATGGGGAGCTGTCCCCGCTGGTCCTCGAGAGCGACCACGATCGCGTCGACGCGGAGCGACTCGACGAGGGGGAGGAGATCGGCCATCGTCCCCACGACGGCGGGGTTGACGAGCCGGCGGCCCACCTCGGCGGGGTGGGTGCCCAGGAAGCCCACCACGCGGTAGCCGAGGGGGGCCCGGCGGAGCATCTCCACCGCGACCTGACGGGCGGTGTGGCCGGTGCCGACGATGAGCACGTTGTCGCTGAGGGCCTCGCGATCGGCCGCCCACCGGTGGAGGGCGTGCCAGCCCAGGACCACGGAGGCCGAGAGCGGCAGGCCCAGGAGGAGCGTCCCCGGCGAGACCCGGGCCGCGGGCAGGACGTAGAAGAGGAAGCCCACGACGAGGGCCCCGGCGGCGTAGGCCTGACCGAGCCGCAGGAAGAACTGGGTCCGGCTGCGGAGCGCGCGATCGTCGTAGAGCTCGCCGTAGTACATCCCGGCCTGCAGCACGGCGACGCAGACGAGGGCCCGGAGGAGGAACGCGCGGGAGAGAACGTCGGGCTCATCCCCGCCGAGCGTCGCCGCGACCAACAGGACGAGGAGGAGCAGGACGGAGTCCACCGCGACGAGGGCGACACGGCGGCGATCGGGCAGCGAGGCCGGGCTCACGTCGCCTCAGGATCCGGGGCGCGCGCGGCGGCGGTCGAGCCACCGGGCCAGGACCTCCGTACGGTCGTTGAGGACGACACCCCGGACCGCCCCCGGCTTCAGATGGGAGAGAGACTGGCGGAGCGCGGGGAGCGGAGCGTGGCGGGCGCGCACCACGAGGAGGAAGCCGTCGAGCCGGTCCTGGAGGATGACTGAGTCGGCCACGGTCTCCAGGGGCGGGCAGTCGAGGAGAACGAAGTCGAAGCGCTCGCGCGCGGCGGCGAGGAGACGGCCCATCGACTCCGACCCGAGGAGCTCCGCGGCCCGGGGGTTGGGTGCGCCCGCGGCCAGCAGATGGAAGCGCCAGGGCTCGACCCGGCGCAGGGGCACCGGTCGTCCGGCCGGCGCGCCCAGCCAGTCGCCGAGGCCGGGCTCGTCGCCGAGGCCCAGCGTCTTCCCGAGCGCGGGCGCGCGCAACCCCGCCTCCACGACGAGGACGCGGTGCTCGCCCTCCTGGGCGAGGGCGCTCGCCAGCCCGAGCGCGACGGCGGTCGTGCCCTCCACGGCGGTGGCGCTCACGAGGCCCAGGCAGCGTGCGGGCCGATCCGCGCCCAGGGCGTGGACCTTGGTCCGGAGGACGCGAAAGGGCTCGAAAGACGGAGAGGCGGGGGCGAGGAGGGAGGCGAGCCTCGGGTCGGCGACCTCGGCGGCCACCGAGACGTCCTCGGAGAACGTCACCGCGGCGTCGCGGTCGGGCGCGGGCGGGGGCGCCGCCGATGGCGCGCCCGGCGGCTCCGGCGGCTCCGGCGCCGGGGCGGGGGCGGGGGCGGGGAACGCGAGCACCGGCGAGTCGGGCGGCGGGAAGCCCTGACTCTCGTCGTAGTCGCGCCTCCGCTCCGGGTCGCTCAGCACCTCGTAGGCCTCCTTCACCCGGAGCCGTTGCCTCTCCCTCTCGGTCGGCTCGAGGAGCGAGGACGTCGCGAGCGAGCCCTCGCGGTAGAGCTCGACGCAGAAGCGATAGGCCTTTTCGACCTGCTCGCGCGACGCCCGCGGCTCGAGCCCGAGGATCTGGTAGAGATCGTCCCGCACGGCCCCCTCAGTGGCCATGGCGCAGGCTCTCCCCTGCCGCGAGCCCGCCCGCCAACCGGCGGACCTCCTCCGCGGCGCGGGAGGCGCGGGCCTCGGACATGAACAGAGTGCGGCCGCGGACCGCCTTCCACACCGCGTCGTCGTGGTGGACGAAGCCCGCGTAGCGGGTGCGCAGGCCGAGATGCCACGAGCAGGCGGCCACGAGCTGGTGGCCGATGTCGACGTCGGCCTCGTCCCGGACCTCGTTCACGACGAAGCAGGGCTGGAATGCGTCGGCCTCGCGCCGCAGCACGACGGCCGCCTCGGCGTCCTCCGCCTCGACCCGGGCGAGGAGGTCGACCGGCGTCCGGATGGCCAGCGAGCCCTTGGGGTCGAGGGCGGCGGTGACGAGCTCCCGCGCGCGCCGCGTCGGTGCGGCCGCCCGCAGCCTCCGGTAGAGCGCGCTCTTGATGAAGCGGTAGGCGTTGTCGACCGAGGCGGGCTCCGGCACGACGACCAGGATCGACACGTCGGACAGGAGGAAGAAGTCGAGAGTGTTGTGGGAGGTGCCGGCGCCGAGGTCGATGACGACCACCTCCACGTCGAGGGCGCGGATCTGGTTCAGGAGACGCAGCTTCTGCAGGTGGTTGATGTCGGGAGCGGACAGGAGGTCGGCCGCGCCGCTCACGAGACGCAGGCCCAGCACCGGAGTGTCGGTCACCACCTCCTCGAGCGACGAGGCTCGGCGCTGGATGAAGTCGCCGAGGGTGCGCGCCGGCTTGGGCATCCCGAGCTGGAGGTGGAGGTTCGCCCCGCCGAGGTCCGCGTCGAGAAGCACCACCCTCCGGCCCATGCTCGCCAGCTCCCAGCCCAGCGAGGCGGTGATGAAGGACTTGCCGATCCCTCCCTTGCCTCCTCCCACGGCCCAGATCTCGCGCCGGCTCCGGGCCGCGGCCACGGGCACGACCTCCGAAAGGCCCACGCTCACGCCTTCGCTCCTCGGGCGAGGGGCGCGGCGCGGGGGATGGTGACGAGGAGCGGGGCGGCGACGAGGTCCTGGAGGTCGCCCTCCGACTTGACCGAGCGGTCGAGGAGGTCGGCCACGAACGCCGAGACGAGGCCCACCCCGAGGCCCACCACCAGGCCGCCCAGGAGGAAGAGCGGCACGTAGGCCCGGATGGGCTGGCGGGGCAGGTAGGCCGGGTCGAGCACGCGGAAGTAGCCGCCCTTCCAGTACTCCTCCAGGCGCTTCGCCATCTCCGCGTCCGTCTCCTTCTTGAGCGCGACGTTGTAGTTCTCCCGGAGCTGCTGGTAGTCGCGGGTCAGCGAGAGGAGCTCCTGCTCGGCCCGGGGCGTCTCCTCGACGCGGGTCTGGAAGCTGGCGATCCTCTCGTCCAGCTTCTCCCGCTTGGCCTTCAGGGCGTCGATGTCGGCCTCGACGAGCCGGAGCGACTCGACGAGGGAGGCCGTCTCGGGGTCGGCGAGGGAGTCGTGGGCGCTCGCCGGCTTCGCCCCCTCTTCACGGACCTCGCGCTCCAGGCGATCGATGCGCGCGGCGAGCGCGCGCATGTCGGGGTGCTCCGCGGTGTAGCGGCCGCGGAGCGAGTCGTAGGCGGCGCGCAGCTTGGCCAGCTCGGCGGCGGGGGTCGCGGAGCCGCCGCCCGGGGTGGCGAGGCGGCGGCCCTCGAGGAGGCTGCGCTCGAGCGCCGCCCGCCGCTCCTGCAGGGTGCGCAGGTTGTCGCCGAGGGTCTGCTGCTCGGCCTGGAGCTGCTGCAGCACGCGCAGGTTGGAGTCGAGCTGCTCGGGCAGCGCCCCCCAGTACTTCTGCTTGTGCTGGCGGAGGGCCTCCTCCCGCGCCTCGAGCGCGCGGCGCGCGTCCGCGACGTTCTGCTGGATGAAGTCGTAGGCCTTCCGGGTCAGGGCGTCGCGGAGCCTCCCCGCGTCCTCGGTGAACTGGGTGGCGAGCATGTTCGTGACCATCATGGCCTTGTAGGGGTCGCGGTTGACGTACTCGATCACGAACGAGTCGTTGCCCTGGACGCGGATCTCGATCGCCCGGCGCATGGCGTCCACCACCACGTGGGAGGGCTGCCCGCTCATCTCCGGGTAGGGGTCGAGCTTCGCGATGACCTGCTCGAGCCTCGTCCGGCTCATGACCACCTGGCGGATGGTGTTGAGCTGCTGCGCGATGCCGTCGGTCGTCACCGGGACCACGAAGTACTCCGGCATGTTCTTCGACTCGACGAGGATGAGGGTGCCCGAGCGGAACTTGCGGGGGAGGACCATGCCGAGGAGGAGGGCGAGGGTGACGATCGTCACGAAGGGCACCCACACGTGCCGCGGATAGCGGAAGGGGATCTCGAGGTACTCGAGGACGTCCCGCCCCGGTCGCTCGTCGTACTCGTCGTACTCCGGCCCCTTCATCGCTCCCTGCCCCCCGCCCGCCGCACGTCGACGGCCTCCACCACCTGCACCTCGGCTCCCTGGGCCCAGCACGGCTGGGCCAGGTCGTCGACGTGGGCCAGCACGAACTCCACCTCGTCGCCACGGCCCGCGCGGCGAAGCGCCGCCGCGCTGTTGCCCCAGCCGGCGAGAGCGGGCGAGATCCCCGACCAGCGGCGGATGGCCTCGGCCGTGCGACGGTCCGCCGCCTCGAAGCCCTGCTCGACCAGCCGCTGCGCGATCCAGGCCGCCGCCATCTGGTCCTCGCACGAGAGCTCCTCGTGCCAGCCGGCGGCCAGGAGGGCCACCCGGGGCTGCGGCGCGAGGGCCGCGGCGGTGGCCGTGAGGTTGCGGAAGCAGGCGAGGAGGACGGGCCCCGGGCGGGCGGCGTTCACGACGAGGTCGGTCCCCGGCGGCGAGGCCAGAACGAGGGGTCGGCTCGTCTCGCCCCGCTGCAAGAGCGCTCCGGGGCCGTCCGCGGCCTCGAACGTGCCGGGAGGGGCCCCGGCGAGCTCGCCCGCCACAATCGCGCCCTCGAGGCCGGCGGCGAGCGCCCGCACCTCCTCGAGGCTCGCGGCGACTCGCGTCGTCCGCCCCTGAGCGGCCGCCGTCACCAGCGTCGTCGTGGCCAGCATGACGTCGACGCAGGCCAGGGCGGCGTGCTCCCGGTGGCGGAAGGCGCTGTCCGGGAAGGCGTCGATGAGGACCGTCCGCGGCGGGGCCATCAGGGGACGATGAGGGTGTCGCCGGCCTCGACCGGGATGTTCTGCTCCAGGTTGACGCCGGCCTCCAGGTCCCGGAAGCTGAACAGGATCGCCTTGCGCTCGCCCCGGTGCTCCCGGATCACGACGATCTTCTCGCGCTTCGCGAACTCGCGGAAGCCTCCGGCGAGCGCGAGCGCCTGGAGGACGGTGATGCGTCCGGTGAGCGGGAAGGCCCCCGAGACGGTCACCTCGCCGATCACGTAGAAGCGGGCGCTCACCGCCTGGGTGACCGTGATCGTCACCTGGGGCACCTCGAGGTAGGCGCGCAGCTTCGTCCGAACCTCGGTCGCGATCTGCTCGGTCGTCTTGCCCGCCGCCTTCACGTCGCCCACGATGGGCACCGTGATCATCCCGTCGAGGCGGACGAAGACGTCGGTGCTGAGCTCGGGCTCCTTCCAGACCGAGATCCGCAGGACGTCGCCGGGCGCGACGGAGTACGAGACGACCTCTTCGGTCGCCGCGGGCGCGGTGTCCGACGGCGGTGCCTGCGCCGCCAGCACGGAGGCGGGGCCGCCGAGCGACACCCCGACCCAGACGCACGACAACAACACGTTTCGCACTCGACTACCCCCCGACCCGGGCCCGTCGGAGCCGGCTGCCATCCGATCCCTCGACGCGCCCTCTACCGCCGTCTCGATCTCCGCTTAACTTCCTCTCCTGGGTGAGCTTAGTTAGTCTCCGCGATGGCGCCCCCGGTGTCAAGGACCGCCCGCCCGCCCGCTGACGGCGAGGCCAAGGGCCGCGCGGCTCGGGGATCCTGCCGTCCCCGGCCTGGCGTCCCTGGCCGTTGGTATCTCAGAGGACGCCGCCCGGCCGCAGCTCGAGGAGCGGCTCCCGGCTCGGGAGCTGCCGCTCGTGGAGCCGTCGATACCGGCCCTCCCGCGCCATGAGGCTCTCGTGCGTGCCGCGCTCGACGATCCGGCCCGCGTCCAGCACCAGGATCTGGTCGGCGCTGCGCACCGTCGAGAGACGATGGGCGATCACGAACGTCGTCCGCCCGCTCCGCAGCCTCCGGAGCCCGTCCTGGACGAGGGCCTCGCTCTCGCTGTCGAGGCTCGACGTGGCTTCGTCGAGGATCAGGAGGCGGGGGTCGGCCAGGATCGCGCGGGCGATCGCCACCCGCTGCCGCTGCCCTCCGGAGAGCTTCACCCCCCGCTCTCCGACCACCGTCTCGTACCCGTGCTCGAGCCCGGCCACGAACTCGTCGCAGTGGGCCGACCGGGCGGCCCGGACGACCTCCTCGCGGCTCGCCTCGGGCCGGGAGTAGGCGATGTTCTCCGCGATCGTGCCGTCGAAGAGGAAGCTCTCCTGCAGGACGACGCCGAGGTGGGAGCGGAAGTCGCGGGCGCGCAGGGAGGCGAGATCCCGCCCGTCCACGAGGATCCGGCCCGAGGTGGGCCGGTAGAGGGCCATCAGGAGGCCGATCACGGTGCTCTTTCCGGCGCCGCTCGGGCCCACGAGGGCCGTGGTCGTCCCCTCCCGGGCGTGGAAGGAGACGTCGCTGAGCACCGGCGTCCCCGGCGAGTACTCGAAGCCGACGTTCTCGAAGGCCACCTCGCCCGCGAGGCGGGGGCAGGGCTCGCGCCGCTCGTCGCCCTCCTCCTCGGTGGGTCGGTCGCGCAGCTCGCGGATGCGGTCGAGGCCGGCGAAGACTTCGCCGAGCTGGCTCGCCGTCTCCGCGACCCGGACGAGGGGGGCGACGAGCAGGCCGATGAAGAACACGTACATCACGAAGCCGCCCAGGGTCATCGTCCCGTCGAGGATCTGACGGCCCCCGAAGTAGACGAGGACGGCGGAGATGCACCCGAAGAGGACGAGAGCGAACGCCCCCACCGCGGCGCTCGCCTTCACCTCCCGGGCGACGCTCGCGAAGAGGCGCTCGAGGTCGGCCCCGAAGCTGCGCGCCTCCCGCTCCTCGGCGCGGTAGGCCTTCACGACGCGGATGCCGCCCAGCGTCTCCGTGAGCCGGCCCGCCACCTGGGAGGAGATCTCCGCCCGCTGCCGGAAGAGGGGCCGGACGAGCCGGAAGGAGTAGACGACGAGGGCGACGAAGGCGCTCAAGAGCAGCAGGGTCATGACGGTGAGGCGCCAGTTCAGCCACAGCAGCACGGCGAGGGCGAAGACCGCGGTCAGCAGGCTCCCCGCGAGCTGGACGAGGCCCGTGCCCATGAGGTTCCGCAGCGCCTCCGGGTCGGTCATGATCCGGGTGACCAGCGTCCCGCTCCGGGTCGAGTCGAAGTAGGCGACCGGCAGGCGGAGCACCTTGCGCTGGAGGTCGCGCCGGATCTCCGTGATCGCCCGCTGGGCGGCGACCCCCAGCACCCGCGAGAGGGCGAGGGAGGTGAGCGCCTGGACGAGCGTCGCGGCGACGATGGCGCCAGCCAGCGGTCCGAGCAGGGAGACGCGGTGTCGGGTGATGACCTCGTCGACGAGGAACCGGCTCGAGGCCGGGAGGGCCAGGGCGGCGACCCGGCTCACCAGGAGCAGCAGCAGCCCGAGGGCGAGCCGTCCCCGCTGGCCACGGAGGAGGTCCTTGGCGTCGCGCCACGCTCGGCGAGACGACTGGCTCGAGTCAGCCCCGATCCCGAGCATGGATCCCGATACCTTAACCCAGATTTGACCTCGAGCGGCGCTGCCCGCTACTCTCCAGGCAGGGTTCCGCCCCGGAGGGCTTCTGAAGGGTCTCGTCGTCGGCCGGTCTCTCGTCCTCTCCGTCGTCGTCCTCGGCCTCTGGCCGGCCCCCTCCACCGCCCAGGTCGAAGCCGAGCGCTGGGTCGTCTCCGGCACCGTCTCCGAGACGCTGACCGACAACCTGTTCCTCGTATCGGATGGTCCCGGCGAGTCCATCACGGGGGGGACGGTCAGCCTGGCCTGGAGCAAGGTGGACGACGCGACGACCCTGTCGGCGCTCGGCTGGGCGAACGGATCGATCTACCGGCGGTACGGCGCCTACAACGGGGTCCAGTTCGGCCTCGGGCTCTCCGGGCGCCACTCGTTCACGCGACGCTTCGCGGGTCGAGCCTCCCTCTCCTACGCCGACGGCCTGAACCTCGAGGCCCTCTACTCGGGCCGCGTCGGGCTGCCCCAGATCGACGTCAAGACCGGCGTGGCCACGGCCGGGATCACCTTCACCGCGTCCCCGAGCACCAGCCTGAACGCCGGCGTCGACGCGACCGGCATCCGGTACCACACGGACGTGCTCGTGAGCACCGCTCAGCTCCCGGCCGACTCCCTCACCCCGCCCGAAGTGCTCGGCAACCTCCGGCGCGACCCCACGGATCTCGCCCCCGCACCCGACGCCTCGCTCGAGGCGCTCGGCACCCTCGCCACCCAGGCGCTGAGCGTCAGCAGCCTCGACTTCTGGACGTGGCACGTGAGCGGCGGTCTCGCGCACACGTTCTCTCCCCGGACGAGCGTCAACCTCACCCTCGGGTACCGCGAGACGGGGCAGGAGCCGCGGACGTACGCCGTCGGCGATCAGATCGAGCTCTCGGCCGGCCTCCGTCAGGCCCTCGACTCGGGCGCGAACCTCAACCTGACGTACGCCTACCAGGACAACCGGTTCAACCCGCAGGTACAGACCCACTCGTTCGGCGGCGGCGCCGACAAGGAGTTCAACTCCAAGGTGAAGGGGGACGTGTCCTTCGGCGCGAGCTACATCGACAGCCCCGTGCCTTCGGTGTCCGGCTGGACTTACGTCGGCGGCGCGGGGGTGGCGGTGCGGCTGAAGCGTACGTTCTTCGCGGCGCGCTACTCGCGCTCCCGCTACCAGGCCCTCGTCCTCGGCCGCAACCAGGTCGTCGACCTCGCCTACGGGAGCCTCGGCCGGACCGTGAGCCGCCGCGTCTATCTCGCCGCCTTCGCCTACTACCTCAATGCGCGGGACCCCGCCTTCGACCTCTACTCGTACGAGACGTCCGTGGCGGGCGTGTCCGTCTCGACCCGCATCAAGAAGCGCGGCAGCGCCGGCTTCTCCTACAACTTCCGTCACTACCAGCCCACGGGCCTGATCGCCTCCGACCGCTCGAGCATCAGCGTCTTCGCGAGCTACTCCCGCGCCTACAAGTGAGGCCGCCTCAGCGGGGCGGCGGGCGCAGGTCCACCACGTACGTGTCGACCGTCGCGCCGTTCATCCAGTCGCTCCCGAACAGGATCCTCGAGCCGGTCGGGCTCAGGACGGGGTGGGTCTCGCTCCAGTAGCCCCAGTGGCCTTCGGACGTCGTCCCCGCGAACGTTCGGGCGTGGGCGACCCGGCAGACCTCGCCGGAGTCGACGTTGGCGAGGGCGATCTCGTTGTCGAGCACGCCCTGGCCGGAGTGGGTGCCGACCATGCCCAGCGCCACCCAGCCGGGCGCCTTCTGGCCGACCGCCGACAGGTGGGTCGAGGACGGCGGGTACGGGTACCCGGTGGCCGGGCCGATGACGACCCGGTGCTCGCCCGTGTCCAGGCGGTGGGCGACGAGGGCGCCGACCTCGTCGCCGTCGAAGGCCACCGCGCTCAGGACGTCATAGCCCTTCGCCGAGCGGCCGAGGCTCGAGTGCTCGAAGCGGTTCGCCATCGCGAGCTTCCGCAGCGGCTTGAAGAGCAGGTCGATGACGTACCCGTCGAGGTAGACGGCCTTCTCCGAGGGCGAGGCGATCGGCGCGTTGGCCGACGAGTCGTGTCCGACCGCGACCACGGCCCTCTCGGCGATGCTGTAGAGGAACTTCGTGTCGCCGCACTGCAGGCCCAGCAGCTTGCGCGGGCCCCAGCCCATCCACTGCGGGTCCGATCCCAGGCGCAGGAGCTTCCCCCAGTCGACCGGGCAGTTCGTGGGCGGGCGGCCGAAGTCGTGGAGCACGCGCCAGGAATCGGCGGGCCTGACCCGGTGCTCGATCAGCAGGGGCTTCGCCTCGTAGTTCGAGGGGTAGTAGAGGAGCGAGGGGTCGATCGGGTCCCACAGCAGCTGCTCGATGTCGGTCGGCGAGTGCGGGGCGAGCGCGCGGAGGAAGCGGTAGGGAGCGTCTCCCTGGTAGAGCTCGTGCCCCCGGCCGCGGTGCCAGAGCAGGAGGAGGGTCTCGTCCGCGTTCCAGGCCGGCATCGTGGAGTACATCGGCTTGATGACCGCGTTCTCGCCCTCGGACGGGCTCGCGGCCGTGATCCGCGTGACCGCGGTCCCGAACGCGGGGTCGCGGTACGTCGCGCCGGGCCGCGGCTTGGGGAGGGCGACCATCGGATGGGGGGCCTTGTCGACCACGCGGCCCGCGCAGGGGTCGCGCGGGCCAGGGCGAGCCGCGGCGCCGACCAGGAGCGTGGCGAGAGTCGCCGCGGCCAGCGCCCCGCCGATCGTTCCCGGCCCGCCTTTGCGGCCCCGCGAGCGCCGGGTCATGGCGTCACCCGAGCGGAATGCGCTCCTTGTTGTCGGCCAGCCACTGCGCGAACGTCTGGAGCCGCGGGTTCAGGGAGCGCGAGAACGCGAGGTCGCGCGCGGAGCAGAACTCCCGCTCGAACTCGGCGTTGATCTGGAACATGTTGCCGAGGTCGTCGGCCCCGGGGAAGGCGAACGTGCGGTAGACCTCGGGCGGCACGGCCCGGTGCACGACCTCCTGCCCGAGGGCCCGCGAGAGCGCCGCCGCCATCTGGGCGCCGGTGAGGTGCTCGCCCGCGATTCCGACGCTCTTGCCGACGAGCTCGCTCCCCCGCTGGAAGATGCCGTAGGCGCAGCGGCCGATGTCCTCGGCCGCGATGCCGGGCAGCTTCTTGTCGCCCATCGGCAGGACGAAGCCGAGCTTCCCGTCCTCGCCCCTCCTCGGCCCCATGCCGAAGTGGATCAGGTTGTCCCAGTAGAAGGACGTGTGGAGGAACGTCGTGGGCACGCCGAGCGCCGAGAAGGCGCCGTTCGCCTCGCCCTTGGCGTCGAAGTGAGGCACCTTGTAGCGTCCGCGCAGCGTGGGCACGTGCGGGTCATCGAGAGGCACCCACCGCCGGGTGTCTTCGAGGGTGGACCAGACGGCGTGCTTCAGGCCCGCGTCCTTCGCGGCCTGGGCCATGGCCCGCGCCTGGGCCAGCTCCCTCTCCGCCGAAAGGTGCTCCCAGAAGGCGGTCACGCAGAACGCCCCGTGGGCGCCGTCGAACGCCTTCCGCAGGCTCGCCGCGTCGTCCACGTCGGCCGCCACCACCTCGACGCCGAGCGCGGCGAGGGCGCGGGCCTTCTCCGCTCCCGGCTTCCGCGTGAGCGCGCGGGCGACGAACCCTCCGCCCGGATCGGCCACGATGGCCCGGACGAGCCCCCCACCCTGCGCCCCGGTCGCACCCACGACGGCGATCGTCTTCTTGCTCAAGGTCACGCTCCCGGGGCATCACGGACCACACCGGACGAGGTGGCGGTCGATGCTCCCTTCCGCTCGATGGTCTTTCGGTCGATGCTATCGGACGAGGCGGCGGCCGGCAAGCAACGCGTCGGACGGAGCCTCTGTTGGGGCTGCTACGAGCGCGGCGGCGGACCCACGACCACGGTCCACGGGCGGATTCGCCAGGCCGTGACGACGCCGCCCGCCACGTAGGGGTCGCGGCGGACGAAGTCCTCGACGACCGACGGGTCGTCCGCGCGGAAGAGCAACGCGCCCCCGTCCACCGGGTCGGCGAAGGCGCCGCCCATGAGCAGCTCGCCACGCCCGAGCGACTCTCGGGCGAGGCGCAGGTGGTCGTCGCGGAAGGGAGCCCGGCGTTCGACGGCGTTCTCGACGTAGTCGTAGAGGAGCAGGTAGTACATCGGCGTCCCCGGGAGCGACGCACCGATCGTACGCGATTCCCGGACCATCGGGGCGGCCGAGGTCGCGGCGGGCGTAGAATCCCGCGATCGTGAGCGACGCCCCGAAGCCCGGCGAGGGAGGGCACGACCCGTCGGCGCGTCGGAGATCCCGGCTGCTCTCCGCGCTCCTCCTGATCCTGATCGCCGTGTTCGGGATGGTCGACCTCGCCCGGTCAGTCCTCGTGCCCGGCTGGGTCCCTCCCTGGCACGGCTACGCCTTCCTCCTCGGTGCGTGGATGCTCAACCGCCTCGGTCGCTACACCGCCGCCGCCGCCCTGACCCTGGCCATGTTCCCGATCGTGCTCCTCGGCATGGTGGTGGCCGGGGTGGCCCGGCCGGAGCTGCACCTCATCTACCTCGCGCCCGGTGTCCTCCTCGCGAGCATCCTCTTCTCCGCCCGAGGGACGGTCCTCTTCGCCGCGGCCGCCGCGGCCACGGTGCTCGTGACGCCGTTCCTGGCCACGGCACCCCCGGCCACCTACCGCGACGTGGGACCCCCGTTGTCGCTCGTCGTGGCCATGGCCGGCCTGGCCCTGGTGTCGATCGTGCACCGCGATCGGCTGGAGCGCGACCGACAGGCCGAGATCCGTGACAGCGAGGCG
>Ga0335076_10003762_pt1 | contig 15273 bp, 10 predicted proteins | sample Lox_Sample_25_FD_206717 | JGI IMG/M metagenome (GOLD analysis project Ga0335076, IMG submission 206717) | Soil microbial communities from Loxahatchee National Wildlife Refuge, Florida, United States - Lox_Sample_2.5 | ecosystem: Environmental > Terrestrial > Soil > Wetlands | place: USA...
GCATGGCGGGAGAGGAGGATGCGCCGGGGAAGGAATTGTCGTTGCCGCAGGGATGGAAATTCGTGACGCGGCCGCAGGAGTTCGTGTTTGTGACTCCAGACCTGCGAGAGGATCAGGGTCCGAAGGACTATGAGTATGAGCTACCGGTGCCGGGGAGGATCTTTGTATGCGAAATTGGATCTGCCTTCGAGGCACAATGCGTTCCAGCCCGGAATGAAGGGGCGTATAATCCCGAGCACCTCTTGCGTGGGGATTTGTTGTCGGGATTGTTGCGGATCAGAAACTGGCGCGCGGGAGACCGGTTTTGGCCGGCTCATACCAAGTCTCCGAAGAAGATCAAGGAACTGCTGCAGGAGCGGCATGTAGCGCAGCCGGAGCGGAAGATGTGGCCTGTGGTCGTGAGCGGTGAGGAAGTCATCTGGATGCGAGGCTTTCCCGTTCCGGCGAACTGGCAAGCGAAGCCGGGGCAGGATGCGATTGTGATTTCTGAAGTTCATGAAGTGGAGAAGGAGATTTGACCGGAGTGGCGGGAGGAAACGGAAATCCCATGAACTCTTCCAGGGGTGAACCCCTGCGATCGGTGATCAGCAGCGAGCAGATTCAGAAGCGAGTCAAGGAACTCGGCCGCCAGATTTCGGACGATTATCGAGGGCAGACGGTGCAGATGCTGGCGGTGCTGGAAAATGCGTTCATGTTCCTGGCTGACCTGGTGCGGGCGATCGAGGTGCCGGTGGTCTGCCAGTTCATCAAGCCGAAGTACAATCCGGCCCACGGGGCGTCGGCCAGCGACGTGATGGAGATCTTTTTCAGCCATGAACCGGACATTCGCGGGCAGCACATTCTGCTGGTAGAGGGGCTGGTGCACTCGGGGGTCACGAGCGAGTTTCTAATGAACGATCTGCGGGCGCGGGGGGCTGCCTCAGTCAAGCTGGTGACCCTGCTCGACCGGCAGGCGGCTCGGAGAGTGGCATTGCAGCCTGACTATTTCGGATTTCTGGTGGATGAGACCTTTTTGGTGGGATATGGCTTGGGAGCGGTGGAGCAAACCAACCGTAATTTGCCCTACCTGGCAGCGGCAACCCAAAGGGTAGCAGTGACTTAGGTCACGAAAGAGGTTATGAGCCTTTTTTCCATAGAAAAGGTAGAATATGGAGTCAGGATTGCCAAATCGAAAATCGCGGACGGGCATCTAAATTAGCTGTAGGAGCCCCGGGTTTTAGTGTAGACGCGGCCCGGCTTGAAAATCAGGAGTCTTCTAGGTGAATTCAACTGTAAAAACCGTGCTGTTCTGGCTGCTGATCGGAATATCAGCGCTGCTGTTGTGGGAAGTGGTGAAGGGTGCGCGCGACGGCCAGAAGGATGCCGACCTGAACGTTACTCAGTTCATGAGTGACGTTGACCAGAACAACGTTCGGGAATTGACCGTTAATGGGATGGAAGTACGCGGTAGGCGACGCGATGGCTCGGCCTTCCACACGACTGCCCCGGCCAACTATTTCACGCCGGAGATGCTGAAGACCCTGCACGATAAGGGAGTCGTGATCACGTTCCGCGATGCCAACAGTGGCAGCTTGCCCCTGCAGTTGCTGGGGACGTGGGCTCCGCTGATCCTGCTGGGAGCTTTGTGGTTCTTCATGATCCGGCAGATGCAGACGGGCGGAAACAAGGCATTGTCGTTTGGGAAGAGCCGTGCGCGGTTGCTCTCGATGCAGCAGAAGAAGGTGACATTTAAAGATGTTGCCGGGGTGGAAGAAGCGAAAGAGGAGCTGCGCGAGATCATCGAATTCCTGCGCGAAGCGCAGAAGTTCCAGAAGCTGGGCGGACGGATTCCGAAGGGCGTGTTGCTGGTTGGACCTCCGGGAACGGGCAAGACGCTGCTGGCGAGGGCCGTGGCCGGCGAGGCGAACGTGCCGTTCTTCTCGATTTCGGGCTCAGATTTTGTAGAGATGTTCGTGGGTGTTGGCGCGAGCCGCGTCCGCGATCTGTTTGAGCAGGGCAAGAAGAATGCTCCTTGCATCATCTTTATTGACGAGATTGACGCGGTTGGACGGCATCGTGGAGCGGGCCTGGGAGGCGGACACGATGAGCGCGAGCAAACGCTGAATCAGTTGCTGGTAGAGATGGACGGGTTCGAGTCGAACGAAGGTGTGATCCTGATGGCGGCTACGAACCGGCCAGACGTTTTGGATCCGGCGCTGCTGCGGCCCGGGCGGTTTGACCGGCGAGTGGTGGTGAGCCGTCCGGATGTGCGCGGGCGCGAAGAAATTCTGCGAGTGCACACGCGCAAGATTCCTCTTGCAGAGGATGTTGATCTCTCGGTGCTGGCTCGCGGGACTCCGGGTTTTTCGGGTGCCGATCTGGCCAACATGGTGAATGAAGCTGCCTTGGCTGCGGCGCGACAGAATCGCAAAGCAGTGTTGCAGTATGACTTTGAGTTGGCCAAGGATAAGGTGTTGATGGGCGTGGAGCGCAAGTCGCTGCTCTTGACCGATGAGGAAAAGAAAAACACGGCCTATCACGAAGCTGGACACGCGCTGGTGGCGGCAAAGATGCCGCATTCGGATCCTTTACATAAGGTGACGATCATTCCGCGCGGAATGGCTCTGGGTGTGACGATGCAGTTGCCGATCGATGATCGTCACAACTACTACAAGAACTACCTGGAGACGGAAATCGCGATCCTGATGGGCGGACGGATCGCGGAAGAACTCTTCCTGAACCAGATGAGCACCGGCGCAGGCAATGACATTGAGCGGGCCACGGACATGGCGCGCAAGATGGTCTGCGAATGGGGCATGAGCGATCTGGGACCGCTGACCTTCGGAAAGAAAGAAGAGCAGATATTCCTGGGACGGGAGATTGCGCAGCACCGCGATTACAGCGAGGACACGGCGATCAAGATCGATCAGGAAGTGCGGAAGCTGGTCAACAAGGGTTATACGACCGCGAAGCAGGTTCTGACCGACAATCGCGACACGCTGGAGAAGATTGCGCGAGCGCTGATTGAGCGCGAGGTGCTGGACGCGAACGAAATCAAGCTGCTGGTTGATGGTCAGGAACTGCCACCGATGCCGGCGCCCTCGAAAGACGATGGCGTGCAGCACGTGATCAAGCCTGATCTGCAGCCCGGACGCGCGAAGGGCGGCGAGAGACCGGCGACGGCGTAAGCGTTTTTTCGAGCATTGCAAAGGGCGGCCTTCCGGGCCGCCCTTCTTGTCTAGTGCCGACAATTGGCTGCCCCACGCTTCGTGATTTCGAAGCGTGGGCATCCTTGCTGCCGACCTCAAGAGACGTTCCTGATCCGAAGCTCGGCTCTCTCCGTCTCGTTCACCAGCACTGGACCGGACTCGTCAAAGGCGTAGTGGCGAAAGCTGCTCCACGGCCATTGTTGTGGTTGCAGCACCAGTCCTCGCGTCACAGGGTTGCGATGCATGTAGTGCAATTTCTCCACTCGCTTCTTCTCGGAGAAAACAACGAAATCATAGAAGCGTGGTTGCCATATGCGGCCGTGCCGCGGCAGGGCTTGTCCGAGCGACAGGCGATCAGGATGGTCGGAAGTCAACCGCAGCCGCGCCAAAAGGCTCCGAGCGAATCCCTGCTTAAGAGCTTTCATGATAGCGGACGGATCACCGCGTGGTGACTCTGTGAGCAGCAAATGGACGTGCTCGGGCATTACGACATAGCCCACCACAACAAACTGATAACGGCAGCGAACCCGCTCAAGAACTTGAAGGAAGAGATCGCGGATCGCCGGAGTGTCGAGTAGCGGCCGACGCTGATGACAGCTAGTCGTGATGAAGTGGGAGTACCCGGCGCCATAGTAACGATGTAGGCGACTCGGCATAGTCGACGTATAGCACTAGACCGGGGTTCTGGCTGTAACTGAACGGATCGACCCGTGAGTATTTTGGGGGCATTGGTCGATTTCGGGAAGCGCTTCATGTTCCGACGGCGGGGAAGCCCACGCTTCGAAAACCACGAAGCGTGGGGCAGCCAGGCAAAGATCAAAGCTCGGCCCACCCGACCAACGAAGCGTGGGGCAGTCAGGTTATGAATCGCGATTTTTATGGTATAATCATTACAGTCCCAAAGAGCCCTAAGTGTTTGAGATATCAACAACTTGAGTCCTTTCAAGCAGGGCTTTGTGGAGGTTGTTGCGGGGCGGATTTTCCAGCCGAGATTCCAGGATCAGCACGACGATTTAAAAGACAAAAAATCGGACATTTTCGCGGAGCGGAATGGCCACCAAAGAGATCAATACTCCCATTACAGAAACGAAAACAAAAAACGGAAAAGTGACTCCGATCAGCCCCGGTAACGGCAGCAATGGAAACAGCGACTACACTGCCGACTCGATCAAGGTGCTGGGCGGCATGGAAGCAGTGCGCAAACGTCCGGCGATGTACATCGGATCGACGGGCGAGTTGGGACTGCATCACCTGGTGTATGAAGTTGTCGACAATTCCGTTGACGAAGCGCTCGCGGGATTCGCGACGAAGATCGAAGTCACGATCGAGACCGATAATTCGGTGACCGTGGTCGATGACGGCCGCGGCATTCCTGTCGATGACATGGAGATCGATGGCGAAAAAGTTTCGGCGGCGCAGGTTGTGATGACCAAGCTGCATGCCGGAGGAAAGTTCGATTCGTCGACCTATAAGGTGTCGGGTGGATTGCACGGCGTCGGCGTCTCGTGCGTGAACGCACTCAGCGAAGAACTCGAGCTCGAGATTTGGCGCGATGGCGCGACGTGGGAGCAGACATACTCGAAGGGCGAGCCGACCAGCAAGCTGAAGAAGACCGGTGTGGCAAAGGTGAAGACCGGAACCAAGGTTCACTTCCTGCCCGACAAATCTATTTTCACCGTGACCGAGTACAACTATGACACGCTGGCGCAACGGCTGCGCGAACTCGCATTTCTGAATAAGGGCCTGGTCATCACGCTGACCGACGAACGCGTTACCGACGCGAAGACGGGCGAAGCCAAGCGAACAGAATTCAAGTACAACGGTGGAATCGCAGAGTTCATCAAGCACCTGAACCGCGGAAAGCAAATATTGCACGACAAGCCGATCTACATGGAAGCCGAACGCAATGGCGTGGTGATGGAGATCGGGCTGCAATACAACGATGCGTACTCAGAGACAATCTTCAGCTTCGCGAACAACATCAACACGGTGGATGGCGGAACGCATCTGTCGGGGTTCCGCACGGCTTTGACGCGCACCATCAACTATGCGGGACAGCAGATGGGGCTGTTCAAGGACGTGAAGGAGAACCTGACGGGCGATGACGTGCGCGAGGGGTTGGTCGCCGTCATTAGCGTGAAGCTGTCGCAACCGCAGTTTGAAGGGCAGACCAAGGGCAAGCTGAATTCCGATATTGCCGGAATCGTTACGGCATTTGTGAACGAGCGGCTGGGAGCATTTTTTGAGCAGAACTCTACGGTCGCGCGGAAGATCATCAACAAGGCGATCGATGCGGCACGGGCGCGCGAGGCTGCGAGGAAGGCTCGTGATCTGACGCGGCGCAAGGGCGCGCTCGATTCGGGAGGTTTGCCGGGCAAGCTGGCTGACTGCTCGGAGCGCGATCCGAATCGTTGCGAGCTGTTCCTGGTCGAGGGTGAATCGGCAGGCGGGACGGCGAAGCAGGGGCGTGACCGGCGCTTCCAGGCGATTTTGCCGCTCAAAGGAAAAATCCTGAACGTAGAGAAGGCCCGGTACGACAAGATGCTGGCGCACGAAGAAATTCGGGCGATGATCACGGCGTTGGGTACCGGCATTGCGAAAGACGATTTCGATCCGACGAAGCTGCGCTACGGGAAGATCATTCTGATGACCGACGCCGACGTGGACGGCAGCCACATTCGAACTTTGCTGCTGACGTTTTTCTTCCGGCACATGCAGGATTTGATCAAGCGCGGGAATGTATTTATTGCGCAGCCGCCGCTGTATTCGATCAAGAAGGGCAAGTCTCAGCAGTACATCAAGAACGACGACGAGTTCGATAAGGTCATGCTGAAGAGAGCGGCCGATGGCTTGATTGTGCGTTACGGAGAAGGCGCCTCGAAGCTGGAAGGCTCGGCTCTGTCGAAGTTCATGAGCGTGCTGAAGGAATATCTGGTGCTGTTCGATAAGGTCGACAAGCGGATCCGCGATGAACAGGTGACGGCGCTGATTTCGAAGCTCGATCTCTCGAAGCACGCCGACTTTGAAGGCGACAAGAAAGATGCGCCGAAGAAGCTGGAAAAACTTGAGAAGGAATTGAAGCGGCTGCAGAAAGACCGGGGGATTAAGAGCATCGATCTGAAGTTTGACGACGAGCACAACCTGTGGGAGCTTGCGTTTGTCAGCTCGCATGGGGCGGAGCATGTGATCAACTGGGAACTGGCGTCGAGCCCGGAATGCCGGCAGATGATCTCGAAGTTCAAGCAGATCGAACCTTACATGGAGCCTCCATTTGTGGTGGAGACGGTGGCCAAGGGAACTGCGTCGAATGGCGCGGGCGAGAGCGAAGAGGGCGAGGCAGCGGAGAAGGGCGAGGAAAAGAAGACTGCCAAGGCTACGCCGAAACGTAAGGTCGAGATCGAGACGGTGGAGAAGACGAACGCGCGCGATCTGTTCGACTACGTGAAAAAAGAAGGCGGCCGCGGCTACGACGTGCAGCGCTACAAAGGCCTGGGCGAAATGACGGCGCCTCAGTTGTGGGAGACTACGATGGATCCGGAGCGGAGGACGTTGCTTTCGGTAAGGCTCGAGGACATTGCGGAATGCGAAACGATCTTCACCACGCTGATGGGCGAAGATGTGGATGCGCGGCGCAAGTTCATCGAAGAGAATGCGCTGGACGTGAAGAACCTGGATATTTAAAATTCTTTGCCGCGGATTTGGCGGATTCCAAAAGGGCAGCTTCGGCTGTCCTTTTTGTTTTGCTAGCAGTTCGGTGGCGGGACTGGTTCTGGCTCGGGCTTTTCTCCACGAAAGACGCGCGAGATGGCGCGAACGACTCGGCGCATCGGAAGTTCGCCTTTTGCGTCGGCGAAGAAAATTTCTCCCGTGCGGGTTCCGCGATAGTACCAGCGTTTGAGCAGGGCGAGGTGCTCCATGGTTTCCAGAGCCGATTTGGCTTCGGCCTGAGGAGCATTGTGAAGAGCTTCGTGCACGCGCGATTCCATTGATTGCGATTTGGCGTGGTCGACGGGTTGGATGGCGAAATGAATCGGGCCTGAGATGCGGCCTTGTTCGATACGGAAAAATGCGACTGACTCCGGCGTGTGACTAGGCTGAATCATGAGAGCGGAAAGCCGGTCGAGGCGCTGCACGATCTCGGGAAGCTGAGACACGACGGGCTTCAGCTTTTCAAGCCGGACATGAATGGCGGCAGCTTCTTCGAACGCCAATTTTTCTGAGGCTGCATCGCGCTCTGTGGAGAATTCCCGGAGGAGGGAGTCTCCTGCAGAATCGAAATAAGCCTGCACACGTGCGACTTCTTTTGCGTAGTCTTCGTCGGTGCATCCTTTGAAACATGGGGCGAGGCACATTTTCATTTCCGAATAAATGCAGCCGGGGAATTGGGGATCGGGGTGGAGATCGTCGACGCAGCGGCGCATCTTGAAGAAGTCGAGAGAATCGTTCATGAATTTCTCAGCCGCAAGGCGCGAGACGAAGGGGCCGTAGTAGAGCGGACGCGCGTTCAGGCGGCCGAGACGCGTCGTGATGGAGGCGCGGGGGTATTCATTTTCGAGATGCAGCTTGACGAAGGGGGCGAAGCGGAAGCGGAGGCGACTGGAATAGGTTTTGGGAAATTCGGCTCGCAAAACGGCGTAGAGAAGAAATCCGGACTCGAAGTCGGAACCGGTCGGGGAGTATTCGATGGTGCGAATGCGGTCGCGGAGGTTTAGTTTCTTTGTCCGCTCCTCGACTGGCCCGAGGAGGCGCTGTAAGCGGCGACGGAAGTTTGCGGTCTTGCTGACGTAGGGCTCGGCGTGGGGATCGGAGCCGCGGAGAGCGAATACGGCCGGAGCGGGCGGGACGGCGGCGAAGAGTTCCGCGTCTCGCTCGGGCACGAATTCCAGGCAGGCGGTTAGCACGGTTTCATTCTAGTTAGGTTTCGGCAGTCTAGTTGGTTTTCACCAGGGAGGCACTGAGGCACGGAGGGGTTGCATGGGTCCTTCGCGTTGCTCAGGATGACAAGACGCTGTGCATGGACCCTTCTCTTCGCTCACGATGACAAGACGCTGTGCATGGGGCCTTGGCTTTGCTCAGGGTGGCAGCCCTGTTGCATAGGTCCTTCGCGTTGCTCAGGATGACAAGACTCCTCTAGGGTTAGGAACTGGTGGCTGGAATTTAGCGGAAGCTGGCGCTGCGGAACTTTTGACGGAAGTCGGAGCCGTCTAGGCTGACGATGCGGCACATTTCGTGGAGGCGGGAACGCATGCGTTCGCCGATCCGATCGCCAAGAGTTTCCCCGCGGACGGCGGCCCGGGCTGGCGAGAGAGAACTGCTGACTCCGGCGGCGGGTTGGTCCTCGAAATTAGTAGTGATGATGGTGGTGCGGTTGTCGTTGTAGCGCGTGTTCAGGATAAGGCTGACAGTGTCCCAAACCCACTCGGTAGGCTTTACGGCTCCGAGTTCATCGAGGACCAGGACGTCAACTTCAAAAACGGGCCTGAGGACATCCAACTCGGTGCTCTGGACCGTGGCGTTGTAGGAATTCTGTATTTCTTTGAGCAATTCGCGGTAATCGTAGAACAGGCAAGGGATGCCGCGATTGAGGATCAGATCTTTGATGATGCCGACGGCCAAGTGAGTTTTGCCGGTGCCGATCTTGCCGATAATCAGGAGGCCTTTGTCGCCCCTGGGATCGCACTTTTTCGCGAAATTCGACGCCATGAAGTGGGCATCGGCCAACGAGGGATGAGCGCCGGGGAAGTCGGTATCGTAATTGGCGAGCTCGCAGTGCTCGTAGCGACGGGGGATGCGGGCAAGAGACAGAAGAGAGCGGGCACGAGCACGAACCTGGCAGTCGCAGCGGGTGACGCGGCGTTCGGCCGTCCGTGGGGTGGAGCCGTTGGCTCGGGGAACGGTCTTCCAGCCGGTTCCTTCACAAAGCGGGCATATTTCGGTGGCAACCTTGGTCACTTCGTTTCCTTTATGAGTCCTCTTTAGAATGTGCACCCGCGATGGGGTTTCGTGCAAGGCGCAAACCGGAGACATCTGTGTAGATCCTGTGAACGCGGGGCCTAGTCTGTGGAGAGCGTTGGAAAACGTCGAGGCAACATGCGAAACACCGCGTGAATTGGCCCAATTCGGGGCAAGGAGGTATGAAACAGGCTTCCGGCGCGGATTTTCACAGTTGACAATCGCGCAAGACAGAGGAAAATACCAAACGATCAGGTTTCCCAACTCAGCCATAGCCAAAATACCTCCCGGTGCCGGCTGGGAACCAAAGAGACCTGCGAGGAGAAACTATGAACAAAGCCGATCTGGTTGATAAGATCGCAGGCGCATGTGAAATCAGCAAAGCGCAGGCCACGACTGCGATAGATACCGCGGTGGAGAGCGTTACGTCCGCACTCCGCAAGGGGGATCGGGTGGCACTAATAGGCTTCGGCACATTCTCAGTGTCGCAGCGTAAAGCACGCAATGGACGCAACCCGCAGACTGGGGCCACCATCAAGATTGCTGCCCGCAAAGTCGCGAAGTTTACCCCGGGTGCTGAACTCAAAAAGGCCGTAAATAAATCGAAGTAATCTCTGGAAATCTCAAGTTTGAAGACGGCAGGGGGTCGGCCCTGCCGTTTTTTCGTTTCGTCCATATGAGGACTACGCGGTTTCGGAATCGCTCCACTGGAATTGGCGCGTTGCTGCTGGTCGCGGCCGTGTTGTGCGCGCAGCGAAAAGAAGGACAGCCCTTCAAGGAATTGCATCGGTTGTCGGAGGATCCCATCCTTGCGCCGCGCGGCGACGGGTGGGAATCGGCGGGGACTTTCAATCCGGCAGTGGTCGAGCGCGAGGACAAAATCATCATGCTTTACCGCGCGCAAGATAAGCAGGGGACTTCACGCCTGGGATATGCCGAGAGCACGGACGGCATTCATTTCACGCGCCGCAACGAGCCCGTTCTTAGCCCAGAGGCTGATTATGAAAAGGACGGCGGGGTGGAAGACCCGCGGCTGGTTCAGTTCGGTGATACTTACTACCTGACGTACACCGGTTACAACAAAAAGGACGCGCAGCTTTGTTTGGCGACTTCGAAGGATCTCATCCACTGGGATCGCAAGGGCGTGATTATGCCCGCGAACAAGGGGAACTGGAATGTGAAGTGGACCAAGTCTGGGGCGATTGTGCCGGAGAAGATAAAGGGCAAATATTGGATGTATTTTCTGGGTACGAGTGCGGAGGGGAAGGATCAAACGGGACTTGCGTCGTCAGTCGACCTGTTGCAGTGGACGGAGGAGACGAAGACGCCGGTGTTGCCGGTGCGGCCGGGACATTTCGATTCGCGGGTTGCGGAGCCCGGTCCTCCGCCGGTGGTGGCGCATGGCGCGGGCGGCGGCATTTTCCTTTACTACAATGGCGCCGATGACAAGTTGCAATATCGCACTGGGGTTGCGGAGTTTGACGTGAATGATCCGCGAAAGCTGGTGCATCGCAGCGACCAACCGTTCTTCGCACCGGAGAGAGATTGGGAGAAGGTTGGGCAGGTGCCAAATGTTGTTTTTGTAGAGGGGATGGTGCATGTCGAGAACAAAGGCTACTTGTTTTATTACGGCGGAGCCGACAAGTATGTGGGCGTTTCTTTGGGGGCGGACTAGGGCTGGCTCGACAGAGTTTCCGGCCCACAAGTGTCTGGGTCGGACCACAGTTTTAGCGGGCAGCAGTGCCCGCTCCACACACATATTCCGCTAGGCCTTCGCGTATTTCAGCCACTTCAGAATTTCGGGCAGGGTGGCGCGCTTGCCGTAGATTAGGACTCCTACGCGGTAGATGCGGGCGCACAGGATTAGTAGACCCCATTCCGTCGCGATCATCAGCACAATGGACAGTGCGATCTGCCAGAGTGGCGGAGTTTGCAGGACGATTCGCGCGTACATCAGGATGGGCGCGAAAAACGGGATCATCGACATCCAGAGCATGGCCGGAGCGTCTGGGGCGCGGCTTACGGGCGCGAGCATGAAGACCGACAGCACGAGCGGTATCACGACGAGGAATTGAAGCTGCTGGCCTTCCTGCTCAGTGGTGGTGATCGCGCCGATCGCGGCGTACATGGTGCTGTAGAGCAGGTATCCTAGGAAGAAGAAGACGGCGAAAGCAATCAAGGCGAATGGGGAGATCTGCAGGTCGCCGAAGCTGGCTTGCGCCGCTAGGGCTGGGAGTGCGAAGACGCCGCCGATGATGACCCAGACGAGGATTTGAGTCAGGCCGACGGCTCCGACGCCGAACAACTTTCCGGTCATGAGTTCGGTGGACGTTGCGGAGGAGAGCAGAACTTCCATGATGCGTGATGTCTTTTCTTCGAGGACCGAGCGCATGACGGAGATGCCGTAGAGCAGGACTGCCACATAGATCAGCATGACCATGACGACGATTTCGATGACACGCGCAGTGCCGTTGCCTTTAGATTCTTTTCCGCGCTCGATGCGGATGGAGTCGACTCTTACGGTTTGCAGCAACTGGTCGGATTGAGCGCTGGTGAGTCCGCTGCGAGAAAGTTGCCGCTCAAGGAGAATGCGGTTCAGGCTATCGCTGAGCCAGGTGCGCTCGCGGAAACTGGCAGTCTCGCGTCCGGCCCAGGTGACGCGGTGGGCGGCGATGGCGTCATCGGTGAGCCAGAGGAATCCGTCGATGGCGCGGGAATTGACCTTGTCCCTCAGGGCCGTGCGTTCGGCCTCGGTAGGATTGGCGTCGATATCGAAAATGTATTGATCTTCCGGCTTGGTTTTGGCGTTGCTATCGGAGCCGGGTTCGTCGTCGTCAGAGTCCTTCGCGAGGGATGAATTGAGCTGCTGACGGACTTGTTCGCCGAATTCAGGAGTTGAAGTTACGATGACGTCATGTTCGGCTTTCGCTCCCATGGTCGCCAGCTTCGCAGGAAGCACCATGAGGACGGTCATGATTGCCGGAGCCAGGAGTGTGAGTATGAGGAATGTTGGAGTACGAACACGCTGCAGATATTCGCGTTTTATGATGACCCAAGTGTTACGCACTGGATTTACCTACCATTTCGAGGAAAATTTCTTCCAGCGAAGGCTCCATCAATTCGAACTTGCTTAACCTGGCGCATGAGGCGGCCAACTGCAGTAGCTCCTGCGGATCGGCGCCGGGGGCGAGACGGACTTCCACGTAATTGCCGTAATCGTTGAACGACTGCACAAGGCGTGATTCTTTCAGGAAACGCGCATCTCCGTTGTACTTGATTTGCACGTTGCAGTGGCCGTATTTTGCCTTGATCTGGGCGAGATCCCCCTGGAGCACGGCGCGTCCGTGGTTGATGAGACAGATCGAGTGGCAGAGGCGTTCGGCCTGATCCATGCGATGCGTGGAGAAAAGGATGGTCTTGCCGTCTTTTGCGAGGTCGAGCAGAGCATCTTTCAGGCCGATGGCGTTGGCGGGATCGAGGCCGGAAAATGGCTCATCCATGATGATCAGTTTCGGATCATGGAGCACGGCCCCGATGAACTGGATTTTCTGCTGCATGCCTTTGGAAAGTTCCTCGACCTTCTTGGCGAGCCAACTGGTGAGTTCGAAGCGTTCACACCAGTTGCGGGCCCGCGTGGTAGCTTCGGCGCCGGTGAGGCCCTTGAGCTGGCCGAGGAAGACCAAGTGCTCCAGCACCTTCATCTTCTTGTAAAGGCCGCGCTCTTCGGGGAGGTAGCCAAACTGGTCCATGTGCGAGCGGGAGAGAGGCTGTCCGAAGACGGAGATGGTGCCGGAGTCGGGCACTGTGATGCCGATGATCATCCGGATGGTGCTGGTTTTTCCGGCGCCGTTCGGGCCTAAGAGTCCGTAGATACCGCCGGCGGGAATGCGAAGGGAGAGATTATCGACGGCCACAAATTCGTCATAGGATTTGCGGACGTTGTTGAGCTCGACGACGGGCGCGGTGTTTTTCGGATCGACGAGGGCGTTTTGGGCCGGAGCAACTGGAGTTTGAGTCGTGGACATAACTTCAGTGGGATTCCATGAGCTACAGATTCGGGTAACAAGCCATGATAACGGCGGCCTGGGAGTTTGGCCAACAGGGCAAGGCATAGGTAGTGGCTCGGTTTGAATGTCGGCCTTGATGGCCTGATCCCGCAGCGCCTGAAGGCGGGTTGTTTTGCGGGCCGAATGTGGCATCGCTGAAGCGATGCCCTGATACGAGGCGGACGATGTTGTGGCCGAGTGAACGTCTGCGGACGTAAAGGAGATCCCTCGCTCCGCCTGAAGAGCGGCTCCGCTCGGGATGACGCCATTTAGAAGCGAGGCTGCTGTCGGGAATTCAAACTGAACTACTCAGGCTTATTTTGCAGGCTTGGAAGTTTTTGGGAACTGCATCGTGCGGGTGATGCCTTCGCCTTCCTTCACGTAGATCAACTGATTTGGCTTCACGTCTTTCAACGTGTCGACCTGGCCGCTGGGCCAGCGGATTTCGAGACTGTCGACCTTTTCGGCTTTGCCGATGCCGAAGTGGACGCGGAGATCGCTTTGGGAGATGTAGCCTCCGCCGCTGCGGACTTCGTCGATCTGTTGGTGCGGCTTCGATTCACCGGGAGGATGAGTGGTGCAGACGATGCGGGCGCCGATGCCGCTGCGATTTGACTTGGTGCCGATGGTGCGGACTTTGATCCAATTGTTGTCGAGCTTGGAATCGCAGCGCAGGAGTTGCGGGTAGTCGTTCACAGTGTTGACGACAACGTCGACATCGCCATCGTTGTCGTAGTCGCCAAAAGCCGCGCCGCGGGCGGGAGCAGCATCGGAGATGCCGGGGCCGGCGTCGAAGGAAACGTCGGCGAAGTGGCCGTTGCGTTGGTTGCGATAGAGCAGCTTGCGCTGCGCGTAGCCGGCTTCGGTTTTCAGTTGCTCGACTTCAGGGTAGACGTGGCCGTTGCAGATCAGGATGTCGGGCCAGCCGTCGTTATCGAAATCGAAAAATCCGCAGCCCCAGCTGAGGAATTGGGTATGAGCGCCGAGGCCGGCAGTGAAAGTGGTGTCCTCGAAATTTCCGCCGCCGAGATTGTGATAGAGGGAAGGAGTGTCGCCGGCAAAGTTGGTTTTGACGAGATCTAGATTGCCGTCCAGGTCGTAATCACCGGCAGAGACTCCCATGCCGGCTTGCGGCTTGCCGTCGGCGCTGAGGGCGCAGCCGGCGTCGATGGCGATGTCGACGAATTTCCCATTCTTTTTGTTTTGATAGAGCGTGGCGGCGGTCGAGTCGTTGGCGACGTAGATGTCGGGCCAACCGTCGTTGTCGAGATCGGCTACACAGACGCCCAGGCCGTAGGTTCCGCTGGCAGCCTCGATGCCGGATGGTCCGGAGACGTCGGTGAAAGTGCCATCACCGTTGTTGTGATAGAGAATGTTTTTGCCGGTGTTCATGCCGGGAGGGCCGCAGGCGACGAGGACACCTTTGTAGAGGCACGGCCCGGATTCGGGGACGGGCGCGGTTGCGAGATCCATGTCGATGTAGTTGGCGACGAAGAGATCGAGTTTGCCGTCGCGATCGTAATCAACGAAGGCGCAGCCGGTGCTCCAGCGCTTGCCATTGCTGGCGACGCCTGCTTTTTCGCTGACGTCGGTAAAGGTGCCATCTCCATTGTTGTGATAGAGGACGTTTTTTCCGAAATAGGTGATGAAGAGATCGTCCCATCCATCGTTGTCGTAGTCGCCAACGCAGCAACCTTGTCCCCAGCCAGAGTGCTTCAATCCGGCTTTGAGGGTTATGTCGGTGAAAGTGCCGTCGCGATTGTTCTTGAAGAGATGCGAGATGGGCTCGCTGCCGGCGGGGAAGCCTTCCAGACGCCATCCGTTGACGAGAAAAATGTCGAGCCAGCCGTCATTGTCGTAGTCGTAAAAGGCGACTCCGCAGCCGGTGGTTTCGAGCAGGTATTTATTTTTGTGCTCACCGCCGAAAATGGTTTTGACGTTGAGTCCGGATTCGCGTGCCACGTTGATGAAGCTCACGCCGAGATCCGATTTTTGTGGCGCGGGCGGGGCAGGCTGTTGCGTTGTTGTACGAGCGAAAAGCCGAGTCGGGTGCGCCAACTTGAGCACATTTTCCAACGACAGCACGA
>Ga0335076_10003763_pt1 | contig 15269 bp, 11 predicted proteins | sample Lox_Sample_25_FD_206717 | JGI IMG/M metagenome (GOLD analysis project Ga0335076, IMG submission 206717) | Soil microbial communities from Loxahatchee National Wildlife Refuge, Florida, United States - Lox_Sample_2.5 | ecosystem: Environmental > Terrestrial > Soil > Wetlands | place: USA...
AAGCCGTCTCCCTCAAAGGCTCGGCAGTAGAGATCGGAAAAAAGCCAGATAACGATACAGGTCTGAACCAAAATATAAAACCCGGCAAAGGCATTCTGATCACCGGCAACCTGTGATCGCCCGCCACCCACTAAACTGAACTTGATGCCCGGCTTTCACATTGAGCACTTCGGTTGCCGCGCCGCCCGAGCCGACGGCGAAGCCATCGCCGGCCAGCTGCGCGCACTTGCCGAGCGCCAGTCGCTGGCCGCCGACGTCGTAGTTGTAAATACGTGCAGCGTCACGGCCGAAGCAGACCGCGCCGCGCGCGCCTACATTCGCCGTGCCCACCGCCGGAATCCTGCGGCAAGAATCCTGGTCACCGGCTGCTACGCCCAGCGCGCCCCCCACGAACTGGCCGGCCTCCCCGGAGTCGCCGCCGTCGTGGGCAACAGCCACAAAGCTCTCGTACCCGAAATCGTCTTCGGCCTGGCGCAAAATGAAACGCCGGCCACCCCTCCTCCAGCACTCGTCTCCGTCCACTCGCTGCTCACCGCGAGCGCGCCGGATCGAAACCGATCGACTGCAGCTCCCATTTGGGCCGACGATCGCTTCGCTCATTCGTTCATTGAAGATCTGCGCCACAACGAGATGCAGTTTGCTCCCGGCGCGCAAACCCGCCCCAACCTCAAGATCCAGGAAGGCTGCAGCAATCGCTGCACGTTCTGCGTGATCCCCACGACGCGCGGCCCATCCAGAAGTCTGCCCCACGCTGTCGTCATCCGCCGGATTGAGGCCTTCGTCGCCTCCGGCGGCAAGGAGCTGGTTCTCTCCGGCATCAACCTCGGTCGCTGGGGACGCGATCTGCCGCGCGAGCTCGGCGCGCCCACCTCGCTCGCTGCTTTAGTCCGCGTCATCCTCAAGCAGACAGCTCTGCCACGCTTGCGCCTCAGCTCCATTGAGCCCATGGATTGGGACGACGACCTGATTGCCCTGATGCACGAGTTCGGCGGCAATCGCCTCGCCCGCCACGCTCACCTGCCGCTCCAGTCCGGTTCCGACGCCGTGCTGCGCCGCATGCATCGCCGCTACCGTCCATGGCATTACGCCGATAAGGCGTCCGCCCTCCTGCGCGCCGCCGGCCCCGGCCTCACCCTCGGCGCCGATGTAATGGCCGGCTTCCCCGGTGAGACCGACCGCGAGTTCGAGGAGACGGTTGCCTTCATCCGCAGCCTGCCCTTCGGCTACCTCCACCTGTTTCCCTTCTCGCCGCGACCCGCTACCCGCGCCTGGGATCTGCAAGCGGCGTCGCACGTCCCATCGGCCGTCGCCGACAAACGCATGGCGGCCCTCCGCGCACTCGCCGCTGAAAAGACCGGCGCCCACCGCATCCGCTTCATCGGCGACGATCTGCCGGCCATTACGCTCAACAGGCCGTCAGCGTTCGCCGCGGTTGGCCGCACTACCGTCCTTACCGACAACTTTCTTCCTGCCGAGATCGATGGGAATTTGCCCGCCAATCAGCTCGTGCGGATCCGCGTGAATGCTCTCGATACGGAAGACCGGCTGCGATGCCACCAAATCGCCTAACCCCTTTGTTCAGCGGAGCCAAGCCAATGCTATACTCAGGTTGCGTTAATGCCTCTGCGGCTCATGGGGTGCCGCACCCCGGCCCGCACAGCACACATTCGGAGGAGTATCATCGCATTCGATAAACGTTCGGCCAAGTCCTTTATCCGCATCAACGAGCGGATTCGCGCGCGCGAAATCCGCGTCATCGACGAGAACGGCGCACAACTGGGAATCCTTCAGCCCTTCGAGGCTCTCCGCATCGCTCGCGAACGCGGCCTCGATCTCGTGGAGGTGTCGCCAAACGCCGTTCCGCCGGTCTGCCGCATTCAGGATTACGGCCGATACCTCTACGAAAAGGAAAAGAGCGAACGCGCCGCACGCAAACGCCAGAAAGTCATCACCGTCAAGGAAGTCAAATTCTCCGTCACTGTGGACGAGCACGACTACCAGACCAAGAAGAATCAAGCCATCCGCTTTCTCGGCGAGGGTGACAAGGTCAAGGCCAGCCTGCGTTTCCGTGGCCGCCAAATGGCCCATCGCGAGCTGGGCTACAACATCATCAATCGCTTAATCCAGGACATTGGCGATGCGGGTGTGGTTGAATTCATGCCCCGCATGGAGGGTACCATCCTCCATGCGATCCTAGCACCGGGCCGCAAGGACACGCCAAAGAGCAAGCCCCCGGCTCCTCCAGACACGGGCGCGCCCAGGGAAAGATTGAAGCCCAAGCCTTCGCCCCCGTCGGCTGCTACCGCACCTACGCAATAGGCTGCACCATCAGCGGTGCCTGTCGAACTACCTACACTCTCCGCGTAAACCCCGAAATACCTCACCCGGCCACGCGCACCACAGTCGCATTGCGCCCTTGATAGCACGAATTTCAAAATGGTAATATTGGCCTATTCTGACCGATTTTGATATCGCGCTGACCGGCGCCGCGGGCCACGTAGTCTTCGACCCCGACCGCGTTTCAGTTCGGCGCCTCCCGTGAATAACTTGGCCGCCACCTCGAAAACTCCTCCTGCTCGTCAAACCATGCAGTTGCGCGACCTTCGCCACTTGTTTGACGATGCTCCAGTCAACGTGCGCAACAAAGTCTTCGGCATTTACGCAATCCTGATCGCCTTAAGCGCGGCCGCATGGCTTTGGGCAGCGATTGCTTTTCACCATTTTCCTCTGTTGCTCGGAACCGCGCTGCTTGCATACAGTTTTGGCTTGCGCCACGCTGTTGATGCCGATCACATTGCGGCCATCGACAACGTCACACGCAAGCTCATGCAGGAGGGCAAGCGCCCCGTTGCCGTCGGCTTCATGTTTTCGCTGGGTCACTCGACCGTCGTGTTCGTGGGAACCGCTGGCATCGCTGCAGCAGCCCTCGCACTGCAACACCGCATCGATACGGCGCGGGCCATCGGCGGCATTATCGGAACGTTGATTTCCTCGCTCTTCCTTTTTGGCATTGCCATCATCAATATCGTCGTTCTGGTGTCAATCTATCGGGCGTTTGTCCGTGTGCGCAGCGGCGCACCATATGTTGACGAGGATTTCGACATGCTTCTTGCGAGTCGGGGTTTCCTCGCGCGCCTGTTCCGGCCCATGTTTGGCATGATCCGCCGCAGTTGGCACATGTACCCGCTAGGCGTGCTGTTCGGCCTCGGGTTTGACACCGCAACCGAGATCGGCCTGCTCGCCATCTCTGCTGCCGAAGCGTCCAAGGGGCTGCCGCTTTGGTCGGTTCTCGTTTTTCCAGCGCTTTTCGCCACCGGCATGTCGCTCATCGATACCACTGACAATATCCTCATGCTCGGTGCGTATGGATGGGCGTTCATCAAGCCGGTTAGAAAGCTCTACTACAACATGACGATTACTTTTGTCTCGGTTATTGTTGCCCTCATCGTCGGCGGAATTGAGGCCCTTGGCCTGCTCGCCGGCCACTACCATCTGAGCGGCGTCTTTTGGGGCCTAGTGCTGAAACTCAATGGTAGCTTTGCCACACTCGGTTACTTCATCATCGGAGTTTTCGCGCTGAGTTGGATCATCTCGATCGCGATCTTCAAGTGGCGTCGATTGGACGATCTGGAATTCGGAGGCTGAGATCCAGGATCGCAGACGCGCTATAACCGCCGGTTACAGCGTATCGGCAAGTCCAATTTCGTAGGACAACAAATATGTCTGGGAACGTTGCTCCCCGGGGTGGCGAATAGCCGCGTGACCGCTGATCGAGAATCTGATCCAGGCAAGGATGATAAACCTATGTCATTTTCAATAGAATGATATACCGCGAACAGGTAAACTCTATTCCCCATTGTTGCGTCTAGGTTAAATAGGGTGGGTGCGAGTGCTCAGTGAGGGCCCCTGCTCGTTGGGCCTCCGTGATGATGCCCATCAAATTCTCAGGGAGACGCCGACCGGCACTATGAAGCAAGTTCTAAGCATCTTTTCAGTTTCGCTGTTTGTTCTTGGTGCGGTCATACTGTTTCAGCGACCGGCGTACGCATACGCTGATCCGGGTAGCGGACTTTTGGCTATCCAGGCAGCCGGCTCGGCCCTGGTTGCCACGGGGTGGTATTTGCGACGCAAAATCTACTGGTTCTTTCGCCGCGATACCCCAAAAAGCGTCCACGAGAATCTGCCCGAGTCCTCAAATGGCGAGGATTCGCACAACTCGTGAAAAACCCGCCAGAATTGGTATCTCGCGATCGAGGCGTTCCATCCAGCAATATTGAAGCAGTACCAACCTTCCGAGACCCCGCCGGTCGTCTCTGGTTGACCCCCGACTGTGTACTCCGCCAGATTCGCCCCGATGCGCAAGAGGCAACCCGGATATTTCTTGCTTCCCCGTTACGGGCAACCCTTGAGCGAAGTGGTGACCTGATCCAAAGTGAGATTGCGAACCCTGAAAAACACTCGCGCGTGCAGCCCAACGAGTTGTGGCTGGAGCACCCTCGCATCGAGCCGATCACCTATCCCTGGGAGTGGACGCCCGCCCAATGGCGTGCTGCAGCAGAACTCACGTTGCGCGTCGCACAGCAGGCAATTGACGCGGGCTGGACGCTAAAGGACGCCACGCCGCTCAATATTCTCTTTCGTGGCCCGCGCCCTGTCCTCGTAGATGTATTGTCATTCGAGCGCCGCGATCCGCTTTCAAGCATCTGGCTCGCCTACGGCCAATTTGTTCGCACGTTCCTGCTTCCGCTGATTGCAAGCCAATACCTGAGCTGGCCTCTCAATGCCACTCTCCTCGTGCGCGACGGCTATGAACCTGCCGAAATCTACAAAGCTCTTCGACCGTGGCAGCGCCTTGTTCCCTCTCTGCTCGATGTCATCACACTCGCTACGCTTCTTGAGCGGCCCAGCCGAAATCGGCAGGCATTCCGGAAGCAGGCCTTCGCGGGCGATCCCGCGCTGGCCGTCCACATCCTGCACAAACGCATTGCGCGTCTCCGCAAGAAGATTCGCGGCACTGAGCGAAAAGGCGGCCGCAGCAACTGGAACGAGTACTCACGGACGGCCACGCACTATCAGCCAGTTGACCACGCCGACAAGCGGGAATTCGTCAAGAATGTGCTGCAGCGGTGTGGTCCCGCGCGAGTCCTCGACATTGGCGCCAACACCGGGTGTTATTCACTGATTGCTGCCGATTGCGGCGCAGACGTGGTCGCAATCGACGCTGACGGCGCCGCTCTTGAATCGCTATGGCTTGCCGCTGCGCGAAATCAAAAACCCATCACGACGCTGGTGGCTAACATCGCCCGGCCAACCCCCGCGGCGGGCTGGAGAAATCGCGAACAACTCTCGCTCCTCGACCGCCTCACTGGAAGATTTGACCTTGTCCTGATGCTCGCTGTCATTCACCACTTGATCCTGCGCGAGCAGGTACCTCTGGCCCACATCGGCGAGCTTTGCAGCGCTCTCAAAACGCGCTGGCTTGTTTTGGAGTGGGTGCCCCCTTCCGATCCGATGTATCAGGAATGGCTTCGCGGCCGCGACGACCTTTATGGTAACTTTACCGAGAGCGACCTATTGCAGGCATTTTCGCATTGGTTTTCCGTTGCCGATCGAAGTGAACTGGGCAATGGACGCATTCTTTTGCTCTTCGAACGAACTTTAATCGGCGCCGGCCTACCGTAGCCTGAAAGCGATTTGCGAATGGAAGCGAACCCTGCATGATCAAACGGATTGCACAGGCACTGGGCTTCGCCTCCATCCTGCTCTTACCAAATTACATTGACCTCACCTCTTCCGCCGGCGATGAGCGCATGCGCACTCCTTTTCCGCTCACGCGAATTGCATTGGCCCAACTCACCGATCTGGCAATCGTAGCCATCGTCTTCGCTTGCCTGATGGCCCTTCTGCGCCAACTCAGCATTTGGCCAAAGCTGCGCTGGGTCCTGATGGCTCTGCTACCGCCATTTCTGCTGATGCAAAACCTGAATGTTTTCCCCTTTAACGTGCCTGACTCTGCGGTGCTCGCAGTTAGCCTTCTCTGGCTCGGCTCACTCACATTTGTCATTTTGCGTGCGCCTGCGTTTGCAGCGAGGTTCCGCCGAATCAGCAGCGCCGCCCTCACCGGATTCGTGGTCTTCTTTCTGGTGAGTGCCGCGCAGTTGGTTCGAGCTGCGCTGTGGCGCCCCGGGCCACAGTCCTTTGCCAGCCCTATCGCTACACCGGCGGCAAACAAGCCACGAGTCATTTTGATTCTCTTTGACGAGCTGGCATACAAACCAGTCTTCGAGTCGCGCGATCCATCGCTCCATCTTCCTAACTTCGATCGTCTGCGAAACGACAGTACGCTTTACACTGACGTGACACCGATCGGCTACTGGACCATCCATGTGATTCCGAGCCTGCTATCGGGCCACATGGTCACGGATGTCGCTTATACCACGGACAACCGCTTCCTGGTGCGGTCTCAGGACTCTTCGCAATGGCATTCCTTCGACGCAAACACCACTTTGATCGGCATGGCCAAACAACACGGTGCGACGACTTCAATCGTCGGATGGTATCTTCCATACTGCGCGGTTTTTACACGTACAGCGACTGAATGTTACTGGAGCAACGACGACGCGGAAGACCGCGGGCCCACGTCATCTAGCCGCAGCTACATCGAAAATGTCTGGTTCCCTCTACAGATCCTTGTCGAGCGATACTTTGCTCCCGGCAAGGCATGGACTGACTTTGCCGCATGGAAGTCCAGGGGGCACATTGCGTCAGTCAAGGACGTGAGCCAGCGCGCGCTGCAAACGCTCGCCACCAGCAATGCCGATCTAATCTATATCCATCTGCCTTCACCCCATCCGCCGGAGTTCTGGAACCGGCACATCGGCACATACGCCTCAGGAGGGTCGTATCTGGATTCGCTCGATTATTCAGATCATCTCCTGGGCCAGGTTCTCGACATTCTACAGGCGCAGCCGCGCTGGTCGGCCACGACACTCATAGTGCAAGGAGATCATTCCTGGCGCACCCGAATGTGGCGCTCCCAACCCGGCTGGAGCGCCGAAGACGAGCGCATCTCGCACGGCGGCCAATGGGACCCGCGGCCAGTCATGCTCATCCACAGTGCAGGACAGCAAAGCGCTGCGACCGTTGCAGCTCCAACGAGCATCATGATCGCGCACGATTTCGTCGCAGCACAAATCCAGTCACTCGGACGCTGACCTGATAGCTCGGTCTGCGCCAACCCTACAGATGGTTCATCATCTCGGTAACGCCATCTCGCCGGATATATGAATCGTTGCTGACAGAGTTCCCGGCTTCGGCTGCCCGCCCGAGAGATAGACTTTATAATCTCCTGGCACGACCGCACGATCCCCTTTCTCGTCCACTTCGCTCAACTCGCGCGGCATGAGCGTGAATTGTATGTTCTGCGCCTCACCTGCGCGTAAGTGAATTCTCTTGAAGCCTTCAAGCTCAACTTTCGGCGACACTGCTGTATGCGGCGGAACTAAGTACAGCTCGGCAACCTCGTCTCCATCGCGATTGCTCTCATTACGCACTTCGGCAGTTATCGTCACAGAACTGCCTGCTTGAATCCGAGGCGAGTCAATCTTTGGCGTGCTGTATTTGAACTTTGAATAGCTTAGGCCGTTGCCAAACGCGTACAGGACCTCTCCTTTGTAGTAGCGGTAGGTCCTGCTTTTCATTGAGTAGTCACTGAAGGGAGGCAAGTCATCAGTCGAACGATAGAATGTCACCGGCAATCGACCGGCTGGATTGTATTTTCCGGCCAGCGTCTCTGCAATCGCATCGCCGCCTTCTTCGCCGGGATACCACGCCTCCAACAAGGCATCCGCGTGTGCTTTAGCCCACGGAACTGCCAGCGCACTACCTGCCATAAGCACCACAACCAGCGGCTTGCCCGTGGCGCGCATTGCCTCAAGTAAATGTTCCTGTGCCTCGGGTAGTTCAATGCGCGTCCTGTCTCCGCCATCGAATCCTTCGGCGTGCACTTCCATCTCCTCGCCTTCTACATTCGGCGATAGCCCGACGAATGCAATCACGGCATCGGATTTCTTTGCGGCTTCGACTGCTGATCCAACTAAGCTGCCCGCGGGTGGTTCCCATTCCAGATCGACGAATCGGTCATTCGGCAGATGCAAATACTCCACTCGAATGGCATGAGGGTGCGTATCGGTAAAACTCAACCTCGCATTGGCTGGATTGCTGTGGCTATCCATCACCAGCTTGTCATCGACAAAGAGCCGCACGCGGTCAAGCATTCTTCCTGCCGGCTGCTGCGTTCCGATTACGCCTCCACCGGGATCGAATGACATGAACCCGCGCGGGCCGCGGACGCCTATCACATACTCACCCGCTATTGGCGGCAAAAAAACGCCGGTCCATCGCACACTAAATGTTTTTGCGGAAAAGCCCTCAGCCGGTGCTACCCGATTCCAATCGAAGTTAATCTTTGCATCCACGCGCACCAGCTTTGGCGTGCCTTCAAACTCAGCATTGTCGAAATACTCGCCCTTCATCCCTTCCGTCTTCAGCGAAGCATCGGCGCGCAAATATGCCGACGGAATTGGAAGCGGCGTTCCCGCAGCCAGGATCGACCCAGGCGCGTACAGAATGTTGCCGCTTCCGAATTGTTTTCGCAGACCGTCGAGTGGAGTAACTGGATCGGGCGCCGTCCCGTTGTAGTTGCCCTCAATTGACTCCAGCAAGTCCGCAGTCGGCCCCACAACCGCAATCTTTCGTATCGACGGCTTCAGGGGAAGCGTTTCGTCGCGATTCTTCAGCAGCACAATCGACTCACGCGCGGCCTGCAGCGCCAGCTCTCGATGGGGCGCCGAGTTCACTTCGGTAGACGGAATCGCGTTGAACGGCACGTCCTCCTGCGGGTCGAACATGCCCAGCCGCATACGCGCCGTAAACAGTCTAACCACCGCTGTGTCGATGTTGGACTCACTCAGCAAATGGTCGTTGACGGCGCTGATCAGCTCCTTATATGTGCTGCCGCAATCAAGGTCAGTCCCAGCCTTCGTCGCGTCGGCCGCTGCCTGTTCGGTGTTAGCTGCAAAGTGATGGCCGCGCGAAATGTCCGCCACGGCGTCGCAGTCTGACACTGAGTATCCGTTGAATCCCCAATCACCTCGCAGATGCTGCTGCATCAGCCTCGAATTTGCGCACGCCGGCGTACCATCGATTGCGTTGTACGCACACATGATTGAATCAGCACGTCCCTCCACGATGGTGGCGCGAAACGCGGCCAAATACGTGTCCTCCAGATCGTGTTCCGAAACGTCTACATTGAAGCCGTGACGCAAAGGCTCTGGCCCGCTGTGAACCGCAAAATGCTTGGGCGTCGACACGAGCTCGAGATATTTCGGGTTGTCACCTTGTAAACCCCTCACAAACTCCACGCCCATGCTCGCGGTCAAAAAGGGATCCTCGCCAAAAGTTTCCATGCCTCTGCCCCAGCGTGGATCGCGGAAGATATTGATATTCGGTGACCAGAAAGTGAGCCCCGCAAACCGGCTGTGGTCGTCATTGCGGATCGCTTCGTTGTATTTGGCGCGTCCTTCTGTCCCAATGACTCCTGCAATCTGATGCATGAGATCGGTGTCCCAGCTTGCTGCCAATCCGATCGACTGTGGAAAGACTGTCGCATAGCCGTTTCGTGCTATGCCGTGCAGCGCTTCATTCCACCAGTTGTAGGCCGGAACTCCCAGCCGCGGAATTGCCGGCGCGACATCCAACATCTGGCTGACTTTTTCTTCGAGCGTCATCCTGCGCACAAGGTCCTTCGATCGCTCCTCCGGACTCAACGCAGGATTCAGATAGGCGCATGTGGCCGCACTGCAGGTTGCTTGGTGATCCTGTGTTGATTGCTGCGCTGGCCCTGCTGCAGATATAAAGCCAATCAGAATAAATGCTGCAGAAACTACCATTTGAGATTTCATAATGGATTTCGCTTTTTATCTCCAGTAATGATGACGTGAAAGCTGTTAAGTCACGCTATGTTCCACGCATTCGGCGAATCTTGTCGCCTGTCAAATTCACTCTCCGGCTGCAGAGCGCAAGCTTGATGCTCGCGCGACAAGATGCGGCGCAACCAATGTGCTCTTTGGTTGACTCGGACTCTTACTCTGCGCTAGTTGCAGTGCCAGCGAAGCTGCGATCTTTCCGATCGTTTTGCTGTTTTGATCCACTGAAGACAGCGGCACGCGAAGAAAATCAGAATACGAGAGATTCCCACATCCAACTACGGCCACATCCTCCGGCACGCGCAGCCCGGCGTCGAGAATTGCACGCATAGTTCCCAATGCCACCGGATCATTGAAGCAGAAGATACCGTCCGGCCGATGCTTGTTGGCAAGCAGCTTTACTGTTGCCGTATATCCCGCCTCATCGCCAACGTGGTCTCCCGATGGGCCGATAGACACGATGTGGTCGGGCAGCGGCTCCACTTGGTGAGAAGCCAATGCATCCTTATATCCCTTCAGCCGCCCGACTGCCGTACTGATCTCCGGGCCGCGGATGTGCGCTATACGCTTGCACCCCTGTTCAATTAGGTGCGTTGTAGCAAGCATACCCACAGCGGTGTCGTCTACACCAACAAAGTTCGACTCGAATTCCGAGAACTGGCGATCAAGCAAAACGTAAGGAATCTTCTGATCCTCAATGCGCTGAAAACTCTCCACTTTCAACTGCGACGAAGCAATCAGCATGACATCCACGCGCCGGGCCAGCAGTTGCGCAATCTCTTCCTGCTCCAAGGTCGGATCTTCGTCGGACGATGAAATAAACAAGCTGTATCCCTTGCGCCGGACTTCAACCGAGATACCTTTGGCAATCTGCGCAAAAAATGGATGTAATAGGTCTGGCACGACGAGACCAATCGTCCATGTCCGGCCAGTGATAAGTGAACGTGCAGCAATGTTCGGCTGGTAGTTCAGCTCCCTCATGCGCTTGAGTACGCGTTTCCGGGTCTGCTCACCGATGTCCGGATGATTGCGCAGTACCTTCGAGATGGTCACAACCGACAGGTCCAGGTCCTGTGCGATATCTTTCAATCGAACGACCATTTTTTCGATGGCCCTCCCCTGCCGCCGCGCGCGTGCTCAAACGACCACTGATGTCCTCAGTTTACATGGCGATCAATATCGCCTTAGCAAACGGAGATGGCATCCGGAGACTGCCTTCAGACAATCTGCATTCGCTTCAGTGCGCGCCCGATATGGAGGGACGCAAGCCGTGCGAAATCGCTCCGAGAAGTACGCCCTTCGCATCGTCAGAATATTCCCAAAACATGACTCCACCCAATTTGCGCGACAACACATACTGGCATTTGGCCGCAATTGACTCGGTATCTTCGTAAGAAACAAAAACTCGCTGCACCGAGTTATATAAGTAAGGCACCGACGCCGCGGCATCCCAATATCGCGCAAACTCGCGCCCCATCATTGTTGAAGCGATCACGTTGAAGGGAATGGAATCAGATTTCGCCGGCTTTCCAGGTTGAAACAAGCCGTGGTGCGCACTGTTCACGTCCTCCCACAAGCGGCCGTAGAATGGCACACCCAGTATGAGCTTTCCTGCCGGAACGCCTGCATGTTCGAATGCGCGCACTGAAGCATCGACTGAGCCTGTGTCGGGTGCTCCGGGTTCAGTAAAGAGTGGTGCAACGTGGCTCGTCACGCCATTGAATGCTTCGTTGTAGTCATATGCCATCAAATTGACGGCGTCAAGGTAGGGTTGCATCTGCTTCATTTCAGTATGCGCCAAATACTCCTCTGAAGCCCCAGCCGCAATGGTCAAATAGAAGTGCTTGCCGTCTGTCTTTTCGCGATCATTGAAGCGCCTGTGAAGTTCCTCGACGAGAAGCGTGAAAGTCTCTTTGTCGCCGGCGCGAAACGTATTTCCTGCACCCGGCAAACCAGGATATTCCCAATCGATGTCGAGACCGTCGAGATGATAGCGATACAGGAATTCCATAGCGCTGTCGACGAACACCTTCCTGCTCTTCTCTGTAAGTGCAATATCGGAAAAATCTCCGGATCCGAGCCATCCACCTACGGCAATGAGAACGGAGAGCGACGGGTTCTCCTTTTTCAGCGCAACCAGGATTGCGAGATTCTGCTCATCCACGGCAGACCCCGCCGTGATCCGCCCATACTTTGTAGCTGCGAACGCGTAGTTGATGCGAGTCAGGTTATGAGTGTCGATTTGCCCGGGCTTGAGTGCGGCGCCGTTTGGGAAAACATATCCGACGATCGCGGGCCCGCCCGAAGTCGTTTCCCCGGCCATACGCAAGGCTGAGAATCCGCTGAGGAAGCATGCTAGGGCGCAGACTCTCAACCTCATCGAGTTATTCACCTCGCGATAGGTAGTGTCCAGGTTTTTTCGCACTTTCGTTCTTCGTTAGCATGTTGGAAGGTTGTTGGGTTGGAGTTGTTTTGCTTCTGGCCCCCATGGGGGCCAGAAGCAAAGGTGTCAGGCGATGGCAACGACTTCGGCCAGCCTGTCCATCTGCAGGTAGCGTTTGGTACCCCACTTGGTTGCGGCAACATGCCGTAGCCGGGCAGCGACCAGCATGAGCGCTGACTGGCCATCCGGGAAGGCGCCCACCACCCTCGTTCGTCGCCGAATCTCCCGCATCAGCCGCTCCAGCGGATTGTTGGTTCTCAGGCAGCGCCAGTGTTCCGGCGGCAGGCTGTAGTAACTCAGTGTTTCGCCGATGCCGTTCTCGACGATCTCCGCAGCCTTGGCCAGCCGCATTGCGCGCAGCTTTTCTACTATTTGGAGAGCTTTTTCTTTAGCTGCCTTGGCGTCTTCCTGGGCATGAATGGCCTTCAGCATAGCTGCCACTTCCTTCACCTTGCCGGTCGGCACCGCGGTCCACACGTTGCGATAGAAATGAACCACACAGCGTTGCCACAAGGCGTCGGGATAGAAATCCGCCAGGTTTTCCACCAGGCCAAGGCACTTGTCGGAAACGAACAACTCGACACCCTTCAGGCCCCGATCCTTCAGCTCACGCAGGAACGTTGTCCAACTGGCCGCGTCCTCCTTGGCTCCCTCGCTCACCGCCAGAATCTCCCGGTAGCCGCTCTGCGAAACTCCGATGGCCACAAGTACAGAGACGTTCTTCACCTCGCCACCCCAGCTGCGCTTCAGCCAAAGGCCATCGAGGAAGACGTACGGAAAATCACCCACGAGTGGCCGCTCCCGCCACTCGTTGATCTTGCCGTAGATCTTCTGGTTCAAGTCGCTGACCGTCGAGGCCGAGACCCGTGTGCCCCAAAGTGCTTGCGTGATGTCTTCAACGCGCCGCACGCTCACCCCGGCAAGGTACATCTCGATCAGCGCTTCTTCCACCGACGACTCTCGCCGCCGGTAGCGCTCGATGATCGCTGTCTCGAATGGCAGGTTCCGCAGCTTGGGCACGGTCAGCGTTACTTTCCCGGCCTTAGTGTGAAGTTGCCGGTCATAGCTGCCCGCCCGTGTGTCCTTGCGGCCCTCGGTGCGTTCGTACTTCCTGGCGCCGCACAGTTGATCCGCCTCCACATCCAGAAGCCCGTTCAGCGTCTCCTCCACCGTCGATCTCACCACCTCGTCCAGGTGCTCGCGGATGCGCCCTTCGTCGATCTTCACCACCGGCCCTAACAGCGTTTTTGCCTCGCCCGCCGGCCCCACTCCTGCTTCCATGGTTGGCTCCATCGTTCCAGCTTCAGGGGTCTCGCTCCTCCTGCTTGTACCAACCTCCCAAGCATAAAACTCCAATCAAATGTGCGAAAGAAATCCTACGTTATCTCGCGATACCGGTGTGCACAATACGATTCGCAGCTCGCAACACGGCAGTCCAGCAGCGCCTATGAGAATTAGGCATGCGAGCTCTCTGCGGGCACACCGCCAACCAGCGAAGCAATCAATTTGCCTTCCGGGCTTACGGCAACCAGATTCGCGGGCCGTCCTGCCGCGAGAAAGCCTGCTTCATTTTTGAATCCAGTCAGCACTGCCGGATTTGCGGTCATCAGCCGAAGCCCCTGGTCTATGCTCGCGCTGGTAAAAGTTAGAAAGTTGTTCAACGCGCGGTCCAGCGTTAGAACACTTCCAGCCAGCACGCCATCCCTCATTGCGCGCCCTTGAGCCACCTGCACCGCGAATCCGCCAAGTTGATAGTCGCCATCGGGCATGCCGGTAGCGCTCATCGCATCGGTCACAAGAATCGCCCTTTCCGGGCCTTTGGTGCGCCACCAAAGACGCGAGATCTCCGGCGCAGAGTGAATGCCGTCGCAGATCAACTCCGAAAAAAGCGCGTCTTCTGTAAGTACAGTGCCCAAAACGCCAGGCTCGCGATGATCAATCGGCCGCATCGCATTGAAGGTGTGAGTTGCGCTCACCGCACCAGCAGCAATCGCCGCCCGAGTTTCGGCGGCTGTAGCATTTGAATGGCCAAGTGAAATGCGCACGCCGTGTTTGGTGGCATGCGCGGTCAATTCTGCAGCGCCGGGTAATTCTGGAGCAAGCGTCATCAGCCGCACGTGTCCGTGTCCAGCTTCGAAGAGCCTGTCGAATGTCGCTATGTCGGGCGTCAGCAAATGTTCTGCCGGCTGCACTCCACGCTTGGCATGCGAAAGAAACGGCCCCTCCAAATGAATTCCCAGCACGCGCGCCGAGCCGTCACCCATTGGTTTGTCAATGTATTTCGCTAGTCCCTCCACTGCACGCAACGTCGCGTCCAATGGTGCTGTCACTGTCGTGGCCAAAAAGCCGCCCGTTCCTCGCGAGGCAAGAAATTTCGCCACCGTGCCGAGCGCTTCCGGCGTAGCCTCCATCACGTCGTGTCCGGCTGCGCCATGAATATGGATGTCGAAAAAAGAGGGAGCAAGTGTTGCGCTGGGAAAATCCAGAACACGCGCACCAGCGGGTATCGTAGTTGCCGAATGCGACGCGATCAAGGCGATGCGGCCGTCTTCCACGACGACTACTGGATCGTCGATTAGCCTGGTTCCATCGTAAAGAGTCGTTGCGGTGAGTACGGTTAATCCATCGTTCATTGGCTAAGAACCCAATCTGAGTGCCTGAGGTCGCACTTCGAGCATAGTGTATCGCTCCAAGCTCGACTACCGCAGCTCGGTGAATTTGGGCTCTGGGTTGACGCACAGGTTCGACGAAATCGCTGCGACTACGGAAGATTCCGCAGCTTCACCGCCATCTCGCTCGCGCCACTCTTGAACGCGACGACCGAGGAAGCCTTCGACAGA
>Ga0335076_10003765_pt1 | contig 15266 bp, 14 predicted proteins | sample Lox_Sample_25_FD_206717 | JGI IMG/M metagenome (GOLD analysis project Ga0335076, IMG submission 206717) | Soil microbial communities from Loxahatchee National Wildlife Refuge, Florida, United States - Lox_Sample_2.5 | ecosystem: Environmental > Terrestrial > Soil > Wetlands | place: USA...
CGAGAAGAAATACCTGCTGGGCACGTACAGCCGGTATCCCGTGGTGCTGACGCGGGGCAAGGGCGTTTTTCTCTTTGACATCGAGGGAAAGAAATATCTCGACTTCGTGTCGGGGCTGGGCGTGAATGCGCTCGGGCATGCGCATCCGCGGATCGTGAAGACGATTCGTGAGCAGGCGGCGAAGCTGGTGCACGTTTCGAACCTGTACTACCACGAGTACCAGGGACCGCTGGCGGAGAAGCTGTGCGCGCTCTCCGGACTGGATCGGGCTTTCTTTTCGAATAGCGGGACTGAGGCAATCGAAGGATCGATCAAGCTGGCGCGGCTGGCGGGGCATCGCGCCGGTGGTGAGGCGAAGTGCCGGCTGGTGGCGCTTGAAGGTTCGTATCACGGGCGCACGTTTGGCGCGCTTTCGCTGACGGGACAGGACAAGCACCGCAAGGGATTTGAACCCCTGCTGGAAGATGTGACGTTCGTGAAGCAGAACGACATTGAAGGGCTGCGATTGGCAGTGAACGAGAACACGTGCGCGATCGTGCTGGAGCCGATCTTCGGCGAAGGCGGGATTTACGAATGCTCGGAAGAATTCCTGCGCGAATGCCGGACGCTGGCCGATCGTCACAAGACCGCGTTGATCTTCGATGAGATCCAGTGCGGGCTGGGCAGAACCGGGACGATTTTCGCATTCCAGAGCTTTGGCGTGACGCCCGACATCGTGGCGATTGCCAAGCCCATTGCGGCGGGATTGCCGTTGGGTGCTTTCATCGCGAAGGAGGAATTCGCGTCGGCGATTTCTCCGGGACAGCATGGGACGACGTTTGGCGGTGGGCCGCTGGCTTGCCGCGTGGCGCTGGAGTTCCTGGCGATCGTGGAGGAAGAGAAACTGCTGGAGAATGTGAAGAAAGTTGGAGCATACCTGCAGGATCAGTTGAAGGAACTGGTGGAAAAACACGGACTGGGAACGGCTGTGCGCGGGCGCGGGTTCATCCAGGGGATCCAGTTGGAGATTCCGGCGCGTCCGATTGTCGATGCGGGGCTGGCCGAGGGCGTGCTCTTTAACAGCACACAGGACACGGTGGTGCGGTTCCTGCCTCCGTTCTTGATGGAGGAGAAGCATGTGGATAAGGGGATTCGGGTGCTGAAGAAGTTGCTGGGGAAGGCTAGGAAGGCGGCGGCTTAGAATCCCCACTCTAGCCGCAGAAGGCGCGGCTAGAATGGGGCACCCGGCTTGGCGGCACCCCGGCGCGGGATGACAATAAAAACGGGGAGCCGAAGCTCCCCAAAGTGAAGCGACAGAGGCGTTGTTTCACTTAGATAGAATCCGGGTCTTAGGAAAGAGTTGTCCGGGTGGAAGATTTTAGGGCCTGCCATCGGAATGCATGAAGTTCGAATGAGAGAGGTTTGCGAACCTGCCTTGGGCGCGCCTTTTGGCGCGGCCAACGGCGTGGATGAGTGCTGGATGGATTTTGATGGAGCCCGCATGCGCTACTTGCGGGCGGGATCCGGCCCGGCATTGGTCCTGCTGCATGGGCTGATGGGATATTCGTTTTCCTGGCGTTATGCCATGCCGGCACTGGCGCCCTACGCGACCGTGTATGCGGTCGATCTGCTGGGCGCAGGATTTTCCGACCGGCCGCGGATCGATCATTCGATGCGGGCAACGGCGCTGCGGTTCGTCAGGTTCGTCGAGAATCTTGGGCTGTCGTCGTTTGATTTGTTGGGAACATCGCGCGGCGGCGCGGTAGCGATGTGCGCCGCGGCAGAGTGCGTGGATCGCGGCCAGCCGGCGGTGCGCAGTCTGGTGCTGGTGGCGCCGGTGAATCCATATTCGGCACATGGCAAGCGGCTCGCGGCGTTCGCCGGGACGCCGATTGGGGCAGCAGTGGTTCGAGGAGTGCTCGAGCGAATTCCGTCACTCTATCCGTTTTGGCACGCTCGCATGTTCGCGGACCACGACAAGATTCCCGCAGGAAGTCTCGACGGCTACAAGGCGCCGTTGGCGATGCCGGGGTTATTTGATCATGCGTTGAGCATCGTGAGCACGTGGGGACCGGACCTGCAAGAGTTGGAGCGGCTGTTGCCCAAGCTGCAAGAGATTCCTACGCTGCTGATGTGGGGCGCGAAGGATCCTGCGGTGTACGCTTCGTCGCTTGAGCCACTGGCCCGGCATTTCAAACATGTCGAGAAGATCGTGTTCCCCGGCATCGGGCATCTTCCGTACGAGGAGTGTCCGGAGGAATTCAATCGGGAGTTGATTAAGTTTCTTACCTCAGGGGCCAGGTAGGGCGAAGAAGTTGTCATTCCGAGCGCAGTCGAGGAATCCCTACTCCCGGCAGCGCGTTATGGGGGTAGGGATCCCTTCGGCTTCGCTCAGGGCAGGCTCTTCGACTGCGCTCAGGATGACAAGGCTGTTGATTTGTTTCTCTCTTTGAATTCATGACGCAATCCATTCTCGATTTTCTGCGACGAGCGGTGGTCGAGTATGGATATTGGGCCGTGGCAGGCACGCTTCTGCTGGAGAATGCAGGCATTCCCTTGCCGGGTGAGACGATTCTGCTTCTCGCCAGTTTTCTGGCTTATTCGGAACGGCAACTGGATCTGGTGACCATCATGATCGTGGCGACGATCGCTGCGACCGTTGGCGACAATCTTGGTTTTGCCTTCGGATACTACGGCGGGCGGCCTCTCTTTGAGCGATATCGCTCGTTCTTTCGAATTCGCCAGGCAACGTTTGAGCGCGGGGAAAAGCTCTTTGCGCGCTTCGGGGCGGCGACGGTTTTTTTTGCCCGGTTCGTGTTTGGCATGCGAGTCATTGCGGGACCGCTGGCGGGCGTGCTGCGAATGCCGTGGCGAAAGTTTCTGGTCTACAACTTTCTGGGCGCGGCGGTGTGGGTGGTGGTGATCTCGGGCATCGGCTATTTGTCGGGCCGGCACTGGGAACGGGTGGAGAGCGCGCTGAAGCGACTGGACGCGGGCGTCGCCATTGCGGTGTTGTTGCTTGCCGGAATTGTGTGGTGGCGGCGCCGGAATCTGTATTGAGTGGGCACCTTCCGAGTTAACTTTTGCACAGGGTGAAGGCCGGGGTATCCGGCTATACTGTGCCGACGTCGCGGAAGGGTCTCTGCGTTGTGGGGTCACCACTACCGTGGCAGGGGAACGATACCGGTCGCGTCCGAGCCGGAAAATCGGACAAGGAGGAACGCATGAAGAAGTTTGCGAGTTTCTTTTTCGTGATCGCCATCACGGTTGTATTGACGCTGGCTTTCTCAGCGGCAGTGTTGCAGCCCAAGGCAGCGGCAGCGCCTGCGCCCGCTGTGGCAGCCGCTCCCGCAGCGGTAGCGGTGGCGACGCCGGAACCGCATCCACATATCCACGAAGCGCTGGAATCAATGCGCGCCGCCAAGCATCACCTGGAAACAGCCGAGCATGACTTCGATGGACATCGGGTAAAGTCGATCGAGCACCTCGACCAGGCGATCCACGAAGCCGAGATTTGCGAAGGCATGAGATAAGAACAGATTTCGAAAAGTGAGGCAGCGTCTGCGGACGCTGCCTTTTTTATTTGGATTTCGGCGGGCGCGGGCGGAAGGTGTATCCGATGGAAACTCCGGCGCGAAAGACGTTGTCGGAGTGGAACTGCGAGTTGTCGATGATGCGGTAGTAGTGGATTTCCGGACGGGCGAAGAAGCTCCGCCAGAAGTAGTAGCGGACTCCTGCCCCGAGGTGTACGGCGAAATGAGTGCTGTTGACCGAGATGGGGCAGACGCCGGTATTGTTGTTGCAGTTGTTGAAGGTGTTGTAGAAGAGGGCGGTCTGGCCACCGATACCGGCCATCAGATCGGCGCGAGCATCATCGGTAAGGTGCGGAGCATAGATGGCGTTGACGTCATAGAGAAGCGGGCGGAATTTCTGGAAGCCGTTATACAGACCCTCTTTGTAGCGATACGAAAACTCACCACTGAATCCGTATTTCTTGCTCTTGGGGAAAACCTGCAGGCTGGCGCTGGGATAGACTCCTCCGTCCTCTGCGGGAGGCTGGAAGGCAACCGAGGCGGTGGTAGGGCTCGATGAGAACAAGGTGCTGCCGCCGACCATGAAATCGACTTGTTGGGAGTGAGCGGAGACAGCCAGAAATAAACCGGTACACAAGAGCACAAGCGGAAGAACGCTTCTCAATCCAGCCCCCTGTGAAATTAATGGCGCCTACGAAGTGGCACAAGCGACCCGCTGAGCGAAATGCGGATCGCCCGTGCGACTTTGAAGCCGTTGCAGAAGATTATTCTGGACCGATAGTGTATCCGATTGAGGCGCCAACGCGGATCACGTTGCTGCCGCTGAAGTCGGCGGTGTTGTTGTTGATCCAGTAATAACGAGCTTCCGGCCGGACAAAAACGTGATGCCACACGTAGTAGCGAATGCCGGCTCCTACGTCGACCAGGAAGTGGTGTGAGCTGGTGAAATTGGTGCAGCTGAAGAAATTGCAGGTGTACTGCGCGGAGTAGAAGCGGGTGGACTGCAAGCCAACGCCCCCGAACAGGTCAAGGCCAGCTTTCTTGCCGATACGCGGCTGATACACACCGTTGAAATCCAGGAGGATGGGGCGATAGGGAAGTCCCGAACCTCCGTAGTCCCCTTGGCTGCCTCTCCAGGTGACGTCGACGCCAAAGCCAACGCGCTTATGGAAGATAACGTCCGCCCCAACGTTGGGATAGAACGCACCTTTTTCGGGGCAGCCGGTATTGAAGTTGCAGGAGTCGGCGCCGGGCGAAAGGAGAGTGCCGCCGCCGAACATAACGTCGCCTTGCTGGGCGGAAGCGAAGCTAGCCAGAAATAACACGGCTGCGATAGCTGCTAGGAACGTGAACTTTCTCAAAGGGGCCTCCTGACGATTTCTCCACGATCACTGAAATTGCGCTGAATACGCAGTTGGATGCAAGTACAAGAGTTAGCGCAACAATCATAGTTTTAAGAACAGGGCAGTTTCAAATGGAGCAAGTTTTGTAAATTTTTGCAAAGACGAAAGCACACGAAGCCGCCAGTGCTTAGGAACCCTGAAAGACCGCTTAAGTTGCGGTTCCGGCAATGAGTTCACTCACGAGCGTTTGGCGAACCCGCTTCCGCCGCGCAAAATGTGGTCCATGGCGATGGGACCGGCCCCGAAGAAAATCAGCGCGAAAGAGAGCGTGGCCAGCGCCAGGGGAAACTCGATGCCGTGATCTGCTGTCAATCCGTTGTGCCAGTGCACTTTCCAGATTGCGACGGCGAGATCAATGCAGATCGCGAAGGCGGCTGCGCGGGTAAAGAGGCCAAGCAGGATCAACACGCCTCCGAGGAATTCAGTGAAGGATGAGACGTAGCCGAGCCAGGCTGGCAGTCCCAGGCCAGCGACCATTTGGGCGTGGTGGTGCAAACCTCCAAATACCTTATGGAAGCCATGGACGGTCATGACGAGGCCCAGAGAAATTCGCATGACGAGCAAGGCCAACGGTTGCAGGCGGTCGAGGTAGCGCAAAGAGTTCCTCCGGTGGAAACAGATTGTAAGCGCGGGGATGCACCAAAAGCGAATCCCGCACCCAGAGAATGATTGCGAAGGCGAGGAAGTTTTGATAACGTTTTTGCGCCTGAATTCCAGCCGATTGCGGGAGCGCGGAACAGGCGTCGTTGTTGCCAGCCTGGGGCCCAGTTAGAAAAATTCAATTTTCTGAGTTGAAGTGTGATTTTTGTGACTTTCCTGTTCGAGAGAGTCGGAAGAAATCCGAGGGTGAGGAGTCCACGATGAAATCGGTGAAGTATGGAAGTGCGTTGCGGAACGCGAGCGTAGTGCTGTTGATGATGTTAATTGCTGCGTTTGCGTGGGGTCAGCACGACAAGAAGAGTTCACCTCCGCCAAAGAGTTCACCACCGCCGAAGGCGAGCACGCCGCATGCGACGCAGCAGACGCCGCATTCGAACACGAACTCGACGAGCCACACTGGCAATAGCAACATGGGCCATCCGGGCAATAACAACACCGGCCGCCCCGGAAATAACAGCAACATGGGGCACACGGGCAATAGCAATAACATGGGGCACACGGGCAACAGCAACATGGGCCACCCGGGCAACAACAACAACACGGGGCATGGCACCATGGGCAACGCGCACAACGGGAATTCAAATATGGGCCACCCCGGGGGCAACGGCAACATGGCCAAGGGTGGCGGCGGCGCCGGGATGCATGGAAATCATGTTCCGCCGGGACATTCAGTTTCGCTGAAAGGCGGAGGAACAGCGCACATTCGGCCCAACGGCCAGATTCGTTCCGTCAATCGCAATGGCATGCATATTGAGCACGGCATGCACGGCGGTCGCACCGTGGTAAGCACGCACAACGGCGTGCGGGTGGTGAGTGTCGGACGCCGCGGCGGCTATGTGCAGCGGGCTTACGTGGTGCGGGGCGGGCATTCCTACTATTCGCGCACCTACTACTATCACGGGGCATACCGCGCCGGAGTTTATCGCGGCTACTACTATGGCGGGCGGCCCTACTACGGCTACTATCCCGCTTACTATTACCATCCCGTGTACTACGGATGGGCTTACAACCCGTGGCCGGCGCCGGTTTACTACGGCTGGGGCTGGGGCGGAGCGCCCTGGTACGGCTACTACGGCCCGTACTACGCGCCGTATCCGGTATATCCGGCAGCGTATTTCTGGCTGACGGATTTCATGGTCGCGGCGACCTTGCAGGCGGCGTATGAGGCGCAAGCAGCTTCGAATCTGGAATTGAATCCGTTGGCACCGGATGCAACGCTGGTCGCCAGCCTGATGCCTCTCGCCGCACCAGACGCAAAACCGGCGATGACGAAGGACGTGAAGGATGCGCTCTCGGAGGAAGTGAAGGCAACACTCGCCACCGAGAAAGCGGACGCCGAGAAGCCGAAGAGTTCGGGGTCTTCCGGCGGAGGTCAGGCGACGCAGTCGAACGAAGCTCCTCCCGCGCTCGATCCGAACTTCAAGCTGTTCATCGTTTCGTCTGACATGAGCCTCACTACCGACGGCGATGAGTGCGCGCTGTCGCAGGGAGACGTAATCCAGCGAACCACTGAAACTCCCGATGACGACGGCAACGTAAACGTGAAAGTCGTCGCCAGCACCAAGAACGACTGCGCCATCGGCAAGGAAGGCCCGGTTTCAACGGACGACCTGCAGGAGATGTACAACAGCTTCCGCGAAAGCCTGAAGGACGGCATGGGCGAACTGGCCAAGAAGAACGGCCAGGGCGGACTGCCGAAGGCTCCTGACACCGGCACCAGCGATGGGGACGTACCCGCTCCGCCACCGGACAAGAACGCCGAAAAGACCTTGACCGATCAGCAAAGTGCGGCGGATCAGACCGAGTCTGAGGTGAAGCAGGAGGCTGGTTCGGGCGGCGGCGGTCGCTAACGCGGCAAAACCGCAGTTCGGCAAAACCAGAGTTGGGCAAAAACAGAAGCAGAACGTGGAAGCCCTGGCAGGTGGCGGGGCTTCCACACTACTTCAGTGAATCGGTAAGGCAAAATTCAAAAATCTCACCAGATTGCGTAGGAGGCATTGCGATGTCCCGCAGATTGCGGTCCCTTATCCCAGGAAGGATTTTTTCGCAGAAAGCCCTGATCTCGGTCACGAGTCTTGTCGCATTGGCGTCGACAATGCCGGCTCGCGCCCAGGCGCCCACTTTGCAGGAGCAGTTAGCCGCGCAGTACAAGGTGGCCAAGATGGGTTCGGATTCGAGCGGATACCAGCTAGTGGAGCAAGGTACTCTGCTGGCGGTTCAGAAAGGCGGTATCCTCGGCCTGCCTTACAAGAGCACGATCTGGCCCAACGATACCTATCAGAACGGGAACATCAAGGCTTCGGCGATGCAGAGCGCGGCGGCGGGCAAGGCGAAGGATTTTGGCAGCAAGCTGTGCGGTCTCACTCACAAGTGTCCCCAGAAGCCAGACTCCGCCAACGACGAAACATCCACCAAGTTGTTCAAGATTGGCGACAAGGTGTATGCCACCAAGATCGACGTGAAGCCGGACAAGGACCAGGTCACGATGAGCATCGTTTCCTGTGACACCTGCAACAACACGGATCCGCCGACTTACAACAAGGCCAACCTCATATTTCAATTCCAAAGCGGAACGCTGGCCAAAGCGAGCGCGGGCGATGTGGAAGACACCATCGGCCAAGTGCTGTCGATCAGCGATGACTCGCAAAGCCAGGACCAGGGGAACCAGCAGCAGGGCCAGGATCAGGGCAACAACCAGGGAAACAATCAGGGCAACAACCAGGGCAACAATCAGCAACAGCAACAAGAGCAGCAGCAAACGCAAAGCATCCAGATGGGCATGACGCTCGATCAGGTGCAGGCTGCGATGGGACAACCGCAAAAAACGGTGAACCTGGGTCCGAAGCAGATCTACGTGTACAAAGACCTGAAGGTGACATTCTTCAACGGCAGGGTTGTAGACGTTCAATAAGAGTGAGCCAATAATTCGGCGGCCGTGAGCCAACGGCCGCCGAAACAACAGCTTGGGCGGGCGATATAGTACCTCCGTACCGTGCCTAGTACTTCGGTTACCGCTTCCGCAGTGACCGGCCTCGAGTTACATACCCTATACAACCTATTGAAATAAGTCCCGGCAAAACCACAACATATAGGTTCCGGCGAATCTGCACGAAAAAGACCATTCCAGAAAAACGGTAAAAAAGCCCGAAAAACGGGGAGATTCGCGACGGCATGGGGCTTTTTCGGGCTGATATATCCTCAGGACACCGAAGCCCTCGGAGCCGATATTGAGGGGTGAGGAAGTCTCCCAAAGCAACCCGATGCTGAAGCGAGAGCGCGGGTAGAAACGGGCGGAGGGGGCAAAGGAACTATGGCTGACTCGCGAGAAGTGATGAACATTCGTCAGGCGTCGCAATATCTGGGCGTGAGTCCGGACACGCTGTACAAGTACGTCGGCGAACAGAAAATTCCCGCGTTCAAGCTGGGGAACCGCTGGCGCTTTAAGAAATCGAGGCTCGACCAGTGGATGGAAGAGCAATCGAGCGAGATGGAACCGGCGAAGCGCAAAGCCAAGGCGACGGGAAAAGCGGCCGGACAAGTTTAGGCAAAACCGGCGCGCGGGCACTGCGCCCGCGGCCACACAAAAGGTGGGCACATGTTTGGATTGGGATCGAAGTCCATTGTTGGTCTGGATGTGGGCTCTTCAAGCATCAAGGCAGTCGAGCTGAAGAAGAAGGGCGGACAGATCGAAGTAGCGCACCTCGGGCTGGAACCGCTCGCGTCTGACATCGTCGTCGACTCGATGATCGTCGACTCGGGCACGGTTTCGAGCGCGATCTCGAAGCTGTTCCTCGATAACCAGATCAAGACCAAGGAAGTGGCCACAGCGGTGAGCGGGCACTCCGTCATCGTGAAAAAGATCTCGCTGCCCTCGATGAGCGACCAGGAACTGGCCGAGACCATCGAGAAAGAGGCGGCGCAGCATATTCCTTTCGATCTGGCCGACGTAAGCCTCGATTACCAGATTCTTTCCGACGAAGTGGGCACCCCGCAGATGGACGTGCTGCTGGTGGCGGTCAAGAAGGACAAGATTCTGAACTACACCAACGTACTCTCGATGGCGGGCCGCACGCCGAAGATAGTGGACATAGATGCGCTGGCCTTGCAGAACTGCTACGAGTACAACTACCAGCCGGCGCCGGGCCAGGTCGTGGCGCTGCTGAACCTGGGCGCCAGCGTGATGAACATCAACATCGTGAAGGGCACGACCCCGTTGTTCCCGCGCGACGTCAGCGTGGGCGGGCACCAGTACACCGACTCGCTGCAGAAGGAACTGGACCTGAGCTTCGACGACGCGGAGTCGCTCAAGCTGGGCAACAAGGTGGGCACGGTGAGCGAGGATTCGAAGCAACCGATCCTGCAGCAGGTGACCGAAATCATCGTGCTGGAAATTCAGAAGACGTTCGATTTCTTCCGCGCCAGCGCGGCGGGAGAGCACATCGAGAAGATTTATCTGGCAGGTGGTTCGGCGAAGGTGCCGGGCCTGGTGGAAGCGCTCCGGCAGGAGTTTTCGATGCCGGTGGAGTTGCTGAATCCGTTCCAGCGGGTGACGCCTCCAGCCGAAGGCCTAGGGGCCGAGCTGGTGGAAAAGAACCCGGGCCAGATGGCGGTCGCGGTGGGCTTGGCCCTGAGGAGCTTTGAATCCCTATGATCAAAATCAATCTGCTCGAATCTTCCAAGGGGAAAAACAAGCGCGGCGGCGGCGGTCCATCGATGCCCTCGATGGAAATGGGCGACATGGGATCGCCCAAGCTGAAAGTCCTGGTGATGGTGGTGATCGTGGGACTGGTCAACCTGGGCTACTGGTACCGGCTGGATCATCAGGCGAAGGCGATCGGCGCCCAGATGAAAGTTGCCGAGCAAAAGAACCGGGAACTGGCCGACGTGAAAGCCCGCTTCCTCGAACGGCAGACGCAGGCCGATAACTACAAGCGGCGGGTCGACGTGATTGATGGACTGCGCGCGGCCCAGAACGGCGGACCGGTTGATCTGCTGGCCATGATGGGTCAGACGGTGAATAACACCGAAGCAGTCTGGCTGACCAAGATGGATGACACCGGACCCAGCGTCAGCCTGGAAGGCACGGCGCTGAGCACCGATGCGGTGGCGAACCTGATTGCCAACCTGCAGAAGACGGGGTACTTCCGCGCGGTGGAGATCAAGGAAACCTACCAGGACGAGCAGGTCAAAGATATGCAGGCGTTCCAATTCACGCTGTCGTGCGACAAGGGCGGGGCTACCAGCAAGCCGTCGGATAAGGGCAAGTCGTAAGAGGCGAACCTATGGCAATGAATTTTGGCGAATTATCGGGCATCAAGCAGTGGGGCGTGGTGATTCTTGGCGGGGCAGTCGTGACCGCGGCTCTGTACTTCACGGTATTCAAGAGCCAGAACGAGAAGAACACCGCGGCGCAGCACTCACTGGACGACAAGATCCGGGAAAACAACGAGCTCGAATCGTACCGGCCGAAGCTGAAGCAGATCGAGCAGCAACTGGCCGAGCTCAAGCAGCAGCTGGAGATCGAGCAGCGCATCGTTCCGGATGAGAAGCAGGTCGACGGCTTCATCACCATGCTCGATGGCGAGGCGCAGAAGGCGGGCGTGGAACTGCGCCGCTATGCAGCCAAGGACGTGAAGCAGCTGCAGTATTACAGCGAGGTTCCGTTTGATATGGAACTGGATGGTCCGTACTACTCGGTGCTGAACTTTTTCGACCGGGTGAGCAAGCTGGAGCGGATCGTCAACGTCAGCGGGCTGATGGTTTCGACCACGAAGAATCCGGGCGGCGCCAAGGTCAAGCGGCAGTATCAGTACGCGCCCAACGAGAGCATTGTGGCGAGCTTCACCGCAACCACGTACTTCAGTCACGATTTGACACCTTCCGCGGCAGCCACCGGTGCAAAACCGGCGACGCCGGCGGCGAGGTAAGGGATGGCTATGAAGCTGACAACTGGCATTGTGGCAATCGCAATCACGATGGGGGCGGGGGCTGCGTACGCGCAGAACCCGGACGCCATCGACAACGCGCGCAGCGTCGCCAAATCGCTGCAGCAGAAGCAGGCCAACGACACGAACGCGGCGCTCGACGCCGCGGGAGTGGTTTCGCAGTCGGACAAGCCGGCGCCGGGCGCTCCTGCTCCCGCGGTGAAGCCGGCGGTCATTCCCGACAGCACGGAGACGGAAACGGCTTCCACCAAGCCCGCCGTCAAAGCCGCGGCGCCGTCGGCGAAGCCCGTGGCGGTCTCCGAGAGCGCGAACCGGCTGCAACGCGTGAACGTGACTCAGGCGGCGGACGGCGTACAGGTGGAGATGATTTTGAACGAGGCAGTGACGCCGAGAGTGACGAAGATGTCCTCTCCGGCGCGCGTGCTGGTGGAATTGCCGGAAACAGCGGCGGCCACCTCGCAGAATCACATTGCCGTCAACAACGCCGGAGTGAAGGGCGTGCGCATCGGCATGAACGGAAAGAATCCGCCGACCACCAGCGTGGTCGTCGACCTGGAGAAGGCACTGACGTATGACCTGGCTCCGGGCGCGGATGGCAAGGTCGTTCTGACGCTGCACACTGATGGTGCGGCTCCGGCGGTGGCAAAGAATCCTGTTTCCGTGAAGGCCGCGCCGGTGGCGGCGCAGTCCAAGCCGGTGGCTCAAATCAAGCCGGCAGTACAAACCAAGGCAGGAAGTGAAACCAAGGCGGAACCCAAGACTGTTGCCAAGGTGACTGCGGCTCCGGTTGTAGCCAAGGTTGCAGCGGCGAAGGAAAACAAGCCCGCAAAGGCTGCGGAGTCGAAAGCGCAGGCGAAGCCGGCGGAGGCGAAGGCTGCAGCCCCGGCAACGGCAGACGCGATTCCGGCGGAGACCGAAGTGAGCAAGCTGGCCGAAGCTCCGAAGCCGAAAACTGAAGACAAGAAGTGGGCGATGAACGGGAAGCGCGATCCGTTCTTCAGCCCGGTGGTGCAGCAGCAGGGATCGGGATGCTCGACAGGCAAGAAATGCCTGGAAATCGGCACCATTAACCTTCGCGGCGTGGTGAAGTCTGACAACGGCTTCATCGCGGTCGTGACCAACAATCTGAACAAGGCATATTTCCTCCGGGAGAACGACCCGGTGTTCAACGGATACGTGGTACGGATTACGGGCGATTCGGTCGTGTTCCAGGAAACGATTCAGGACAAGTTAGGCAAGCCGTTCACGCGTGAAGTTGTGAAACGCATCTTCACGCCGGCGGTGTAGGAGAAGAAGACCTCGGGTTCACCGAGCGGAACGAAATTGAAGTCAGGAAGTAGGACACGCGGGCCATGCCCGCGGTTGGGGAGAGGCGAAATGCGAAAGCAACAACTGGCAATCTTCGTATCGTTGCTGCTGGTAGTGGTGGTGGCTGCGGCCGCCCAGACACCGAGCCAGCTCGATCGAGTCAACGTAGTCCGCGGCACGGACGACATCCGGGTCGAGATCAGCGCAAGCGGAGCGGTATCGCCCAAGCTGAGCACGCTGGACTCGCCGAGCCGGGTCATAGTGGACCTGCCGGCGACGACGATGGCGACCGCGCAGCGGCACATCCCGGTCGATTCGACGGGAGTCAAGGACGTGCGCATCGGCACGAACGGCCAGAATCCGCCGACAACGCGCATCGTGGTTGACCTCGAAAAGAATTGCGCGTACGAGCTGACGCCGAGCGCGTCGGGGAAGCTGGTGCTGACGCTGCACGCCAATGCCGTGGCCAAGGCCGTTGCCAATGCAGAGCCCAAATCTGTGGCGGCGACTACGGCGGCTCCGGCGACTCGTCCCATGTCCCCGTTCTCTCCGCGCGTGATTGACAGCCGGGCGATTCCTGCTGCCAAGACCGCGCCGGCTACGAAGCCGACGGCGGAAAATTCGTCTTCGCCCACCGACTTTGTCTTTGTCGAGCCTTCATACCAGGCAAAGAACGATTCCGCCAAAGCGGATGCAGCCAAGACAGACATAGCCAAGGCGGACATCGCGCCGACGGACGCCGCAAAGACTGACGACAAGAAAGAAGTCGCAGCCGAAGAGCCGACCGTGCGGGCGCAGGAAGCCGCGGCGCGATTCTCAGACAAGACCGCTGCCGAACTGCTGCCGGTGAGCGATCATGCGGCGCAGGCTCAGGGCCAGGCGGCTCCTGGCATTCAGCCGGCCGTGAATCTTGCAGCCGAACAACGTGCACAATCTGGACAGCAACCGGCAGCGGCTGGGCCGAAATATACCGGCGAGCCGATCTCGGTCAATTTGAAAGATGTCGACCTGAAAGATTTCTTCCGCCTTATCCATGAGATCAGCGGCCTGAACGTGGTGCTCGATCCGAACGTGCATGGCACGCTCACGGTCGTGCTCGACGACGTGCCGTGGGATCAGGCACTCGACATCGTGCTCAAGAACAACGACCTGGCGCGCGAACTGGAAGGCAACGTCCTGCGCATCGCCACCGTTGACACGCTGAAGCACGAAGCGGATGCCCGCCGGGCGCAGATCGAATCAGAAGCGCTGGCGGTTGAGAAAGTCTCGGTAACGCGCTTCCTGAGCTACGCGAAAGCGAAAGACGTCATCGTCACGGTAAAGAAGTTCCTCTCGCAGCGCGGCGACGTTGTGGCTGACGATCGCACCAACGCCGTGATCATCAATGACATCCCGAAAGTGATTCCGACGATTGACCGCCTGCTGACGCAGCTGGATCGCAAGACGCAGGAAGTGGAAATCGAAGCGCGCGTGGTGGCCGCTACGCGGCAGTTTGCGCGCGACATCGGCACTCAGCTCGGCTTTGCCTGGGGCAACGGACATAGCGCCGTGGGCGGAAACCAGGCAGCGGGCTCTTCGCCGACGACCACCAACGGCCTGACGCCGGGTTACATCACGGTCCCGGGCACGGGCGGCAGTTCGGGTTCGACGATCCCGTTGTTCTCGAACCTGGGTGTGACGCAGCCTTCGAGCGGTTTCAGCTTCATTAACGCCAGCAATAACGTGCGAATTGACGCCATCCTTTCGATGGCAGAATCGCGCGGCTTGCTGAAAGTGCTGTCTCGTCCGCGTGTAGTCACGCAGAACAACATTCTAGCGCTGGTAAAGCAGGGCGTACGCGTTCCGATTGTGACGCAGGCCCAGTTGGGCGGTCCGCCAACTGTGACTTACGTCGACGCCTTCCTGCGGTTGACGGTGACTCCGCAGATCACGTCGGAAAACACGATCTTCCTGAATGTCGACGTGGAAAACACCACGCCGAACTTTGGACAGGAAGTACAGGGCAACCCCGAACTGATCACGCAGCAAGCCACTACGCAGGTGCTAGTGACCGATGGCGGAACGGTGGTGATCGGCGGCGTCATCCAGACGCAGAACTCGATCAACATCTCGCAGGTGCCGCTGCTCGGCAACTTGCCGATCCTGGGCAACCTGTTCAAGCACACGCAAGTTCAGACTTCGAACCAGGAGCTGATCTTCTTCATCACTCCGCGGATCATTCAGACATAGTCCTGAGTCGCGAGTCCTGAGTCTGAGAAAACCGCCGCCGGCCTGGAGAAACTGCCAGGCCGGCGGAAGTGTGTTTGACTGCGCCCCATGAGCTGCGAGCTACGAGCCATGACCTGCGAGTGAATTCCGAGTTCTAGAATCGTTGCACCCAGCCGAAAGCGCGACATTTTTTAAGGTCAGGTGTTCACAGCCCACAGCTCATAGCTCAT